>Ga0315294_10004873_pt1 | contig 14717 bp, 11 predicted proteins | sample YL17G13_40_MG_FD_203626 | JGI IMG/M metagenome (GOLD analysis project Ga0315294, IMG submission 203626) | Sediment microbial communities from Yellowstone Lake, YNP, Wyoming, USA - YL17G13_40 | ecosystem: Environmental > Aquatic > Freshwater > Lake > Sediment | place: USA: Wyoming | collected... | reverse complement strand
TATGTATTGAGATTTAGATTGGGGGGCAAAGGTTCAGTGTTTTCGGAGTTTCCAAAGGTTCCGGGAGGAACGGGATGATGAGAAGCACCAAAAAAGCGGTATGGCTATGCCTGAAAGCATACGTGCCTGCGGTGTTTTTTTGTGCCGCTGCAATAGCTGCCGATGACCGGGTGCAGGGAAACGCTCTCCAGCCGCAGGGCCTTGATTATGCGGGCGTTTATGTGCTGCGGCAGGAAGACCCCTCGCTGACAGGCGCCGGCATTAAATTCGCCGTTGTCTGCCGAAGCATTACATACGTTAACGGCGAGCCGCAAAATGATTATCAGCCGGACGTTAAGCATCAGTGTTTCAGGCCGGGACAAATCAGCTTTTACGACCAGAACGACATCCCGACCGGCATCTCGCCTCATTCCACCGCCGTTTGTTCCATATTATTCGGCGAAGACCCCAACGCCTTTAATCAGCGGTTAGGCCGATTTTATTATCAGGGCGCAACGCCGAAAGCCGACGCCGATGTCTACGAATTCTGGCACTTCCTAATCAACAATGTATTTTTGGGCCTGCCTCCAAATGCCGACATACTGACCACCGACACCGGCAGCCAGTTTGAAGACTGGTGGACGCGAGGTATTGAATCAATGGCGGAGCAGTATGGTCTTGTGGTGGTGGCCGGGATAGGCAACGGCTACACGGCCTATGACCCGCCGTTATACCCGGCTGCGGGAGCTAATGCTATCGGCGTGGGCGTGGTTGACTCTGTAAATGCCGAAAGTCTCGCAATGAGGCTGTCGAAATTTTCACTTGCTTACCCGGAACATTCCAGCAGCGGCCCGACCGCTAACCGCAGGTGCAAGCCCGACATAGTCGCCGGCGGCAACTGCCTGGCAGCGGCGGCAAATGACCCGAATCGCTATGAGCCCACCGGCAACTGGTCCAGCTTTTCAACCCCCATCGTCGCAGGGACCGTCGGCCTGCTCCTTCAGGCTGCCAAACAGGACCCCAATCTCAGCCCAGCCGCCTCGCCTGAAGGCGGAAACTGCGTCATAAAAGCCGTTCTGCTCAGTTCCGCTGTGAAACTGCCTTACTGGCACAAAGGTTTGTTGACAAAAGATGACGACCACATAGTGCCGCTGGATTATGTTCAGGGCGCAGGCCTGCTGAATGCGGCAGATGCGCATAAACTGCTGCTTGCCGGCCGGCACAAGACCGGCAACGTCCCCGCGGCAGGCTGGGACATCAGCCAACTGGCGAAAAATCAAAATCCTCAAAATGCCTACAGGATAACCATCCCCGAACCGGCCGGAAAACTAATCACCGCCACCGCCGTCTGGAACGAGCGTTACAGCAACGTTTATCCTTTTGAGCCTGCTTCGGAAAAGAACGCCAACCTTCGGCTGGAAGTCTGGGCAATTGACCCCAATGTCCCCGAAAAAGATTATCTGCTCGACTACAGCGACAGCATCGTCGACAATGTCGAGCATATTTACTGCCGGGCGGATGCCAACTATACTGATTACAAAATCGTCATATCATACAGCAACCCGAATGACGCCAATCAGCCGGATATTGCAAATCATTACGGCCTCACCTGGAACATCGGCAAAGAGCCGGACAAAAACAACATCCTCTGGTATGACCTGAACGCCGATGGTATTGTTGACGAGGCCGACTTTGCCGTTCTGGCCGGTAACCTGATAACCAGTATACAATCGCCCGAAAGCTACATATTCGGCGATATAAACAACAACGGCTCAATCGACGCCGATGACTTGCAGACCCTCTTGCACCACATCAATCTCAAGGCCGACTGGCGCAAAGATTAGTTTTGCTCAGGTCCAGGCTGGCTGTAAGATTCAAGCTTTTTGTGGATTTGGTCAATCAACTGCTGATTATTTTCAGCGGAAGCCAATTCAAGCGCGCGATTATAGTAAGCCAGGGCCTCTTCAGACCTGCCTTGTGACTGAAGCACAGTGGCAAGATTATAGTGTATCCTGGCGTTTGCAGGGTTAAGCTCTAAGGAACGGCTATAATAAAAGACGGCCTCATCGGCTTTGCCCTGCAGCAACAAAGCGTTGCCGAGATTATTGTATGCTTCAAAAAAATTAGGGTCTTTGTTTATGGCCTGATAAAAATGGCTGACAGCCTCATCTATTTTACCCTGAAATTGAAGAATATTACCCAGATTATTATACACGTCGGCATCATCGGGTTTGATATGTATCGCCTGGCGATAGTGGCTAATTGCTTCATCGAGCCTGCCCTGTTTTTGAATAATCGAACCCAGATTATAATGGGCACGCGCATTATCAGGCGCAATATCAAGAACCTTTTGCCAAATCGTCATCCCGCTGCAATAGTCTTTGTTTCGCTGCAATGTCAGCAGGCCGAGCACGATGATAACAGCCGCAACCAAAACAAGCCCTGCTCTTCTCGCAGACCGGCGCTTCAGCAAAATATGTCCCCACAACACTATCAGCACAGCTAAACCAGCTAATGGCAGATACACCCGATGCTCAAAAGCCAAATCCACTATCGGTACAAAACTCGATGTCGGCGACAAAATAACAAAAAACCACGCCGCCGGATACGACCAGGCCTGATTGCGAATAAACCCCCAAATTATCGCCACGCCCAATACCAAAATCACTGCTGCAAACGGCAAAAGCCGCCAAAAATCACGCACCACAGGCCAGCTATAATCCAGGCACAGCCCCGCAGGCCAGATGCTCAGCCGAATATAATGCAGAATCACAACGCACTGGTTCATCGCATAATCCAGCGGCCCAAAACTGAGCGAAAAACCCGCACTGGCCGAACGAGGACCCGACCATATCAATGCAATCAGGATTCCCCACGTCCCCGCCAGACCCGCATACAGGCCCCATCTGCGCCGCAATGCCGCACCAAATGAGCCTGCTGCAAACGCACGGTCATACAATAGTACCATCACCGGCGCCGTCACCATTACCTCTTTTGTCCCCATCCCCAGACCGCAGCAGACAACCGACACAGCCGGCCAAAGTAACCCGCCTCCCGCTTCCATCGCCCGAATCGCCGAATACAGCGTCAGCAGATAAAACAACCCCATCATCGATTCTGTCCGCTGAACAATGTATGTTACGCTCTCGGTCTGCAGGGGATGCACCAGCCAGATTGCCGCTATAATCCAGGCCAGAACCGCTGTATATTTGCTAAACCTCTCCCGCAGCCGCTCGCTAAGTAGTGCCCTGCGTATAATCCCATAAAGGGTAAGACCTGCCAAAATATGAACTGCCAGATTGAAAAGATGATAACTCCAGACTGAATAGCCGCTGACCGCATAGTTTAATGCCAGTGACAGGCTCAGTATCGGCCTGCCGGACAATCCCGACCGCTCCGGCGCCGACATCACCCTGCTTATCGGCCAGAGGCTTCTGATATGTGCGTTCTCCAGTATATTCGGCTCATCATCGAAAACAAATGAGCCATTGAAACTGTTTGCATACGCCGCTGCACCGACAACTATTAGTGTCGCCAAGCTGATTTTTGAATTAAATCGCTTCGAGAGCATTGTCAACGGGTTTTTTGCCAGACCAGCACCTTCGCGCTGCACGAATTCCAGAAGTACCCTAAATGCGTTTCGCCGTCCGGCGTGACAGGGACGCCGGTCGCTCCGGATTTGCACTGTAAATCCGATATTGCGTCGCCGCCCATCTGGCCGGCAGCCTTTTTGAGCCGCTGCACAACGTTCCTTACATCGTATAACTCGCTGGCAGATACCTCCACCAGTCCTATGACCTTGTAAGGCTGATTTACATCCCGGACATCGAAAACCTCAACGCTGTCGGCCAGCCGGGCAGGCCTGGTGTCAATGTCGTAATACGTGGTGCGCACGCTCATACAGCCCAGCGGCACTATCGCCAGAAATACTGCTATGTGCCGTAATGATATGTGCCTCATAATACCTGCCGCCTAAAGATACAAGCAGCGTATAAAAATAACTGAAACGACCGCTTGCGTCAAAGGAAAAGCCCGCCGGATATGGCCGGAAACCTTCCTTGCGGAAACAAATAAAAATCACTACCATATCGGTTTGGCGATTTAGCAGGCAGAGGCGTTTTTTGGACAAATTTCAGAAAAATCACGTTCCGCTGACCAGAATCCAGAAGCTTATCGGCCAAAGGATGCTGGAGTCAAAGCACAATAAACCGTGCTTCTACCTTCGGTCGAAGGCGGACGTGACCGAACTTATGGGGATGCGGCATACTCTGAAAAAAACAATGGGCGTCAGGATAACGACCGATACTTTTTATATTCGCACATTGGCTTTGGCGGTTTTGAAATACCCTCTCGTCGTAGGCCGGCTCGAAGGCGACCATATCAGGATAGCCGATGCGGTCAATGTCGGCTTTGCGGTCGATGCCCCGCAGGGACTTGTCGTGCCGGTGATAAAAGATGCGGACAAAAAGACGCTGGCCGAAATCGCCGGGCTGGAAGAGCTGCTCATCGAAAAGGCCCGCGACAACAAACTGACGCTGGAAGAGATTGGGGGCGAAACAATCGCGCTGAGCAATCTCGGCGCTTACGACATCGAATCATTTATCGGCATTGTGCCGCCGCCCGCCAGCACCATTTTGGCGGTCGGCAACGTAATCAGGACAGTTGTCCCCCAGGATGGCCGACCAGCCGTCCGAAAAATGGTCAGCCTGACACTGGCCGTCGACCATCAAATCATAAACGGCGTCTACGCAGCACAATTCCTGAACTTCATTAAAGAACAATTGCAGAACCCGCAGAAATTGGTTTGACGGAGCCGGCTTATTGAGATTGAAGCGGATTTTGGCTAACCGGCTGCTCCGCAGATTGCGGATGAGATGGTGAAAATTCCCTGATTTCGATAGGAGGAGGACTATTTTCAGCAACTTCCGGTTGAATGTCAGGTTGTTTCACCAACAGAGACGGGGACTGTATGTATTCAGCCACTTTTTTGTAATCCTCTGCGCCGTGACAGGTCTGTTCGTATTCGAAAATGGTTTTGCCGTAACTTGGTGCCTCTGCAAGCTTGATGTTTCTCCTGACATAAACCGGCAGCATCTGGGCATCGGCCCAGGCACAGTTGGTGCCGCGGGCCTTGACGAGAAATTGCTCGATGTCGGCCCTTACCTCATTAGGCAGTGACGCCCTGTTGTCATACATACACAGCAAAATCCATTTGACCTTTAACTGCGGATTGATTCTCTTGTTGACCAGCTCGATGGTTTGCAACAGTTTCCCGAAGCCCTGCAGCCCCAGAAAATGCGGCACCAGCGGAATTAATACCTCATCGGCAGCAGCAAGGGCATTTAAGGTCAGCAGGCCCAGTGAAGGGGCGCAATCAATCATAATGTAATCAAAATTATTTTTGGCCTGCTGGACAGCCTCCCGCAGGATTATTTCTCTGCCGACAACGCTAACTAATTCGCTTTCGGCGCCCACAAGGTTGATATTTGCAGGCAGCAGCCACAGGTTCGGCCTCACCTGCACCAGTTCCTTTTCAAACTCCGCTGATTGCGTCAGGATTTTGTATGACCCGCCGCTAATGGCCTCCGGCTCGATTCCCAGATGAATCGTCAGATGTGCCTGCGGGTCGAGGTCGACAACCACCACCTTTTGGCCTGCGGCAGCCAGTGCCGCCCCGATGTTGGCCACCGTCGTGGTCTTGCCTACGCCCCCTTTCTGATTTAATACAGCGATAATTCTCATTTTCGCAGTCTACTCAACAGGCCTCTGGCCCGCATCCGTTATCTTTTTCAAAATGGCATCGAGCACGCCGTTCACAAAAGCGGACGACTGGGCGGTGCTGAATTTCTTGGCAAGCTCAATGGCCTCATTTATCACGACCCTCGGCGGTATATCGTCACAGAATTTCAAATGATAAACCGACAGCCGCAGGATGCTCTTGTCGACAGGGGCCAGCCGGGACAGCTTCCATTTTATCGTCGAGGCTGTTATCAGCTCATCGCAGACGGCCAAGTTCTCCCACGTCCCTTTGGTCCAGTCCAGAGCAAGTTTGCGGGTAAGCGCATCTTCAGGCTCATTCTCGACAAAAAACTCCTCCAGATATTGCAGGATGACCTTGCCCTGAACGTCAAGCTGGTAAAGTCCCTGTATCGCCAGCTCTCTGGCCCTCGTTCTTCTATCCACTTGTCAGCCTCATTAAAAGCGCATAACTGCACACGCGCCTTTTTAAATCTGTTCCAGCACGTTCACTGTTTCGATGGCTGTCAGCGCCGCATCGGCGCCGGCATTGCCCATCTTTGTGCCGGCCCTTTCAACCGCCTGTTCGAGCGTCTCGCAGGTCAGCACGCCGAATATCGTCGGTATCCCCGAATCGTAACTGATTTGCGAGATGCCCCTTGCCGCCTGCTGACAGATGTAATCATAATGCGATGTCTGGCCGCGTATGACCGCACCGAGACAGATGACCGCAGAAAACTTGCCGCTCTGCGCCAGCTTTTTTGCGACCATTGTAATCTCGCAGGCCCCTGGCACCCAGACGATAGTCATCTGCGCATCAGCGGCGCCGTGACGCTGGAGACAGTCTACGGCGCCTGCCAGCAGCTTGGCGGTTATAAATTCATTGAACCTGCTGACGACAATGGCAAATTTGCCTTTTCCGGCTGTCAATTGACCTTTTATCTCTTTTATCATAGCCTCGTTTCTCCAATAATAATTACCCTTATCGCCGGCTGCCTGCGGCCTCAACTGCACCACATTATAAGACTGTCGGCTGCCGGTTTCCAGAAAAACACTTGCTGCAAACCGCACTGCCGATTCAGGCCGTCCGGCATAATCGTTCTAAGCTGCATAATTATAAGAGTTTATAGCTCTTATTGCCAGAAAAATTTTTGGCGATATTCAGCGGTTCTTAAACTCGGCAAAAACCCGCAATCGACCGTCTTTTCCTGCCGATAACGCCTTTGTGCGTTTTTTTGTTCTAACCAAAGACAGGGTAATACATTATGTTTCTTGAAGATACCCCTTTTGATTCTTACGATAAGGCCGAGCGTAAGGCCTACAAGGCTTTCGAGCTTTACGAAAACGGCTGTATACCACAGGCGATTCTTGAGCTGGATGCAGCCCTGGAAATGAACCCGTGCAGCGGTGCGCTGCATTTCAACAAGGCGCTCGCCCTCGACGCAGCCAACCGGTTCGAGGACGCCATAGCCGAATACGAAATCGCCCTGCAGTTTAACCCGCTTGATTTGGAAATACTGAATTCGGTTGCGATAGACTACACCCGCATAGGCCAGTATGACCGTGCCATCAGCGTCTTTGAGCGTATCGAGGAGATTGACCCCGACTTCGAGCCTTGCTATTGCAACCGCATAATCACCTATACTGAAATGGGACTGCACGAATCTGCCGAGCAGATGTTTTATCTCGCCCAGTTGATAGACCCGGATTGTGCGATGTGCTACTACAACATCGGTAACAGTCTCTTCGCAAGCGGCCAATACAAAAAGGCTGTTTACTGCTGGCTGAAAACCGCCGGCCTCGACCCCTCCCACCCGGAAATCAACTATCGAATCGCACAGGCCTACTGGGCCGACGGCAACAATGACCTGGCCCGTGAGCATTTCCTGAAAGAGCTGCGCCTAAACCCCGGCAATACGGATGTCATTCTCGATTTCGGCCTGTTCCTTCTTAGTGTCGGCGATGTGGAATCGGCAAAAGAAAAATTCAACAGGATACTTGAACTCACGCCGGATTCAGCGGTCGCAACTTTTTATCTGGGCGAAATCGCCTTTGACAGCGGCGATTACGAGCAGGCGATACTGCTGTTTAATCAGGCAATACAAAAAGACAACGCCCTGCCCGGCCCGCGATACAGACTGGCCCAATATGCCTTGATGAAAAAACGGCAGGAAGAGGCAAAAGATTTTCTCATACCCGAAATGAAACTGGCTTCGGAGGATGTGGATGTGCTGGTTTCGATGGGGTCGATGTTCCTGATTATCGGCGAATATTATCACGCCGCAAATTGTTTTCTGCGTGCCATCGACATCGACTGTGCCGGTGCGGATGCCTACTACTATCTCGGCCTCGCAAACGCCTTGAACGGTCGGCTCGATGACGCCGCAGAGTTTCTCGGCCACACACTCGACCTGCGGCCGAATGATATTTTTGCAATCAGGGACTCCGCCATTGTCTGCCTGGCGATGGGCAGGATGACCGAGGCCGCTGAAAAAATAAAAAAAGCTATTGACCTAGCGCGGAATCACCCTGACCGGCAGGGCGACTATTCGCAGCTAAAGGCGATTGAACGCGACATCCAACTGGCACAAAAGGGAGAACAAGTCAAAGATTTCCTCGGCAGATTTAACCCCTTATTCAAGTAGGAAAATCGGTGGGGTTATGACCCCACCCTACGCTGTCTAACTGTTATCAGATGTCATCAGAAGCAATCAGATGTGTCATCAGATGTAATCAGAACGCATCCAAAGTCACTACTGTCCCATTATAAGTTGAATAATAACAATTGGTTATGAAACTGGATATTTCCATTTTGCGGCATAGTTTTCGTAAGTACTTGTGTAATATAGACTTTCTCGAAAAGTACAATGCTGAGAATTTGCAGGATTTCGCCCAAACTCAGTTCTATTTTCAGTTCTTTCTTGACGATCGCTGCCAAAACGTAAACGCTGATGGCTATCCAGATTTGAGTCTTGACGGCATTCTCGGAAGTTCCGAAGAACGTCTTGATTCGCAGATATTGCTTGATCCATTTGAAAAAGATTTCTATCCGCCAGCGGCACTTGTAGATCTGAGCGATTGTCAAGGCTGGCAGCGTAAAGTTGTTCGTTAGAAATATGAACTTTTTGTTCGTCTCGACATCGAAGTAACCGATTCGACGAAGAACGGCAGGATAATCCTGCGAAACATAAAAACCGTTGAGTATTATTGTCTGGTCGCACCGAAGACCGGTTGTTTTGTCGACACTGCAATAAGAGAGACGGCGATAATCGAAATTGGTTTTGGCTCTTGTAACAAAAGTTGAAAGGTTTTGAGTAAAGGTAAAAAGGCGAGCGAAATCGAGGTATCCGCGATCCATGACGTAAATAGCACCGGGTTCTAAAACAAGATTGTCGAGGATATTGACATCGTGCACTTTTCCGTCTGTAATGCGGATAAACGTGGGTATAGAGCCTTTTAAGTCCATCAGCGTGTGTACCTTGACCGCGGCTTTGTGTTTGCGAAATCTGGCCCATGGAAACAGTGACATACATAAATCGATGGTTGTTGAATCCAGAGCATAGACTTCTCGATTCAGTTGGATGCCGAAGTCTTCGTTGGCGTAAAGCGCTCGGGCTTTGCTTATTAAAACCTGCGCGAAGTCTGCGTATATTCTCCAATCCCGATATTCGTTCGCATTTGCCAACGTATTGCGTGACACGTTTCCGCGAATGCCGCAGTGATAAAGCTTTGTCTGCATGGCACGCAGGCAGGCCTCTATGTCGCGAAGAGACTGGCGATATGTTATCTGGGCAAAAGCCATACACAGGTATTGATCGAAACAGGAGAAAGTTTTTGTTCGATGATTGCCTCCGTATCTGCGAACGCATTTGTCGAATTGTTTCTTGGGAAGAAAGTCTATCAGTTGTGAGAAAACAGTCTGTCCGGTATGCATTGGCCAATCCTTTCGGTAAATCCATGAAAATATACTGGCCAAAATTTAAGGGCAAGTTGAAATCGATCCCAACCATTTTTTCTCACAACCTATTATATTTATTATGTTTACAACAATTTACTCAACAGTTAATGGGACAGTAGTGTTCCAACAGCTCTAAATAGTGCAGGGGATCAAATATCTGCTGTTCTCTGCCCCAGCAGCGACGGTGTTTGGCGATACGTTTATCCTGCTGATACGCCTCTATGAAACTGACAGAAGCCTTAACAGTCACTGAATGATGAGCCCAACGAACAGGCACCGAATAATCATTGGTGTCATAGCGAGCCAGTGATACACTGCTGGCAAATGTCGATGTTGTCTTTCGATAGTCAAACGTGTCATCAGGCAGAACAATCGCCGCGATACGGTCTTCGGCAAGCAATTGTTTTTTGCTCAAGGAACACTTGCCCCGTAAGATGCGATCAAGATCAAATTCACAGCACTCAAGTAAGAACCTGTTCAGCTCATCATCGCTGCCCGGCTTATCAGCTATTATCTTCTTATAAATCGCTTCCGCCTGTTCCGGATACCATTTCTTATAGAGCTTCGCCTGCTTGAACAGTTCCTTTGTATCATCCGCAGCGAATGTACTCCCCGCCCAGCAAAAAACCACACCGGCCATAACTATACTTGCAACAATACCTTTCTTACACATAATCTTTGCCTCCCGTAAAAAATTTAATCATTCTCATTTATCTGTTTCCCTGCACCGCAAGGGGTTGCCTGCCCTCCGTAGCCTTTGGCGAAGGAGGGTCATTCCTGCGGAAGCAGGAATCCATTCTCAACCTCATCCATTCGGGTCTATCGCTACAATATAATCCGCTATTCTTTTCTCCGTTAATCCGGATGATTAAACAACAAATCCACCTCGCCAAGCTTGCGGAACTCATCTAATGCATCACGCACTGTGTTAAGACTACCCGGCGGAATATTATTGTCTACGCAATGTTTCGCATCGCTGCCGTCCAACACAATATTTTCAACCAAAATAAGGGTAGCAGCATTAGCATCATACACAAAATTCGGGTCCTTATAATAAAACATTTCACCAACAAACATCATATTAACAGGATTAGTACCTGTCTGGTTAACCTCAACCGGCTGATTATATGCATAGCCACCCGGGGGGTTCCACCCAATAGCGGAGCCGCTATGGAAGAAATTTCCTTGATAATTATCAATAGTGATGAAATCCTGCTCCCATGAGAATGTTTTCATCCCCGCTACACTTACATGCCCGACAGGCAGGTTGGCATTTCCCTCCAGTTTAATATGCCTGTACGCACTTTCCTGATACCAGTTGGCCCAGACAATACTTTGATTGTCTTTAACGTGCAACTGGTACGGCTCCTGATCGCTATAGCCCGCCGTTATTCCCAGAAAACCATCTCTATTTGGCTCATTTCCTTCGACTACCACGTGACATTTACTTGCATCAAAAGCATTTACAAGAATTGTGGCCCGCGAAGAGTTTTTGATGTCCAGACTCCCACCAACCTCAAGCAAATGTACTTTAGCACCATAAGGCAGGTCTTCGAACTCCCAACCTAATTGACCGGTATTCCTTGGCCCGTAAACTCCATCGTATAAGATGAACGAATTACCGCTGGAGCCGGTCTGCCGCACCGGAACTGTAGTCATATCACATACATCGTTAATATAAATATGTATAAACTCCATAACTATGTTGCAGGGATCGTTTACGTTAAAAACGACACCTCCTTCTGAACCAAAGTAATTTATCACCGTGCCACATACCCCTGCTCCTCCTATAAAATAATCCGCACCGTTAACATCAATGGTTCTGGTTACCTTGTAAGTCCCTTCAGGTATATAGGCAATCGCATCGTTTCCATAATCCTTTGCTGCATTTATTGTTGCCTGAATGGCGTTGCTGTCATCAGCAATACCGTTTCCAACAGCATTGAAATCCTCCTTGGCATCAAAGACCTTGCCGGGGATGCGCCACGTGCCTCTGAGAAAACTCCGCGTTGCAGAACTTATAAATGGACTATATTTACCGGCGGGAACTTCTGTAACATGGGAACCGCAAGTGTCTGCATAATAGAGGTCATTGGTATCGCTATGACAGTCCGAAATAACTAACAATTGTTTCATCGTGTTCGGATTTACCAGCCGGATAGGCGGCTTGTTGTAATCAGGAGATTTGGTGAAATTACAATCAAATATCGTTGTAGGCCCGCGGGATCCAAGGATAATTGCGCCATTTGTCTCCGTCCATCCGGAAATGTGACAATCTTCAACAATTTGAGGATTGCCCCAAGAGATATACCAATCCATATCATCCGTGAGGAACATCCGCGAATCTATAGAACTGCATCGCCGAATCTGTTTTCCATGCATGTCAACCGTCGTAAAAATGTCAGTGTTGGTACTGCCCTCAAAGTGACAATTACACACTCCGATATTACCTGTGTAGCAATAAATACCCCTGCCGCAGTTACGGAATTCACAGCCGTCAAACCAGTTGAGATAACAGTTAGCATTGCCCAGAGCACCGATGGATACACCGTTGGTGCAATTTTCGAACAGGCAGTTTTCAAAGAACACGCCATCAGTTGCACCAACACCATCAGACAATGCGTCTGTTCTAATCCCGGCATCGGTGAAGTTAAGAAATGCCTGATTCCGGTGACGGACAAGTCTTTGTTGAACGGTAGAATGATGGTAGATACCTATCGCCGCCTTTCCTTTCCCGTCCCATATTTGTCCGATATAACGGAAATATCCTGCTTTTGTCGTCCAAAGCATAGTGCCGCCCTCATTGCCGTCCCAGACGATTCGCGTTGCTCGTCCGTGACCCAGTATTAAACCACCTTGAATAAGCTCCTCTTGCGTAGTTAGCTGCAGCGTTTGTGTAATACGATAAGTTCCAGGAGGCAAGTAGACCGTTTTTTTAACACCTGTATCTGGAGTTATTTGGTCTAAGGCCTTCTGAAGTGCTTCTGTATCATCGGCGACACCGTCTCCGACAGCCGCTGGAGTAACGTCCGTCTTGACATTTATCCAGTCCGAACGTTCTTCCGGCCAATCAAGTTCCGGAATCTGCGACTCCCACTCATCCGCCCCCATATCTACTATCCTGACATCACCTTCTCCGCCGATAACTCGTCCGAAACCGTCAATATCAACCTCGCCGGCATAATTTCCATTCGAGTCGCCCTCATTGATACAAGGCGAACCAGACTTCAGGTGAAAATCATTAGCATCTGAATCGACAAAACAAGGGTCATTGCTGATATTGCCTGTGCCGGTGTTGCCGTCCTGAATGCAGGAATATGTAGTGCTGCACCCTGCAAGGTCGTCATTGCAGTCCCAGATAATGCAGTTGCTTATCGCAGGTGCCGTGCCGGAAGTCTTCTTTATGCCGTAATTCGTATTATCAACAATCGTGTTGTTACGAATAGTCGCCGCTGAATTACCTGAATCCAGTTCGATACCCTTGCCATTATCATATATCTCGTTGTTCTTTATCGTTGGCGGCGTCCCGGACGATGAATAAATCCCCGCCCCGTTATTTCCATATATCTTGTTATTGCTTATATTGGCTGAGCCGCCCGTACAATACACGCCGTATGAATTATTGTCTGCGATAATACATTGCTTTATGCTGGCCGACACCGCACAGCTTACGCCGTATTCACCGCACCTTATCGCAAAACCCCTGACAACGGAATTTGCATCATTCGAGTCAAACGTAACCGTTCCTTCCGAACCGTCCCCCTCGATAATCGTCCCTGCAACAACAGACCAGTCATTCGGGTCCGTGCTGCGCAACGTAATGGCCTTGCCGTCAAAGTTAACGTTTTCATAATAAGTGCCCGGGTATACAGATATTTGATTGCCGCTGCTGGCATCATCTATAGCATCGTTAATTGTCGCATACCACTTGTCCCCATTGACATTGTATACTCTGAATACCTCATCTACTCCAATATCTACCCGGCCGCCCATAATCCGTGGCTCACCATCGATGTCCTTCTGGCCGCTGTAATTGCCGTTTGGGTCGCCGCTATTAACGCACGGCGAACCAGATTTCAGGTGAAAAACATTGGCGTCTGAATCGACAAAACACGGGTCGCTGCTGATATTGCCTGTGCCTGAACGACCGCCCTTCACGTCGCTATAAGTAATGACAGGCAAACCTACTATTTCGTAAGGCTGATTACCCCAGAAAATACAGTTAGTTATTCCGGGAGAATCGTCACTGCAAATACCGCCGCTGCCGTCGCCGTCCGCTGAGTTCTTGCTGAACGTGCAATTCGCAATAACAGAACATCCTGAGCGGATAACCCCGCCGCCGCTGACGGCCGAATTGTTGGTTATGATACAGTTCTTAATAACAGGTGTACAGTCCAACCAGCAGCTTATCCCCCCGCCCCAGTAGGCAGTATTGTCTTTGATAATACAATTTAATATCTGAGGGCTGGCGCCGTTGTAACAGGCTATTCCCCCACCATCCACATCATCGTTATTCTTGTCATTCGTATTGTTCTTGATAATGCACCTGCTTATCTTTGGACTGCTGTTTTTATCGCAGAATATGGCCCCGCCGGCATAGAGTCCATCATTAACGTCACCGTACCCGTTGGTTATCGTAAGCCCTGAAATTACCGAATTGGCATCCTCGCCGCTGTGGAAATGAAAACCGCGATGCGGCGAGTTTCTCGTGCCGTTGCAGTCAAGTACCGTGGCCTCTACAACATCCCAGTCATTCGGCTCTTCACTGCGAATTGTTATGGCCTTCCCCTTAAAATCTAAGTCGCGGTTGCCGGTTCCGGTATAGGTGGCCCGGTAAAGAATTATTTCATCACCGCTGCCGGCATCATCTATGGCATCGTTAATTGTCGCGTACCACTTGTTCCCGTTGACATTGTATACTCTGCATACCTCATCCGCTCCAATATCCACCCCGCCACTAACCCGTGGCTCACCATCGATGTCCTTCTGACCGCTGTAATCGCCGTTTGGGTCGCCGCTATTAACGCACGGCGAACCAGAGCCC
>Ga0315294_10004872_pt1 | contig 14718 bp, 12 predicted proteins | sample YL17G13_40_MG_FD_203626 | JGI IMG/M metagenome (GOLD analysis project Ga0315294, IMG submission 203626) | Sediment microbial communities from Yellowstone Lake, YNP, Wyoming, USA - YL17G13_40 | ecosystem: Environmental > Aquatic > Freshwater > Lake > Sediment | place: USA: Wyoming | collected... | reverse complement strand
TCAGCCACACCGGACTATCGCTTTCCTGCATCTTCGCCTATATGGCGATGGGCATCTTCATATTCGGCGGCATTGTCACGTGGGTCAGGAACCTGATGGTCTTCTTCTACGGCGTCTTCTTCCCGGCGATAATGTTCCTCTACTCATTCGAAATCACCAAACCCGAGGGGGAGAAATGGCTGAATTCAGCGCTCAAATGGATATTCACCCCCGCCCTCCAAGCCCTTCTACTCGGTTTCATGGTGACACTCTCGAATAGCCTGGACATCAACTTCACCATCGCAGGACTGGGACCGATGTTGAACAACACGATAAGCAACGCAATGGCTGGGATGGTGATGCTAGCCGGCATATTCGGCTTCGTCCTGGCACCCGTAATAATGGGCCAGCTGATGTCCTGGTTCGGAAACGCCGTCGTTGCAGTGGGCCTTGGAACTGGCAATAACTGGATGATATCCGCGGGGGGCATCATGGCTGGCGGAGGCGGAGGCGCGATAGTCCAAGGAAACGCAGAATACTCAAGAGGCGCATCATACGAACGTTACATGGCCACGATGGCGAGCAGCCCAACCACGGGGCCGGAAGGCGGAGCATCAGGCCCCATGGGCGCAACAGGCGGAAGTCCAAGCTCCCGCGGAGGCGCCCTACCCGGTGGAGGAGATACGGGAGCAGGCGAAATGGGCGGAGGTGGCATGGGCGGCGGCCAAGGAGGAGACGGAGGGTCTGGCGGAGGCGGCGGAGGCGATGGAGAAGGCGGAGGCCCAGGAGGCTCACCATCATCCCCCCGCTCAGACACATACGCTCAGACGCTAAGGGGCATAAGGTCAGGCGGCAGTAGCGCTGGCGGATCAGACAGCACTGGAGGCTCGTCCTCAGGCCCAGGTGACATATTCGGGGCGCTAGCAGAAGAACGCAGCATGCAGGCTCAGAGAGCAAGTGGCGGCTCCGGAGGCGGTGGAGGAGGTGGTGGAGCAGCAGGCGGCGGAGGCGGAGGCGCGGGGGGCGGAGCAGCAGGCGGCGGAGGCGCAGCAGGCGGTGGAGCAGCAGGCGGCGGAGGCGCAGCAGGCGGTGGAGCAGCAGGCGGCGGGGGCGGCGGCCGAAGAGGCGGCAGAAGAACCGGAGCAGCGGCACCGGCGCAGCCAGCAGCGCCAGGCGGCAGTCCAGAAGCCCAACAGAAATCCACAAGCCCAACCGGGCCTGAATACGGGCCAGGAGAGGAACAACAGGCTCAACCCGCAAGTTCAACAGACTCGTTCCCAACGGGGATGGGCGAGACTGAAAGCAAGGATAAAGGCACACCCGGGGATTTACTTGACGCCCTCAAACAGCCCGCTCCAGTCGATGTGGAGGAGAAGGAAGAGACGGTCGCAGACGGCGTAAGAGAGAAAGCCCAGTCTGCGCCGGAATCTGCAGGTGAGCTGCCGCAAGGCAAACAACAGGAAATTGCAATGGGCGGCGGCACGGGAGGTGAGTCACCATTACCTTCAAAACCACCTGGCCTGGGAGAAGAAGGCAGCGGAGCAGCACCGACTCCCTCATCAGCCGGTGGCCAAGGTGGAAGCCTCCTCGCAAGAGGAGAGGCGATGAGATCTGCTGCGGCGACAGACCAAGCCCGGCAGGCTGCGGCAGCGGAAGGCGACCACTTCGTGAAAGGAGCAGCAGCCGAAGGACAGCAAACAAGGGACCTAGCCTCTCAGCAAGCGCAGCAGAAGATTGACGCGCAAAGCAACGCGGCACAACAAGCCCATGACCAGCTAGGAAAATCCGGGGAAGATGAAGAGGTCGCCAAAGTCAAACAATCCGAACAGGAAGAGAATGACAAGGTCCGTAAGTTCAGACGCAAGATTCAACAACAGAACGCCGACAAGAGGGATGACTGATGCCTGACGACAAGCGCGGCAAGCACCCGCTCGAGGAAGAGGCGGAAATCATACAGACGGAGATAGAGCGGACAGACCGCGAACTCCAACGACAAGAGCACGAGGAAGAGGAGAAAAAAGCCAGGAAACTCAACATCGAAGAAGACCTACGGACTAAGTCGATGATACTACAGCGGCCCCTCATAGAAGACGCAAGACGTACCGGCGCCGCCTCTCCAAGCAGGCTCTTCAGCGTGACCGGCTCGGTGGCTCCCAGGGGCTTCGAATTCCCCCCCTACGGACGGACATTGAGCGGGATGATGAAGGAGGCGGTCTTCCGGCACTGGGATAGCTCCCTCAGGATGAAGCCCGGCCTTGAGGCCACGTCACACTCCAACCTCGCAAAAAGGATGTGGGTGACATCCAACCTGGAGGACGTCGCAGAAGAGCGCATGCTCCAGGACCTCCAGCGGATAGAAGCGACAGCACCCGCCCGGATGAGTTCGATATTCTCCCTTAACGTGCGAAAGTCGACGGGGCAGATCACAGTCGCCGAGGAGGAGGAGCTGCGGCATCTTGAAGATACTGAGGCTTCAAGGTACTGGCTTCGGGAGAAACTCCTACGGAGGGTCCCCCTCGAAAAACAACACACATACGACTGGCTTAAACCCCTCGGCGGAGCATACGGGGTGCTGCCCTACACAATGATCACCACCTGGGACACGATGAGCGCATCCCGCAGAAGGGCGGCACTATGGTATGCCGACAACTACCTACTCCGATGGCAGAACGCCATCGTGGGAACGTTCCTCCCTAAGACCCCCTCACTCAAATGGTTCCAGGAGGCCAAGATAAAAGGCATAGAGACCCAATTCGAAGACTGGAACGAGGAGATATACTCAGACAAAGCGTGGAGTGAGCAGGTCAAGAAAGGGCAGGCCGAACTAGAAAACATAGAAGAGGAGCTGCGGGGATACGACCAATTCACAGTCGCAGAGGAACGGAGGATAACGCAGATTTTCACAGAATACATAAGACGGGAAACGGCGCTGGCGCAGGAAGTAGCATTCTACAGCTGAACAAGGCAAACACCGTTATCTCGGCCGCACCGCCTATACTAACCTATTTATACGATTCCGCCAAATGTTGTTAGATACCTATGCCCTACGCCATACCCGCCAACATCAAATACGAGGAACGGCTGGTCGGACCCCTCACAATCAAACAGTCGCTTTACCTGGGGGGATGCCTCCTTGCGGCCGGATTCATCTACTTCAACAAAAATCTCCCCGCGTTGATAAAGACGCCAGTGGCTTTGGCGTTCGCCCTCCTCGGCCTCGGCCTCGCCTTCATGAACCTAGACGTGTTCATCGACCACTACCTGAGCTTCATGCGTCAGACGAAGAAGTCCTCATGGATATCCCCCGCCGCAAGACAGCTCATGGGCGTAAAGTCCATAAGGGCTGATGCCGTGTTCCTCCAGGACGCCCGCGTCCTCGGCGTGATAAAGGTCAAACCCATAAACTTCGGCATCCTCGCCTCGGAAGACAAGGACACCGTCATCTACGGTTTCCTCGAGTTCCTCAACGCATTGAACTTCCCGATACAGATAGTCATGCGAAGCGTCAACCTAGACCTCGAAGACTACCTCCGCCACCTGAAACGGCGCATAGTCCAACGGGACGACAAGGTGGCCCTCGCCTACTACGAGCACTTCGCGGAGTACATGCGAAGCTACATCAAAGTCAACAAGATAAACGACAGGCACTTCTACATAATCGTCCCCGGGCCGAAGAAAAAGACCGAGAAGGAGACGATAGACTACCTTGAAACCCAATGCGGCGAGCTAATAAGCAGGCTTTCGATATCGGGGATAGTGGGGGAGCGGATGAACAACCGCCAGCTCCTGAACTTCTACAAGTCGTATTTCACGGACAGCTTCGAACTGTACGACAGCTACATAAGCCCGATAACAATGTACCGCAAGATGTGGAAGGGGGCTCCGCAGCAGATAAAGGACTTGAAGGGGACGGCCGCCGAAACGCCCCCCCAGCCGGAGGCGAAGTAGATGGGACTTTTTGGCGGGTCAAACAAAGTGGTTGAGAAGACGGAGATTGAGACCTACACGGAATACGAGGACCGGCTCATCGAGTACCTCACATCGCCGTCGACGATAAACATCCACTCCTCGGACATAGAAATCACCAAGTTCAACAGGATAATCTGCGCGATAAACTATCCGCGACTCGTCGACCCTGGGTGGCTCACACGCCTCATAGAGATGAACCTCGACTTCGACCTGGCCATACACATCAACCCCTACAAGATAGACACGACCATAAAGCTCCTCGAGAACGAGATAAAGAAGCAGAAGACCGACCTGTACGCCATGGAGACTGAAGGCAAAATCGTCCCCCAGTCCCTGATACAGCAGCACCAGGATACCATGGCGCTCCTGCAGCTCATACAGGAGGGTACCGAGAAGATGTTCGACATGGCCCTCTACATAGACGCCAAAGCCTACACGACGGAAGACCTTGAGCGGATTTCAAAGCAGATAATGGACACGATGAACAGCATCATGATAATACCTAAGGTCCCCTCCTACCAGATGTACCAGGGACTCAGGAGCGTCCTGCCCATCGCCACTGACTACCTCCACGTCACACGCAACATCACATCCAGCGCGGCCGCCGCATGCTTCCCATTCGCAATCACGTCCCTGGAACAGCATGCGACCGGAATACTCATCGGCTTCAACGAATACAACAGCATACCCATCATAATCGACCCGTTCCAGCTCTCAAACCCCAACATCCTGGTCCTCGGCACGTCAGGAGGCGGAAAAAGCTACACGATAAAGCTCCTCCTCATGAGGGAGTTCATGGAAGGGGTCGCGATAAACATCATAGACCCGCAGGCGGAATACACCGACCTCATCAAGACGTTCAACGGAGAAATCATCAGAATCGCCCCAGACTCGGACAGCATCATCAACCCGTTCGACATGATGGACCAGACCTTCGACGAAAAGAAGCTGTCCCTCCTGGCGTTCTTCCGCTGCCTCCTCGGTGAGCTCACGGAACCGCAAAGGGCGATACTCGACGAAACCATAGACCGCGCCTACGAGGAAAAGGGCATAAACAAGGATCCAAAGACCTGGAGCAGGCAGCCGCCGCTCCTCGAAGACCTGTACAACGAAGTCCTCCCCCTCACCAAATCCCAGAAGGAAATCATCTACGGCCCAGCCATGGCGATAGTCAACAGGCTGAAGGCCTACGTCTTCGGCCCGATGAGGTTCCTGAACCAGCACACGAAAATCAACCTCACGAACCGGATGATAAACTTCGACATAAAGGACGCCCCCGACATCGGAAAGGGGACCATCATGTTCCTCCTCCTCGAGTACGTCTACACCCAGATGAAAAAGTCGAAGACGCGAAAGGTGCTGGTGATAGACGAGGCATGGACCGTCCTCGCCGCCGGCGAGCAGGCCGACTATGTACTCCGGCTGGTCAAGACGTGCAGGAAGTTCAACCTCGCGCTCGTCATGATAACCCAAGACGTCGAAGACGTCCTCATGTCCCGGGCAGGAAGGGCGGTCTTGACCAACACCGCAACAAAGATTCTACTCAAGCCTGACCTCTCGGTCCTCGACCAGATAGTGGACAAGTTCCACCTCAACGAGGCAGAGAAGAGGTTCCTGAAGATATCGACAATGGGCCGTGCACTCCTAATCGCAGAAACAATCCGCGTCCCGATATACATTCAGGCATCGCCTGAGGAGCATAGGATAATAACCACTAAACCAGACGAGATGCTGCAGCAGGAACAGTTGAAGAGGCCCGAGGGTGAGGAGCTTGTCAGGGAGTTCGACATAAACAAGCCGGTCCAGCGGAAGGACGACCTCACAGACGACCAGATACTCGCCCTCACACAGAGGGACTTCTCGGAGCTCAGGATAAAGAACCTCGCAGGGACTGCCGAGCTGTACCTTGTCAAGAACGAGACCGAGAACACGGACGAACATTTCGTCCTCCAGTACCTAATATACGCCGAAGTCAAGAAGTACACCAACAAGGTCCTCATACATCACACCCGCCTACCGGACGTCACGTTCGAGACCGCCCACGGAAAGATGATTGCGGTGGAAGTCGAAGCCGACGTCGGCCTCAAGAAGAGCCTCGACAACATGCAGGAGAAGCTGTCTGTGATGCAAAAATACGACGACTGCTTCTACGTCGTCAGCAACAACGCATTAAAACGCGACTACGCCTCCAAATTCGGGAACGTCCTCACCCGCGAAGAGGTAATCCCAAAGCTCTCCTCCTACTTCTGATAAATCTTTTTATAGCCGTCCGACCATATCTAACCGATGGTTCCGATTACGCGCGACAACCGGAAGTGCATTCACCGCGTCGGCGACCGATGCGGCAACGGCCAAGTCGCGAATGTTCCAGTCGTCAACGACAGCCTACAGTCCAGATGGTACTGTAGCAACTGCCCATACTACCTGACAAAAACCGTCCAGTAAGATGAATTTGAAAAAAGGACAAACAAGACAACTCACCCTCATCCTAGCCATCGTCCAAGCAATCCAGCTAGCGTCAGCCCAGCCCTGTAGCATTACCATCGACGCCACGAGCAGGATAATAACTGTTCTCACGACAATCGGGTACCCGATTGGCGTCTTCATGATGGTCTACATGGGAACGAAATGGATAGTGGCTGAAGGCCCTGAAGACAGGGAAAACGCCCGTAGAGGCATCATATATGTGTTCATAGGGATTCTGATGTTTCAGACCGTCTCACCCTTCGTGGTCTACATGCTCTGCTGACCCTTATTACCACAAAATAACATATCCCTAAACATGGGCTTCGCAAAAACCCTGGCGGCAGTGGTCGCATTAATCCTGCTGTCCCAAGCCGCCTCTGCCCAGGCTCCGCCATGGCTTAGGTCCCTGAGGGCAGCTACGTTCGGACTCGGTTGGATAATGATGGCCCTCATGGGGGTGCGGTGGATAATCTCAGACAGCCCAAACGAGCGGGCCGACGTGAAAAAAAGCATGATATACATCGTCCTGGGAGTCCTGATAGTCGCGAACGCATGCAATCTCCTGCAGATGTACTGCGACAATGCGAGGCCGGCCATCACCTGCACCGCCTCCACATACTGCTCATAAGATGAAACTCAATCCCAGACGAATCAAGGGACAGTCCCATCGCGACTACCGCAAAACCTGGCTTGACACCGCAAAAGAAATACCCGACAGCTTCAAAGACTACTCGGCAGGACAGGGAAAGCCCCACGTCATGCACGAGCTCGTCGCTACGGTGCGGGCAGTCTTCCTCGGGCTCGGATTCGACGAAGTAGAAAACCAGGTGTTCATACCCGAGGAAGAGGTCTACAAGCAATACGGCCCTGAGGCGCCGGTCATACTCGACCGCTGCTTCTACCTCGGCGGCCTCACAAGGCCTGACATCGGACTTTCCCAGGAAAAACTCGGGGAGGTCGCGACCGTCGCCGAAATAGACCCGGAGAAGCTCAAGCAGATATTCAGGCAGTACCGGGGGGGGAAGATAGAAGGCGACGACGTCATAGAAACCATGGTAAAATGGCTTAAACTGACCACGGACGAGGCCTCCAAGATACTGGACATGTTTCCCGAATTCAGGACGATAACCCCCGTCTGCGGGAAAACGACCCTCCGCTCCCACATGACTGCGGCATGGTTCCCCACGCTCCAGGCCATGCAGGACGAGGTTCCCATGAAGCTCTTCTCGGTGGGCCTCAGGTTCAGGAGGGAGCAGAAGGTCGACTCAAGCCATCTTAGAGCCCATTACGGCGGCTCATGCGTCATAATGGACGAGGACATAGGCCTCAAGTCGGGGATGAAGATGACGGAGAAGATACTGAACGCGTTGGAGTTCGGAGACGTCCGCTTCGAAAAGAAGAAGGCGACCTCAAACTACTACGCCCCGGACACTGAGTATGAGGTGTACTCGGGCGACCTCGAAGTCGCGGACATCGGCATGTACTCCCCAGTCGCCCTCGCAGAATACGACATAGAATACAACGTATTCAACCTCGGCTTCGGCATGGAACGGATACTCATGGTAAAAAGCAAAATAGGCGACGTCCGGCAGGTCCTCTACCCGCAGTTCTACGGCGTTAGGCACTACAGCGACGCCGAGCTTGCGAAGGAAATCCGCATCGACAGGAAACCAGCGACCGAAGACGGGCTGAGGCTCCAAGCAGCCCTGAAGAAGACGTTCCAGGAAAAAGGAGGCATCCCCTCGCCTTGCTCATTCAAAGCATACGACGGCCAATTCCTCGGCAAAAAAATCCAGGTCAACGCGGTGGAAAAGGAAATGGGGACGACGCTCCTGGGGCCCGCCGCACTGAACGACATATACGTCTTCGAATCTGGAGTCTACGGCCTCCCCAAGGACACAAGCAAACTTAAAAAGGACGTCTCGGGCGTAATCGCAAAAGGCCTCCAGCTGGATTTCGGCTTCCTTGACGCTGTCGTCGCCGCGATGGCGGCGGAAATCGAGGACGTAGCAAAAGACGGGAGAACCGAAGGCCTCATCCAGTACAAGATGGCGAAAGGCCCCGGGGACCTCAACGTCAAGATAACTGGAAAAGCACGGAGGTTCATCGAATCCAGAAACAAGCCGCTTTCGATGAAAGGTCCGGTATTCACTGCAGTCGAATATAAGTTCACGTGAACTTTTTCCCCCACAGGTTCTGAAAGTATCTTTCGAAGTATTCAGCCGTCTTCTCGTCGCGTATCAGGACGTTCGCCTCGTTGTTCCTCTCAAGCCCCCAAAAGGAGAGGTTTGTGCTGCCGGTGAGGACGATTCTGCCGTCAACGACTATGACCTTCGCATGGGTGACGGTCTCGTTGTCGTCCCTCCTCACCTCCACCCCCGCGGACCTAAGAAGCTCAACGACATCGCGGTCATCGGACTGGTCGTCGAGGAACACTTTCACGTCCACACCCCGCTCCCTGGCGTAGAGGAGGTCCCTGACAAGGCGGCTTTGGCTGCTTTGGGGGTACTGGCCGTAGTAGTTGAGTTCATAGGCGACGATGTGGACGCTCTTCCCTGCCTCAGAAATTATCCTGTGCGCCGCGTCGAAGTAGGCCCTGTCCGTGACGGGCGTAACATCGGCGTTGTCAACGCAGATTCTCGACGGACAGGCGTGGTAGAGACCGAGTTCAAAAGCCGCAGCGCCAATAATAACGCCCATGAAAATTCCGGCTAAAAAGAGGAACGAGGTATTTTTTCTGCAATCCATCAACATCCATACCCGCTCCAAGGAATAAAAAAGGCGGCATTAAAGTGTCGTATTACCGTTTACTTCAGCCCACTCGTCTTAACCCATCTCATCCCCAGCTTGTCCAGGATGCCCTGGAGCATGTCCTTCTCTGCGCCGCGCAGCCCTTTCCAGTCAACAATCGCAGTCTGAGGCTCCGGCGTCGTCTTAGCAACCATCTCTTTAACCATCTCCCTGGTGATATGTTCCGCCGCATATTTCGGCATGATATGGCCTACTGCGTAATCCTTGGCGACCAGGTTGAAGTTCGGCGCATAATGCGGGCCCCCAAAGCCTATCGCAGACGACTTATCCTCGACTTGAGCGAACATGAGCTCATCAATAACCCCAGCCACAGCCTGGCAGGTGCGCATATCCCTCCACTGTTCTTCAGCGCTTCCGACCTCAATATAAAGGAGTGGAAAAGGCAGTTCGGTGGGGCCATGGTGGGTCACCTCCATGCTGACCTCATGGGGGAGGCCGTATTTCCCTTTTGCCTCGTTGAGGAGGATGAGGCTCTGACGGAGGTACAGCGAATTGGTGAGCTGCAGCCTCCCCGGCAATCCCCCCAGGTCAGCGCCGCCGAAATTGCCTGTCGGATGGCACGTCAAGGTCGGCTTCCCGCTTTCGGACTTATGCCGTGAGGCGACGACACATACCTCGGGTTTGAATTGGACAGAGTCGATGTCCTTCACGTTCTTCTTCGAAGCTGCGAGGACAACATCGCCTTTGCCATACGTCGGCATGCCGTCATGGGTTCCACCCGTCTCCTTGAATCCGCAGCCTCCAACCAAAGCCTTGGATATATTGCACCCCGCCAAATCATCTAATGAGTAGAGGATAAGCCTCATAGCCTTAGCATTTGGGTTTAACCGTTAAATATTTATGCTGTCACTGCCTCTCTTATACTATGCGTGTCCTTTTGATACACAGCGACTTCCTCGAGTTTGAGGCGAGAGAGAAGGCCTTGAAGACGGCCCCTGACCTCACGGAGAAGACGGGGCGGGCCGAGAATGCGCTGGTCTGTTTCATGGCTGGGGAGAAGGGCGACGAGGCCAACCCCGAGTCCGTTGTGAAGAAGGTCGTTGCGGACGTTAAAGACCTCTATGGGAAGGTGAAGGCTGAATCCATCGTCCTGTACCCGTATGCGCACCTATCATCCGACCTTTGCAAACCCGATTTGGCACGGAACATGCTGGAGATGACCTACGAACTCCTCCGCGGCGACTACCAGGTTATTAAGGCCCCATTCGGCTGGTACAAGGCCTTCACAGTGAAGTGCAAAGGCCACCCGCTCTCCGAGCTATCGCGGACCATAACCCCCGAAGGCCAGGGCGAGAAGAAGCAGGAGTCCGAAGCCTTGAAGAAGGAGGAGAAGATAAAAAGCAGCTGGTTCATCATGACCCCCGACGGGAAACGGCATGAAGTCGGATCGTTTGACTACTCACAGCATCAGAAGCTGAAGAAGTTCGCGGTCTACGAGGAGGCGAAATCGAGGGTCGTCGACAAGGCCCCGCCGCACATCGAGCTGATGCGGCAGCTTGAGCTTGTCGACTACGAGCCTGCAAGCGACCCCGGCAACCTCAGATACTACCCTAAAGGCAGGATGATAAAGGCCCTCCTCGAGCAGTACGTGACCCAGAAGATACTCGACTACGGCGGCGTCGAAGTCGAGACCCCGCTCATGTACGACCTCGAACACCCCTCCCTTGCGAAGTACCTCAACCGTTTCCCAGCAAGGCAATACATCGTGGAATCAGACGACAAAAGATACTTCCTGCGGTTCGCAGCCTGCTTCGGCCAGTTCCTGATAGCGCATGATGCGACGCTAAGCTATAGGAGCCTCCCCCTGAGGCTCTACGAGATGACCCGCTACAGCTTCCGACGGGAGAAAAGCGGCGAACTCACAGGCCTCAGGCGCCTCCGAGCATTCACGATGCCTGACGTCCACGCCCTCTGCACCGGCGTCGACCAGGCGATGAAAGAGTATCGGAGACGGTTCGAACTGTGCGTCTCCACAATCGAGGGCGTCGGCCTATCCAAGGACGACATCGAAGTCGCGGTGAGGGTCACAAAGGACTTCTACGCGGAGAACAAGGACTTCATCCAGTATCTCGTCCGCGAATTCGGAAAGCCGGTGCTCGTCGAGATGTGGGACGAGCGGATATTCTACTTCGTCCTCAAATACGAGTTCAACTTCGTAGACGCCCTCGACAAGGCATCGTGCCTTTCCACGGACCAGGTCGACGTCGAAAACGGCGAAAGGTACGACATCAAATTCACGGACTCGGACGGGCAGCAGAAACACCCGGTCATCCTACACTGCAGCCCATCAGGCGCCATAGAACGGATAATCTACGCCCTCCTTGAGAAGGCCCACATGACGAAGGAGGCCGGCGGGACCCCCTCGCTTCCGATGTGGCTTTCCCCGACGCAAATCAGGATAATCCCCCTCTCGGAGAAGTTCATAGACCACTCCATGAAGCTCGCGGACCGCTTCGAGGAAAAGCAGATTAGGGTCGACGTAGACGACAGGAGCGAAAGCATGGGCAGGAAAATCAGGGACGCAGAACGGGAATGGGTCCCATACGTCATCGTCATAGGCGAGAAGGAAATCGAATCCGGCAAGGTGAGCGTCAGAATCCGCGGGCAAAAAGAGCAGAAAAACCTCGTCGCAGAGGCCGTCGCAGTCGAAGTCAAGGAGAAAACCAAGGGAATGCCGTACCGGAAACTGCCCCTCCCCCGGCTCGTCTCACAGAGGCCCACGTTCGTCGGCTAGACAAGGTCTACTGCGGGGGAAGCGTCCACCGCACAGCAATCGTTTCTCCGACGGATTCAGCAGGTATTGGAATCTCTGCTGGTATTACCGGCCGGCCTGGTATCGCTGGTTTTTATACCATAATCCTTTATTCTTAACCCTAAAATGGCTTCCAACAAGGCTCAGGAAGAGGACAAGAAGGCCGCCGCTTTGGCGGCCATACGTGAAGTCAAAGGCGGGATGAAGGTGGGGTTGGGCAGCGGCTCAACAGCCAACTACTTTATCTCGGAGCTTGGGCGGCGGAAGTTTCCAGGCCCGTGTGTGGCGGCCTCAAAGGCCAGCGAAGAGCTTGCGAAGAAGGTCGGGTTGAAGCTCACAACCCTTGACATGCTGATAAAGGGCCTCAAAGGCGACGAAGAGGAGGTTATACTGGACCTTTACGTCGACGGAGCCGACGAGGTCGACCGGGGCATGAACCTCATAAAGGGCGGCGGCGGCGCTCATTTGAGGGAAAAGGTGGTCGCATCCGCTGCGGCGGAGTTCATCTGCATAGTCGATGAATCGAAGCTCGTGCCCAAGCTCGGCAGGTTTCCGCTGCCGATAGAGGTCGTCCCATTCGTGAAATCATATGTCGCATACGAACTCAAGGACTTAGGCGCATCCGTCGTGGAGCGGCCGAAGTTCGTCACAGACAACGGGAACGTAATCCTTGACGTCACCGGTCTTGACTTCAAAGACCCGTTGCAGCTTGAGACGGAATTGAACAACATCCCCGGCGTCGTCGAAAACGGCATTTTCGCTGTAAGGCAGCCTGAACGCGTCCTCGTCGGCAGGAAGGGCAAGGCGGAGTACCTGTAACATGGACGACGAGAACCTACGCAGGCTGGTCCTCCAGATTGAAACCGGCAGAAGGCAGATGGGAGAGCTCAATAAGCAGGCCCAGATGGTCGAATCCGCCATTGTGGAGATTAATGCAACGGTCGAGGCCTTGAAAGCCCTCAAAGACGTCAAACCAGGAACGGAAATCCTGGTTCAGGTAGGCTCAGGAGCCTTCATCAAGGCGGAAGTCAAAGACGCCAGCAGCGTCCTCGTCGGCATAGGCGCCGAGATGTCTCTTGCGAAGAAAATCCCGGACGCAGTCGAGGTGCTTGAGGGACGGAAGAACCAGCTCTCCGAATCCTTAAGCGCGGTCCAGAAGACTCTGGGGGAGCTTGGAATGAAACTCGCTGAAATGAACGCTGCCGCTGAGCAGGCGCTCGGCGGGCAACAATAATCCCATCCTAAAATGTTCGAGTCACTGAAGCAAAGGCTCAATGCGTTCGTAGGCGGCGTAACGGAAAAGACCGAGCCTAAGCTCTCTGCCGTCACCGCAGTGAAGGCTGCCATCACAGGGCGTGCGAAGCTTACTGAAGCCGACATCGACGACGTTTTATCGCAGCTTCAAACGGACCTGATGTCAAGCGACGTCTCAGTCGAGACCGCAGAACACATCGTAACCCGGCTGAGGGAGAAGCTCATAGGCTTTGAAGTCGACAGGAACTCGATGTCGGAAGAGATAAAAAAGGCAGTCAAATCGGTCCTCGCAGAGACGCTCACCCCAGAAAAGGAAGTCGACCTGCTCGAATCGATACGGGACGGCCCGAGGCCGTACAAGATACTGGTGTTGGGCGTGAACGGCACTGGGAAGACCACCTCAATCGCGAAGCTGGTGAAGCTCCTGAAAGACAACGGTTTTTCCGTTGTGTTGGCCGCCGGCGATACCTTCCGTGCCGGGGCGATAGAACAGCTTCAGGAGCACGCTCAAAGGCTCAACGTCAAACTCGTATCCCACCAGAAGGGGGCGGATGCGGCTGCCGTAATCTACGATGCCGTCGAACATGCGATGGCAAGAGGCGTCGACGTCGTCATCGCAGACACTGCAGGGAGGATGCAGTCGAAGGCCAACCTCATGGAAGAGCTGAAGAAGATAGTCCGTGTCAACAAACCAGACATGAAGATTTTCGTCGGAGACGCACTGGCCGGGAACGACGCGGTTGAGCAGGCCACGACGTTCAATGAAGCGGTCGGCTTCGACGCCGCGCTCCTTGCGAAGATGGACGCGGACGTGAAGGGAGGAAGCGCCCTCTCAATAGTCCACGCCACCGGGAAGCCGATAATCTATGTCGGGGTCGGACAGAAGTATGGGGACCTGAAGAGGTTCGACAGGGGATGGTTCATAGACGGCATCATCTAATCCCTGGTTCTCTTGCGCACGTAAGCAATAATCCCTGCAAGTATTGCCAAAAGCGCCAGGGTGGCGGTCACAGCCTGGAAGCGTTTCCTGTCATAGCCTAGGACATAGTTTGCGCACTCCTCCCTTATGCCTTCGTCGTCGATGCTGTCGCATACTCTGACATCCTCCCTAAGCCTCGCAATATTGGCGACGCATATGCTCCTTTCGCGGGGGTCCTTGGCCTTCGTGCAGATGGTTGTGTCGTTGCGCTTCAACGCAACCCCTAAGTAGCATTCGTCTTTGTAAATCTGCTTGTTAATCCTCCCGCAAAGCCCGACATCAGCCCTGGCGATTCCGACATCCCTGAGACAGCCGTCACGGTAATACTGCAGCCTGAGGCCTTCACAAAGGCCTGCGTCCTTTTTCACCTTTGCTAGGTAGCGGATGCAACCTTCTTCCTTTCCCATGTCCTCCACCGTCTGGCAAAGGTCTATGTCCCGTGTAATAATTGCAACGTCGACGATGCAGCTTTCAGCGAACGACTCCCTTCTAATGCTTCCGCATAGGG
>Ga0315294_10004868_pt1 | contig 14721 bp, 21 predicted proteins | sample YL17G13_40_MG_FD_203626 | JGI IMG/M metagenome (GOLD analysis project Ga0315294, IMG submission 203626) | Sediment microbial communities from Yellowstone Lake, YNP, Wyoming, USA - YL17G13_40 | ecosystem: Environmental > Aquatic > Freshwater > Lake > Sediment | place: USA: Wyoming | collected... | reverse complement strand
TCTAAAGTCAACAATCAATAAACAAACTCGTTCATACTTATAAGCGTCAGTTTTATCAGACAATCTCTTATTCAATTCTCTAAATGCGGGGATATACTTTATGGGCAATCTTTCTTTCCAGCCTATTTTTTTAGAATTCATCTTTTCAGGATCGTATGCCACAAGTGGGACCATATAAACTTCTCCCATAATTAATTGAGGTATTCTAAGATGCAAGTTTAAGGCTTCTGCAAATGTTCTTTCATATAGGGTGTCAAAGTTTTTTGCAAGACTACTTAATTGACTTCTTACGTTAATAGATATTGACTTGCTCAATACTCCCTTTCCTATTTCATCTTTCTCGTTTAATAATACTCCTTCCTTAATCACTTCTTCCTTAAAATTTCCACATATTACACTTACATCTTGATTTTTCATTTTAAGAAATCCAGCCATGGAAATTTCCGGGCTTGACTGATTTATAGGTGGATAAATTTTCAGTGGAGAAATTCCATTTAAAGCTAATTGCTCTTTAATATAGTCATGAATTATATAAATTAATTTTTGAGAACGAATTAATGAGTGAATACCTTCCCGTCCCCCTCTTTTTATTGTATCTTCATACAACTTTTTAATAACTTTAAGACGTTCTAAAATGACGCTGCCATCTTCAAGCTTCATGATCTATTGAATAAAACCCCTCTTATAATCTTTTCTAAATTTAAGAGACTGTTCAACAATTAAATAATGAGCATTTATTCTCCTGAGTTACAAATTGCCCAGACATTGTAATAGACTTTTTAAGTTTAAAAGGATCATTATACCTTCTTAAATTGCTCAAATGTAACGTCAAGAGTTTCTTATTCTCTCGCCCATTACCATAAGCAATTAATTCCTTTCTTGAAAGAATAATTCTCTCGATATATTTTTTAAGTATATCCTTAATACTGGTGTATTCTATTCTTTTTATTACAGCCTCTCCAACAATTGTCTTCTCAGACTCAGATTGATAAAGATATAATTTGTAGCCCGGTCTTATCCTCAATATTGTTTTTTTTGTCGGCTCGTGAGAAGTAAATTTTATAAAGATATTTTTTGAGTTATTTAACATATTGTCGATAATCTTTTTCGGTAAAGGATAAATGACTCCTTCGTCTTTTGAATAATTGATCATAGGATGTTTATTCAAGAGACGTATAAAAACCTATCTCAATTCAGCCTCCTTTATCATAAACATCAACAACGGCAAAGGCATTTTCTGACGCTTCATTTTCCTTATAGCCTTCTCAAGCTCATCATAAGTCATATAGAACAGCATCTGATACGAGAAATTAGCACGTTTTTCCTTCAAAGCGGGGAATTCATTAACTATCTCTTTTTTAAGCCGAATATTGCTCCAAGACCTGCTACTGTCTCCATACGCAATCTTGCCCTTAATATCAAGAACATTTCTCGAGGGTTGTAAAATCTTGGCTTCCATTGGTGACTTCCATCACCTGCTTTTTCTCAACCCCTTCAATAAGATAAACAGATTAGCGATATAAACCCTTTTCCAAGAAAGTTGGTGAAAATGCCCAAAGGGTTTAAAAATATGGTGAGTTTTACCAACATAAGATGGATGATAAGGATCAACTCATAATATTTGAGTTACTTCAAGATTGCAGACAGCCTATTTCTAGAATAGCCAAAGCGGTAAGATTGCCTCAGCAAACAGTAAGTTACAGAATAAAGAAGCTTGAGGACGAGAAAGTTATTAAGAAATATACAATAAACATCAATTACCCAAAATTAGGGTATAGTCGGCATTCTCTTTATTTGGACTTAAAGTCGATTGATGCTAGAGAAGTAAACTCTTACTTAAAACATTTAACCGACATAAGGGAAGTAAGTTGTTGTTATATGCTTCATGGGATTAGCCAATGGAAAGTTTATGTCTCTGTATGGACTAAAACACTCGAGAGATATGATGAGATACAAACTAAAATAATCACAAAATTCAGGAAGCATCTGAATAACTACCTATCTTTTCAAAGCATGAAATCATGGTCTTATTTTGCCAGAATTCTTAATACTAAAAAGAAAGCCAAGGTAGACATTAAAGCAAGTCCTGAAAATATAGCGCTTAGTGATTTTGAATGGAAATTATTGGATAAATTAAGAGAAAACTCCAATCGTTCCGTTGTTGAATTGGCTAAAGAACTGAGATCTACTCCAAAGGTTATAATGGGGCGAATAAAGAACTTAAGAAATCGAGGCATAATTGAGCGGTTTTATCCCATTGTTGATGTCAACAAGCTAGGCTTAAAGGAATACACCTTCATCTCGAGAATTGATCTCTCCCACAGCAAGGAGTTAAACAATTTTATTGAGTATGCAAAGACAGATCCTCGGTTTGTAATCATAATTAAGGCAGTGGGCTATGTTAACCTGTATTACGCATTTTACGTGAGGGATAATGACGAATTAAGGGAAATTAATCACAAAATTGAAAAATTGCTAGGAAAGGCGGTTTTAGAGACATATAAGATTGAAGTGGAGAATATGATTAGCTAACATGGAAGAAGAGAAATTTATGCGTTTGGCAATAGAAGATGCGAAGAAACATCGCCATCATTTTGGAGCAGTAGTTGTCAAGGCAGGGAAAGTAATCGCAAAAGCGGGGAAAAGACCAAAGGGCGATCCAAGGTACCATGCCGAGACACAAGCCCTAATAACGGCTACAAACCGCCTCAAAACGAGAGATTTAAGGGGTTGTACCCTTTATTCAACATGTGAACCTTGCCCCATGTGCTTTTATATGGCTTGGGTAACAAATATCCCCAAAATAGTATACGGGGCTACGTTGAAAGACTGTTTTAAATACGGATTTAAGGAGATAAATATCGGCGATAAGGTTCTGAATCATAGAAGTGGTAACAAAATCAAGCTAAAGGGCAAATTCCTGAGAGAAGAATGCTTGAAGTTGTTTAAGAGATAAGGTAAAGTTGCATAAGCAGACCCAAGAGGCGACGAGCAGGTTTATTCAATAAATCTGCCTTTTAATTAGAACTACTCTATTGTTTCGATTGTTGTATTTTGTCTTATCCAATAATAATCCGAATTTTCTCCACTGCAATAATACATATCATGAGCTACATCTGTTTCGTTGGCAGTATGGTGATAAACTCTGAAAGTTCTTAATCCATGCTGAGTACAAACGTCATTTGGTAAATCTGAATTAAACTCTTCTTTTATACCTTGTACAAAACGAGCCGTGCACTCTTCAGCACTATTTGCTTTACTTCCATCAGAACATTCGTAATAGGATTGTGAAGGGTTATTAGCTGATTGAGAAGATTTATTAAAAGATAATAAACCGATAACCACTAAAGCGATTATTATGGTTATAATCAATACTTTATTCTTCTCTAACCAGTTTTTAGTCATTTTTAACTTACATCAACCTGCCAAGAGCCAGTTCCAGTAACATCTAAAAGATAAATTCCTTCGTCAACTCCAATAGCTTTAGAACCCGTAAAAGAACCTATTTCATTTGCTAATAATTCAATTTGATTACCTTTATTATCCAAAAGCCAGACAATAAAGTTCCTCTCTCCGCTATATTTCATTTCAAATCTCACTAAACCATCGTTTAACTTAAAGAACTCTGTGGCGATATGTGACTTTCCAGTAAATGTTTTAGGGGCTGTTTGTGCAGATGTTGGTCTTGGTTGCTTAATAGTAATTTTCCAACTTCCACCAGTAACATCCAATAAATAATCTCCTGCCTCAACCCCAAGAGCAGTAGAAATTTTATAACTGCCTATTTCATTTGCTAATAATTCAATTTGATTACCTTTATTATCCAAAAGCCAAACAATGAAATTAGAAGAACCGCTATTTTCCATCTCAAATATAGACAATCCATTTTCCAACTTAAATAATTCGGTAGCTTTTTTCCCAGAACCAGACAATAAAATCTGTTCTGGCTCAACTATTTGTATCGTGCATGATTGAGATTCAATAGGTTTGCCTGTCCCAACTCTGCAACTATTCTCATCCTCACAGCCTCTTGTTTGAGTTTCTAAAGAACTACATTCAGACCATTCAGAACATTGCCAATTAGGGACGCAGTTAGAAACAGGTTTATTTGTTGGGAGGCTATCCTCTTTAGAATTATTAGAAGAAAAAAGACTTAAAATAGAAACAAGAACGACAATGCCTATAATCACACTCAAAACTGGGTGTTTAGAAAACCAATTTTTCTTTTTAGTTTCAGGCATGCTAAAAATTTCCCAGAGGACTTTAGTCATATTGATTTGCCATTACCCTTCGTTTATGAAACAAATGGTAACGAGATAAGATTTACTAATTTATGGGACCCTAAACCAAGAAGTAGGGAGGTTTTTCATTTCCATAAGCCTGAGATTTTCGAGGATCTGGGGGGGAGCCATTTTCTCCGCAGTCAAAATTTATCAAGATGATAACAAGAGAGCCATATTGCGGAAAAGAAAGATGTTCTTTGAAATTTAATAATATTCAAATAAATGAAAATGAAGAAGTTGAGATAATTCCTCTTGTAAAGTCTGTTCTTGCTGTTGATTCAATAAGAGAACATCTTTTGAATGAAAACGATGTTGTTAAAATAAGAATTTCTGGGAAACCGCTGAAAAGAATTATCTGATATCTAACGAAGAATTAAGCCCTATAGGAACCCAGAAAGTGATGATATTTTTGGGATTTGATTGATATTTTATTGTGTGAATTGTTAGATGATAATTATGTATGGAAACCAATGTTTCCCTAACATGTCACCTTTCCTTTATTTGCATCTGATGATGGATGGTGTCGGGGGGAGCAACTGAACAAGAGGAAAAGGGAAGGACATTATTTTAAGGTCTCGAGGTTTATGAATTGGGAATAATGATAGAATTATCAATTATCTGTCTATGCAATAATTGGCTCTTCTTTTAAGATATTCTTTTTTGTAAGAATCCAATCTAATTTTATTAGATTAGACACAAAAGAGTGCGAGAGATTGAGCTTGTAATAATCTGATTTTCCGATTTTTCTGGTTTTTATAACTATGCAGGAAGAAATCATATGAGGAAAGAACAATTTTATAGAATTATAGCTGACATTTGCACCTCTTGCTATTTCAGTCATTGGGAAATCAAAGAACTGATTATCTATAAGAAAGTCCATCACTCTTAATTGAGGAGTATCTCCAAATTGCAATAAAAATAGAGATTTATTTTCTTTTGCTTTCATTGTTGTTTTGTTATATTGATTTATATTTGTTATCATTTATAAATGTTTCTATTATATATATTTATCTTTCAATAATGGAAACATTTAAAAGTGCGAAGAATTTATAGATTTATGCCAAATGAGCTTGAAAAAGCACAGATAATGTTTAAACTGGCGAGAAAGAATAATTGGGGTGCTTGTTATGATAGGCTGGAGCACTTTAAAAGATTTGAGAGTCTAAAAGATGTTGTGAAAGAACTTTCTAGTATGGGTTGGTTAATAATTCATAAAAAACCAAAGTTCGTTGGAATTTCTTTAAATACAAAATTTAAAAAGGAAATTGTTGAGTTTATAGAATTGCTGATGCCTCATTTTAAAGGTTTTATTCAATAGAAATTTCATATATTTTTCTAACTGGAATTAAGCCCTAATTTGGTGGCAAGCGAAGTTGAATGCGCTTTCAATGCTCTCAAAAGAAAAGCAAGAGAGCACTTGTCTTTCAAGAACAAAGTTATAATTTATCTTAATAATGACTTGCTTAAAATGATTGACAAGCGGGCAAAGAAGAACATGCTCACTCTTCCAGAGCAAGTTGAAGACATCCTGCGAAGAAGCTGCATCTCCATGAAAAAGAAACCCATTGTTTCTGGAAAAATTGATGATTTGCTTGTCTCCATATTCTCAAGGCAAAAGCGCGGGAAGAAGTAGAAAGAAACGTCCAGACCAAAGCCAACCCCATCGTGCGACAATGATGGGAGGTTTATGTTCATGTTGGTTCATGAGAGGTTTTTGTTAAAGCGAAGAGATTCAATTGTGTTGAAGGCATAAAAGTAATTTATAGTATCCAATTAAACAAATACCCGGTAAAAATAATTCCTACTGTAACAATTGCAACATAAATAATCAAAAGTTTTGTTTTCAAAACCTTTCTCAAAATTATTATTTCTGGCAAAGATAACGCAACAACTGCCATCATAAATGCAAGAGCTGTTCCTAGAGGAAGACCCTTTTCAATTAAAGAGCTTACAATTGGTATAACTCCTGCAGCATTAGAATATAACGGCACTCCTATCAAAACAGCAATAGGCACAGCCCACCATTTGCCCTTTCCAGCTATTTCTGTTAATAAGTTTTCAGGAGCATAGCCATGAATAAACGCGCCAATGCCAATACCTATCAGGACATAAGGAAAGACTTTCTTAATAATTGATTTTACTTCACCATAGGCATCCCTGAATCGTTCTTTTTGCGATTTCTTTTGCAGTCTTAAGTTTTGTTTAATCTTAATCTTATAGACATAATCTTCAACATATTTCTCTAAGTGCATCCTTCCCAGTACAAATCCTGCAACAACAGAAATTATCCATCCCGATGCAATATAAAGAAGGGCAATTTTCCATCCAAATAACCCCCAAAGAAGAACTGCTGCAATTTCATTTATCAAAGGGGCAGCTATTAAGTACGAGAAGGTTACTCCTAAAGGAACTCCTGATTCAACAAAACCGATAAATAAAGGAACAGCTGAACATGAACAAAATGGGGTGAATATGCCTATTGTTGATGCAATCATATTTCCGAAGATTTCAAACTTCTTCGCGAGAATTTTTCTAACTTTCTCAGGGGCTAAATAAGTTCTAATGTAAGAAACTGCAAAGATAATAACTGCCAATAAAATAAATATCTTAATGCTATCATAAATAAAGAAGTTTACCGCTCCTCCGAGTATGCTTCCTTGTTTTAAACTAAGTAAAGAATAAACCAGCCAATTTACAAATATCTGAATAGGGTAAAAAGGATCCATTTTACTTTAAGAGCTTTTTTATTTCCTCAGGCGATAAAACTCTTCCGTAAGAAACTACTTTCTCATTAACAACCAAAGCCGGAGTGGACATAACACCATATTCCATTATTTTAGCTATGTCTGTAACTTTCCCAATGCTTGCTTTTATCTTCAATTCCTCAACTGCTTTTTTTGCGTTCGCTTCTAAAACTTTGCAGTTAGGGCATCCAGAACCCAATATTTTTATCTTCATTTGCATTTTCCTCCACACTTTCCACCGCAACTACAAGCAGACTGGGCATTTTTAGCAAGCTTATCCAAATAAGACTTTGGTGGATGACTTATGGCTTTTTGAGGGCAGACATTATCGCATCCAGTACAACCTACAACACAATTATTGGGATTCGCCACTTTTGGCTTGCCATCTTTTTCAGCATAAACGTCATGCGTGCAAAAATTAACGCATGCCATACAGCCCGCGCACTTTTTGTAGTCGATTGTGGGAAACCATTGAATTTTAGCCCTATCTATTCCATTCCAATTTTGTTTTTTTGTCTTCATATTATATTCACCTTATTTCTTAGACCTCAATCCAATAATCGACACAATCAATCCGACAACATACATCACAAAGCCGTAAACGCATGAAGGAATAGTGAAGACCGTAGTACTGCAGATTCCTAATGCGCAGAATTGCTGGAATATTTCAGTGTAACTCAGATAACCTGAGAATAAAACTCCTGCAAGTGAAACCCAAAAGAGTATTTTCAAAGCTGTTTGTTTTTTCATATTTTAGCCTCCTTATATATTGATGAATGTCAATATTTATAAATGTTTTTATTAAATCCATATTCTTAACGTGTAATAAACGCCAACAACAAGGAAAATAAACGCCATAGCATATCGCATATACTTCTCAAAAGTCTGAACCTTGCCCATTACTGCCCCAAGTTTAGATACGCTGAAAGTTAAGATGAACGCAAAGATAATAACTGGGAGCCCTGTTGCTATGGAAAATACTGAAGGAATCAAGAAAGCATCAGAATATTTTAGTGCTAATGGGATTAGCATTCCGAAGAATAAAACTGCGCTAAAAGGGCAGAAAGCAAGAGCAAACAGAACACCAAGAAGGAAACTTCCCATATAGCCCTTTTCCGAGAGCTTTTCCTTTAGTCGGTTAATTCTCTCCCCTGACTTTAATGAAGGCAGTTTGATTATGTTCAGCATTACAAGCCCGATAAATATAAGCAGAGGACCTATTATTCTCTCGCCATATTTCTGCAAAAATAATGAAATTGACTGGACATTGACGCCGATATAGATAATCAGGGAAGCAATCAGAACATAAGTAAACATTCTTCCGAGAGTATAAACCAAGCCGGTAATGAGTGTTTTCTTCCCATCCCCTATTTTCTTGGAGATAAATGCAATGGCAGTTATGTTAGTAGCGAGCGGGCAAGGGCTTATGGCAGTCATCAGTCCAATAAAGAAAGCAGCAATTAATGGGAAGCTGTTCATTGACATTGCTTCCATAAAAGACATCAAGCTCATTTTTATTCACCAGAAAGCTTGTTTTCGATTACGCCTTTAAGATAACTCAGGTATTCTTCTTTATTGCTGATTTTATACCAAACATTTGTATTCTCTTCTTTGGTGAATGTTCCATCTTTGTAAGAAGTTCCAATCAGCAAGGATGCACCCTTAGCTTCGTACTTGTCTACAAGCTCCTTATTTTCAGGCGAGTCTACATCAATATGTCCAAAAACCATCTTTCCAGACTTTAGCTCACTAGAAAAGTAAGTATTAACCGTTTCTTCAGCATAAGCCCCTACCGTTTTACAAGAATAGCATTGGTTTGTGGAGTGGAAGTGATAAATCTCAACTCTTTCAATTTCTGATGAGATGGGCGTTCCTGAGGCAGTAACATTCTCTGTAAAATACTTCGGAACTGTGATTATCAATAACAAAATCACTGCGATTCCTATTCCAATATAAAGATACTTTTTATTCATTTTTGACAGCAACACCCGGACTTGAGAAGCTTGCCCTTATCTTGCCCAAGTGCTTTAAAGACATCGCAAACTCTCAAATCTTTTAATTTATAGAATACCTTCTTCCCATCTCTTTTTGACTCAAGTATTCCTGCCTTTTCTAACACACCTAATTGAATGGAAACTGTTGATTGTGTTCTTTTCACATAGGGGAATATCTCACAAACGCATTTCTCGCCATCTAAAAGAAAATCGACTATTTTTAATCTAGTCTCATCAGCTAATGCCTTAAGAACCTTTAATTCCTCTTTCATATCTTATTGACATTTATCAATATTTATAAAGATTATGTTTTTATAAATCCTAATGAGTATTTTTTAGCCATTTTGCAACCAATAAGTTAGTATTGTCACGAACTTCATCCATGCATGTCAACGCATGCATTAAATCTCGACAATTGGCTTAAATGCGCCCTGCTCGGGAGTTGTGAACAATTATGAGCAATACCTCCCATGAAAAACGCACGATAGGGTAACGCCCGGACCAAGATTTGAACTTGGGAATCCATTGCTGGAAACTTGGTTAGCAAGAGGAGCTTCAAAAGTGAAGCAGTGCGTATTCTTGCCTTCTTAGTTTAGAAGGGATTTTCAGGTTTTTAAGGTATGCGATGGACTAAGTAATCACTGTATCAAAGTTGAAACAGGGATTGATTTTTAACAAAATCCTCAGTTCCTACTCATATCTTAAAGCATCAACAGGATTAAGTTTCGAGGCCCGATATGCTGGGATAGCTCCCGCAATCATTCCAATAAGAACTGCAAACAATAAAGAGCCAATAATAAGCTGAATGCTTAAAACTGATGAACCTCCACCCAACATACTTAACATTCCTCCACCACCCGGACCTCCCTGGGTTGTAGAAGTTATTCCGGCCATCGTATTTATCGCAGTTGATGAAAGAACTCCAACTAAGACTCCCCCTAACCCTCCAACCAATCCGATTAATCCTGAATTTAACAGGAAGATAGTCATTATATCTTTATTTTGAACACCTATAGCTTTCATTATTCCAATTTCTTTAGTTTTCTCCAAAACTGCAGTGAACATAGTGTTCGCGATTCCTATGGCTCCAACAATTAAAGATATTGCTGCAATTGCTGCTAAGAATAAAGTCATCGTACTCATTGTTGCTTCCATAGTCGCCTGCATCGAAGCAGGATTTGAAACACTAAAATCTTTCTTTTTCTCATTCAAAATTCCTCTAGATAACATTAATTTTTTTGTTATATCGGTTACAGTTTGATTAGATAAACTTACATCTTCTATCTTAACAGAAATTGAATCATATTCATCTTTTCCAACATCTTCTAATATTGCTCTAGCAGCACCAATTGGAATATAGACGCTAGATCCTCCTCTTCCTCCAGTTGAACCTTCAGCTAAAATTCCAACAACATTAAATGATTTTCCTTCTATAGTAATTTTTGTGTTAATGGGAATTTCTTTTCCAAACACAGAAGTTGCTAAATTAGAGCTTATTACTGCAGAATATAAGTCTCCACTTGCTAAAAATCTTCCAGAACTAAGTGTTTCAGTAGTAATATCCTTCCAGGTTGAAATTTCAACACCATAGGTATTTACATTTTTTGAAGTTTTACCTGAATAACTAACATCTGCTTCTCCTGAAACTTGTCCCATTACATATTTGACATTTGAAATGCTTTTGAGGACTATAATGTCCTTATCAGTTAAATTTTTAGATTCAGATGAATCCGATGAACTTCCTTCACCAGGAGGCGCTCCGCCAAACCCTCCTCCAAACGCTCTTTGCATTCCAGGACTAACTGTTAAAACATCTGCACCCAAACTTCCAAGCCGTTCTTCTAATTGTTGCTGAGCTCCAAGACTCATTGAAACAATGCTAACGACTGCACTTATTCCCACGATAATTCCTATAATCGTCAGCCAGCTTCTTAACTTGCTATGAAGAAAAATATTAATTGCCAGATGCAAAGATTTTTTTAGTCTCATCTTTTAAATAGGGCTATTTGCCCTTCTCCTTCTTTTTGGCGTTACTCACCCAATTTGGAGTTAGATTCTTGTTTTTATCATTTTTATGAATAAGATGTTTTATTTTATCAGATAAATTTTTCAATTTTTCTGGATTTTTTTTATAAAAGATATATCCTAAGATTATAATTATTATAACTATCACCCAAGTAACCCAAGAAGAAAACCAAGATGTTGAAGAGGTTTTACTATTTCTAGTAAATCCATTCAAACCAACCGAGCTATTTCCTATATTTAATGGAAGTTCCATATTTGCTACCCTTCTTTCACCAATATTATCTGTATAATAAATATCAAATTTTAATTTAGAGTTTGGAGTTTCTGGATTTGAAGGCACTGCTCCGCGAGTCATATTTCTAGAAGACATTTTTTGGGATACTGTAAAACCAACAATAGTGTAATCTCCGCTTTCTAAATTTCCAACCATTTGCCCATCGGTTCCAGTCGCTACAAATGATTCTTGCTCGGGAATTCTAACAACAACAGAATTAGCTGTATACTTTCCAATATTGGCTATGGCGATAGAAACATCATTTCCACTTGATTCTTGGATTACTGCATCAAAGGAAGTTCTCGAGTCTTTTATACTAAGATTAAACCCTGATTGAACATAGGAGTCAAAGTTTTCATTACCGCCCTCATGATATTTTAATTTCAATGTATAATCGCCGTCAAAAGCATCGCCATCTATTCTTATTTTATAAGGGATAGTCCAAACGCTTTTATAATCTGAAGCAAAAGGATTTGTTTGAATAGTTTGAACTCCGGTTGAATTTGAATCTAATGAAAATGGATACTCTTGCTCTAATTTTAGGGCATAACCTTCGCAATTTCCCAAATCTGAAACCTCAAAAAGAACCTTAACATAATCATTTGGAACAGCAGGATTTGGATCTTGACTTACTAATTGGATTGTAGGGTTACAAGGATTACTTTCTGCATGAACTACACTAAGACTTAGGATGATAATTAAAGATAAAATAACTAAAGAACTTAATAGAAATTTCTTTTTCATTTTTTAAACCTCGGATTTATAGTCTCTTTTTCTATCTGACCATCTTTTATGTGAACTATTCGCTCAGCATATTTAACTAAACCAATATCATGTGTTATTAGAATTATGGTTTTTCCTTCCCTATGCATCTTTCCCAAAAAATCCATGACGAATTGCCCTGTTTTTGAGTCTAGGTTTCCAGTAGGCTCATCGGCTAATATAACTTCGGGATTATTTGCTAATGCTCTTGCAATTGCAACTCTTTGTTGTTGGCCTCCAGATAACTGATTGGGCTTATGATGAAGCCTGTCTCCTAATCCTAGAGATGCTAAAATAGATTCTGCTTTTTCATTAGCCTCGCTATCTGAGATATTATTTATGGCTTCCATTGGAAGAGTAACATTATGTAATGCACTTAAATTTTTAAGGAGATTAAATTGTTGAAATATGAATCCAATTGTTTTACCTCTAAGAAAAGCTAGATTAGACTCGCCCATTAAGGATATATCCTGACCATCAAGCAATACTTTCCCCCAAGAAGGTTTGTCTAAGGCTCCAACAATATGGAGCATAGTAGATTTTCCAGAGCCGCTAGGTCCGGTTATAGCGACAAATTCTCCTTGTTTGATATCTAAGTTGATTTCTCTTAACACTATGAGTGGCTCAGCTTCGCCCATATCATACTTTTTCCATACGTCTTGAATTTGAATAAGGGATTTTTGTTTCATCTTTTTATAATACTTTTTCTAGTCTTATCTTTATAAGGAGGATGGACTAAAAGTCCACTAGTCTTAAAAATGTTTAAAACCCCTGTATTCTTAATATAAATATGAAACCCCCAATGGAATTTTTTATGCATCCTGAAATGGGAGCAGAAATTATATATTCATTTGTAATAATAATCTGTAGCTTAATGGTATATTTTGGAACTAAAGAATTGTATGAGCTTAGTTCCCATAAGGGAATAAAATATTTTAGGCAGGCATTTTTATTTTTTGCTATTGCATATTTCTTTAGGTCTATAATCATGTACGCCTTATTTTTATTTAATTTTAAAGAAGTATTAGATATTTCTCCTATGCTAATTGGAGAAGTTACTTTATTTTTATTTGTTTATTTCAGCTCGATGGCCGTTTTTTCTTTGCTGTACAGTGTAATGTGGAAAAAATGGAATGGTGGTTCAAGGAAAATTTATTTATTCCACTTCCTTGCCGTTATCATAGCTTTTCTAAGTCTCATCCCAAGAAGTCCTGCATTGAGATTCGGATTAAATATTCTATTATTCTTAATAATCGTATTTACAGTTTATCAGGTTTACAGAGAAGGTAAAAATCGGAAAAAAAGAAGTAGCCTTTATGCAATTTATATGCTATTATTCTTATTTTTCTTGTTAAATATATTTGATATTTTAATTCCAAACTTTTTAACTCAGTTTAAGCTCATTATCTATCTGGCATCTATAACAATCTTTTTATTAATTCTTTACAAAGTTCTTAAAAAAACGTGAAACCAAAATGACCAAAAGAGGAAAACTTGAAATTAGAAGAGATATTTTGAATATAATCCGCGATAATAAAAATTCTATAAAGCCTACTCCCCTTCTTCGAAAGTCTAAATTATCTTCGAAGGTATTTCAAGGTTATTATTCTGAACTTATTGAAAAAAGCTTGATTCAAGAAGTTACAAGCAAAAACCAAGAAACATATGTTAATCTAACCGAAAAAGGCTTTAGATTTTTAGAGAGATATAAAGCCATAGTCGATTTTATTGAGGAATTTGAGTTATAATTAAAAACTTTAACAAAGCTCCCGCAGGAGCTTAGAGCGCCCGGACCAAGATTTGAACTTGGGAATCGCTTGCGCGAAACAAGGTTAGCAACCTTGCGCAGTAACCGCTGTGCCATCCGGGCTCGAGTGGGTTCATGAGTGGCACATCCATTTTGCAATGGGCGGTCTCACAAACCCAAATTTCCAAGCGAAAAACAGCTTATAAGTTTTGTTATTTGTTATTTTTCTTCCCTAAAATAATTAAAAAATGTTGCTCCCCCGACACCCAAATAACACTTAATAATTATCATCTAACAATTCTTAATCAAAATCATCCAACAAGCCCCATCTATCGAATATCATATAATAAATCCGTCTCCATACATCCATCATCAGATGCAATTAAAGGAAGGGGACATGTCAGGAAACCTTGGTTTCATACATAATTATCAACTAACAATGCTTAATCAAAATCATCCAACAAGTTCTTTCCCCCTCAAAAATCATATAATAAAATAGTTTCAATACATCATTATTCCAGCTCTTTCTCAACTTCCTTAATCTCTTTCTTGATGCCTTTCCCTATCTTGCGCTCAAATTTTATGAGCTTTTTCTCTGCTTTTTCAAGTTTCTCAAATCTCTCATAAGCTTTCCTGCTGAATACAAGAAGCACAAGTTTCTTCATTTCTTTGTAATATCTGAATAATGGCAGAATATTTATTACAGCTATAAGCAAAGCTCCTGCTATTATATAACTTATATTACTCTGCAAAACTCCGAGAATTATTCCTCCAACCCCAAATGCTGTTCCAAGATTTCCTAAGGCAACAATGCATACTAACTGAAAGAGTGTTACTTCTGTAACTCCTGCAATCATATAAGCAAGATTTGACGGAAAAGCATAGATAAATG
>Ga0315294_10004867_pt1 | contig 14723 bp, 12 predicted proteins | sample YL17G13_40_MG_FD_203626 | JGI IMG/M metagenome (GOLD analysis project Ga0315294, IMG submission 203626) | Sediment microbial communities from Yellowstone Lake, YNP, Wyoming, USA - YL17G13_40 | ecosystem: Environmental > Aquatic > Freshwater > Lake > Sediment | place: USA: Wyoming | collected... | reverse complement strand
CGTGTGCCGCCAGGAGCTGCGGGGTATCTGGGCGGTCCTGACGGCCCGGCCGTTCCCCATCTGCTCCAGGTGCCGCCTGCTGGTCCACCACGCCTGCCTCGCAGAGAGCGACCCGCCCATTTGCCGCCGCTGCATTGAAGGCCCCGCTTCACCCCCCGGGCCCGCGTCGAAGACCGAAGGCGCAACCTTCTAACGTTCGTTCCGTCTGACCCCGCGGGAGGGAGGGGCAGCGTCAAGGCTGCCCCAGGGCCCCCCGGATCTCGGCCGCGAGGCCCTGCGTGAGGCGCTGCTCGATGGCCTCCAGGGTCTCGGGCGAGGCCTCCAGGAACTGGAGCCCCATCCCGAAGTCCTCCGGCCGGGCCTTCTCCGCCTCGCCCTTGCGCCAGATGACCTGGCCGATGGCCGTGACCTTCGCCGGCGTGCCGGGGAACTGGAACTGGAGGAGCACCTGCTCGCCCACCGACAGCGGCGTCGGGGTCTGGATGAAGACGCCGCGGGCCGACAGGGTGAACTGGTGGACCTGCTGCGCCGGCAGGAGCGCCTGGTACTGAAGCAGGCCCCCCATCGGCACGCGGGGGATGCTCCGCCGGGGCGGGCCGGCGGCGCCGCGAGCGCTCCACCCGAGCGCGCCCAGGGCCAGCAGCCGATGCACGACCTGCAGGGTCGTCCAGGCATCCAGCGGGCTCCCCTCCAGGACGCCGTCCAGGCTCCGCGTCCCGTCGAGGAGCCCGAGCAGTGCCGCACCCGCCGGCGGGAGCTGCGCCTGCACGGCGGCGCACAGCGCCACCGGCAGCTCCAGCATCGTGTCCGCACCCGGCAGCGGGGAGCGGAGCCCCGGCAGCTCCGTCAGGCGCCGCTCGCCCTCCAGCAGCAGCTTGTCGTTCGGGAGGCTCACGGCGCTGGCCGGCCCGGGCGGCGGCCCGCCTGGCATGATGTTGAAGGCCCCCTTGGTCCACGTCAGGAGCTGGTACACCGCCGCGTCCCCCTGACGCGCCCCCTGGACGGCCGAGGTGATCTCCCCCTCCCGGAAATGGATCTCTCCCTCCAGTTGCTCCCGCGTCAGCAGGAGTCGGGCGGTCCGCCGCTCCAGCTCCAGCCAGTGGATCAGCGAGGGCAGCGGCATCGTCTGGAGCTGCCCCCGGGCCACGGCGGCGGCCGGCTCCGGCGCCGCCGGGGCGGGCCGGGTCCGCCGGAGGATCGAGCGCACCCGGGCCTTCAGCTCTTCCGGATCGATGGGCTTCGAGATGTAGTCCTCGGCCCCGATGTCCAGCCCCCGCACCTTGTGGCTGGAGGTCCCGAGGGCGCTCACGAAGACGAGCGGCAGCCCCGCGGTGGCCGGGTCCTGCTTCAGGGCTTCCGCCGTCTGGAACCCGTCCATGCCCGGCATCATGGTATCCAGGAAGATCAGGTCCGGGCGCTCCGCCTTGGCGGTCTTCACCGCCTCCTCGCCGTTCGTCGCCTCGAGGACCGTGGCCGGGAGCGCACTCAGTGTGTCCCGCATGATCCGGCGGATCAGGGCATCGTCATCCACGACCAGAATGCGCGGCTCCATGCTCAGGACCCCCCGTGTCGCCGGCGGCGACACTCCTCTGGGCGGTCGGCCACGCCGTGATTGGCTCGCCTCCCCGCCCTCCCTGTGGCCCAAACCACGTCAAGCATAGGCCATAATTCTGCCGGATGAAACCATAGAATCGGCCGCCGCGTCAAGGGCGAGGATGGCGCCCCCTGCGGGCGGAGCCTTGGCCTCCTCGGCCGAAACGCCCAATGACCAATTCCCAATGGTCATTGGCCCGTGAGCTGGTACTGCAGCTGGTGCAGCTTGGCGTAGAGGCCGCCCCGGGCCAGGAGCGCGGCGTGGCTTCCCTCCTCGCGGATGCGCCCCTTGTGGATCACCAGGATGCGGTCGGCGAACTGGATGGTGGAAAGCCGGTGGGCCACGATGATGGCCGTCCGGCCCTGGAGGAGGATCTGGAGGGCGTCCTGGATGAGGCGCTCCGTCTCTGTGTCCACCGAACTCGTCGCCTCGTCCAGGATCAGGATGCGGGGATCGTAGGCAAGCGCCCGCGCGAAGGAGAGGAGCTGGCGCTCTCCCTGCGAGAGTGTGGCGCCCCGCTCCTGCACCTCCGCCTGGTACCCGCCGGGGAGCCGCTCGATGAAGCGGTCGGCATGCACGCGCCGTGCGGCCTCCCGCATCCGGTCGGGGGAGATGCCCGCGCTCCCCAGGCCGATGTTCTCCGCTGGCCCGTGGGGCCCACCAGGGCTACCTTTTCGCCCGGCGCCACGCGGAACGAGATCCCGCGCAGCACCGGCTCTCCCGGGTGGTAGGACAGCCACACGTCCCGAAACTCGATGCCGCCCTCGAGGCGCGCCGGCCGGCCGCCCGAGGCGGGCGAGAGGATCCGCGGCCGCTCGTCCAGCAGGCGGAAGATCCGCTCGCTGCTCGCCATGGCGGCCTGGAAGATGTTGTACTTCTCGGCCAGATCGCGGATCGGCTGGAAGAGGCGCTGGACGTACTGCAGGAAGGCCACCAGGACGCCGGGCAGCACCGCCCCCTCCAGGATGAACCGCCCCCCCTGCCAGAGGAGCAGGCCCACCGTGAGGGCGCTCACCACCTCGACGAAGGGGTAGAAGAGGGCGTTGTAGTGGACGCTCGTGAGGAGAGCATCCCGGTTGCGGGTGTTGATCTCCTTGAACTTGAGGTACGTCTGGCGCTCCTGCCCGAAGGCCTGGACGGTGGCCATCCCCGACAGGTTCTCGTTCAGGTAGCCGTTCAGCCGTGCCAGGATCTTCCGGCTCTCCCGGTAGTTCTCCCGGGCCCTCCGCCGGTACACGTTGGTGGCCAGGATCATGACGGGGAGCAGGCTGAGCGGCAGCAGGCCCAGCCGCCAGTCCAGGACGCACATGACGGTCGCGATGCCCAGGATCATGAGGCTGTCGCCCAGGAAGGCCACCACACCGGAGCCGAACAGCTCGTTCAGGTTCTCCACGTCATTGATCACCCGGGTCATCAGGCGGCCCACGGGGTTCTTGTCGAAGAAGGCGGGGTCGTGGCCGAGCAGGTGGCCGAAGAGCGCCTGCCGGATGTCGTGCATCACCCGCTGCCCCACGACCTGAGTGGCGTACGCGTGGCCGAAGTGGCAGCAGAATCCCAGGACGAGGACGCCGAGGTACGCCGCGGCCACCCGGTCCAGGCCGGCGAGGTCGCGGGCGGCGACGTACCGGTCGATGGCCACCTTGACCAGGTAGGGTCCGGCGAGCTGCGCCACGGTGTGCCCGGCGAGACAGAGAGAGGCCAAGAGGACGAGGGGCCAGTAGGGCGCGAGGTACATGACCAGCCGGAGGGCCAGGCGCGTATCGTAGGCCCTCCCCAGGGCCTCGTCGTCGATGTGTAGGTGCGGCCCGTGCATGGTCAGCCGTTCCCCTGCTCGGCGTACGCCTCCAGCTCGCGGGTGAGCAGTTGCCGCTGATACAGGCGATGGTAGTGTCCCCCGCGCGCCAGGAGCTCCTGGTGCGTCCCCTGCTCCACGATCCGGCCCTCCTTCAGGTACACGATCAGGTCGGCCTCCTTCACCGTCGAGATGCGGTGCGAGATGAGGATCGTCGTCCGCCCCGCCATCACCGCGCGCAACTCCCCCAGGATGCGCTCCTCCGTCTGGACGTCCACGCTTCGGTGAGGCGCGTGGCGGCGGCTGCCCCGCGATGATAGAGGTTCGCCACGTAGCCGATGGCCATCACCGGCCAGGTCAGGAGCGCGAGGTAGCCGCTGAATTGCACGAACTGCCCGAGGCTGAGCGCTCCGGCGACGACGCGGCGGCCGCCCAGCCAGAGGACCACCGCCGCGCCCAGGCCGGAGAAGACGGCCATGAGCGGCCAGAGGACGCCGGCCAGGCGCGCCATCACCAGGCTCTTCCGCATGTACGCGTCGCTCAGGTCCTGAAACCGCTCCCGGCGGCCCTCCTCCTGCGCGTAGGCCTGCACGACCCGGATCCCCGCCAGGCTCTCCTGGACGAAGCTGCTCACCTGGGCCAGGACCTGTTGCACCTCGCGGTAGCCGCGGTGGAGGCGGTTGCCGAAGCAGAGCACCAGGACCGTGATGCCCGGCAGGGCGAGGAGCGACCAGAGGCTGAGCCAGGGGTCGATCCGGATCATGAGGGGGAGCGTCGTCAGGATGAGGAGCGTCCCGTCCAGCGCCGCCACGGCCCCGATCCCCAGCATCTCGCGCACCGAGGCCAGGTCGTTGGTGAGGCGGGACATCAGTTCCCCGGTCTTGGTATGCTGGAAATAGGCCATGGGGAGACGCTGCAGGTGGGCGAAGAGGAGATTGCGGAGGTCTCGCTCGATGTACCGGGAGAACCCGAAGACCCGGGTCCGCCAGAAGTACCGGAAGACGCCCTGGGCGGCCGCGGCGAGCCCGATCAGGAGGGGAAAGGTAAGGAGGCCCCACCGCTCCGCCTCGGACAGGCTGAGATTGTCCAGGGCCAGCCGGGTGAACCAGGGGATGAGAAGGTGCATCGCATCCGTGCCCAGGAGGGCCAGGATGCCCAGGAAGAAGGACCGGCGATGCCGGGAGAGGATGGGTTTGACGTGCCGCCAGAGGGTGCGAATGGCCTGCCTCGCGTTCCAAGGGGCGTCCGCTTCGGTTCTACGCGTCGGGGGTCAGCTCGGCGATGGTCCGAAGGAGCTGCTCGAGCCGGACCGGCTTCCCCAGGATCCGATCCACCAGCCCCGAGCCCTCCGCCTCCACGCTCGCCTGCTCGCCCCAGCCCGTCAGGATCACGACGGGCAGGCGCACCGACTGGGCCTTGACGGCCCGCGCCACGTCCCAGCCGCTCAGCCCCGGCATCCCCAGATCGGTGAGCACGAGGTCCACGGAGTCGGCCTGGAGGAGCGACAGGGCGGTGGCCCCGTCCTCCGCCTCGACGACCGTGTGCCCTGCCGCCGTGAGGAGGCTGCCGATGGCGAGGCGGACCATCGGATCGTCGTCGACCAGGAGGATGCGCCGGGGGCGGCCGGGGGCGGCCAATGGGCGCCGCTCCGCCGGAGCGGACCCGCGCGGGGCCGCCCGGAAGCGCAGGCTGATGGTCGTGCCCTGTCCCGGCGCCGAGCGGACGTCGATGGCGCCGCCATGCCGCTCCAGAACCCCGTACACGACCGAGAGGCCCAGGCCGGTCCCCCGCCCCCCCTTGGTCGTGAAGAAGGGATCGAAGATCCGCTGCCGCACCTCCTCGGTCATCCCCACCCCGGTGTCCGTGACCGACAGCTCCACTCCGGTCCCCCCTGATCCACTACTCCCCTGATCCCCTGATCCACTCGCCGGTACCCCGCGGGTGGCGATGGTGAGCGTGCCGCCCTGGGGCATGGCGTCCACCGCGTTCAGGATGAGGTTGGTCAGGGCCTCCCGCACCTCCGCGGCGTGCCCCAGGATGAGAGGCACTCTTGCGAGCAGCGTCTGCAGCCGGATCGCCTGGCCCCGCTGGTGCGGCTCGTCCTTCCAGTGCGGACGGGTGATCTCCAGCGTCTCCCGGACCACGCGGATCAGGTCCACCGGCTCCAAAGGGCTGTGCGGCCGCTGCAGGGCGAAGTCCTGGAGGCGGTGGACGATGTGCGCCCCGTCGCCGATCGCCATCTCCAGGGTCGCCAGGGTCTCCTGGATCGCCGGATCCGCCACGCGCAGCCGCAGGAGCTCCACCTGCGCCAGCACCGCCGCCAGCATGTTGTTCAGGTCGTGGGCGATCCCGGCGGCCATCTGTCCCAGGGCCCGCAACTTCTCGGCCCGAATCGATTCGTCCTGCGTCCGCTTCAGGTCCTGGTAGGACTGCCGCAGCCGGGCGAAGAGCTGTGCCTTCTCGATGGCCAGGGCCGCGTGGTCGGCGAACGACTTGAGGTAGGCCAGCTCGTCCGCCGTGTACTGGTGGGGTGTCGTGGTGTTGAAGGTGAGGACGCCCAGGATCCGCTCCCCGCTCTTCACGGGCAGGCCGAGGTAGGTGCTGTTCCCCATGGCCCGATCCATGCCCGCCAGGGGGTTCTCCGGGTCGCTGGCTGGATCCGCGATGTAGAGCGGCTGCCCGGTCATCGCCACCCGGCCGGACGGGCCCTTCCCCAGCGGAAGCTGGAATCCCTCGGGCAGGGTGGCCCCCTTCACGGCCCCCACTCGGAGGACGCGGGCCGCCTCGTCCACCAGGAGGAGCTTCACCTGCGAGCAGCTGGTGATCTCCATGGCCACCTCGACGATCCGATCCAGGATCACCTGCAGGTCCAGCTCGCTCATGACCGTCTGGCTCGCCCGCAGCAGCGCCTCGAGTTCCCGGCCGCGCCGCACGGCGGCCCCGTGCAGGCGCGCGTTCTCGATGGCGATGGCCGCCTGGCTGGCGAACAGGGCCAAGGTCTCCTGGTCCTCCTCGCTGAACGGACCGCGGTCCGCCGCGCGGGTGACCGAGAGGGCACCGACCAGCCGCTCCCGGTACAGCAGGGGCTCGGCCAGGACCGCCGCATGGGTGGTGCGTTCCAGCAGGAGCGGGGTGGCGTATTCGGACGAGCGGAAGTCGTTCACGATCAGGCCGCGGCGGCGAGCGGCGGCCGCCCCCACGACCCCTTCCCCGAGCCGAAGCGTGAGGGGGTCCTGCCCCTCACTCACTTCCTCCCCGATCCAGCTCTGGGGGATGAGGAGCCCGGAGCCTTCATCCCACAGGCGCACCATGCCGGACGTCGCGCCGACCAGCTCGGCGGCCCGATACATAATCAGGTCGAGGAGGGATCGGAGGTCCAGCTCGCGGGTGATCTCTTCGCTCACCGCTCGAACCGCCTCGAGCTGCTGCGTGCGCAGAAGCAGCGTCCCCTCCGCCCGGGTGCGGTCGCGGAGCTCCCGCTGGGCGGCGTCGTACAGACGCGCGTTCTCGATGGCGATGGCCGCCTGGTCGGCGAAGGAGGTGAGATAGGCCATTTCCTCCGGTGTATACTGGCGGGGCACCGTCGTGTTGAAGGTGAGCACGCCGAGGATCTCGTTCCCCCTCCTGATCGGCAGCCCGAGATACGTGACGATCCCAAGCTCCCGATCTCCTTGGGCGAAGATGCTCCGGGGGTCGTTCTGCGCGTCTGCCATGAACAGAGGCTCCCCGGTCTGCGCCACGATGCCCGACGAGCCGACACCCAGGGGGAGCGAGAAGCCGGGTGGCATGGCCGAGCCTTTGAGCGCTCCCACCCGGAGCATCCCGGCCTCTTTGTCCAGGAGGAGCACCTTCACGTGCGGGGCGCCGCTGATCCGGGCGGCCTCGGCGAGAATCCGGTCGAGGATCTCCTGGAGATCCAGACCGGCCATGACCGTGCGGGAGGCCCGCAGCAGGGCTTCCAGTTGTTCCCCGCGGCGCACGGCGGCCTCGTGCGACCGCGCGTTCTCGATGGCGATGGCGGCCTGGGTAGCCAAGGCGGCGAGGAGCCTGACTTCCTCCGGCGAATAGGTCCGCGGCTGCGAGCCGCTGAACCCCAGGACGCCGAAGACCCGATCCTGCGACTTCACGGGGATCCCGAGGTAGGAAACGCGGTGGTGTTTCGCCGAGAGGTCCGGGCGCATGTCGCGGGGATCCCCGCGGATGTCGGCAACCATCAGTGGCTCGCCGGTGAGCGCCACGTACCCCGAGAAACTCTGCCCGACCGGGATCCGGATGCTCGCAATCTCCTCGGGGGAGAGGCCGATGCCGACCCGACAGCGGAGCGTCGTCTTCTCTTCGTCGAGGAGGTAGAGCCACACCTCCACCTCGCCCGCAATGGTGGCCGCCTGCCCCACGATCGCATGCAGGCTCTGGTCGAGATCCAGGGAGGACGTGATGGCCTGGCCCGCGGCGAGGAGGGCGGTCAGCTCCCCCTGCCGGCGCCGTAGCGCTTCCGTCTCCTGCCGCAGGGCGGCAAGCTCGGCGAGCAGTTCGGCCTGCGTTGGGTCGGGCATGCGCTGGCGTCCTCTCCGGGGTCCGGACACGGCGGGCAGAGGTGGCCGCGATCTCCCCTCTCAGTGCCCTCGAACTCCGCGAGAGTATAGCCCCCTAGAATGCGCGAGGGCACGGGAAATATCGCCGCCCTCCCCACCCCGATCCGGCGTGGCGCCTGGGCGGTTTGCAGGCTCGGATCACGGACCTCCCGCAGGCGAACCACTGACAAATCGCGGGGGAGTGTGGTAGAGTGACCGCATGGAGCGCGGTCCGGAGCCGAGCGAGGAGCCCGCGGGCCCCCCGCGGTTCCTCCTGGATGCGATGCTGGGGCGGCTGGCGACCTGGCTGCGCCTCCTGGGGTACGACGCGGTTTACTCCCAGGCGGAGGACGCGGTGCTCCTCCGCCAGAGCCGGGAGGAGGGGCGGATCCTCCTCACCCGGGACACGCGGCTCCTCAGGCGTCGCGAGCTTCCGCCTCACCTCGGCATCGAGAGCGATCACGTGGCAGAGCAGCTGCGTCAGGTGGTGCAGGCACTCCGCCTGGACGTCAGGGTCCCGCGCGCACGCCGTTGCGCGCGCTGCAACGCGCCGCTTTCGCCGCAGAGCAAGGCCGAGGTGGCCGGGCGGGTCCCGGACTTCATCTTCAGCCACCACGCGGATTTCTGGGGGTGCCCGACGTGCGGGCGGATCTACTGGGCCGGGAGCCACCGCCAACACATGGACGCCCGCATTCACACCCTGGCACCCTGAGGGGATGAGGAGGCCGATGCGCCTGGCCTTCATGGGAAGCCCGATATTCGCCGTCGCCACGCTCACACGGCTCGTGGCCGACGGCCACGGCGTGGGCCTGGTCGTAACCCAGCCCGACCGGCCGGCGGGACGCGGGCAGGCCTTGCGTCCCCCGCCCGTGAAGCAGGCCGCCCTGCGCCACGGACTGCCCGTCCTCCAGCCGGAGACGCTTTCCGACCCCGCCGTGCTGGATCGCCTGCGATCCGTGCGGCCCGAGGTGATCGTGGTGGTCGCCTTCGGTCAGTTCCTGCCGCGGGCCCTGCGGGAGCTGCCCCCGCAGGGCTGCATCAACCTGCACGCCTCGCTGCTCCCCAAGTTCCGGGGTGCCGCCCCGATCCAGCGGGCCATCATGGCGGGCGAGGACACGACCGGCGTCACGATCATGCGGGTCGAGGAGCGGATGGACACGGGCCCCATGCTTCTCCGGCGCGCCTGCCCGATCCATCCCGGCGACGATGCCGCGAGCCTCCACGACCGGCTGGCCGCCCTGGGGGCCGAGGCGCTGGCCGAGGCCCTGGCCCTCCTGGCCCGTGGCGAGGCGGTCTGGACCCCGCAGGACGAGCGGTTGGCCAGCCTGGCCCCCAAGCTCACCGACGCGGACTGCCGTCTGGACCTCACGCGGCCGCCGGGTACCCTCGTCAACCAGGTGCGCGGCCTGTCGCCGGCCCCGGGGGCGTACCTTCCCGTCGAGGGCGGGCGCCGCCTCAAGGTCCTGCGCGCCGAGGCCCGGCCGGGGGCGGGGGCCCCGGGGATGGTCCTCGCCGTCGAAGAGGCCGCGCTCGTCATCGGCACCGGGACCGGGACCGGCACCGGTGCCGGCGCGGGTGCGTTCGCCCTGCTCGAGGTGCAGCCCGAAGGCAAGCGCCGGATGTCCGGCGCGGAGTACGCGCGCGGCCAGCGGCTCGGCGCGGGAGATCGCTGTGGCTGAGGCGGCCCGTTCGGAGCGTGCCGGGAGACCGCGGAGGCCGGGGACGGGAGCGGCCGCCGGGACGAGCCCGCGTCGGATCGCCCTGGAGATCCTCCGGCGCGTCGAAACGACCGACGCCTACGCCAATCTCCTCCTGGACGCCCGCCTCCGGCGAGCCGATCTCTCCCCGGCCGATCGTGCGCTCGCGACCGAGCTCACCTACGGGGTCCTCCGCCTCCGCGGCAGGCTGGACTGGATGCTGCAGGCGGTCCTGGACCGCCCCCTCGCGGCCCTGGAACCCGTCGTCCGCCTGCTCCTGCGCCTGGGGGCGTACCAGCTTCGCTGCCTCACGCGGGTCCCGGCCTTCGCGGCCGTGGATGAAGCGGTTCGCCTGGCCCGATCACTCGGGGCCGCGCGCAGCGCGGGCTACGTGAACGCCGTCCTGCGATCCCTGACGCGGCAGGCGAGCCCTCCGGAGCCGGACCCCGGATCCGACCCGATCGCCTACTGGGCGAGCGTCGGGTCCCACCCGGGCTGGCTGGCAACGCGCTGGACCCTGCGGCTGGGCCTCGAAGAGGCGGCCCGATTGATGGCGGGAAACAACGCGGCGCCGCCGCTCACGGTCGTGACGAACCGGCTCCGGGCGCAGCCGGACGCCGTGCGACGCGCCCTGGAGGCGGCGGGGCTGGACTTCGCGGTGAGCGAGTGGCTCCCCGGCGCCTTCCGCCTCCGCGGGGCCGGCAGCCCGGCCGAGCTGCCCGGCTTCGCCGAGGGGCACCTCATCCCGATGGACGAGGCGGGGGCGCTGCCGGTCCTCTGTCTCGACCTCGGGGAGGGTGGGCGCGTCCTGGACGCCTGCGCGGGCGGCGGAAGCAAGAGCGCCCTGATCGCGGCCGCGGTGGGCTCCCGCGGGGAAGTCCTCGCGCTGGACAGGAGTCCGCGCGCCATGCGACGCCTCGGCGCGGCCATGGCCCGGCTTGGCGCGACGGGCGTGCGCCCGCTCCAGGGCGATGCGCGGGAGGCGGGGGCCGCCTGGCCGGGCGCGTTCCCGCGCGTCCTGGTGGACGCCCCCTGCACCGGCCTCGGCACGATCCGCCGCCGGCCCGAGATCAAGTGGCGGCGGCAGCCCGAGGATCTCGGGCGGGCCGCCGCGCTGCAGGGGGAGCTTCTGGCCGGCGCCGCCGGCGCCGTCGCGCCGGGCGGGCTCCTGGTGTACAGCACCTGCAGCCTGGAGCCCGAGGAGACGGACGCGGTGATCGCGGCCTTCCGCGCCGCCCATCCGGAGTTCTCGCCGGAGGACCCTGGGCCGGCGCTGCGGGAGTTCGCCGATCCGGCGGCACCCGGCATGCTCCGCGCCTGGCCCCAGCGCCACGGCACGGACGGCTTCTTCGTGGCGCGCCTGCGTCGAGCGACATGAGACGGCAGATCACATATCGACCCTCGCAGCCCGGCTGCCTCTACCGGCTGCTTCGTGCAGCCAGCATCTGCCTCGGCCTCGTGGCCCTGGCGATGTTCTCCGGCTATGTGGCCATGTACCTGGCCATGGAAGAGGACCGGGTGCCGATCCCGCGGACGGTGGGCCTGGATTCGGTGGCGGCCAGCGCCCTGATCCGGGAGGCCGGCTTGGTCCCGCGCGTGGTGGGAGAAGAATTCAGCGCCACCATCCCCACGGGCCATGTCACCAGCCAGCGCCCGAGTCGGGGGACGCGGCTCAAGGTCGGGAGCGAGGTCCGCCTCTTCGTCAGCCGGGGCAGCGACCAACTGGAGGCCCCCGAGCTCGCCGGAGTGGTCCTCCCGCAGGCCAGGCGGATCCTGGCCGAGTCGGGTCTCACCCTGGGGCCGATCACGCAGATCCACTCGGATGGCCACGCGCGGGAAACGGTCATGGCGCAGGACCCGCCGGCCGGCGCCCCGGCCGTGCGCGGGGCGATCGTGCACCTGCTCGTCAGCCTCGGCCCGCTGGAGGAGCTGGTGACCATGCCCGACCTGCGCGGTCGAGAGATGGTCGTGGCGCTCAACCTCCTGAAGGAGCTGCAGGTCGAGACGCGGATCGGCTTTGCCCAGGCCGCCAGCCGGGAGGGGCACGTGATCGCCCAGGATCCCGCGCCGGGGGTCCAGGTGAGGATCGGCACGCCGGTCCAGATCACCGTAGGCGAATGAGGCGGCCTGAGGGCGACCCATCCTGGGCCCGGCGGCGGCGGGACCGCTGAAGGAGGAGGCATGGTCAAGATCGCGCCATCGGTGTTGTCGGCAAACTTCGCCGCCCTAGGCGAGGAGGTCGCCAAGGTGGAGGCGGCCGCGGACCTCCTGCACGTGGACGTGATGGACGGCCACTTCGTGCCGAACCTGACCATCGGACCGGTCGTCGTCGAGGCCATCCACCGGCGCACGCACCTCCCCCTGGACGTCCACCTGATGATCCAGTACCCCGAGCGCTACATCGGGGCCTTCGCCCAGGCGGGGGCGACGTACCTCACGGTCCACGTCGAGGCCTGCCCCCACCTGCACCGCACCGTCCAACAGATCCGGGAGGCGGGCGCCATCCCCGGCGTGGCCCTGAATCCCTCCACCCCGCTCAACGCCGTGGAGCACGTGCTGGAGGATGTAGGCCTCGTCCTCCTCATGTCCGTCAACCCCGGGTTCGGTGGGCAGTCCTTCATCCTCTTCGTCCTGAAGAAGATCGAAGAGCTCCACCGCCGGCTCGCCCGGATGTCGGCGCGGCCGGAGCTGGAGGTGGACGGCGGCATCAAGCTCGACAACTGCCGCGAGGTCGCGGAGGCGGGCGCCACCATCCTGGTGGCGGGATCGGCGATCTTCGGCGCCCCGGATCCCGGACAGGCCGTGCTGCAGATGCGCGAGCGCGTGGCGTAACGGCATCAGTGACCGCCGATGCCCAATGACCAATCCGATACGTGAATTGGTCGCTCGTCATTGGTCATGGGTCATTGGTCATTTGGGAGGATGCGCCATGACCGTCACGGTGAATGCGCGCACGGATGCTCTGATCGTCGTGGACGTGCAGCGCGACTTCTGCCCCGGTGGGGCGCTGGCCGTGCCGCAGGGCGACCAGGTCGTGCCGGCCAGCAACCGGCTGTTCGCCCTGGCCGACTGGTTCACGGTGGCCACGCGCGACTGGCATCCCGCCGACCACTGTTCGTTCGTCAGCCAGGGCGGCATCTGGCCGGTCCACTGCGTGGCGGGGACGAACGGCGCCGCCTTCCACCCGGCGCTCGACGCGGAGAAGATTCGACACGTCGTCTCCAAGGCGACGACGCGGGAGGCCGAGGCCTACTCGGGCTTTCAGGGGACGGATCTGTCCGCCGCGCTCGCGGCCAGGGGGATCCGGCGGGTCTTCGTGGCCGGCCTGGCCACCGACTACTGCGTGAAGGCCACGGCCCTGGACGCGCGCAAGGCCGGCCTGGACGTGATCGTCGTGGAGGACGCCGTGCGCGGCGTCGAGCTCACGGCGGGCGACTGCGCCAGGGCGATGGAAGAGATGCACGCGGCGGGGATCCGGTTCGCCATCAGCTCGGAGTTGATCGTCTAACCGATTCCGGATCGCGGGACCCGCGAACCGGCACACACGGAGGAGCGGTGAAATAGTTCAGTTCAACGGCCATCAGGATTCGCAGGGAGGAGACCCATGGATCTCACGCAGGAACTGGTCGACATGGCGAAGGGGATGGGGGCGAGTCTGACGGGCGTGGCCCCGGTGGGGCGGTTCGAGGGCGCCCCCCAGGGGCATCACCCGCAGGAGCTCTTGCCGGGCGCGCAGAGTGTGTTCAGCTTCGGCATGCGCATCCTGGAGCGGGTCATGGACTGGCCGAACGTGCTCCCGGAGTCCGCCTTCTACCCGCCCGACATTCGCGTCGAGGCCCTGCGGCTCATGCTCTACAAGAAGTCCGGCTACGACATCATCAACGACCGCCTGAGCACCATCGCCCTCCGGCTGGCCACGCACCTGGAAGAACTGGGGTACCCCTCGTTCTTCTTCCCCACGACCAACACGGGCCTGCCCGAGCACCTGATGGACTTCCCGGGCCTGTTCTCGCAACGCCACGCCGCGGTGCGAGCGGGGCTCGGCGAGTTCGGCCTGAACAACGTCGTCGTCACCGCCCAGTACGGCCCGCGGATCCGCTTCAACTCGGTCATCACCACGGCCCCGCTCACCCCCTCCCCGCTGCTGGCGAGAAAGACCTGCGACGGGCTCGACTGCCAGAAGTGCATCGAGGAGTGCCCGGCCGAGGCCCTCCGGGCACTGCCCGACGCCGGGGCGGACCGCGTCTGGCTGGACCCGGCGGCCCGCACCGACTGGGCCGCCTGCCGGGAGAGCCAGGCCACCTCGGATTGCATGGGGCGCTGCTTGCGCGTCTGCCCCGCCGGACGCTCCGGAGGGAGCAAAGCGTAGCGCGTCGACCGTGGAGCGTGGAGCGACCACTATCCCCATCGCTGCACGCTCCACCGCCGACAGAAATGTGTTGACGGGCCGACCGCATGATGATACCTATCCTTCCACGCGAACGCGAAGGAGTGCTACGTGTTCATCCTGACTTCGAGCCGCTATTACTTTTGGTTTAGCGATGCGGGCGTCTGCCCTAACGGCTCGAGGCGGGGGATGAACTAGACCAGATCGCATCCAACACCAAGGGCCACGGGGCAGGCGATGCCCCGTGGCCCTTCTGTTTTTCGGGCCCGGGCGCGCCGCGACCTCGCGGCCGAGGAAAGCGAGGGCACCATGATCATCGTCATGAAGGGAACCGCACCCAAAGAGGAGGTGTACGACGTGATCCGGACCATCGAGGAACTCGGCTACCAGGCGCACGTCATCTGGGGCAAGCAGCGCACGGTCATCGGGGCCGTCGGGGACGAGCGGGGCAAGGCCCGGCTGCAATCGCTGGAGGTCATGCCGGGGGTGGAGAGCGTCGTCCCCATCCTCCAGCCCTTCAAGCTGGCCAGCCGGGAGTTCAATCCCAGTCCGAGTACGGTGAAGGTGGGGAACGCGGAGTTCGGGGGCGATCGCCTGGTGGTCATCGCGGGGCCGTGCAGCGTGGAGAGCGAGGAGATGGTCATGCAGCTCGCCCTGCTCGCCAAAGAGGCCGGTGCCCAGA
>Ga0315294_10004866_pt1 | contig 14726 bp, 27 predicted proteins | sample YL17G13_40_MG_FD_203626 | JGI IMG/M metagenome (GOLD analysis project Ga0315294, IMG submission 203626) | Sediment microbial communities from Yellowstone Lake, YNP, Wyoming, USA - YL17G13_40 | ecosystem: Environmental > Aquatic > Freshwater > Lake > Sediment | place: USA: Wyoming | collected... | reverse complement strand
GTGGTCAAAACTATGCAAGGCATCCAAAGCCAGCATTGCCCAAAAGCATTCTTCATGGCTTGGCATTTCCCCATTTTTGGCTGTCTCAATGATTTCAAGTAATGTTCGCATATTCTATGTGAGAGGTTTCCGCCATTTATCCTCTGTCCATGGACAACAACCGTACTCTGGAAGTTGCTCAAACTTATACATGAGCTTCTACCTGATTTGAAGCTATGCCGATGTCTCTAGGAGATCCCTCGGTAGTAAGCCTCTGGCCTGACGGTACAGGCGCATTGTAAATCCCTCCCAAGGAACTCGTTCGGCAACGTGCCCGAAATCGCTCTCTCAGGAGAACCTTCACTTCAAATGGATGATCGTCAAGTTGAATTTGTTTATCCTCGGAACGTCCGAGCAAATTCAGCCCTCCTACCACATCTGCATGACTTTTTCTGCCACATGAGTGGCAAGTAAACTTTATTCCTGACCTGTTCGCCCTTGAGACATATCCGCAAGAGGGGCATGTTTGGCTGCTGTAGGCAGGGTTTACAACCTCACATGAGGTCTTGGTTTCAAGCGAGTGATGCAAAGCTCGATAAGCAAACCTCTTGGCCCCTTTACATCCTCGAAGGTCGAGGTCTTCGATGACGAAGATCGTTTCAGGATGGGCCTCTACGAGCTTGTTAGCCACCTCTCCAGCCATCGTTTTCACGAAACCTGTGAGCTTTCCTTCAAGCTTGTCAAGCCTGGGTGAGTTATCTTTGAAATCTTGCCGCTGGCGGTTAGCTCGAATATCACGAACCTTGCTATAGAGGTTGTTAAATTTGGGCTTCAACGTCGAACCAAGAAGCTCCCCTTCAGAAGTTGCCACCATGACATTCAAGCCAACATCCACGCCAAGCCTGGGAGCGTCCTCTTTGGGTTCAGGAACCAACCATTCTTTACGTTCTACAACCTCGAAGCGCCATCGTCCCTGCTTCGTTTTGCGAGCCAGTATGCCCTTTGAGACCTCCAAAAGGCTTTTGACATAGGGGCTTGCCACCAACGGAAGCTGAATCCGAGCCTTTCCTGACTCAAGATGGGAGAAACCAAGCCACCAACAGGTAAGCTTCATCTCTTCAGACATAGCCAGAACAGCCGTCATCTCACTCATCCGCATCCCGACTCGGTTCGAGATGCTTGGTGTTTTGCCTACGATAGCCTCATCGAGGAGCCAACTCCAGTAAAGGTCCAACGCCTCTTGGGTGACCTTACCTCCGGGCCTATCTACGAGGCACTTGCCAATGATGTAAAAAGAGGAACGCTGAGATTCGTCGATCTCCCCTGCTTTAAACTTTGCCTTGATTAATGACTTGAGCTTCGTTGTGTACTTCGAGGCTGCCCACCCCGAAATAATCTGGATGGCGTGGTCTCGGACGTTCTTAACGATCTGGCTAGAAAGCCCCTTGCAAGGAGGGAAAAATTCTTGCTTATTTCTGAGGGCAAGGCTGAACTTGTGAGCCGCCAGCATCTTGCTCACGCAAATCCTAAGATAGACTACATACTCCGTCTGGAGAGTTTCCAAAGAGGCAATCTTTCCTAAATTTGCCTCTGGGTGCAAGTAGAGGAAGCGGCTCTTCTTCATGGTGCCACTACCTTCTCGGCCTTCTTTCGCTTCCGGTTCTCAGCGGAACGTTTGCCGTAAACTTTAGCCGAGAAGCTTGCCATCAAACTCACCATGTCCTCGACAAGCTCTGCTTCGTAGGACTTTGGAAGGACGTTTTCGAGCCACTCAACTTGAACACCATGACTCTCAAAGAACTTCTGGAAGATATTGAAGTTAAATCTTGCGAGCCGATCCTTGTGTTCAATAACTACCCGACCAATCTCACCTTTTACGGCTAGCTCAAAGAGGCGTAACATCTTAGGGCGGGTATCGGTCATGCCCGAGCCCACTTCTTCTATAACGTAAACGACGACATAACGCTTCTTGACACAGTGCTCTAGTATCCGTCCTTTTTGGCGATCTAGATCCCCCTTCGCCTTTTGCTCATGACTGGAAACGCGAGAGTAGACAGCTACAGCATCGGACTTCTGCGCGGTTTTAGCAGTGACCCCCTTAAAGGTATCCAGATCTTCAACCCGATAACGCCGTTGACCACCTGGGGTGCGAATAGCCTTAAGACTTCCGTTCTTGTCCCAAGTACGGAGAGTGGAGGTTCCGCATCCGAGGATTTCAGCGGCTTTTCGGAGTGTTACCAGATTGCTCATTCTGGCTTTTCAACAGTTCTAACCACTTGTTGTAATGCTCCTGAAACTCTTCGAGTGTAGGCACGGGGTTAAGCGGAGTGACATGCGGAAAAATTCGTCCGTCTTCCAGCTCAAACTCTGTAACCGTGATTCGGGTCACTTTTGTCTTCATGTTCATGTAATCTAATAAGAAGTTTAGCTACATTATGAGCGGTGTCAAGTAGATTCGGGTAAGTTTCTAGTCAACTGCTACAACCCTCACGAATTGCTTTCCACTCTTCATCGGTTGGCTGTCGAAACTTACCAGAAGGTTCAATAATTTCTTGTTGTTCGGTATCGCCTTGTCGCCACAAATACTTTCCTTCCCATATGGAGATACCCATCGGGGCATTATCTAGACCAAGCTCATCTAAGTAAAGGGATTCCCCCTCTATAGCATAGGCTACGTGCGGCCCTGCTGTCCATAAAACCACCCCGTGGCCTTTAGTATCACAAGCAATAACCGCAAGGGAATCTTCATCCCAATCCCAATCATCCCACTTTTTTTCGTTTGGAGTCATGTCCTATCAAATTGTCGGTCTGAAAGGGATTGAACCTTCAACCTTCGGATTAAGAATCCGCTGCTCTCCCAATTGAGCTACAGACCGTAAGAATTCCGGCGCACCTCACCGTGCGCTTGAGCTTCGGTCTGTTGTTCTTAGTCATTGTGTTTCCCCGTTTTTACAGAACCTTCAACCTATCGGTGTCTCACTCTTATAAGCTGGTGAGCTAGCATTAATTTTTCTTCTAACACAAAACCTAGTGCTGTCAATCAAACATTAGTAGGGCCGGTGGGAATCGAACCCACTTTGGACAGGTTAAAAGCCTGCTGCCTAGCCATTCGGCATCGACCCCAAACGGTAAACAAGCTATTGCCGTTTGGGTTTTATTCGTGAACGTGACATTTTATACCCCATAATTCCTCTGTTAACTTTTGTCGATATTTCTCACTTTTTGCAATTTGCATAGAAGTTCCTTGCTCATCAAAACTATGGCACTGTCAAAATCATCGTCAAACACATCTCCTAATACAAGTTTGTAAAATAGAGGCGTTTCCTCTTTCACCTCTTTGCAGTCTTTAATTTTTCCCGTTCCTGCACAACGAGAACAAATTTTCTCTAAACCCTCTCTTGAAAAACCATGCAAGGACCAAAAATCTATGGGCCTCAAGACTCCTTGGCCATTACAAACATTACATTTCATAATCTATAGCGCCCCCGGAGAGATTCGAACTCTCAACCTTTCGGATAGAAGCCGATTGCTCATCCAATTTGAGCTTCGAGGGCAATCAGCGGGAGTGACAGGATTTGAACCTGCATGATCCAATTACCCTTTCTTCAGCTTAGGAAGCTGAGGGGCTACACTCCCAAATTTAGTTTGAGAGTTCTTCGCCTATATTTTGTCATTTTGTGCATACCTTTTAGCTTCTAAAATAAAGTTCAGGAGGGCAATCTTTATTTTGGGGTGAAAACGCCACACTCCATATTTCCCCACAAATGCACGCCTGAGTTAACAAAAGCTTTGCTTTTGGATGAGCATAAACTTTACGATCCCATTTTTTAAAGTACCTAGCATCAGCTTCAAAAACTATACCGTCCGTTGTTGTAACACGAACATCTTGCCCCTCAAACGTTACGTTAGGGTCTGGGATTTTGGACGGTTCTTTATCCAATTCCCACTCATGGCCTCCAAACTCCCTGAGCATTTTTTCAAGACTATAATACTTTTTAGCCATAATTAGCTCTTTTCTTGTAATGATAATAATTTAATACGTCCTTCCGGAGTTTTGAATAATTCAACCAGTTCCTTTTTTGTAGGATCAGCTAATGACCTTTTTATGTCTGTTATTGAAATCATCCATGTTTCACTAGGGCTTTTATAACCAAACATCCGTTGATACGGGTCATCATTTAATTCAATCTTAGATCCTCTATCAATAGCCTCTCTCACGCTACTCAATAATTCAACAGGATTAGTAAAAACCATGTTCCTCCTTAATCACATTTCTAAACGAAAGTTTATACCCATAAATACTTTCTCACGTCAATTAACCTATGAAGATTCTTTTGATCTTCTTTTTCCCACTGTTTATTTAGTTTTTCACTTTTATCAAATACTTTGTAGGCTGTGCTAATGTTTTTAATTGAAATTCCAGTTTCCTCCGACCATATGGTGTCTTTTCGATTAGGTCGTTTCTTTGTGTACCAAGTATATAATTCTTTCATCTCTTTCCAAGCTTTGGAATGTTCTTTAGTGTGTTTCCAATCAACTAATTTATGGGGTTTTTCTTTTTCTATAAAGTCAACTAAAACTTGAAAATTTGCATGAAGTAAGACTTCCACACGGTCATGATAACCCGATAAAGCTTGTATTTGTAATCGCATTTATTCCTCCAAGAAAAGCAATGGCTTTGTATTTTGTCATTTTGTGCATTTGATTTTACACACCTCTTTTACCACTTCAACACTAATCTCTTTTTTTACCAACTGCTTTTGTTGATCAGGACTAATCCGTACTTTTTGTTCTCGATTTGGTTGATTAGCTATTATTCCAATTAGAAATATAGAGGCAATCACATAAAACGCTAGGGGTAAAAAACCAATGCTGTAAAAGACTTAGTTTCATCCAACTCCTACCTTTCAAACACTACGGCTGGCTCCAAGGGAAAGACTCGAACTTTCATAATTCTGATTAACAGTCAGAAGCTCTACCATTGAGCTACCTTGGAAAAGATAGTAGACAACGATTAATGGGTACACCCAATGGATGTACCCTAACTATTGTGCTCCTCTAAAACTATCTTTTCCATATGCACCACACTTCCGTCACCACCATTACGAAGCTGCCCTTCAAGAAGATGTTTCGGGATACCCAAATTTTGCATTATTTTGTCCGAATGTGCAAGAACTTCTTTAGCTAACTTTGCCCCTAATTCCTCTGGATCAAGGATCAAAGACTCTATTGGCTCAGGATAGAAATACTTCTTGAACTCGGACAATGACCTAAACTCACGATTTATTGAATTTTTCATACTATTCCTCAATATATCCAATAATGGGTGGGCTCTTTACTTTCCTTTAGAACTATCTTTTCCATGTGTTATACGCCTATCACTGTCTATTGGCAATAACCTTGCTATTGGTTTTCCACGTTGTGTAATCAAGAAATTGGCCCCCTCTCGACGGATATCAAACATTACTTCGCCAAGATGCTTCTTTAGTTCGGTTAGTGTCAAGGTAATTGTTTTCATTTTATTCTGCCTCAATTTATTTGGTAATTATTATCTCTACCCCTCTTTTTCACCCTCAGATTCTTTATTACGAAGTTCATACGTGTTGTAAACCCCCTCGGTAGCATTAGCTTTTAATTGGTGGGCCAGACTCCACAATCTCTCAGCGTAAACGATGATCATTTTATCTTTAAGCTCAATAGCCGCATTGTTAACACCGATTATTGCCTGTTCACAAGCTATTTTCCACTGTTCATCCAATTCACTCCACTTTCTCTCAGTTTTCTCTTCGCGCAAACCTGCTCGTTGCTCTTTTGTAGTATTCTCCATCTTTTCTTACTCCTGTATAATCACTCTAGCACTTCGCAATTAAATGCATCACATAGGCAATGGTCTTTGGATGTGGCTCTTAATTCATCTATGGCGTTGTTTGAACACCAACTGCTCATATTTCTGTGAAAGTCTATGTCTTCTTTTGTCCACGATTGTGGAACTTCTATTTCAATATCAAACGAGTACCTGACTTTAACCTTGCGCCTTAAAATAACGCAATCGGATTTGTGTGGAGTGTCCACTTTCTGTTGGCAGTAAAGACACTCATCTGGATTTACAGCCGGTCTAATTCCACTGTCATCTGGCAATACTAATGGATTCCTATCTACTCCTATTTACGCAAAAGATATCAAACCAGAAGCAGAAGCAGACGTAGAAGTATTTCCTCATCTTCGCTACATTCAAGCAATTTATTTTCTCTTCTTTCCATGTCTTTGCTTTGTCTGATCCTAGTTTTTAGATAAATTTACACCGAAAATAAGAAAAGTCAATTTATTTTCTGGGTAGGCGCACTAGGATTCGAACCTAGATACTCCGCTAATCGGGCGGAAGCCTTACCTTTAGACGATGCGCCCATTACCGCTGTTAGCCGGTCACAACCGGCTCGGTAATGGACATCTCAAATCCCCACTTATTAGTGCTCCGAATCGGAGTTGAACCGATGACACGCGGATTTTCAATCCGCTGCTCTACCGTCTGAGCTACCGGAGCAAGATCGCTTCGGCAACCCGTAAACAATTCATCATGTGTTATTTTTCGATCCATACTTTGTTCATTTTCTGTGTTTTTCATTTCGCACTCTAGGTATAAAAATAGGATGCTTGTCTAATTCTTCTCCCATTACGCGAAAATAACAATCTTCACACGATTTGCCAGCTTCAAGAGGAGCACCACATTTACTACACCGTTCAATAGGCTGTTCTGCTAAATATGCTCTAAATTGTTTAAGTGTCATTGTCATTGTTCGTAGCTTCCAAATTTTCTTATCGTCCTAAGACACGAACTGCACCAAAGCTCTTTTTTACTTGCATCGTATTGAAATTCATCATTACCACAGGTACAGATTTCTTCTACTTTGTCACGGTTTACAGACGTTTTCTTGCTCCTAAAAGCCCCTGCTTTTCGAAGGATTGCGGGAAGAACATATGGGTTTCGGTGTGTCATCCTTTTTTCTTTTTGAAAAATTTAGGGTTTAACTCTGGTGCTTTGTGTCCTTTTGACTTCAGATACTCAAGTACAGACAAACCTTCTGCGTCCGCTTCTTTTGTAGCACCCACTAAATCTTTTACGAATTTATCCCTTTTTTCAATAAAAGTCTCAAAAGACAGCTCTTGCATTAAATCTTTTTCCATTTTAATCCTGTTGAACCCTGCGTGATTCCTCCAGCGACTAATAGTTTCTTTACCATTTTCAAATTCGCTTCCTTTTCAAGTTTCGCTAACATATGAAGTTCCAATTGTGTGTAGTCTTGCGGGTGTATAGTCCATCCGATGGGACTTGAACCCATAACCTCTCGCTTATAAGGCGAGTGCTCTAAACCGTTTGCGCTACGGATGGGTATGCTTGAAGCAGGCGTAACCTGCTCGCGTATCACCCGTGTTTGTTTAGTTTTCATTTCATCTGATCCTTTTGTTCAAGAGTATAGATTTTTTGGTAAATATTTTATAGCTTTAAGTTGTTCCCCAAGTTCTTCTAATCTGTCAACATACTTCATATAGAATTTTCCAGCTACTTTATATTTAACCCAGATATCAACTTCTTGCTTTAGCATAGGCCGAGTAGAAAAATTTCCACATTTTTGGCACTCAAAAGTAACTGTAGGATAAGGGTAATCCTGGTTGCGATCATAAGAAGCTTTATAGATGTACTTGTGTTGGCATCTTGCTTTACTTTTGATTTTGCTCATATACTCCCTATTTTCTTATTACACCCACAACACCATGTTTCCAATTTTTTGTTTAGTGTTACGGCATTTTTTTTCATCCCTCAGTGCATCGGGAGGGAGTTGAACCCTCTTAGCACTTTTACGTGCCTACGGATTTACAGTCCGCCGTCCCGTCCGTGGAACATCCGATGCCTATACCGCATATCAGGCTGCCTCTCGCAGCACGGTATAGGCATAATATAGGTTGCTCGACCGGAATTGAACCGGCATCTTCTGACCCACAATCAGACGTTCTGCCATTGAACCACGAGCAACATGAGATTGCTTGCAGCTCCTATGGAGTGGTCTTGTTTTTGTTCGTTTAGTCATTTATCTTCCTTGCATTATTGCACAAAGCGCCGTGTAGGGGAATCGAACCCCTCTTAAATTCGGGGTTTCCGGACCATATCCCAGACATGCAACACGGCATCTGGTTATTAAATTCGACTGTATCTCTACCACCGGGAGATTGTCTGCTTTCAGGCTTTTTAGTTTTCATAGTAGCGAGAGTCAGATTCGAACTGACGACCTATTGGTTATGAGCCAATCGGGATGACCAACTTCCCTATCTCGCATCAAGTTTTTCTTAGTCCGGGCAGTTGGATTCGAACCAACGACTACCTGCTCCCAAGGCAGGTGGGCTACCAGACTGCCCTATACCCGGATGAATCGTTCCGTGCCTCACGTCGCACGGTCGTCCGGGGATTTGTGGTATGCCTTGTAACATCAAACTTGCCTTTCTGTTCCTAATTTCTTGATGATCAAGAAATTAGGCATTTTGCTCTCTGTTAATAATGATTCCTCATTGTAACTAGAGTCTTGGTTGAGCAGTCCCAACCGTGACTTAGAAACATTCTAAGCCATATTTTAATTAACATCTAATACCGCCCTGTTTCCAGTAAAATGAATTTTTTAGAATTCATTTGCGAGGCATTAAACCCTAATTAAAACAACTGTAGAACCTCTACAGTCAAACACTAAACAATGTCTCTTGCCTTTCTCCTTCTACCCCCGCCGAGAAAAACAAGTTTTAGCGGCGGGTTTTTAACCCGCCTATGATATAGAACGGGTCGTTAAGCGATAAACATATCGCTTGGGTTATTATGCGGATATATGGGTTTTCTAGACATAACTAACGACCAGACCTACTATTTACACCACAAAAAAGATTTGTCAAGTTTTTTGTCAAACTCTTTATAGAATATTTAACGCCGATATGTGCTGCTAGAGTTTCCAGCTAATTTCCTATCTGACAATTGATGAAATAGGTTAAGCATCCATTTGGCTGTTTTCTCTACCTTTTCTACATTGTCAGCAAATTCTATAATGACCTCCCGATCTATCGGACGTATCCCAAGATCATTCTTACTGACCTCTACAGTTTCTTGAATATCAAGGGCAAAAATGCAACTAGTGTTCAATGACCTAACTAATTTTTCAGCTAAGCGCATACAGTTTGCAATATCTTCTTGTCTCGTTTTTATCATAATCGTATCCTCGATTAATATTGGCTTTCTTAAATACCTATATAAAAAGATTCGTTGAAATTTGCCGTAATTTCTCAGCTAAGAAGAATGAGTTAGAACGGAAATTTTGATTTCACTAGTGCTGCCAAAACTATTAAGAACACGATTCGCAAGTCCTGATAGCATGACTTTCGGCCACCAATCGCTGGGATAACTGCCACCACGAACTTTTTTGATGCTGTCACAAGCATTACCCCATTCTTGTTCGGATTTGCATTGTTCAAGCATTTGAATTTCTGTTTCTGTTATATTCATTTTTTCTCCTCTTAAATCAACGTTTTCCCAGGACAAACACGGTAAAAATAATCAATATTTTCTTTAATTTTGATAATATGACACCAACAGAAAGAGAATTCAAGTTTTTCTTTTTAGTAAGGCAGGCTGTCGTCTCCAAACAGCCGCGTAATTACATCCAGCGAATCCAGCTCGCCCCGATTCAGCAGTACGTGAAGTTCTTGCTCACTCAAATGTTGCTCACTTAGATGTTCCACCTGAGCTTCATACTCATCTTCGTACATCTCACATTCGTAATTGAGGTTTTTGAGGTTTCTCATTTTTTCTTCCTTTGCCTTAATACAAATCTGGCAAAGGGAAATCAAGTTTTTATTACTAAAAAAATCTCTTTAGCTGGTCGAGCCAAAAAACATTTTCTTGTCCTACGGGGATAACATAACCAAGGTCACGGCAAACGTCGAAATAAGAGGAACCCGGCATCCCCGTTTGTTTATTGATTACAAGGGTTGCTCGTAAAGGTTTGCCAGCTAAGAAGTCGTCATGTAAGGTTTGGCCTAGCAGCTTGAAGAAGTTACGGTCGCGGTAATGATACCCCACAATAGGCGCTACAACGCTATACGGTTGAGGGTCGCCACTTAGGGCAAGGGCATCAAGAACGGCGGACGTGAGGGCGTAGAATAAGACATTTTGAACCGTTTCCGGTAATGTGGGGGCTGACGTATGTGCACCGTAGCTTTTGAAGCCGAGCCGCAACCGCCTTACCACTCCTCAATCCAACCTAATTCGGCCACCAAAAACCTTTTTCGAGGCTCAGAGGTTGCCTTCTGAGCCTCATCCCGCCGTGCCCGATACTCAGAGCGAGCCTGCTTAAGCCACGCCTCTAACTCTGAAATAGTCGTGGGCTCTACCTTTGTCCCCCAACATCGGAAACAAATGCCCTTTTCAATGTGACTGTATTTTACTATTCGGCCTTTGCCACCACATTTTATGCATTCCATACCCCTATTACACCGTGATGGCAGGGAAAATCAAGAATTATTTAGTAATGTAATCTTTTTCTGGATTTTTGGCCTCACTAATTGTCAAAACCCTTGTCAAACTAAGGGACATCATCTTTAGCTTGTCTCCCGTTACCTCTATGGTAAAACTTTGCAAGCAACCAACGGGCTCCCCATTTATATTCAGCTTAGTCCCCTCAATTGAACCATCCGAAAACATTTCAATTCTCATTTGACACCTCTCCTACCAGTCTACTGAAAACCCCATTTTGGTTTTAAGCGTGCTTTTAATCGCGCTTTCATATTGGTTTAATTTATCGGCGGGTATCCGACCTCTAAGAATCTGCACCTTCAAAAACAAGAATAATGTTTGTAGCACGTCCATGGTGCAATACTCTTTAATTTGAGTGTACTTACCGTCGTTATAAAGTTGCTCGACTTGGCTTCCATTAATGCCTGTTTTACCAGGGAGCCCAACTAATTTAGCTATGTTATGCAAGCTAGGTCTAGAACTAACCCCGTAATCCGTTAAAAAATCCATTACATCTAAATGATCACAAAAAGGCTCTGCGTCCCAAAACCGTTCTCTATACTTACCGTGGGAATAATACCACTGAAGGGGAATATTATGATGCAGACACCGATACACTATAACCGGCATATCAAAGCCACGACCATTAAAAGTAACTGAAGTAGTATGCTGGGCGATATCGGAAAAATGTTGAAGTAATTTCTTCTCACCCAAATGTTTTGGCTCTGTTTTTGTGTCTACTTGAGCACCAAGACTTTCCAAAGAATAATCATCATTGAGTTGTGCAAACCCCAAGCACACTATTATGTGCATATAAGGAGGAGGGAACTTATCAGGATTCTTCTCTAACCAATCTTGATACAGTTCTCTATTTAGAATCGTCTCTATATCAAAAACAGTAAACATTTACTCATCTCTCCCATCAGTACTTTAGGTACTTTGAAACTTAAACGATCACCTTTTTTCTTTGTTCCTCTAGCGGTCTTATCTTTTTTAACTAGCTCGTTCGTTTTAGTGGTTATTATTCAAAGCAGAACGACATGCTTCTAACTTTTCTTCTAGTACCTCAATATATTTGTTGAGTGAGCTGATACTTAATTTATGGGCATTAATAGTCACATCTTTACCAGATAATTCTAACGCTAACCGCCTGTTGTCTTCTTCCAATTGTCGAACAAGTGAAGAACATGGGTTGGTTGTACCGATAGCAACGTAGCCTCCCCAGACCTACTATTTACACCACAAAAAAGATTTGTCAAGTTTTTTGTCAAACTCTTTATAGAATATTTAACGCCGATATGTTATAGAACGGGTCGTTATGCGATAAACATATCGCTTGGGTTATTATGCGAATATATGGGATTTTTAGACATAACTAACGACCAGATACTATCTACACCACAAAAAATGATTTGTCAAGTTTTTTGTCAAAATTTTTTGACTATCTCATGAGCGTGTCACCCCTTTTTTGACATCATGTCCTCTCATAAATGCTTTCCAGCCGTTCAATCTGTTTTGGGGTAAGGGTTTGGTTGTTCTTTAATTTAGCCTCAATACTAATTACGAAATTCTCTTCCCATTCAGAAAGCTCAAATTCCTCATCATTTAATTTGAGACAAGTATTGATAGCCTCAAGCATTTCATTTGGGGTAACTCTATCTGCAATTTTATCTGGTCTCAACTTTTCGTTTTCCAATCGCAAGACTTCTATAATTTTCAAGACTTCGCGGCAATCGCCATAGGTTAGCCCGTCTCTAATTATTTCATTGTCCTCGCAACGTGCCTCTGCAAAGGATCTAATTTTATTCTCTACCCTCATCTCTAACCTCATTTTTATCAAGGTACATCTCTGCAATTTTAAGGGCCAATGTAGCTGCCTGAATAGCCTCTTTTACAATCTCTTCTTTAGTTCCGTTACGGTACTCGTATTCCGATATTGCCTTGGATACTTCTCCAACTTCTTCTGTTAGATAGGCTAACCATTCAAAAGACGAATGTGTTTGAACACCCCACTTTTTAAGTTGATTCCGATTCTCAATAGTAATTAGTGGCAATAACGTGTAGAAGTTATCTAATTTTTGATCCGTGTACTGATTCATTCTGTTAACTTCCAGTCCCACCGCATCTAGGACACATCCTTAACTCAGCCAGACAAAAACAGTGAAGCACGCCGCTAATAGAATTTTCATATTTTCACTTTGGAGGAATCCTCACAGGCATTATTACACCTATACTTTCCTCGGCATCCGTATCCAATGAGGTAACAATTATAGGCTCAATTTTGTTTATAGCATCTCGTTTGTTTTCTTTAGTTCGACGAAAATGAAGGGCAACTTGTTCCGTACCCAAAGCGTTAGCTACTGCCAATAACAGTTTTGGATTGATGCCAATAACTAGGTCCGTTTCGCTCTTCTTCGGTATAACTTTAAGCCATGTTGGATAAGTACCAATCTCATCTACCGTTGGTCTCGGAAATAGTGGCCCTTTAAGAATCTCTAACCTATCCTTCGCTATAATTTGTATGTCTTGTTTACGTGCATTTTGTTTACGTGCATATCGAATCGCTTCAACTGTAATAAATCCAGTTTTATCTTGAGTATCACAGTTGACGGGCACTACAGCTAAAGCATTCCCATTAGTTGCAACAAGTCTTTGTTTCTCCACATCAAGCCACACATGAGTTTGAGGCTGATAATAAACATCTTCTTTCAATCGGACACACTTTTCAATTTGTTTCTTTTTATTGATTCTCATTTTTTAGTCTCTCTGATCAATGGCTCAATCTGTTCATACCTAACGGGGCAGTAATCCCAAGCATCAACTCCAACATGGAGCATGGTGCGATCATTAGAAAACTTCGTTCTAGTATGGACGTGGCCGTGTAATAGAATCTCGCCCGGTTTTCGTTCCGGGTTTGACAAGTACGGGGGAGCATTAGGGTATCGATAAGGGTAATGACACGCCCTTAATTTCTTGTTAGCTATGCTTAGATTTATTATTTTCGTGACTCCCATGAATCCAGATTTCGCCATACGAGACAAAGATCTGTCATGATTTCCGACTAACAAGAATTTCTTGCCGTTCATGGAACGGATTAGCGCGTCACCAACATCATATGGACCAAAAAAGCAATCGCCTAACCACAAACAAGTATCGTTTGGGCCGATCATCTCATTGTAATTAGCAACCAGACGTTCATTCATTTCTTCTACAGTACTAAACGGCCTATCCGCATACTTTATGATGTTAGTATGAAAAAAATGTGGATCAGAGTAAAAAGCGTCGAAGTTCATTTTAGCGATTAATTAAAGTTACGTGTTCGGCCCCAATCCATACATAACCTTTACCCCCACAAGCTAGGCATCGTCTAGCTCGGAAGAAGTCAGGGTGCTGACACTCAGCACAAGCACATTTACCAGTGCCATTACAATGACGACACTCCAAAACTTCACCTACTTTGGGGAGACTGCTTTCTTTTGATTCCATATTATTATTAGGGCTATCCCTGCGTTCTTCATCTTCTCTTGCCAGTTAGGATAAGGTCGGTCATAGGCGTAATCAACCCGTTCTCCGGTCCTGAAATCAGTAGGGTCACTATAAACCCTGCCATACTCCGTTTCCAGGTAAGGCCAAATTTCCAAAGGGCTATCCGCACAACACCCACAATTATGTCGCATATCAAAATTAGTAACTTTACTATTCACTTCTTTAGAGCAGTAAGCTTTTTTGTTCCAACGTCCCGAGACTTTTCTAAGATCGGGGTACAACTCCAGTAGCTTTGTTAGATTAGCACTTTCAGTAAGGAGTTTTTGTGCCTCAGCTTGTTTTTCAACTATGTCTTTTTGTATAGTGCTCATCTTACCTATAAGTAGAGCATACACCCAACATTGTTGTATTGGTAAGCCTCTGCAAGTAGATCAATTTGGGATAGTTCTCGTTCGTGGCGAAAACCAAGATCTTTAGCATCAAGAAATTCTCGCACCTTGTTGTAGGCTTCGGTAGGGTCTGAAGCTACCACATAACTCACCCCATAGGAAACCCCGCTACACCCCCCACGCATACCTCTCAACACAAAATACCAATCAGAAATTATATCGTGTATTCTGCACAACAGCATTAAACAGGACAAACAAAGAAAAAACAGAAAACGAGGTAACAGATGAATACTTATAGGGTCCCGCTCAGAACAAGGATCAAAAATATC
>Ga0315294_10004865_pt1 | contig 14731 bp, 14 predicted proteins | sample YL17G13_40_MG_FD_203626 | JGI IMG/M metagenome (GOLD analysis project Ga0315294, IMG submission 203626) | Sediment microbial communities from Yellowstone Lake, YNP, Wyoming, USA - YL17G13_40 | ecosystem: Environmental > Aquatic > Freshwater > Lake > Sediment | place: USA: Wyoming | collected... | reverse complement strand
AGAAAGGACAGCAGGTATGGACAGGTGTGAAGGACGAGGAGTACCTCACCAAAGGGGTCTACAAGACCTACACCGAAGAGAACCTCCGCTATTCCCAGACCGTGGCGCTGGACATGTATAAGGAGATCAACACCGGCACCAACCTGCCGGCCCAGATCGACATCTACGCAACCGAAGGAATGGAGTACAAGTTTCTCTTCGTCACCAAAGGCGGCGGCTCCGCGAATAAAGCCATGCTCTATCAGGAGACCAAGGCCCTCCTCACCCCTACGAATCTCTTCAAGTATCTTGTAGACAAGATGAAGTCTCTGGGCACCGCCGCCTGCCCGCCGTACCACATCGCCTTTGTTGTCGGCGGCACGAGCGCCGAAACATGCCTGAAGACAGTAAAGCTCGCTTCAACCAAATACTATGACAATCTCCCCACCAAAGGGAGCGAACTCGGTCAGGCCTTCCGTGACGTGGAACTGGAGAAGCAACTCGTCGAAGCAGCCCAGAAACTTGGAATCGGCGCCCAGTTCGGCGGTAAGTACTTCGCCCACGATGTGCGCGTGATTCGTCTGCAGCGCCACGGCGCCTCCTTACCGGTTGGCATGGGCGTTTCCTGCGCTGCTGATCGCAACGTCAAGGCAAAGATCAACAAAGACGGTATCTGGCTCGAGGAACTCGACCGCGACCCGGGTCGTCTCATCCCCGAAGCATACCGCCGCAAGCACGATCATGGCGTGAAGATCAACCTCAACAGGCCAATGAAGGAGATACTGGCCGAGCTGACCAAGTACCCGGTCTCCACATCATTGATGCTCACCGGCACCATCGTCGTTGGCCGGGACATTGCCCACGCCAAGTTCAAGGAGATCGTCGACGCCGGCAAGCCGGTTCCCGAATATCTCCTCAAACACCCGATCTACTATGCCGGTCCGGCCAAGCAGCCAGCGAATAAACCTTCCGGGGCCTTCGGCCCGACCACAGCCGGCCGCATGGACTCATATGTCGATCTCCTCCAGTCCAAGGGCGCGTCTCTAATCATGATCGCCAAAGGAAACAGGAGCCAGCAGGTGACCGACGCGTGCAAGAAGCACGGCGGCTTCTACCTCGGTTCCATAGGCGGCCCGGCCGCACTTCTGGCTGAGGAAAACATCAAGAAGGTTGAATGTATTGACTTCCCCGAACTCGGCATGGAGGCGGTATGGAAGATTGAGGTTGTAGACTTCCCGGCATTTATCCTGGTGGATGACAAGGGAAATGACTTCTATAAACAGTTAGGCTGCTAATATGAAAACCGTATCCCCCGGACGCGCCTGCGACCGGGGGATTTTTTTATCTTGACAAACAAATAAAATACGGTTCCTTACCTAAGTGCTTTAAGTATTTGTTTGAGAAGTTTTTGCATCTGTGAGGCGACTTCATTCAACTCGCGCACGGCTTCTTCCGTCAGCTCACCATAACCCCTCATATATTTTGGCCTCTTCTCCTCCATGGCTATATCAGCAAAATGAATTGCGGTGCGAATGGCGCTCAGAGCACTCATACCCGGGTGTTTAACGTTGATGCCCTTGCTCTCAAGAATGCGGCACATTACTATACGAATGTGCGCAATGTCAGCCGCTATGATCTTCTGCTGCGCCGGTCTAATGTCTGCGACATATTTCTCGAAGGGCGACTGCGGATCCATTGACGTTGCCATGATTCTTTCTATATCGGAAAGCAGATCATCCACATATCGAAATCCAATCAACAGGGTGCGTTTGTGGTTTTCATTCAAATCTGTCATTAATGCTTGTCCCCGAGAAATTAACTTCAAACAAATGATATTATGGGCCAATTCCTTTTGCTATTAATCAAATACGTCTGATATGAGGGGCGCAAACGTTTCTTGCACCGGCTACGTGCACCAAAGCACGCAGGTATGCATATCTTTCATCACGATTAATAAGGTCCCTCTCCAAGGCCTCATGTTTTAACGCATAGCGTTGCATATTTTCAGCAGTCTCTTTGAGATGCTTTGACTTCTCCGACAATACAAACCGGACAACCTCCCGGGAGGTCAGAAAAGGAACAAGCAGACTCAAATGTCGCAGGCACACGCCGTGGGAGTGCGCGTACGCGACGCGTGTATCCTCCTGTTCCAGAAGAGCAGCAAGGCGGCGCATATACATCTCTTCAGTATCTTGCAACAGACGACAGACACGGCAACTCTCAGACTCCTTTAAAAGTGCCGCGATGCCGTTCGATATATCCGGCGAGGCGCCGTTCAGTTTCGCCAGTTCTTCCGCAATATGTTCCAACAGTTTTGGATACCCACGGGAAATACCCCTTGAAGAGGATATTGCGGATAACTGCCATGTGTGGCCAGGGCAAAATCCAAGTTCGGTGGCATACTCCTCCTGTGCATTCTCATCATATGTTAGCGCGTATTGCCACTTGGCCAAGAAATCAAATATGACCTCCTCCATATGATTACAGATGGGACAGCCACGGCGCTTAAGGTCTTTCAGGATGTCTTTTTCTTCCGGTACAGCGGGGTCTGCCGGTTTTTCAAAAGATTGTTTACTGTCTGACTCCATCTTTCCTCCTCATCTCAAGTTCTCGTTTGATGACTTCTTGCACACCCAGCGGATAGCCCCGGGTTGCTGAAACCAGCACATAAAGGCGCTGTTCCGACCAGTGAAAAGAGTATTTATCCGCAAGATGACACAGGAGCTTCTTCGTACTTTCTTCGCTAAGATAGGGCAGTATAATCACTTCCGCGGGAAGAAGGGCAGCGCGCAACAGAAAAAAGTCTTCTTTCGGCAGAAAGCTTTCTGCGATAGCGATATACTGAAATTTGCTTTCCAGAATAAGATACCGGATGAGCTGGAACTTCTGGGTGGTCAATTTGGCGATATTATCGAAAACGAGAACGTGTTTCCGTTTGTCTTTCAACTCTTTACTGACGATGAGAAATCGTCCCGATTTGTAGCGTATATAATGATCTTTGCCTTTCCGTTTCTCGGGCAATAACTCCACCAACAATTGTGTGGTCACTTTTCCCGGTGTTTGGGAAAAATCCAGAAATATAAACCTCCACCTGTCTTTTGTTAAGGCTGCAACATGCTTGATCAAGCTGGTTCTTCCTATGCCGTATTTTCCCATCAAGACGACATTATCCCCCCGTTCAAGGGCCTTCATGATTTTCTTTGTTTCCCTTTCTCGTCCCACAAAGCTCATTTTCCTCACCCTACCTCTTCATTTCCTGCACGGTGCGCAAAAAATCTGCGATGTCGTCATTTGCGTTTTCATCAAAGGGGATGTCTAAGCCAATGGTTGCCGGAGGCTTCCCTGCTTGTATTCTCAATATATGCCGGCAAATACCCATTTCTTCCTTTTCAATGCGGGTTAGCGAATACAGCGCTCCTGGTGGAATGCAGTAGACGTTCACGCCGTAGCTTAAAATATGAGGAGCGATTGGCCGTTCATCCACAGCATAAATCAATCCCCAATCCGTAGCCAGCAAGAGGCCTTCCGTGGCAAGGCAAACCTTCTTTCGCCTGCGCTTTTCCGTACCCCATGACTCTATTGAACGAAACAGATATATCGGTTTTTCTTCCTCGAGGATAATCGATTTCAGTATTTCTGTTTGCGGCTTTGGTGTTTGCTCCCATATTTCTGTCCACTTTATGCTTTCTGCAGGCCAGTGATTTTTTGTCTTTCCGTGCAGTTGTCTAAATTTATGGATTGCCCTCTCAAAATGATGACTACCCCTTGCGGTGTAAAAAAGGGATGTACAATATAATTGACCATTTTGTATGAAACGAATGGCTAACCAGCCCAAAAGGAGCGCATTTCCAATCTCGACGCAAATCACTTGAGCGAAGGGGATCGATTGAACAGTTGGAGCAACTGCCTCGATATGCCGATCTTTAGATATCAGGAAGCGATTGTCCGTGACAGCCAGGGCATGTGAAGCGGGTTCGGCATGTATTCCAAACGGCGCCACCCCAGCCTCGCGCATTGGTGCGTAGAGGAGGTAATGAATTCTTTCTTCCAGGTTGAGAGACGCAGCTATGAGATCGGCATGCACGCCTATAAGCCCTTCCGGTCCTTCCGCCCTGAAGACATGGGGCTCCCTCCCGCGGGAGCGATACTCGGATAACTTTATGGAAGCCTTTCGTGTTTTATCGATAGTGCTTGCATTCATACGGCTCTCTTGCTCTTAGCTCCTTGGTATCTGTTTACCGGCAGGGATAAGGGCCATGAAAAAGGCCCCGGCAAGTCCCATCAGCGCCGCATACGTAAATCCCCAGGAAGCTCCAAAGGTCGTCCATAGCATCCCAACAGTCAGACTTGAAACAAAGTCACCCACCCCATTAACTACACCAAGCAAACCATAGGCGGTACCGGCAACGTCATCATTTACAAAGTCACGTACGGCCACGCCCTCAATAGTGTCCTCCCAGGCGATGAAGACACCGGCGAGAATAAAAAAAACAACAAACCATGATACGGAAGGCATAACAAAGGCAAACCCGAGGAATGTGATAACGGCGATGCCATATCCAACGGCGAGATAACGACACCGCGAGAATTTGTGGCTGTGTGCTCCAATGGGAAAAGATGCAGCAGCATAGGCGATGTTTCGAATGAGATACAGGAGGACAGCTATACGCGATGCTTCAAGCAGCCCCATTTCCGGTTCAAGCGTTGTTGTCGCCCGGAGAATCATGAGTGTTGGTGCGAAATCAGCCAGACCGAATAGTCCAACAGCAAGCAGGAAGACACGGTAGTTCTTGGGCATGGAATTCATAGTGTCCCAGAAACGCAAGGCGTGGTTGCGGCCCCGCCTCTTTTCTCTAACAAGGAATAAAATAGAAAACACGGAGAGAAGACCTGGCACAAGAGTTACGAGAAAAATAAGGCGATACTCGCCTCCGCCTACTTCTGCAACTGATGGAAACAGTTGTTCAAAGCCTTTCACCATCTCATGATGGCTGGCGAAATAACTTAATAGACCGAACGCCGCCAGAGGACCCAATACAGCGCCCAGTGTGTCGCTAGCTCTATGGAATCCGAAAGCCCTCCCACGGTCCTGCCCATTGACAGATTCGGCCAACATGGCGTCACGAAGAGGGCCACGGATACCTCGCCCGAACCATCCAACAACCCGACCCAGAAGGATCAGCGGCCATTCCAGGGCGAAAGCGAAGACTGCCTTGGAGACAGCAGTAAGTAAATATCCAAAGACGGTCCAGCCCTTGCGGTGCCCGATCTTATCGCTGTGATACCCGGCGCCCAGCTTGGCGAAACTGGAAAGAGCATCTGCAACGCCTTCGATGAAGCCCAGTGCTGCCGCAGTAGAACCGATAACCTGCATGAATTGCGGGAGAACGGCCGTCGCCATCTCGTGGCAGAAATCACTCAGGAAACTGGTCAACCCGAAAGCGAATATATTACGATTAAGCCACCGCATCTTTTCATACTGTTTCCCAGCCCTATGTAATGTGTTATTGCCCATTCATTTCGCTCCGGCTCGCCTCTGGATATTTAGCAATATCTGAAGCGTGAGATTTTTAACTTGTGCCTTTGCTGGCTGCACCCTATGCTTTTCTATATGCTTTTCAATCGATCTCTGCGCGATACTGTAATTTTTAACCAGGCACTTTTCGATCTCCATCTGAACATTCCAGCCTGCATAGGGAATTTTCCCTATAATCTTTTCTATCGCAGCATTTTTATCTTCAGAATCGACGATTTTCAGGGCAATGCCGGCAGCTAAAATCGCTATCTCCTGATCATCATCATTAAGGAATTTCTTAAGCCTCGACCACTCCTCCACAGTCACAGCCATCTCTGATAGAATACGGAAGGAGCTTCTACGGCGGAGCAGGACAGAAGGACTTTCACTATTCTCTGAAGAATTATGTGCACAGGCGGCGTCAATTAATGCCGGTTTTGCAATCGCACCCATCGACTTCAGGGCATTTTCCGCAGCGGGACGAGACACATCGTCCATCAATGCTGCGATGAATAATGGAATGGGCTCCGGTCGACGAAACGAACCAATAGCTTCAATTACTCCCGGTAACGTCCGCGTATATGCGATCCGCAAGAGGACATCGAAAACATCGTTGGTTTTCCACCTGGCCAGGGCTCGAGCTGCGGTGTTTTCAACCGCTTCTTCGCCAAAGCGAAACACTGGATCGGGAATATCTTTTGGTGCGCAAAGGTATTCGATTAAAACTTCTTTTGCGCCCAGTCTCGCAAGGGCGTTCACAGCTTTCTGTCGCGGTTGATAGATGTGCGTGGGCTTCCCCTCCATCAAATACTCTCGAAGCGGTGAGACTGCCCTTTCTCCGCATGCCACAAGCAAATCGACAGCTTGATCCCCTCCGTGAAGCAAGTCCAGGCAATCGATCAACTTCGTTACCTCTGCTAATGATTTATTCATTCATCGCCCTTAAAAAATGTAATGTGTGCGACTCGCCGCAAAGCATCCTTTAAAACAACAAAAACAACGTCAGTCAGTCCCATATGCGTCATATCATGCAATAATGTATGGTTAAGAGGTAGAATCATCTGAGCAGTTACAACAGGAAAATCACCGTAAAAATATATCCAGTAGCTTTTCGTACCACCTTCTTCTCTCTTCTCTAAGTTCAGGGCGGGGGCGATCTATAATTTCAGAAGGATTTAAAAAAAGCCGATAGAATTTGTGGCTTACCCTGATTAGACCTGGAACCAGGGTCTTTCGTGGCCGTGGAAACCAATCTCTGCAACCCATGCACCAGTCCATATTCGTCGGGACTTTTTGGGGTTTCAGACTGAAATACCAGCGGCAGCCATAATAGCTTTGAACATAATTCTCGTGGAAGACCCGGAATGGAACCAGAAATAAACATGAGTAATCAAGATTTAAGGACATCGGTATATCACAAGATAGACAGACCTTTTGTGCACTGGCTATGGACTCCGTAGTTCCCAAAACATATCCTCCACCGGCTTCACAAATTATTTGTGTGAAAGCTCCCTGCTGATTATCCTCAGATGATGGTCTAAACGCCAGGAAAGGGCAATGTGGTAAGGCCAATGGGCCATTTTTATTATTCATGGTAATACTGTTCATAACTTCTCAATTACATTTTTGTTTCACAGTTTTTAGTGGTTCCCGTAATTTCTCAAATAGATCCCGTAGCCCTTCATATCACCTTCATTTGTCTTCTTCCCTCTGCAGCATGGGAAATTTTCTGTCTCCAGGATGATTTAAAAAAATGTAATGGAATAAGTGGCTGACCCTGATTAGATCTGGAATGAGTGACTCTGGGGGCCGTGGAAACCAGTCTCCGCATATTTTACACCAGTCCATATTCTTCGGGATCTTTTGAGGATTCCGACTGAAATGACAGCGACATCCATAACGGCTCTGAACATGATTGTCTTGAAAGACCCGGAATGGAACTAAATTTAGACATGCGTGGTAAAACTTTAAAGATGTGGGAATATCACACAATTGACATATTTCTTGCGCTGCATTTACAGAATCCGTAGTTCCTAAAATAAATCCGCCGCCGGCTTCACATATTATTTCTTCGAGAATTCCCTGCTGATGGTCTTCAGAAGCCGGTCTGTATGTACGAAATGGACAACTCAATAAGGCTACCGGACCCTCTTGTTCCTTTAGAGTGCTGCTATTCATAATTCCTGGTTACATCTTTTGTTGTTTCACGGTTTGTCAATGTTTCCTGTAGTTTCCTGATTTCCTCGTTGAGACGTTCGACATGCTGTACAGAAGCACTGGCGTTAGCCAGGGCACCGATCAGATTCATTTTCAGTCTCTTATTGTCCTCGTTGCATTCCCAGTAGCGGTAATGAAGTGAGGCGACACGAGATCTTTCTCTCATACAATCACTTCTCAATTTTTCGTTTTGTCTCTGCAACTTCCCTATCTCAAATCTAAGTTTTTCAGTCACAGGCTGTGAATTTTCGTCCCCGTATTTTTCAGCAGATTCATCCACGGACGACGCAGGTGAAAAATGGGCGCCCATTTTTTCGGTATAACCCATTTCGCACTCCACTTGCCCGCGGTAAGCTTCCTGTCTACCCACAATCGTCTCCAATATTTTTTGCTGAAAATCGATTTCAGTGGCTTCAATGTCTTGCCGGCCATAATAATATTTAGCTTCTGATAGCTCCATTCTGAGAATCTTGATTTTATCGATCATAGCCTTAATCAGAAGAAGTGAATTCCCATGGTAAGGAAACGCTGCCAGAGCCTTAACCATATGAGGAAAGCAAAGCCCTGTGGATCGTTTGAACTCTGTGGAGAAATCTATTTCTGCCATGTTGTTTAGAAGCGTTTCCAGATAGTGCGCTTCCGCGTGCACTATGTTCTGACAAAGGCGGCAGCTATTCATTCTTCTTAAGAGACGATTAACGGGTGATTTTTTCCAGCGGAGCTTATGTAACAGCATTAATCTAATCGATGACTCTTCATACTTAAGAAGAATCTCCTTCAAATCCATTTCTTGAATCCGTAGAGCATCTTCCATGATGCGATGTCTGATTGCAGATGAATCCACAGCCCATATTTCCCGGATATGCCAATTACAAATAAACATCGGGTCTCTATGTGCCATATCTTCTTCTAAATTATGGGTCGCTTCATTGATTATTTCATCGATATCATGTCGGCATTGCCTTTCAACGAGCGTACAAACCGGACAGCCATGCTTTTGAAAAGCATCCCATAGATCAAGATACGCACGATGCCTGGCTTTCGTATTCTTGAAGCTACATCCGGACATGATCATGCCTTCGATAAAAATAAATCACGCGCCGCTCAATTGCTTAGCTATTTTTCTTACCATCTTCGATTTATGTGTCCTCAGGCGTCGAATAATGTTCTTGCTTTCCGTATTTCCAATCTTCTCTAACGAATAGAGAATCTCCCGAATGACGAAAAAATCTTCTTCTGTCTCCAGAATTGCTGTGAAATAAGGGAAAGCCATATGGCTATGCATCTCGCCGAGCGACTGAATAGCCATCATTCTATTTTCTCTGATAGGGTGTCTCAAGGCGCAAATGAGTTTCCTTTCATAAGAAAGATTGGCATATTCTGAAATATCATACTTACAATGAGGACAGACTGTAGTGCGTTCATCTATCTCTTTCCAGCAAGCCGGACAGAAGTATGCGGCCATCTATTAAATTAACCTTTTGTCATGTTATACTTTTGCCATCTGGGGCCATGCGCCACCAAACGAAGTTCCGGCATGCCCTGGAGATTGTCAGTGTAATTTTGCAGGCGGGTAAAAGCAGAAAAGCCCGTTTAGATAAAACAGACTCACAGGAAATATTGTTGATATCAATATACCGATAGTATGCTTTGCCCACCATGTCATATAATACAATTCCTGCAATAATCCTGCGCCTATCCTGCAAGCATGGAAGGAGTCATCAGCCATATCAGGCAATTGATGGTGGACTCCATCACCTCATCGAAGATTTTTAAAATATGATCCTATAATCCTTTTTGCAAAGGATTTTCAAAGATCGCGGCGCGACCGAGTTCCGCCTCAATCTCCAATAGTCGATTATACTTGGCAATCCTTTCACTCCGGCATGCAGAGCCGGTTTTGAGTTGTCCCCCGCCCATGGCTACAGCAAAATCTGCAATAAAGGTATCTTCCGTCTCCCCTGAACGGTGAGAGATAACGTAACCCCATCCCGCTTTACGACAGAGATTGATCGCGTCCATAGTTTCTGTAACGGTGCCGATCTGGTTGAGTTTGATCAGAACGGAATTGGCCGTCTTCTCCTGGATACCGCGAGAGATGAATTTGGTATTCGTAACGAAAATATCGTCACCGACGATCTGTATCTTTTCCCCCTGGGTAGCAGTCTGGAGCCGGAACCCTTCCCAGTCGGTTTCAGCAAGGCCATCTTCAATGGAAACAATCGGGTACTTTTCGATCCATGTCTTGTAAAAGGCGACCATTTCAGCGCTGTTCTTCTTTCCCTGTCCGGATTTGGCAAGGTCATAAATACCATTTTCAAAAAAGGAACTTGCGGCCGGGTCAAGAGCAATTGCAATATCCTTTCCCGGTTTGTATCCCGCCGCTTTGATCGCTTCTATAATAACCTCACATGCCTCGTCGTTGCTCTTCAAATTTGGAGCAAAGCCTCCTTCATCACCGACGCCGGTAGCATATCCTTTTTTACTCAAGATTCCTCTTAAGGCATGAAAGGTCTCCACACAATAACGCAGAGCTTCGGAGAACGTGGGTGCGCCGACAGGCATAACCATAAACTCCTGGAGATCAACATTATTGTCCGCATGCTTTCCGCCATTTAGGATATTCATCATTGGCATAGGAATTCGCAGTGCTCCCTGTCCTCCAAGGTAGGCATATAATGGAAGATCAGCGGCGAGCGCTGCTGCCCGCGCCACTGCCATGGAAACGCTGACAATAGCATTTGCTCCGAGTTTTTCCTTATTCGGCGTACCATCAAGTGTGATCATTAAATGATCGATTTCGGCCTGGCGGGACGGGTCCATATCGATGAGTACAGGAGCTATGATTTCATTTACCTTGGCAACCGCCTTCATTACCCCTTTGCCGCCGTAGCGGCCCTTGCCGTCTCGCAACTCTACCGCTTCATTCTCTCCTGTCGAAGCGCCGGAGGGGCACGAAGCCGATGCGGTAAGACCGTTATCCAGTGTTACGTAAGTCTTGACGGTGGGATTGCCGCGGGAATCAAGTATTTCCATTGCACGGATCGATTTAATTTTGCGTATCATGTCTGTTCCTTTCTTTTATAAGATTTACTGAAAAATTCTCCAAGTTACTTCTTACAATGACCGCATGGCATGCTTGATCATCAACGGTGATGCATCTCAGAACGCAGGTGACATGTATCATTCAACGAGACAAGAGTGAAATCGCCGCCCTCTGCCTCAAAACAATTAATAGCGCACGTACCCTGGCGCAAGCGCCAAAAGCGGTCGTTGCCCAGCCCCAACACGCCCAGCAAGATGATCCGGTTGACGACAGTGTGACTTACAACAACGACAGTCTCCCATTCATGGCAACCAGCCACTTCCCTTACAGCGTCCATTGCACGAACATGAACATCAATCAACGTTTCACCATTAGGTATGCTTGTACAATCAGGTGCATTGTACCAGTCTTCTATAATTTTCGGCCAGCGCTTTCGAACCTCATCCGGCGTTAATCCCTCCCATCGGCCGTAGTCAATATCAGTTATGCCATGATGAATCTGTACCGGCAGATCAAAACACCTGGCAATGACCTCGGCCGTCTTGATAGCGCGCGATAGCGGACTGGAGTAGATCGCCGTCGGTCTCCATTCAGCGGCGATGCGCCGACCAGTTACTTCGGCCTGCACCAGACCGGTTTCATTCAACGGCACCTGGGCGCGCCCGCGAAAGCGCTCCACACGATTCCATTCAGTCTCCCCATGTCTGACCAATATTATGCGTGTCATTTTTACACCATCAGCGTCCGCTTCAGTTACTTAAATCACCAAACTCTGCAATCCTCCGCGCAGATCCTGCATAGCCAAGTTTATTTCATTGGTTTGACCTCGTGTCTTTGACAGTAGGGCGTCTATCGTGGCAAGTTCATCCTTAACATAATTAATCGACTGTTTTCGCATTTCTTCGATCGCCCTATTGATGCGGTCCTCCCACTGGGCGGCAAGGCGGGAGAGGTTAGCCTCCACTTCGCGGGGAATCTCGCTGATAAAATGCTTCTCAAAGAGTCCCCTGAAGATAAACATAGGGATGAGAAACCAGATGAGATCGAAATGGAAATCAAATGATCTTATCGTCTTGATGTCCGGGTAGTCTGGTTCTGATACCTCAATTTTCCAGTCCGCGGGAGCCAGCCTCACACCAAGAACCTTTTCGATATTTTTATCCAAAAGATTCCTGAAGGATTCAATTGATCTTGATAAACTGGCGTGGGCCTTGTTGAGAGTGCCATAGAAATGTCTGTGTTCTATTTTGGAAATATGCTTCATCTCTTCCGTCATGCGGTCTGCAAGCCATTCTTCATATCTCCGGGTGAGTTTCCAGAGATTCAACTTCCAGGCAGAAAGCTCCTTTTCCAAATCTTCAGAAAGTTTCTTCCTAAGAGGTCTCTTAAAATTATCAAGGTAATTCATAATGAGGGTTCGAGTTTGTCTCTGGTTCTCGCGGGCAATGATGGTGAGTTCCTCACGGATGAGGTCGAAATTGACCTTTTCATCGAAGATTTGTTTATGAAGATTCTCGCGGTCGAGGTCAGCCTGCAAAGATGTCTTCAGGGCAATATCGAGATAACTGAGACAACCTCTTATCAGGGACTGCATCTTGTACTGGAGGATTTTCCTGAACTCGAAATCACGATTTAGCGATAACTTGAAGAGAAGGCCTTCTTCCAATCGATCCTTGCATTGTTCCGTGTTCACAAGGGTAGAGTATACATAGATAGGTAATCGCCTGTTTAATTCACGCTGAATCGTTCGCTCAAAAAATTCTATGACTTCGTTCTGTTGTTCCGACGAGAGAAGGTCAGCTTTTGTCAGGAGTATGACTATATTCGGCGTGTGACTTGTTAGTTCCCGAATCAGTTGCACATCATTATCTGAAAGCGGGCGATCGGAACTGATGGCAAGTATGGCGGTCCCCACTTGGGGAAGCCAATTTTCAGAGGTTTCCACGTGATATTTGAATACACTTCCCAAACCGGGGGTATCCACCAACCGCAGACCTGCATAATTTTTAAGAGATGGGAGTACGACATCTACCATTTCCACATTTTTTTGATTGGATGGATTTTCGGCTTCCGAGGTGAAAGCATGAATGTCGCTCATATCAATCTCGGATACTTTCCCATCGAAGAATCTTATAACAGCTCTTTCTTTTTCCCCATATTGAAGGCGGGTAATGACCGTGGTCACGGGTATGACACCGACGGGGAGAACGGATTTGCCTATAAGACTATTGATAAAAGAACTCTTGCCCGCTTTAAACTGGCCCAGGATGGCCACATCAATAGGCGGGCTCTGGATAAGCAGTTTTTCGCAGGCCTCTATCTGGCGATTCAGAGAAACAATGGAGAATCTGGCGCAAAGGTCAAGAACGTCTTTCAGCAATCGCTGTGAAACATCCTGAAGATGGGCTTTTGAACCATGTTTTACTATATCAGACATAAAAAAACTCCTCTCGGATGAAGCCGGAAGGAGTTATCAGCATTATGGGCGGTTTGTTTACAGGCGAACTCCATCACCTGATTTGCAGTTAAACAAATTCGAAATTTTTTGTCAAGTGGTTTATTATTGTTGAAGATTGCGCCCCCAGTCTTTCCCCCATCAATATTTATGACGTATAAGCACCCCCCCCTTTGTCAGTAGCAATAGCAATGACAAATAGACATGGCGACACAGTTTCTGGCTGGGAATAAGACCCCCAGGTGGGGGTAACAATACCCTTGTTAAGGGCGAATAATCTTTCCCGGGATCATCAATCGATTTCTTGCTGTCTCATCGCCAAATATGATGTCGCATGTTTTCAGAAAATTGTTTGAGGCGGGTATATATATCACAGGATGCTGATAACTTGCTGTGCTTTTGGGGCTAAAGTTTCCTCGTTGGCAAAATCGCGAAAAGACAGGTCTGTAACTTGGCTTCCGAAATGAGAAAATTCTTCCTTCAGCATATCGATAAACATTCTGACCGTGATTGAAAAACACAAGCGGTCGGAATAATCGTACGATTTGGTATGCTGTGAAACATCAAAGATTATATACTGCAGTCGTTGCCTCGAAATTATATCTTTGTTGTGATTCATAATAAGCCCGATCATACTGAGGGCCAGTACTTTTATGTGATAATTGACCACTCTTCCTCTTTCCTCCCTGTAATCCGGATGGTCAATAAGATATGATCTATCTTCGAGAAAAGAGATATTGGGGGGGATATCATCCAGTGCTTTCGTCTCAAACCACTGATCAAACACCGGTAAAAGAGAAGCATACACGGCTTTTCCGTAACCACCAAAGCCGGAAATATCAATCCCTGCATAATAGTGCCGGTATTTAAGGTATCTTTCCTGCAATTTATTGCGGCTGTTATTTTCACAGCTTATCGCTACGATATTTCGTTGCATGATATGACCTGTAAACTATCGGACGTTAAAGTGAAAATACTTACTATCCCCAAAAATCTGCATTAACTTCGCTTCGTTCTTTACGCAGGCATTTCCCGCAACTATACAATAGTTATTTGTAAACCTTTTTTGATAAGGGAATGGTTGCCGATGTTGAAACGGCCTTCCTGAAAGCCATCCGGACATAGCGTGCTCTGGCGAAAGCTCATTTCATCCTGGCCGTGCTTTATCTTCACCGGCAGGAGTTTGATATCGCCTGGAACCACGCAAAAATACCCTGGATATTGGGATGGGATAGACCTGGCCTCTTTTTGAGGACCTCAATCAGATGCTTATCAGGTTAATTTCCCCTAAAAAGAGCGGTGTTCGATAAAACACCGCTCTTTCAGTTATTGTATGATTCAGTTTTCTATACAACTATCCGAGGTAAAAACCGGTCGGGTCAATGCCTCTGAGGATCTTGATCTCATCCGCAGTCGGCGGAGTGGTCTCTTTCACTTTAGGCGATACCTTGAGATCCCATGCGCAGTTGGCCTTGATCTTTTCAACTGACTGGCCAGGGTAGTACTCTGACAGGTACAT
>Ga0315294_10004864_pt1 | contig 14733 bp, 11 predicted proteins | sample YL17G13_40_MG_FD_203626 | JGI IMG/M metagenome (GOLD analysis project Ga0315294, IMG submission 203626) | Sediment microbial communities from Yellowstone Lake, YNP, Wyoming, USA - YL17G13_40 | ecosystem: Environmental > Aquatic > Freshwater > Lake > Sediment | place: USA: Wyoming | collected... | reverse complement strand
GCACTGCCAGCCGGCGGTCACTCAGATGTAGCAAGCTGCCCTTTGCCATGGCCTGGATAATTGGGCACGGGGTGGAGGTCTGTTCAGCGCCAGTGAGGGAAACGACTAACCCCAAGCCCTGACGGCTAATGAAACGCCAAACCCGGGGCCGGCGGTTTCCCAGTCATCAGACGCCAGGATTCAGTCACTCCCGGTCCGTCATTCGTCATTGCCTAGCTGCCGCCCTCGGGCCGCGCCTTCTTCCCCGACAGGATGTAGAGCAGGATGACGAAGCCCACACCCGCAATGAGAAGAACGACGGGCAGCAGCATGGACTTGCGGGCCTCCTCTTTCACCGGGTTGTCACTGAGGGCCTTCGGCCGGGGTTTGCCGGTTGTCGTCGGCGCAGGCGCAGGCTCAGGCTCCGGCTTCTTGGCGGAGGCCAGAATCTTCTCGTGCCGCTCGGCTATGACGTCCAGGGCCTCTTTGGGCTCGAGCTCGCCGGTGATGACCTTGTTGAGATTCTCCTGAGTCACGTCGAGCAGCTTGGCGTACTCGGGGATGTTCCAGATGTCCTTCGCGTAGGGCAGGCTGTCCCGGAACGCCTTGTTGAACGGGAAGAACTCAAAGAACTTCGGGTCGTTGACGATGGACTTGCGGCCGGTGAGGCCGCCGCCCCTTGCCCACTTCCACTGAGTCTGCTCCGACTGGAACCAGTCTATGAACTTGAGCGCCGCGTCCCTGTGCTTGGAATACTTGGTGACGCCGATGCCCTGCCCGCCGAGGGAGACGAACCGTCCGTTGGGGCCTTTCGGCACAGCCGCGAAGCCCACCTTGTCCCAGGTTTTCGAGGCCTCCGGGTCAACGAACCCGGGGAAGAATGCGAACCACTGGATGGCCATGGCCGTGCGGCCCTGCTGCATCTCCACGTTCACCTGGTCAAAGCTGAAGTTCGCAGCACCGGGCGCAGCGAACTTCGACAGGTCCCTGTAGAAAGTGAGAGCCTTCACGGAAGCGGGGCTGTTGATGATGCCCCCGACCTTCATCGTCTTCGGATCCCAGAAATCCCCCCCGTACGCCCACAGGACCTGAGCAAAGTCCCACGTGACGACGTCGTAGTCGCGCGACCACTTCGTCGCCAGCCCGTAGAGGTTCTCATCCGGCCTGTAGAAGAACTCCGCGATGTCCCTGAGCTGCGCCCAGGTTTCGGGCACGCCCAGCTCGTAGCCGTACTTCTCCTTGAACTTGGCCTTCTCCTTCGGGTCCTCGAACAGGTCCTTGCGGTATACAAGCCCCTCCAGGTCCTGCTCGCAGGTGATGGCGTACATGTGCCCGCTGCCCGGAGGGTATTCCCCGTAGGCCTTCAGCGTGGCCTCGTAGTAGTCCTTGAGATCAATGTTCGACTTGTTCTTGAGCCAGTCGGTGAGCTCGACCATGTGGTCGCCCTCGACCATCCACCCGAGCCACTGGCTGTCGAGGACGACGAGGTCAAGGGTGCACCTGTCCCTCGCCTGCATCTCCGTCTGGACCTTGGCCTGGAAGTCGCCCCAGGGGACGAAAAGCCCCTTGACCTTGATGCCGGTGCTCTTGGTGAAATCCTTCGACAACGTCTCCAGCAGCTCGGCGGGCGGCCAGGAAGCCCAGCACACCGTGATGGTGACGCCCTCGTCACCCTTCTCCTGAGCGAGGCCCGGGAGCGGCGATACCGCCAGTGTCAACATCGCAACGACGACCCATACGCACCTTCTCATCTCTGTGTCCCCCTACCAGCAGGAACAGAATCCGGACTGCGGAGCTCTTCTCTCTGCAAGCGCGACGATTGTAGCCCCAGAAAAGGCCGACTGTCAAGCCGGACTGTTCCCCCTTTCGGAGACCCGGGGGCTCAGGAGGTGGCTTCCGCGGAGAACTTTCACATCCCGCCGAATGCCACGCCCAGCTTGATGCTGTTCTCCGGGCGAAGGTCTATTGCGGCAAAGGCGCGGGCCGCCTCCTCCAGCGGCACTACGGGCCTGACGATGCCGTCGCACCTGAACCGTCCCGCCGAGAGCAGCCGCCAGCATGCCTCCTGTATCCGCTTGAAGCTCCATCGCGGATGGTCCCTGTTCGGCTCGCTGCACGCGCGAGAGAACACGACGTTCGGCGTGATGAAGTGGGCCACCTCGCCGAAATCCAGGCCGCCCTTGCACTCGCCGTGCCAGCCGACGAGGGCCACCGTGCCGCCGAACGCAATGCCGCGGATGGCCCCGTCCAGTGCGGCATAGCTTCCGCTCGTCTCTATGGCCACGTCCACGCCCCGTCCGTCCGTGGCCTTCTTCAGTTCCGCTCCCACGTCCTGCGTCGCCGGGTCCACGGCAATCTGTGCGCCGCCCTTGAGCGCCGCCTCGCGCCGCAACGGGACGGGGTCCACCGCGCAGACAAGCTCTGCGCCTGCCAGACGGGCCGCCTGCACCGCCATCTGCCCTATCGCGCCAAGGCCGAACACGCTGACGCAGTCGCCGATGCGAACATGCCCGTCCCGAAGCCCGCCCAGGGCGAACTGAAGCGGGTCGTAGCAGACCGCTTCCTGCCAGGTCATGCCCTCAGGCATGCGGAGCAGGTGCTGGGCGGGCCACGCGTGGGTCTCGCGCAGGGCTCCGTAGCCCGCCACGCGCTCGCCCACGGCCACGCCCTCTGCTCCCCTGCCCAGCTCCACGACGCGCCCCACGCACATGTTCCCCAGCGCGTGTGGGAAGCTCGTCCCGCGCAGGCCCCGGTAGCAGACCAGTTCCGTGCCGTGCTTCGGCGAGCCAAACTCAACCTTCACCCGCACGTGTCCTTCGGCCAGCGGGCCGTCATCGTAGTGCCGCAACTCAGGCTGCCGCGGCGCGACCACGACCAGTTCTTTCGGCATCCTCCCGCACCTCCTGTTGTCCCGACACCGAGAACGGACGGCAACAGCTTTACCACTTCGGCGCTCGGGGCACAAGCTCCGGCCGCCTCCATGCCCCACGCTCCCTTGAAAAGCGGGCCCCGGCCGTGAAGAATGTCTGCCGTCAAGCGTGAGGACAATCGCAGCGAGGAGGAGCAATTCATGCCTGCCATTCCCATACCCATGCTCAGAGAGCGCGCTGCCGGGAAGCTGGTCAGCGTCGGAGTGGGGCGCGCTGAAGCCGAGATCATCGTAGACCACATGCTCACGGCGGACCTGTGCGGCCGGCCCACGCACGGCCTGTCACTGCGCTTCCCCTACATCCTTCGCCACGCGCAGGCAGGCGCGGCGAAGCGCACACCGGCAGTCGTCCGCGACAGAGGGCACCTGGTCGTGCTCGACGGCCGCGACGGGTTTGGCTTCCTGACGGGACACCGGGGCACGGAGATCCTCATCGAACGCGCAAAGCAGCACGGCTCCGCCACCGTTGCCATGCAGAACGCCGGCTACACGGGCTTCCTCGGGCACTACGTGGACAAGGCTGCACGCGCCGACCTGGTCGCGATGGCGTTCGGCAATTGCAGCCCGCTGATGGCACCTTACGGCGGCACGCGCGCGCTCCTCGGCACGAACCCCATTGCTCTGGCATTCCCCGCCCAGCCGGACCCGGTGCTGGTGGACATGGCCACCTCGAAGATCTCCTACGGGGAACTCATGGCGCTCGAAGCCAAAGGCATGCCATTGCCCCCGGGCTGTGCGCTGGACTCGCAGGGCAGACCCACGACCGACCCCGCGGCGGCGAGGTCCGGCGCACTCCTGCCCTTCGGCGAGCACAAGGGCGGCGCGCTCGCCCTGGCCGTGCAGATACTCGCCGGCCCATTCACCGGCTGCGTTCCCGTGCCCACAGCGTGGAGGGGCTATGGACTGCTCCTCGTGGGATATGCGCTCGATGCGTTCACGGACCGAGAGAGGTACTTCGCATCAATGAAAGAGTTGCTCGACGCCTACCTTGCCGTCCCGCCTGCGCCCGGACAAGAGCTTCGCGTGCCGGGCTGGCGGCGATACGAGAACCGGCGCACGAAGAAGGACATGGCACTTGATGTCTCCGATGAGTTGGCGGGGTGTTTGAGCCTGAACGCGTAGCAGGCTCCGAGCTCCAAGTCCTGCGCCTTCCCGCTGAAGAGCTGGCTGAGTGGGTTCCCGAACGAGGGGGAAGAACCTTGCTGTCGGACGCCACGCGGAGTAGAATCAGACCAGAGTGCCATGGCCGTTGCGGCGCGTTCCTGCAGTCGCGCAAAGAGGGAGGAAATGGCGAAAAAGGTCAGAGAGCTCTTAAGGGAACTGGAGAGGGCAGGATTCGTAAACAGAGGAGGCAAGGGAAATCACAGGAACTTCGTCCACCCGAAGGTGGCAAAACCTATCACAGTATCGGGAAATGAGGGTGACGATGCCAAGCGTTACCAAGAGAAAGCCGTGCGCCTTGCCATAGAGGAGGCTCAGAAATGAACGAGGCAGATAAGTACGTCAAGCTCGTGGAATGGTCCGAGGAGGACCAATGCTTTATCGGCAGTTGTCCAGAGCTGTCTTATGGGGGGTGTCACGGTGACGATCCCAGGGCGGTGTTTGACGAGCTTTGCGAGATTGTCGAAGAGACAGTAAAGCTGTACAAGCAGGACGGCAAGCCGCTCCCGGCTCCACTGTCTGGCAAAGAGTTTGTGAACGCGCTGCAGAGAATGGCATAGGGAGAGCGGAAACGTCAATGCCCTGAGCGCGGGCAGCGCGCACGCAGGCGCGCCAGCACGGGCTTCTGGTCCTCTATCGGCTGTGCGGACACGTCGAACAGGAAGCGCGTGTTCGGCAGCGCCATGTCGAGCATCTTGCACATGCCGTCCTCAGCCGTCCACGCCTGCATCAGCACCGCGCGGCCCGAGAAGCACTCGATGGCCGGGCGAGGCCCCGGCGCCTGGAACACGCGGTTCAGCCCGCGCAGATTGGGGATCTTCAGAAAGCTGCCGTACTGGTGGTCCGCCGTCGCACAGCAGTGCATGAACAGGCCGCCGAAAGTCCGGCTCAGGCCCGTCAGGGTAGGCAGACAGAACTCATCGAACATCCGCGTTGACATGCTCCCCGCCTCGTCCTCCGAGAGCGAGCAGCCGATCTCGGCGGGCGCCCACAGCGTAGGGCAGTGGCACATGTTGCACTCGCCCACGCGGCGCTTGAACTCCTTCAGGAACGTCTCGAGCAGCGCGTGGCACTTCCCCACAAGCCGCTTCACGGCCTCGGGCCGCTCGATGGTGGCCAAGTAGAACTCCTGCTTCTTCCACACGAGCGCGGCCACGTCGAACGGGCTCTGGATGTCGGGCACGCTGATGGAAACGTCCGGACCAAGGCGTTCGCGCAGCAGCCCGGCCAGCTCGAATACGCGCGCGAGCGGCGGCGCATCCAGCCCCGGCACGCGGAGCCTGTCCGCTTCCTCGGCCGTGGTGACGAGCGGCAGCGCGCACGCGGGCGAATCCTCGAAGACGTGCACCGGACATCCGAACGCCGCCGCAAACAGGTGCGTGCCGGTGTGGACTTTCACGTACGGGACGCTGTCGTCATCGAGCGCCTCGTGCCACTTGAGGCGCGCCTCGTAGTCGGCCAGGTGGAACGGCAGCCAGTCCTTCACGGGCCGAGTAGGGATGGCGACGTCGCCCGGGCCCGGCCCCTGCGGGCCTTGATGGCCCATGATGATGGCGTGGCCGCGGAACGGCCCGGCGAACAGGTCCGTCAGGAACTTCCGGTTCTCTTTCTCGCGCCTGGTCATGTCAGCACGTGCTTCTCGCGCTCGATGATGTAGTCCTGCAGGGCGGGGTTGAGGCGCACGAAGAAATCCGAATACCCGGCCACACGCACCACGAGGTCTGAGAACTGTTCCGGGTGCTTCTTTGCCTCCATCAGCTGCTCGACCGAGGAGCAGCTCAGTTGCAGCTCGATGCCGCCCATGTGGAAGTAAGTCTGGCAGAGGTCTTGCGCCTTGGCCCTGTCGCGCGCGTTCGACAGGACGGACGGCGAGAACTCCAGCAGCAGCGAGCCGCCGTTCGACAGCCGCTGCTGGTCAAGCTTGGCGGCGGACTTCAGGACGGCCGTCGGCCCACGCACGGCGCGCCCAGACACGGGATCCATTGAGTGCGAGATGGGCTGGCCTGCGCGGCGTCCGTCGGGGGAGGCCGCCGTGCGCCTGCCAATCTCAACGTTCTGGACGAAGGACCACAGACCGGGCGCGAAACGTCCGCCACGAAGATTGCGATGCGACTCCACCTCGTCACAGAACGCGTCGAACATCCTGCACGCCCAAACGTCCGCCTCTTCGCGGTCCGTGCCGTACTTTGACGGTGCGCGCCCCAAGAGCATCCGCAAGGGCTCCCTGCCCTCGAAGTCAGCGAGCAGCGCCCCCATCAACTCGGGCATGGAAACGCGCTTCTGCTCGAAGACCAGCTCCTTGATTGCAAGGAAGGAGTCCGCCGCCATCGCGAAGCCGCAGCCCTGGAAACCCGTCATGTTGTATCGCGCCCCGCCCTGCGTCATGTCCGCCGCCTTCTCGATGCAGTCCCTCAGGAAGGCGGACATGAGGGGCCGGGGAAGCAGCTCGCGCTTTATCTTGTCGCCGAAGTTCGCCCGGATGACGGCCTCCCGCACGCCCTGCCGCATGGCGGCCCCCCACCGCTCCCAAAGCTCTTCCGTGCTGCGCGGAGGCTCTGCAATCACGCGCAGCTTCGGCGGCAGGTCGAACGACTGAAGCCCCAGGGCTTTCTCAAGCCAGTCGTAGAACGACACGTAGCCGGGCCAGCTCGCGGGGCGCTGATACCCCATGCCCGCCACGACCGGCTCGTGACACCCGAACAGCGCGTATTGCGACGCGTCCTCGAACGGCACGCCCAGCCTCTCGAGGGCCGCGATGTACACGTGGTCGTTGTACATCTGCGGCATGATGGCGCGCCGCTCAACCAGCGCGAACGCGCGAGCAACAACGTCAGGCGCCAGCCCGTCGAACCAGCGGACCGCTATCTGCGCCCCCACGTTGCCCATCGCCTCCGCCACGTCCAGGCACAGGTGCGTGAGGTCATTGACGCCGCTGGACTTGTCCGCCAGCATGCCGCCGAGCGTCACCGTCTGGGCATGGCTGCCGAGGACGCCCAGCACGTTCTCGTACAGCTTTATCCACAGACAGCACAGCAGTTCCTTGGCCTCATCCCGCGTCATCCTGCCGCACTTCAGGTCGCGCTCGTAGTAAGGGAGCAGGTACTGGTCCACCCGGCCAAGGCACGACGCCGCCAGGGTCTCCAGGTAGAGCCCCACGTAGAGGAACCACACGGATTGCACGGCGTCAGCAAATGATTCCGGCGGCTGGGCCGGAACGCGGCGGCAGCGCTCGGCTATCTGGAGCAATTCCGCCCGGCGGCGCGGGTCCGAGACCTCGGCGGCCTGTCGCTCGGCCTCCTGTGCATACCGCTCGGCCCAGGCTGTCATCGCCTTGCAGGACTGAATGGCCGCCCGCAGGAAGTAGACCGACTCCATCTCGTCCGGGTCGGCCTCGTCAAGCCCTTTCAGACGCGCCTCTGCGCGGGCGACGACGCCGTCGGCCCCGACGTCGAGGAGGGTCTGGAAATCGGCAATCATGTACGGGTACTCGGCGCTGCCGTGGTTGCAGGCATACTCGATCTCCGGATATCCGCCCGCGCCGCGGCAGCCCACCAGCAGCTCCCCGGGCCGGATGGGCGTGGGAACGTTGCGGAACACGGAGTCGAGCACGTGCGCAATCCGCATCGCCTGCGGCTTCCCCACTGTGGCCTTCAGCGCATCCTCGGCCAGCCGACCCCGCAGGTCCGGCATCTCGCCCCGCAGATCCCGCGAAAGCAAGTCCTTCCGCAGCGCTGCCACACGCTCCGTCACTGCGCCCAGCTTTGCCACCTCAGCACCTCCGCCGCTGTGAAGAACTCGCCGCGCCAGCGGCTACATCGCGGGAACCGTCTCGGGGAAGACCTGGCCGGAGTTGTTGATCTTGAACAGGTACACCGACCCCTCCTGCAGCTTGAAGTAGACGTCGTTGCCGTACACGGCCCTGACGCCATACCGCTTCAGCCTGTCCGGGTCGTTCGCCAGGTCCCAGACCTTGGTCCAGAACAGCGCCCTCTCCCTCAAGGACAGGCGTTTCAGCAGGTCCGCGTACCTCCTCGGCTCTGCGCCCTGCGTCTCTATGGGGAAGCTGTCCTCGGGCGCCATCTTCTCTCCGTACACCCTGCGCCACAGGTACAGCGCCCTCTCGCGCCCGTCCATCACCGCCTGCGCGTCGAACTTCACGATGAGCGCGTCGAAGTGGACGATGTCTCCCTCCACTGTGTATTCCTTCTCCAGGATAACCTTTGCCTTGTCGTCGCGCATGGTCTCGACGAACTTCACCGTGGTCAGAAGTCGCCCGTTCTCCTTCTTCTGCGCGACGACCTTTGCGTAGCCGATCTGGTCCTCGTGGGTCAGGCTGGCTACGGCCTCCTTGAGCCGCTTGTTCTCCTGGAACAGGCCGCGCACCGTCAGCGAGAAGTTGAATGCGGCGAGCGCCGCCAGCAGGCCGGCCACGGCGGCCACCACAAATCCGAGTGCGACCACGACGCGAAGGCTCAGCCCTATCGCCCGCGCGCCGGCGACGGCGGCGATCACAATGAAGAGCACCCCGCCCGCCAGGAGAAGAAGGACGCTGCCCGGGATGCCCTCCCCAATCCCCTGCGCCTGCAGACGCAACAGCGCCATCGCGACGTGCACCAGACCCAGGAGCAGCAGCACGACCGGCACGACGATTCTCTTCTTCAGACCCACAACGGCTCCTTCCGTCTGACGACACACGGCCCGACGCGCGGCGAGACGCCGCGCCTACCCTAGAATGGGTAGCGCGGGCGTCCTCGCCCGCGTTGGCTTGGCGAGTTCTGGGTTCTGCAATAGCGTCTCACAAACACGCCGCCTCGCAGCCGAGGTACCGGGTGAGCGCCTCGCGCACGGCGCCCACCACGTGCCCGGGGGCAACCGCAACGTGGTGGTGATGCCCGTTCTGCCCGAGGTACAGAAGCGTCTCCTGCAGGTTCTCCACACGGGCGACGCCCGCAGCGCCGAAGAAGTCTTCCGGCACAGCATCGTCGGTGAACTCGCCCTGGCCCAGGTAGTATTCAAGTCGTCCGCTGTTGGTCGTCATGCCGCCGAAGGTGAACGGTCGCGGCGCGATGCGACCCACGCAGCAGCCGTACCCGCACCCCTTGCCCAGGGCGTTCGCGATGATGCCGTGGTCTGTGAGCTTGCCGCCCCCGCTCATGAGGCTCGGCGGCACGCAGCCGCAGTGGAACAGGATGCACTTGTCCGGGTCGTCGCCGTAGTTGTTGTTCCAGTCCAGCAGTGTCGGCACGCCGTCCGAGGCCAGGCTCAGGGCGCGCATCGCGATGGCGCCGCCGACGTCCACCTCGCACGCGGCCGGCACGCCCCTCTCGCCCAGCTCAGCCATCAGCGCGCACGCCGCAATGCGCCACCTGGCCTGAAGCTCGGGCCAGCATCGCACGGCCATGGCGTCCATCCTATACGCCGCCGCGAGCTGGTCGAGCACCACTGCGAACCGGGTCAGGTGGTCCAGCCCGTGCTCCGGCGGGTCATACCACTCAGCGAACTCCTTGAGCCTGCGAGCCTTGGCTTTGTAAGCCCTGTCCTTCGGTGAGAGCGCTTCCATCCGGCCGAAAACCTCGGCAAGGTCAACCGTCTCTACGGTGATGCCGCGGCGCTGAAGCGCCACCTCGTCTATGCGGACGGTCTTGAAAGGCGTCGTGCGCGCGCCGATAGCGCCGATGACCACGCGCTTCATCCCCGCCACCACGCGGCAGACGCGGTCGAAGAAGTCCACGTTCTCGCGGAACAGTGGGCTCCTGGGATGCACAACGTGCGGCATCAGCGCCGTGAACGGCAGGCCGTTCTGCGTGAAGTAGTTCATGACGGACAACTTGCCGCAGAAGGAGTCGCGGCGCTCCGTGAGGCCCATCTTGTCCAGTTCATCAGGGTAGGCGACGATGAGCACGGGCACGCCGGCGTCCCTGAGAGCCATGACGGCGCCCGACTCATCGCCGAAGTTGGGCAGGCACAGGATCACGCCGCCGTACTTTCCCCGGTTCTCTCGAAGGAAGGCTGCATACTTCTCGGCCTCCTCCGTCGTCTCGACGGCGCCGAAGCGGGTGGCGTCCTCAGGGAGCATCAGGCTCTTGTGCCCCATGTCCTTGAGGACGGCCCTCAGCTCCTTCCGGGCCTGACCCACAAGCGAACCGGGGAAGAATCCCCTCTGGCCGAAGAACAGCGCGAACGAAGTCTTTCCTGCCGCCATGTGTCACCTCCCTGCCTGTTCCCCTGTTGTGACCCGCCGCACGTTGCGGGCCTGTGTGAGGGTATTGTATTTCCGCGCGGCAGATTGTCAAAGGCTTGCACGGGCAGGTTCATGCTTGCAAATGCGGCCTGTTATCGTAAACTGAACGGCCTTCTGTCAGGCCGCGCCCGAATGATAAGAATGGTTGTAAGCCTTTCACAGTAGGATTCTCTAACCTCATGAGCCGGGAGAGGCACGCATGGACAAGGTAAAGATAGCGATGGTCGGATGCGGCGGCATTGCGGGTGCGCACCGCAATGGGCTGGAACTGCTCTGGAAGGCGGGCTACAGGAAGTTCGAGATTGTGGCCACGTGCGACGTGGTCAAGGACAAGGCGGCGGCCATGGCCACCGAAATCGCGAAGTTCCAGGGAAGCAAGCCCGAGGTCTACGAGAGACTGGACACCTTGCTGGACAACGGGCCGGAGTTCGACGCGGCGGACATCTGCACGCTCCACTGCGAACACCACACCACTGCCATCCCCTGCCTGCAGGCGGGCAAGCACGTGACCATCGAGAAGCCGCTGGCCATAACGCTGCGCGCGGGCCGCAAGATGCTCGATGCCGCCAGGAAGGCCAGACGCATCCTCCACACGGCGGAGAACTACCGCCTCACTCCGCAGCACCGCGCCATCAAGTGGGCCATCAAGAACGGCATGATAGGCAACGTGCGCATGATTTACTGGCTCCAGGTGCGCGAGCGCCTCTGGTACTGGACATGGCGCGAGCACAAGATGCAGGCTGGCGCAGGCTGGGCGCTCGACGGCGGGGTGCACTACTGCGACCTGTTCCGCTACTTCATCGGCCCCGTGACGGCCGTGAGCGCCTCCATCGAGAACTTCTTCCCCTACCGCTTCAAGGAGGCAGAGAAGCGCAAGGGCCGCATAAAGGTGGACGTCGAGGACACCATGATGGCCGTCCTTGATTTCGAGTGCGGCGCGCTCGGCCTCTGGGTGAGCACCAGCGCCGCGCCCGGCGACGGCTTCGGCAAGCAGGCCGTCTACGGCGACAAGGGCAGCATCACCTGGGAGAACGGTCTCAACAGCCCGGCCGGCAAGATGACGATGGAGCAACTGCACAAGAAGTTCATGAAGTCCATCTCGGCAAGGGAAAAGGAGAAGCTCTTCCCCCACGGCGTCACCGACAGCATCGGCATCGAGCTGCACCAGTTCTTCGAGGCCGTCCAGGGCAGGGGCAAGGTGGAGACCGACGGCATGGAAGGCTACAAGGCGGAGGCCATCGCGCTTGCCTCGTTCGAGTCCCACGAGCTTGGGCGCAAGGTGACGACCAAGGAAGTCGAGAACCTGAAGGTGGAGAAGTACCAGCGCGAGGTCAACAGGGCGCTCGGCATCAGATAGCGTGTCGCCCCTGCGGGATTCTAACTGAGTCCGCACAAGAGGTAAAACCGCACGGGCTGCGGCCAGCCGGGGCGGGGACGCCCCGGCTACGGGTTCGACACAGCGCGTAGGCGGGACGTCCCGTCCCGCGCGCGCAGCGAGGCGATTCACGTATCGCACGGTTCCATTCAGTATGCCCTTGGGAGCATCAGACAATGAGGAAACCTCCGAGCAGGGCGAGCGCAAAGAAGAACCTCGTGACCGCCGTGGTCCTGTGGGAATCGGGACCGGTTGAAGGCGAACTCGAGATCACCAACGGGAAGCTCGCGCAGGCACGCATCGCACAGGGCGAGGGCGCCGTGCGCAAGGGCCACTTCGCCGTCGCCGCCAAAGAGCCCTGTGCCCTGGAGGTCAGCGTGGCGGACGCGCGCACGGGCGCGGGATGGAATCCGACGCTCATCACGGTGCGCGAGAAGACCAGCCCGTTCACGTTCTTCCTGCGCGACGTGACCACGGAACACCCCGTCCTCATCCCCGCCTACGGCGTGGCCGTAGTGCCCGCGGGCGACGGCCGCTGGTTCCGCGACGTCGCGCGCGACGTCCGCCGGCTCGCGCGCCGGACTGCGCTCCAGAGCATCGAGCAGGAGCCTGAGGAGTCCTACGAGAATGCCGCGGCCCACACGCGCATCCTGCACTGCCCCATCTGGCTGGGCCTGAGCCGCGACATCCGCATCTTCGAGTTCGACACGCATTCCCCGTACTGGTGGGGCGCCGTCAAGCCTCGCTTCCACGGATCGCTTGTCTACCTGCCGGAGGCCAAGGACGAGGCCCTGAGCTACGCCTTCATGCTGGGTCGAGGGGTCGGCTGCGAGGCCAACCTGTCGCGCCACATCGAGGACGGGACGCTGCCCATCCTGCACGCGACTTCTCGCGACAGCGACGTCATCTACAACGTCACCGCGTTCGTCACCCTGGAGCGCTCGCCGCTGACGGCAAAGAACCTGCGCGGGACCCACTTCATGGTCGCCGACGGGCACGGGGCAGGCCACATGTTCACCCCCGAGCAGCAGAAGGAGTACGAGTCGCTTCTGCCCGAGGAGATGAGCCGCGATGAGGAGACGGTGTTCTGCCTGCGCGCGGAGGCCGTGAACACGGCGTCCGTCCCCCGCTATGCATGGTTCAGGGCGCCTGCGCTCACGATGCGCGCGGTTGCCGGGACATTCGACGGCAAGAGCGGCTTCCTCCGATTGTCGGGCGACCGCGTCTGCTGCGTGTGCAGGCTCAACGGCGAGCCGCTGCCGAACGACGAGCTTGCGGTGCTCGTGCAGCCGGGCGAGGCCGCAGTGCTGGAGTTCTACATCCCGCACCGCCCGATTCCAGAGAAGCGCGCGCGGGCGCTCGCCCGACTTGACTTCCCGGCGCGCCACGCCGAGTGCCGCGCGTTCTGGCAGGCAAAGCTTGCCGCCGCAGCGCAGTTGAGCCTGCCGGAGCGCCGAATCGAAGAGATGGCCCGCGCCGGACTCCTCCACCTTGACCTTGTGGCCTACGGCCTTGAGCCTGACGGCACGCTCACCGCCTGCATCGGCGTCTACTGCCCCATCGGCACGGAAAGCTCGCCCATCATCCAGTTCATTGACAGCATGGGCTGGCATCAGGTGGCCGAGCGCGCCGTCAACTACTTCCTGGACAAGCAGCACGACGACGGCTTCATCCAGAACTTCGGCGGCTACATGGTGGAGACCGGCGCCGCCCTGTGGACCATGGGCGAGCACTACCGCTACACGCGCGACGACAAATGGGTGCGCAAGGTCGCGCCGAAACTCATCAAGGCTTGCGAATTCCTCATCGCATGGCGCCGTCGCAACCAGAAGGAGGAGCTGCGCGGGCGCGGTTACGGCCTCATTGATGGCAAGGTGGCAGACCCCGAAGACCCCGTGCACTACTTCATGAACAACGGCTACGCCTGCGTCGGCATGAAGCGGGTGGCGGAGATGCTGCGCAACGTTGACCCGCAGAGGTCGAAGGAGCTGGCCGCCGAGGCGGAGCAGTTCCGCCAGGACATCCGCGCCGCGCTCGCCGAGTGCATGGCGCGCTCGCCCGTGGCGCCGCTCGGCGACGGCACATGGTGCCCCACCGCCCCGCCGTGGGCCGAGTACCGCGGACCCACGTCCCTCTACGCCGACGGCGGCAGGTGCTACAGCCACGGCACGTTCCTCTGCCGCGACAGCATGCTGGGGCCGCAGTACCTCATCCTGCACGAAGTGCTGGAGCCGCACGAACCCGCCGCGGAGTTCATCATGAACGTCCACGCCGACCTGTTCTGCCAGCGCAACGCGGCCTTCTCGCAGCCTTACTACAGCCGCCACGACTTCGCGCACGTCAAGCGCGGCGAGGTGAAGCCGTTCATCAAGACCTACTACAACACCTTCAGTGCGCTCGCCGACAGGGAGACGCACACGTTCTGGGAGCACTTCTTCCACGCCTCGCCGCACAAGACCCACGAAGAGGGCTGGTTCCTGATGCAGACGCGGTGGATGCTCTACATGGAGGAAGGGGACACGCTCAGGCTGCTGCCGGCAGTGCCGCGCGCGTGGCTCGAGGCGGGCAAGCGGATAGCGCTGAGGAACGTGGCGACGTACTTCGGGCCGGTCTCGCTCGAGGTGGAATCTGACCTTGAGCACGGCGTCATCAGGGCGAGCGTCGAGTGCCGCTCCGACAGGCAGCCCGCGCAGGTCGAGCTTCGCCTGCCGCATCCTGAGGGCCGGCGCGCACGAGCGGCCTCAGGCGGTGCGTACGACGCCGAACGCGAACTCGTCTGCATCGCGCCGTTCAAAGACCGCGCCTCAGTGGTCCTGACATTCTGATGCGGCGACCACGTCGGCGGGATAGGAGAGCGCCAAGCCTGCTCCGCCGAAGCACCCTCGGCTGCGCAGCCCGGACTGGCGCCTTGCCACGCACCGTTATCCCACATTATTCATGATCCTTCGGGAAAAGGCAAAGCGGCAGGGCGTGGAGTGCTGCGAGGGGGCCATGGTCGGCTTTGGGCGGCTGCGAGCGGACTCGGGCGCGCCTTTGCGTGGGTCGCCG
>Ga0315294_10004863_pt1 | contig 14734 bp, 15 predicted proteins | sample YL17G13_40_MG_FD_203626 | JGI IMG/M metagenome (GOLD analysis project Ga0315294, IMG submission 203626) | Sediment microbial communities from Yellowstone Lake, YNP, Wyoming, USA - YL17G13_40 | ecosystem: Environmental > Aquatic > Freshwater > Lake > Sediment | place: USA: Wyoming | collected... | reverse complement strand
GTTCCGCAATTGAAAGATATAATACCGAAAGACTCAAACAATAGCCTTTTTTGTTGTCCAGCACCGAATTCAGGAATAAATCCTGCGGGTTATCGGCGTTCTCCACGGGCGAAAAACCGAGTTCGTCAAACAGCAGTTTGTTGATTATTTGAACCGTTCTGCGGCTGTTCGACAGTGGACTGCGGCCATCGAGCCTGTCAAGCACCGTAAGCGAGATTTCGTCAATCCTGCCGCGATAGTATTCTATATTTATGGAAGGGTCCCATCTTTTGCCTATCAGCAGTACTGCCGTCGCAAGGTCGATGTCGTCATCGCTCAGCTGGAGGGCTTTTTCCACTGAGTCTGCATACAGCCCCTGAGGATTATACGGAAGCTGCTGTGATGCAAATAACGGATTCGACAGGCTCACCATCAAAGGAGCTATAAAAAACGCTAAAAATACTAACGCAATTCTTTTCATCCCGCACCTTCTTTATATTTAATCTTGTTCAAACCTTTTATAATTTTATTTTTCATTTCGACTCTCAATAATACAATATAGAAATACTGAATATTTAGAAGGTGCGGGATTCATAGAACGCTTCTTAGTTTCTCAGTAAGAATTTCCGGTGTTATCCGTTCAGCGGCAATTTGCTTGACTTTTGAAAACAAGCCGGAAGTTATCGTGATAAATTTCTTTTTAACGCCGAGTTTGTCCGCAAGGAAATCAACAAGAGCCTGATTGGCTCTGCCTTTTTGCGGCGCCGCAGACAATTTAATCCTCAACATGCCGTTTTGAACGCCTGCAAAAGAAGTCCTGCTGCTTGAAGGAATCACCTTTACACAGAAAACCACTGCATTCTGTCTGCGAATTATTTTTATATTGTTTTTTGTCCCGCCAAGAGCGTTTTCAGACATCTATGTCATATTCCCTTATATTTTTGCCGACAGCACCCTGAATATATCGTTCAATCTGTGTTGCAAGGTCGCTGACGGAACCTATCTGGAAATCTTCATAATGGCCCTGCTGCAAAGAGTCGCCGTTCAGCGCTCTTTTGAAAACCTTGACCCTTATGACAGAATAACTGGAGCAGGTTTTACTAAAATCAGAACTCTGATGCTCTGTCAGCTCAACCCGCCAGTCCTCGCTTATAAATACCAGGGCTCTGCCGGTAAAAACCGAGGTCGGAAAATACTCATACAAGGCTTTAAGAGTTTCCATCTGCCGGTGAATCCTTAATAATGAATCAATTATACCTTGCAGGCATTGCTATTTCAAGCTGCCTGTAAGTTCTGATATTTTGGCGATTTTATGCTGCCGGCAGTATTTTTGCAGGCCGTCAATAACTTTTATCGCACTGTCAGGGTAGATAAAACTTGCCGTTCCGACACTTACAGCGGTCGCTCCTGCGATGATAAATTCAATCGCATCCGAGGCGTTTCTTATACCGCCGCCGGCAAGAATCGGAACATTTGCCGATTTTGCAACTTCACTATAAACCTTGTTTGTAAGATATACGGCAATCGGCTTTATTGCAGGGCCGGACAGGCCGCCTGTGCGGTTGGCAAGAACAGGTTCTTTTGTCTCAATGTCAATCACCATGGCCGTAAAGGTGTTTATCATACTGAGCGCATCGGCTCCTGCCTCTATTGCAGCAGAGGCTATAGCACTTATATCCGTTACGTTAGGCGTAAGTTTTACCATCAAAATCTTTTTGCCGGCACTTTTTTTAACGGATGATGTTATTTTATTCACAAGGTTGGGGTCTGTGCCAAAGGTTATGCCGCCTTTTTTAACATTAGGGCAGCTGATGTTAAGCTCTATGCCGGCTATTTCACTGCAACCGGCAAGTTTTTCTGCTACAGAGGTATATTCTTCCATCGTCTGGCCGGCAATATTGACAAAAAATGGGGTGTCGAATTGTTTTATCAACGGTATTTTTTCAGCTATGAATCTCTCAACGCCTATATTTGCAAGACCTATTGCGTTAAGCATACCGGAATCAGTTTCTACAACTCGCGGCACGGGGTTGCCGTCCAGTTTTTGGAGCGTAATGCTCTTGGTGATGAAACCGCCAAGCTGGTTTACATCCATAAAATCGGCCAGCTCATCAGCATAGCCGCAGGTGCCGGAAGCGGTAAACACCGGATTTCTAAGTTTTAATCCTGCAAAATTTACGGTTAAATCAACCATTTACCCCCACACCAATATTCTAATTGAGATAACGTCTTTTAAAAATTTCATTTTTTTACCATCCGAAAACTTTTTCCCATAACCAAAAAATATTGGTGTGGGGTTTACCAGACAACTTCGTCAGCCCAGAACACAGGGCCGTCCTTGCAGCAAAGCTTATAATCAATTTCTTTGGTCTGTTTGTTTATGCATTTTACGGCACAGCTCTGACATAAACCTGTGCCGCAGGCCATCATCCTTTCGAGACTTACCTGACAGAGGATATTGAATTTGGAGCTTATCGCAGCGACTTCTGACATCATCTCTTCAGGACCGCAGGCGTAAATAATCGTTTTACTACTGTCAGGTTTTTTGTCTTTTAGCCAGCTTTTCAGCATTTCCGTCACAAAACCCTTAAAACCTGCCGAACCGTCGTCGGTGCTTATAAGAGCTTTTGCGTTATGTTGTGCAAATTCGCCCAGAACAAAGGCAGGCTCTTTTGAAATCTTTCCGAGTTTTATATCAAAGTAGGGCAGTTCCGAAAGACTCTTTGCACCTACAAAGACTATGGTTTCTGTTTGGGGGCAATTATTTTTCAATTCTTTTGCGAGATGTTGAAGCGGGGGAGCACCCATTCCGCCGGCAACAAGAATTGCCAGTTTTTTATCGCTGAAAATCTTAAAACCATTACCAAGCGGGCCTATCAGGTTTATTTTGTCGGATGGTTTGAGAGTTTTCATCCTTAACGTTGCCGGTCCAAGCACACAGTAAAGTATATCCAAGACTATTCTGCCGCTGGAACATTCGATATTCGTAAAACTGAATGGTCTGCGCAAAAGGATTTGTCGCCAGGCCCGCTGTGAAAGTTCATCAGAGATTTGTTCTTCAGCCGGCAGGGCGAGTTTTGACAGGTCAAGCTCGGCAAATTGCCCCGGCAAAACCTTTTGGAAAACCCTTGCAGTGCCGCTGTTTAACTGGAGCCGAAGATTAAAAAAATTTTCGCCGATTGCCTTGTTGTCCGAGACTGAAGCTGTGAGAACTGCTTTTTGAGGCTGGTTTTCTGCCATAAGTAGCTATTATAAAAACAATTACATACTAAACTGTCAAGACATAAAAAAACTTCCGGAATATTCATCCACTAATACTCCGGAAGTTCGCCACAACTAAAAAGCCGTAAAGATTCAAGTTGGTGATAATTTAAACTAAAAGTTCGGTTGAACCGAAAATCAGTATAACCAGCCTCTGCTGCATTGTCAACCGGACATAAAGAAATAAATCAAATAAAATGATATTCTCATAACTATTTATCCAAAAACGACTTATATTAAACAACCTGATACAAAACCTGAATAATCAATGATTTTGAATGTTTCTTTATAAGTCTTTGTTGTGTAAGAAGTTATATTATTTATTGATTTTAAGACTGTTTCGTGGTAGAAACATTACCCATGTTACCCAAAGGCATTAAAAAATATATATTTTGCCATGTTGTTCTGGCACTTGCTGTAAGCTGTCCTGCATCATTGCAGGAAAAAATTAAGCAGATAATCTCGCGTAAAGACCAAGCAAACGTAAAGTTCGGGATTCTTATAACAGAACCCCGCTCCGGAGCACAAATATTCAGCTATAATGAAAATCTTCCGTTGATACCTGCATCCAATATGAAGCTCGTAACAAGCTTTGCAGCTTTAAAATATCTGGGGCGGCAGTTCGAGTATATTACGACAGCCGCGATTTCAGATAAGAAACTTGTCATAGCCGGCAGCGGCGACCCGTTACTGGGATTCGTTGACGAAAAAACTAAAGACACTAACAGGCCGGCAGAGTTCATATCAGACATCATAGGGGCGCTTAAAGAAAAAAATATAACTGAAATAGAAGATATTGTTATCGACAGCTCTGTTTTTGATGATGTGAGAGTTCATCCAAACTGGCCCAAAGAGCAGCTCAACAGGCCTTATGCCTGCCAGGTAAGCGGGCTCAACTACAATGCAAACTGCATAAAGATTTCGGCCTTCCAAAAAGACGGACAAGTAGAATTGTTGACCGAACCTAATACGGGGTATCTATCGCTGCTCAACAAGATTCAGCCTGTAAGCAAAGGCGAAAGTGCGATAGGGTCATACCGCACAGAAAAAGAAAATGTCATCATAGTTGGCGGCAAATGTAGACAGGCGGCATCGTTCGATGTGGCAATTGAAAGGCCGGCGACCTTCTTTGCTTGTTTACTCGCTGAAAATCTTAACAAGGCTGGTATAAAAACATCCGGCCATCTGACACAGACAAGCGTTAATCCGGAAAAACTGCAGATACTTGTTGAGCATCGAACAGGGATAGCTGAAGTTCTTAAACAGTGCAACAAGGACAGCTTTCAGCTTGCAGCGGAGTGTCTATTTAAAACTCTCGGTGCCCGGCTCATAACAGGCGGCAGGGCCGGAAGCTGGCAAAGCGGACAAAAGGCACTGACTGATTATCTGACTTCTCTCGGCGCTGATGAAGAATGGTTCTATATAGACGACGGCAGCGGCTTGAGCAGTCAAAATAAATTAACCGCCGGTCTGATTGCACGCGTTCTTGCTGATGCATATTCGAGCGATTTATGGCCTGTTTTTAAGGATACGCTCGCGGCAGGGGGCGTCGATGGCACGTTAAAAAAGTATTTTTATCAGGATAAATATCGTGGAAAGGTTTTTGCCAAGACAGGCTATATAAACAGCGTTCGGGCATTGTCTGGAGTTTGCACAACTGAACGGGGTGAATATATTTTTTCAATCCTGACAAACGATGCAAATTATAAGACAAAAGAGGCGATTTTTGACATCGTTAAAGCGATAATGGACGAAGGATAGTCCCGCCTTTACTACTTGTCCGTCGAAGGTTTACTGAAGACAGAAACTTCAGGGGAGGCGGGTGAAAAAAAGACCCGTTATTATTCTATCAACTGCAATAATAATCTATTTAACTTACAACATTGAACGCTCAACATCCAACGTCGAATTACTTTTTGCTTTGAGCTGTCTTCACACTTGTTACAAATATCTTAATCAACTGCTCTGTTTCATCAATTAATCCATTAAGCCTTTCTGATTTATCAAGCAGTTTTATATATTTTATCAATTTAAGCCATCTATAAGCCTCCCGCAACTCTTTTAAGGATATTCGTATCTTATGAACGAAATCCTTGCTGGATTCTGCTGCCTGTGCTTCTCCGTGATTTGGATACGGCGAAGTTCCGGAACGCAAAAGCTGTTCAGCAATATGATTGCCAATTCTCGTTGCAGGCAGTGATTCTACCACCTTAATTACTCTGGCAGAATAATCCATCAATCTTTGTTCTAAATCGTATTTCTGTTTCTTCATTTTTTAAAATTTAACGTTCAACGTTGGACGTTCAATGTTCGACGTTAATTTATCCTCGATGCCTTGTTTAATTATGTACAGAAGCTTTGTTTAACTTTTCAGTGGTAATACAATTATAAATTCAGTGCCTTTTCCCTGCTCAGACTGAACGGATATAGTTCCATTATGTGCCTCAACTATTTCCACGCAAAAGGCAAGACCAAGGCCTGAACCCGTTCTGCCGGCAGTGGAGTTGAGGGTTTTTGTGGAGAAAAATGGCTTGAAGACTTTTTTGAGGTTCTCAGAATTTATGCCGCAGCCGGTATCAGCAACGCTAAATACGATTTCATCATTTTGCTTCATTGCTTTTATGGACAATATCCCGCCGCGAGGTATCATAGCCTCACGGGCATTGAGAACAAGATTCATTATCACCTGCTGAATCTGTACCGGCACGACACTTATGGTTAAATCCGCCGGTATATCGAGCTTAACCTTTATTGCGTCTTTTTCAAAGTCTCTGCCGATACATGAAAAAACTTCATTCACAAGCTCGATGAGCTTGCATTCTCGCACCTCGGCAGCTTCGCCACTAACCATTGCCATAATACTTTCGAGGATTTCCGAGGCTCTTGCACTGTTCTGAATGGTCTTGTGCAGGGCTTTTTCCGTCAGCTCCCTATCCTCTGGATTACTCAAGGCTGCCTGGGCGTAATTGCCTAAAGGCATCAGGATATTGTTGATTTCGTGAGCTACAAGGGCAGAGATTTTCCCCAGATTTGCTATCGCGCCAAGCTTTATCAGTTTTGCTCTAAGTTCTTTATTCTCCTGCCGTTGCAGGTCAACCTGTTTGCTGAGAGACCTTCGCTTTTCTATTAACTGCGGCAAGGCAGTCCTCTCTTCATTTTTTTCTGTAAACTGTCAACTGTTCACTGTAAACTATTGTATATATTTATCGACATTCAAGGGCTTTTTCCTTAAAGTTATGGATAATAAATCGATTCTTGATGACCTGCTCGATATACTTGAAAAGCATAATGTTAAAATAAGAAAGGATTCATTAGGCGGCGGAGGCTCAGGCCTCTGCAGAATTAAGGACAAATATATCTTTTTTGTTGACACGGACTCGAGTGCCTATGAGATTGCTGTAATGTGTGCTAAAGCGGTCGGCCAGGTCGTAGATATCGAATCAATCTATCTAAAGCCGCAGGTCCGGTCTTTTATAGAACAAAATCTGAACAATAAAGTTAACAGTTAACAGTGTACTGTGAACTGTAAACAGTAAACGGTAAACTAAAAGACAAATGACAAAAACAATGGCAAAACAGAAAAAAGTTGACCAAAGCCCCAAAACGGTAACAGTGCTCGTTGTCGATGATAATGAACAGAACCTTGAACTGCTGCAGGCTTATCTGGAAGACGTTCAGTGCCGAACAATCCCCGCAAGGGATGGCATAACCGCTCTGGAGCTCATAAAAAAGTCGGTGCCAGATTTGGTCTTGCTCGATGTAATGATGCCGAAGATGAGCGGTTTTGAGGTTTGCAGGAGAATTAAAAGCAACCCGGCCACAGCAACTCTGCCGGTTATTATGGTAACAGCGCTGAATGAGCTTGGCGATATCGAAAGGGCGATAGAGTCCGGCACGGACGACTTTTTAAGCAAACCTATTAACAAATGGGAGCTTGTTACCCGCGTAAAAACAATGCTGAAACTCAAACATCTTTCAGATGAGCTTGAAAGAACACTTGCGTATCTGAGCGAAGTCGAAAAACAAGCAAGATAGCCCCGAAGACACGAAGGCACAAAGAAGTAAGAAGTAATATATAGAAAATTTCGTGTCTTAGTGCCTTTGTGGCTACTTTTATTTTTTTCTTCTCAGAATTGCCAATCCGCCGAAGGTCAGCAGGGCGATTGTTACCGGCTCCGGTATTACAAGCAGAAACGCACGAGGTTGACCGTTGTGAGTTCCCTGACCTACAATCCAACCGTTATTGTTTATGCTGTAAGCACAACCCAATGTCCAGCTACTTGAAGGGTCTATAAGGGTATTAAGGTCGGTATTATTACCATTGCCATTTGGGTCAAAAAGACAGGCTCGCTCATAGGTGCTATTACGACGATAAACATAACCAACAATCTGACCCTTGTCGTTTATGGACAGGGCTTCACTTTCAGAGCGGGAGATAGTTCTGAGGTCAATGTTATTATTAGCATCGCCTGTCGGGTCAAAAAGACAGGCACGAAAAGAACCGTAACTATCCTGGGCACTGCCGACAATCTGACCGTTGTTATTTATGGAATTTGCCTGACTATCATTGCCGCCGAGAGTGCCGAGGTCGATATTATTATTAGCATCACCTGTCAGGTCAAAAAGACAGGCGCGGTCATAACTGGAACTGTTACGGGCATAGCCTGCAATTTGACCGCTGTCGTTAATGGAATATGCCTGACTCTCATCGCCGCCGAGAGTTCCAAGGTCGATATTATTGCCGTTGCCTGATGAATCGAAAAGACAGGCACGGTCATGGCCGGAACTGTTATCGGCCCATCCTGCAATCTTGCTGTTGTTGTTATTGTTGATGGACCGGGCCTGACTGTAACTGCCGCCGAGAGTTCCAAGGTCTTTATTATTCCCGTCGCCTGTTGAATCAAAATAGCAGGCACGGCCCAAAGGAACAGTATTGTTATAGCCGACAATCTGGCCTTTGTTGTTAATAGAGGTTCCCTCAGCTTCTCCGAGGTCTATATTATTATTAGCATCGCCTGTCGAATCAAAAAGGCAGGCACGAAAATCACTGGAACTGTTAAAAGCATAGCCTACAATCTGGCCTTTATCGTTGACGGACCTGGCCCGACTGTGGGTGCCGCCGAGGGTGCCGAGGTCGATGACAGGGTAGTATGCACAGGCAGAATTGCTGATGATAAAAACGAATATCAGAGACACGCAAAGAAAGATTCTCTTGTTCCTCATTACTTCACTTCTTCTCCATTATTTTGATACTATTATACCATAAATCATATATTTATCAATGGGGGACTTGGCCAGAAAGTCGCTACAGCCACTATAAAGGTTGCAAAAATCCTTAATTTTGAGCTAAAAACGTGGATTTTCTCCGCACTTTCATTAAGCCAGCCTTTCATGTTGTCGATAATCAAAGTGAATAGTTAACAGTGTAAATCTAAGTTTACAGTTAACAGTGTACAGTTAACTGTAAGCTGTAAACAGTAAACACGTTACGAATATGTCTAAACTGCTTGAAATTCTCGGCAGGGGTATTGCCGTCAACACCGCAGAGCTTATATGGCACTGGATTGATACAGTTACCAGAGACAATCCCGATTTTGAGCAGATTGACGAAATCCTCAACCTTGTATCTTTGGCGAGCTTTGACATTGCAGAAGAGAAAACCAGCCGCTATCTGCTGGAAAGACCGAACTGCACTATAGGCAGAATGGCGGCGGCTGCCTTATGTCTCGAAAATTCCAACCTGGCAGGAGCAGTTGAGAACTTACAGAGTATTTATTTCAATCAGCCGAACAATACCCTCGCGCTTTATTCGCTCGGGCACTGTTATGAAAGGCTCGGTAAAGAGGCAGAGGCTGTTGAGTTTTACCAGGATTGTCTGAAGTTCAAAAATTACCTCGAGCTGCCCAGACTCAGACTTGCAGCGATTTATTTCAAAAACGGTCAGCTCGAAAGGGCGATAAAGGAATATATACAACAGAGAGGCGAATATCCCGACGACATTGAAACGCTCGTGCTTCTGGGGCACTTGTATATGCAGAACAGCGACTACGAGGCTGCTGTTGATGCCTTTAACAGTGCAATACTCATTCATCCGGACAATTTCACAAGTTCGCTGGAGGAAGAAAAAATAAAGGAGATTATCGAATACAGCGGTCACTGTCAGGCGGTTGAACATATAAATAACCTGCTTGAACAGCAGCCTGATTCAGCAGAACTTCATTTACAGCTTGCAGATGTGCTCGCAGACGATGGTAATGTGGCGGATGCTATTGTGCAATATGAGAAAGCCGTAAGGCTGGAGCCCAATTTTCTGCAGGGGTTCGTAAAACTCGGTTCTCTGTATATGTCCGGGGGGAATTTTTCCGTTGCCGCCGAGTGCTTTAACAAAGCTGCAGCAACCAATGATGAGATTGTGGACGCATATTTCGGTTTAGCTGCGGCACAGAAAAAGACACAAGACCAGGCCGCAGCATACAGCACCTTAATCCTCGGTGCTGCAATCCAGCAGAACAGTTGTATTCTTTTTGCTGAAGCTGCGAGGTTGAGATACCCCTTAGGGGCTCAAACAAGGTCTGACAGCCGGGAAGGCCAAAACTCATTTAAGGTTATGTTCGAGACCTTAAAACAGCAATGTTCGCTCAATCCGGATAATCAGTCATTGCTTTACGCCCTGGGCCTGTTATTTATGAAAAAGGGTCTGTTTAATGAGGCAGCCGAAAGTTTCAGCCAAATCATCCGGAGAAATCCGACTCATTACAGGGCGCTCAGCAGGCTGGTGCTTTGTTTTGCGGAAAGAGGTGAAAAATCCAAGGCTCTTATGTATCTGGGAGCCGAAGATAAAATCAGCACAGAACTTCTTAATCTGCATTATAAAACCTCGTTATTATACTGCAGCCGAAGCAGCTTTATAGAGGCATTAAAAGCGACCAGACAGCGACTTGATGAGAACTTTGATTCTCAAAACGCTTTGACCACGCTAAACGAGGTTCTTCAGAATATGGGGCTTGTTGACAGGGCCTTTGCAGGCTGGAACCTTATCAGCGATATGATAAATTACGCCGCCCAGGGCTAAACCCCCACACCAATTTACACTCTGATTGAGCATTTTAAAAACCGGTCAAAGCAGTTTTGAGTGTTTTTTTTAAGTTTTGCCGCCACAATGTAAATTGGTGTGGGGGTAAACCTGAATGAAACATAACATATATTATGGGACTACAAACAGGGGGCTAAAAATAGTCCTGCCTCTTTTGCCCTGCCAATTAAGTAATTTCCCTCTTGCCAGACAGGCGATACTGAATTAGGATAATCCGTTAGAAATGGCTCTTGAACTAAAAAGTTTGGCTTTCGAAAACGGCGGTTTTATTCCCCGGCAGTTTACCGGTCAGGGCGCCGATATATCTCCCGCTTTACAGTGGCAGAATGCCCCCAAAGAGACAAGGAGCTTTGCCCTGATAAATGACGACCCTGATGCCCCCGGCATGACCTGGGTGCACTGGGTTATTTTTAATATCCCGGCTGACAAAACGACATTATCTGAAGCAGTCCCAACCAAGGCTGAACTGTCCGATAGGACGAAACAGGGAATCAATGATTTTGGTCAAATTGGTTACGGCGGTCCAATGCCGCCGCCTGGAAAGGCTCACAGATACTTCTTCAAGCTGTATGCTTTAGACTGTATGCTTGACCTGAAAAGCGGCATAACAAAATCAGAGCTTTTAAAAGCGATGCAGGGCCATATTCTGGCCCAGGCCGAAATTGTCGGGCAATACAGGCGCTGAAATTTTACCCATATTTTTTCACTTCTATTCCAAAACCTCTCTTTTACCGTAAAAAGGCTTTTTTATTGACAGATAAGCCTTATAATTTATAATAACTTACCTTTTTGTGCGGAGTAAACCCTCACACCTTTGCAGGTGTGAGGGGGTTACTGTTATGGTTTTTTGCAAAGGTGTGAGGGTAAATCTATGAAGAATAAGGTAGTTGTGATTCTGGGCTGTATGCTTTTGGGCACTTTCGCTTCAGCGCAGCAGCTCGAAAATAAACAGAAACTCGAAGACGACTGGAATGATTTTCTGCATTATACGGTAATAGGCCGATTTGACCTTGCCGGCGGTTTTGCTCAGAAAATTATCGACAGCAATGCTGACCCGCTGGCACTGCTGAACTTAAGCGAAGAAAATCCGAGAGGCTATGCAATATTAGTAAAAGTTCACGCAAGCAATCCCGACCTTGCCCCCCTGGCGGCAAAGATTCTTGATATTATTGAAAAGGGACGGTTTGTTCGCCGCACCGACTCCGAAATCATACAGGAGGAAATTAAAAGGCTCAGCAGCACCGTTCGCGGCAAATATACCGCTATTGAAAGGCTCCGAAACGCCGGCGAATACGCAATTCCATATATGATTGATGCCCTTTGTGACCAGAGCCGCAAGGCTGAATTTGCAAACATTACCACCGCCCTGCCTGAGGTTGGAAAAGAAGCCATCAGACCGCTGACGGCTTCGCTCGTCATGGATGACCTCATCGCAAAGGCTGAAGTAATAAAGGCGCTGGGCAAGATAGGTTACCCTGAGTCGCTGGGCTATTTGAAATTTATCGCTGAAAATGATTCTTCCCAGCAGCTTCGCGAGCTTGCTGTTGACAGTATGGGCCAGATTGATTCGGCAAGCGTAAACAAATCGGCAGCAGAGCTCTTTTACGAACTGGCAGAAAATTACTATTACAAGGCCCCGTCACTGTCCCCTGCTGCCGACGTAAACTATGCAAATATCTGGTTCTGGGACAAAGACACAAAGAGGCTTATCAGAGAAGAAGTTAACAAGGCGTATTTTCACGAGTTGATGGCGATGCGATGCTGCGAATGGTCGTTACGGGCCGATGCTGATTTTGGAAACGCGATTTCGTTATGGCTTGCCGCCTTTTTCCGAGCAGAGGGAACTCATATTGCATACCCAAAATATTTTGGTTCGGGTCATGCCAATGCAATGACTTATGCCACAACAGCAGGCGCCGAATATCTTCATCAGGCCCTTGTTCGCGGCGTCAAAGACAAGGATGCCGTAGTTGCACTGGGTGCAGTTGAGGCTCTTAGTCGAAATGCAGGAGAGAAATCACTTATGTACAGGCTCAAAACTTCTCAGCCGCTGATTGACGCTTTGACGTTTGATGACAGAGCGGTTAAATTCAGCGCCGCCATTGCCCTTGCTCTTGCAGGCCCGACTGAGAAATTCGGTGAGAGTGAACTGGTTGTAAAAAATCTTGCCGAGGCGATTTCGATTGCCCCTGACGCAAACTGGCCGAAGGATACAGCCGATACCTATGCTGTCCGGGCCTGCGATGCAATGCTGAAACTTGCCCAGACAAGAAATAAGGTTGTAGACCTTTCGCTTGCTCTTTCATCTCTTGTATCAGCTACAAATGACGCAAGGGATGAGATAAAGACCTTTGCCGCTCAGATTCTTGCGTATCTTTCAAGCCCTGACGCACAAAGAGCCGTCGCCGAAATGGCGCTCAAAGAAGGAAATGGAATGGAGGTCAGGATTGCAGCATTTGACTGTCTTGCCGTTTCGGCAAAGGTAAATGCCAATCTTCTTCTTGACGAACAGATTGACAGGATATATTCGATAGTTCAATCAACGGATATTAATGGCGAACTGCGCTCATCTGCCGCTGCGGCCTTTGGAGCGTTAAATCTGCCGAGTAGAAAGGCAAAAGACCTGATTCTCAATCAGGCGAAGATATAAGTCTGTCGAATTATGCCGTGGTGAGGTGCCTGTTATGGCTAAAATCGCCGGAAAAGGCAGTAAAATTGACGAAAAAGAACGTAAAAATGCAATAGCAGATTTCGTCAGAGGCCTTTCGGCTGAACATAAAATGCTGATAATCCTTAAAGCTCAGCTTTACGGCGGCAAATGGGAACCGATGTACCAGGATTTGAAAAACCGCCTGGAAGGCAAGCCTTATATATTTAAACTGGCAAACCGCATTAACGACGACATAGAAAGAATCGAACAGATGAGACAGTTTGAGCAGCAATACGGCGTGAACCTGTGCGACTATGTCGATTCTGTAGAATGATTGTTCCGACATTGTTGATAGTGTAAACTTTTCAGGGAGAAAGATATTGAAAAACTTTTATCTGTTCTGGTCATTTGTTTTTCTGGCAGTCTGGCCGTCAACCTCTGATGCGATTATAAGCGAAAAGCTGCTTAATCAGGCCGGTCTGCAGACGGTCTGGCAGAACGCGGTTGCCTTAAATCCGAAAGAGAAGATTCAGAAAGTAACCATCCTCGGTAATTATCTATATATTTTTACCGATAGCAATTATCTGCTCTGCTTAGACAGGAACACAGGCCGGTTGAGTTTTGCTGCATCTGCAGCAGCACCAAAACTGCCTGTCTTTGAGCCGGCGGATTATAACGGCATTACTTATCTGATTGCTGCCAATAATCTTATTGCAGCGAATATTGAACAAGGCGCAGAAATTTACCGAAACAAGATTCCTTTTTCGGTTTCTGCCGCTGCCGCTGTAAATGCCTCCTGCCTGTATATTCCCGGCATGGACAAACGTCTGCATGTTATGGACCTCAAAGGCCGGCAGGAGATTTTCAAGGCAAGCGCCGACGAAGTTTGCGGTATTACGAGCGTCCTTGCGACCGATAGTTTCGTGGTCTTTGCCACGGACGCCGGTAATGTAATATGTGTGAATCCATCTGAACCGAAGCGGCTCTGGCAGTTCGATGCGGTTGAAGCAATTATGGCGCCTTTGACCAGAATTTCCGGCTGGCTTTATGTGAGCAGCAGAGATACCAATCTTTACAAACTTGATGCCGACAGCGGCAAGATGGCGTGGCAATTTCCATTTCATACCGGCTCTGCCCTTGATACTTCTGCAAGGGCCACCGAGACCGTTGTTTATCAATATGCCCGCAACAAGGGCCTTTATGCAATCGATGCGAACAGCGGTAAACTCCTGTGGCTTTTGCCGGATGCCCTTGACCTGCTCGCACAGGATGGCAGCACGGCTTATATCTTTGACAAAAACAATACATGCACCGTCATGGATAATATGCAGGCCAAAAAGATTTATACAATCAATTTTGCAGTAGTAACCAACTATGCAGCTAATGTCTATGATAACAAGATATATATTATGGAAGATAAAAACATTTCCTGTATTCAACCAATCAAAAAATAAATTGCATCCTTAAGGAGCTCGTGCTGCGTAGCGAGCTACTTCGCAGAGTAGCAAAGGAAAATTCAAATGGATGTGAAAATCAAATCAGCCCTAATCAGCGTTTCCGACAAAACAGGTGTTGTAGATTTCGCAAAGGGCCTTTCAGCAATGGGCGTTAAAATCATCAGCACCGGCGGAACAGCGAAAGCACTGGCACAGGCCGGCATTAACGTTATCAGTGTCGATTCTGTAACCGGCTTTCCTGAGATGATGGACGGCAGGGTCAAAACGCTGCATCCGAAAATTCACGGTGCCCTG
>Ga0315294_10004862_pt1 | contig 14735 bp, 13 predicted proteins | sample YL17G13_40_MG_FD_203626 | JGI IMG/M metagenome (GOLD analysis project Ga0315294, IMG submission 203626) | Sediment microbial communities from Yellowstone Lake, YNP, Wyoming, USA - YL17G13_40 | ecosystem: Environmental > Aquatic > Freshwater > Lake > Sediment | place: USA: Wyoming | collected... | reverse complement strand
ATCCGGGTCTGCCGCGATGCGAAAGAAAGAAACATAGATGTCGTCAGGCTCCATTCCGGCGACCCTTCCATATACGGCGCTATCCGTGAACAGATGAACGAACTCGACCGGCTGGGCATCCTCTATGAGATCGTTCCCGGGGTAAGCGCCTTCCAGGCAGCGGCAGCGGCATTGCGGGCAGAGCTGACAGCGCCGGAAGTGGCACAGACGATCATTCTCACTCGCACGGGAGGCCGCACGCCCATGCCCGCAGAGCAGGAGCTTGAGAACCTGGCCCGGTCGCAGGCAACGCTGTGCATATTCCTCTCAGGGCATAAAATAGAAGAGGTCGTGGCCACCCTGACAGCCCCCTACGGTGGGGATTGCCCTTGCGCCGTGGTCTATCACGCCTCCTGGCCTGACCAGAAGATCATTGAAGGAACTCTGAAAGATATTGCCGGAAAGGTGCGTATAACCGATATCGGGCAGACATCGGTGGTCATCGTAGGACGGGCCCTTGGCCGCGATATCCCCGCATCGAAACTGTATGACGCAGCTTTCACCCATAAATTCCGCGAAGGGAAAGACGCATGAAGACGGCCATCATCAGCCTCTCCGACGAAGGCGCCCGCGTCGCGACAAGCCTGAAAGAAGGCTTGGGCGATGCCCATATCTTTCTGCACGAGAAGGTGTCAGATACATTCGGGGGCCGAAGATTCAAGAGCATCATCACTCTCTCTGGGCAGATATTCAGCCGCTATGATAACCTCGTGTACATTGCGCCGTGCGGCGTAGTGGTGAGGGCCCTTGCAAAGAGCATAAGGCATAAGGGCACGGACCCGGGTGTGGTCGTGGTCGATGCGGGTGGCCGGTTCGCCGTGAGCCTTCTTGGCGGCCACGAAGGGGGGGCCAATGACGCGGCGATTGCCGTAAGCAACATTATCGGGGGAGAGCCGGTCATCACGACGACGACAGAAGCCCTGAAATCAGTGATCGTGGGAATCGGCTGCCGCAAAGGCGTAAAGGCTCCGGTAATCATAAGCGCCGTGGATGCCGCGCTCAGGAAGGCAGGTGTGGAGCGTGGTGAGGTCCGGCTCCTGGCGTCAGCAGACGTCAAAAGGAATGAGAAAGGGCTGCTTGCGGCGGCATACCTTCTGGGAATGCCCCTGCGCTTCATAAGATCGGAAGAAATCCGGTCATCCCGCAGGAAGTTTGCCCGATCGGATTTCGTAGAAGAAAAGGTGAAACTGCCTGCGGTCGCTGAGCCGGCCGCACTTCTGGCAGGGAGGAGGACGCGATTAATACTTCCAAGGATGACATCAGGACCCGTGACAGTGGCCCTCGCCAGGGAAAGCTTTTCGTGGTCGGAATCGGCCCCGGAAGGCCATTAGACAGGACGCGGCGGGCTGAGGAAACGATTGCCCGGTGCCGTGTCATTGTAGGCTATAGCCGCTACCTCGAGCTTATCCGTGACCTGACGGAGGGTAAGGAAATCATTTCTTCGGGCATGACGAAGGAGGTCGAGCGATGCACGATCGCCCTCGATCGTGCGAGACGGGGAGACCAAGTGGCCGTTATCTCCTCGGGAGATCCCGGCGTCTACGGCATGGCGGGGCTTGCGCTTGAACTTGCCCACGCGGAGGGTGTAGTTGTGCCGATAGAAATTGTACCGGGGGTGGCCGCGGCCAATGCCGCCGCTGCCAGGCTGGGAGCACCCTTGATGTGCGATTATGCGACGATCAGCCTGAGTGATCTCCTTGTCCCCTGGGATGTTATAAGAAAAAGAATGGAAGCGGTAGCCGAAGCCGATTTCGTCGTTGCCATCTACAACCCGCAAAGCACTACCCGGAAAAAACAAATCAAGGAGGCCACCGCCATCTTCCGAAAATACCGGCCGGGCAAGACACCCGTAGGCATAGGCACCGCCGTGGGCACAACAGACGAGAGGGTAGTGCTTACGGACCTCGATCATTTTCTGGAGTATGAGATAAACATGCGGAGCATTGTCCTCATCGGAAACAGCTCCTCAAAAGTTTTGGGCGGCTGGTTTGTTACCCCGAGGGGCTACAAGGTATGATCCTTCTTCTGGGCGGCACAGGTGACACGGCTCCCATAGCCAGGGAACTGGCAGAAAGGGGCTACAAAGTGCTCGTCTCGATGGCAACGGATATTCCCCTAGAGCTGGGTACTCATCCAAACATCAGCCGGCGGGTGGGAAAGCTGGACGAGGAAGGGGTGTCCCGCCTGATTAGCGAAGGCGGCATCAGGGCTATCGTCGATTCGACACACCCCTATGCAACACTTGTCCGGACGACGGCAAGGCGCGTATCCGGGCACCTGAATATTCCCTACTTTGCCCTCAGCCGCCGGACGGGCATCCCCGATGGGGAGAGTATTACACTGGCTGCGAGCCACGAAGAGGCAGCAAGGATCGCCTGCTCTACGGGTCGCACGGTATTTCTGACCACAGGGGTGAAGAACCTGAAACCGTATGTAGAGGAGGCACGGAGAACGGGAAGCAAACTGATCGTTCGGGTTCTTCCCGCAAATGCGTCTCTCGATGCCTGCCGCACTGCCGGTATCGATGAAGAATTTATCATCGCAAAGAGGGGGCCCTTCAATATCGAGGAAAACCGGTCCGTCATGAAAAGGTATGGGATAGGCGTACTCGTCACCAAGGACAGCGGCCCTGCCGGGGGAACACCGGAAAAACTGGAAGCGGCCCGTCTCGAAGGATGCTCCGTTATTGTTGTCAAGCGACCTCATGAACCCGCTCATGATGCCTTCGAGAAACATTCTGATCTGATTTCCGCCGTCATGGCGAGGATCCCGCGGTGAGAACCTTCTGAAGCATCCCACCTTGTATTGTTTGGCTGGCACGTCCGTACAGATTGGACAAGAGGAATCAGTCATTCCGGCGTCTAAGGATTATTATCTTCCCTGCGTTTCGATGCCCGTTTATTGGGATCAAGCTCCATCTTCCGCAGACGTATGTTTTGCGGCGTTATTTCTACAAGTTCATCCTCAGCGATAAATTCAATGGACTGATCCAGCGAGAGGGGGCGCGGCGGCCTTAAGGTCACGGTCGCTTCCGCTGTTGAACTCCTGATATTTGTGAGTTTCTTTTCTTTGGTAATATTCACCGGCATGTCACCGGTGCGATTGCGTTCGCCAATAATCATCCCGCCGTACACTTCGGTTCCCACCTCAACGAAGAGTTCACCGCGGTCCACCATGGCCAGGCTGGCATAGGTAGTTACCCTGCCGTTTCTATCGGCCAGAAGAGCGCCGCTTGCCCGCTGCGGAATCGGCCCGAACCACGGTTCATAGTCTTCAAAGAGCGTATTCATAACACCCGCCCCCTTGGTATCCGTCAAAAAATGGCTGCGGAAACCGATGAGGCCGCGGCAGGGAACAAGAAACTCCATGTTGACCCGGCCGCTTCCCTTATTGATCAGGTGGACCATGCGTCCTTTTCTCACCGAAAGTTTTTCCGTCACAATGCCGACGAACTCTTCGGGGATATCGATAAAGACGCGCTCCACGGGCTCCAAGGTTTTGCCATTTTCTTTTTTCGTGATAACGTTGGGCTTCGATACCATGAGCTCATAGCCTTCCCGGCGCATGGTCTCGATCAGCACGGCCATCTGCAGCTCTCCCCGCCCGCAGACCTCGAAGGCGTCCTTACGCTCCAATGGTTTGAGTTTCAGCGCTACGTTCCGGAAACTCTCCTTTTCCAGACGCTCAAGAAGATGACGTGTCGTCAGATACTTTCCTTCCCTGCCGGCAAAGGGACTGTTGTTGACATAAAAGATCATGGAAACGGTCGGCGCGTCGATAAGTAACCGGGGAAGCGGCATGGGATTGTCCTGCGATGTAATCGTATCGCCGATACTGATGGCCGGGACACCGGCAACAGCGACTATATCACCGGCTTCGACTACATCCACCTGTTTTTTCTTCAAACCGTGAAACGTATAAAGGGCGGAAAACCTGACACCTGGTGTGATCGCGCTTTCTCCGCAAAGGGCATATGTCTGATTCATCGCAAGCTGTCCATTGATCAACCGCCCGATGCCAATCTGCCCCACATAGGAATCATAATCGAGATTCGTGACAAGGAACTGGGGAATCTGTTCGTCATCAGCAGCAGGACCGGGTATGGTGGAACAGATGGCGTCAAACAGGGGTTTCAAGTCTTCCGATTGATCTTGCGGCTTCAGATGGGCAATGCCCCGTTTTGCGTTGGTATAGAGGATGGGAAACTCGATCTGCCGCTCATTCGCATCGAGATCGATAAAAAGGTCGTAAACCTCATCAATGACCTCTTCGATTCGGGCGTCACCGCGGTCAATCTTATTGATGACGACCACAATGGGCAGTCGTCTCGCAAGGGCTTTTTTAACGACGAACCGCGTCTGCGGAAGGGGTCCCTCACTGGCATCGACCAGCAGAATTGCCCCATCGACCATATTCAGGCTGCGTTCCACCTCGCCGCCGAAATCGGCATGACCGGGCGTATCGACGATATTGATCTTGATGTTGTCGTACCATATGGCCGTATTCTTCGCCATTATGGTAATCCCCCGCTCCCTTTCGAGATCCATGGAGTCCATCACCCGCTCTGCGATCTCCTGATTCTCCCGGAAGGTGCCAGTTTGCTTGAGCATGGCATCGATGAGGGTCGTTTTACCGTGATCAACGTGGGCAATGATAACAATATTTCTTATGTTCTCTTTTCGCAAGTGTGTTGCCGCTCCCTTAAAAGGCATCCCCCCTTGTCCATATCGACGGATGATCAGTTTGGATCAGGGCAAGGGGGGATGATAATAACGTATTCTTTATGTATATGTTCAGCTGTTCATTTCGGTAATTTTCGTTTGTGTTTCTTTATTGAGGAACTCCCATAACCCGACCTGTTTCAGGGTCTCCACTTTCGGCACCCCGTTCGCGTTCCAGCCCCGCTCGCGATAGTACGTCTGTATCAATTTTTGCAGCTGCTCCTTCCTGAAGTTCATCAGGATTTCCCTTTTGTCTTTCGTATGCATTTTATCTATGTCTTCGAGGGGCTTATCCAATATTTTGCTTACTTCCGCATCGTGAAAATCCTTCTCAGCATCATAGAGATCATCATCTGTAGGCCCTATTGCCCGGTCAGGCACCCAGTCATGCTCGCCCGTCCTTTCACCGAAGATCATGGCATTCATGAGCCTCTGCAGATTTATGTCCCTGTCTGTCCGCTCATAGATCTTCTCCCAGGTGAGATTCGTTCCCAGCATTCCGTTATAGAACTCCGCATACATCTCCTGGGATGCAGGGTTAATATACTTATCTCCACCTTTTACTTTTTCCGATTCCGGATTGAATACATCCACCCAGGGAAGCTTGCAGAGACCCAGGTTGTCATTGCCGAGACGAACCCTGGGATAGGTTATAAGGGCGTTAGCTTTGTCTTTGAAAGAAGGAAAAGCACCGAGGAGGTCTGCTTTAATCAGCCATGCCGCGGCGTGATGCGCCCCTATATCACTGGCCGCTGCATATGACGCCTGCATGCACAGAGACCTGTGAGTCCTGTAAAGAGAGAATGGAAGACCCTTCACCTGCATGGCAAATTTCATGAGTTCCTTCTTGGGATTTTCGCTGCCCGTTCTTTTAACATACCTGCGGGACACCCAGTTCAGCAAGCTAAGCATCCCTTTTCCCGCTTCCCTGGCACACTCCGTCTCGCCGCTGCTAATCTGGTGCAGGAAACCGAGTACCGCTTTTTCATTTCCCCATGTGAGTTCCAGACCGCCCGTATCGTCCTTCGTGAGATAACCCCTCTGGAAGCACTCCATCAAAAAGCCGATAATAACAGCGGCAGTTATGGTATCGATACCGAAGTTATCGCAATGCCAGTTGGCTTCCATGATGGCTTCAGCATTCCATATGCCTAAATTTGAGCCGAAACCGCACGCTGTCTCATACTCAGGCCCATCGACCCAGACCTTCCTGCCTTTCTGATCACCGACCGATACGGTAACCCAGCCGCCTTTTGTGCACCGCAGAGAGCAGCCGGGGTAACACCCATCCATACCTCTATGATCAAAGAGGTTATCTGCATAAAATTTGCCGCTGATCTGTTCCGCTCTGGGATCGGAACCATACTGGTAGTTGCTCACAGGCAGAGACCTGTAATTTTCTTTATTCATGAAACTGATGAGCCCCGCACTTCCCTTGCGGGACATTTTCAAGGATACCGGATCAACTTCCCTCACAACCTTAGAAAGCCTCGACCCCGCTCTTTTCGCCTTCTCCCAGTCTGCTGCGCCATATGGATTTTCACCGTGTGGATATTCGGCCAGGATGATAATGGACCGTATTTTCTTATCAATCATCACCGAGCCGAGGCCGGTTCTGCCCGCCTGCTTCGTCCTGAAAAACCCCTTCTGGCCGTCAGCCGTTTTCGTAGGGTCGTAATAATGGCTGTTGATGCATCCGTATGTTGTGCTGGCCGCACCCACACCGGTTGTAACAAAGGCCATGTTCTTTTTGTCATAGCCTTCCTGTGTGAATTTATCGGCAATGAATTTCTCCAGGTCAAAGACGTGTTCTATCTTCGGCGCTTCAATAATCGTTACTTCATTTTTAAACCCATCGATAACAATAAAAACGTCTTTTTCCGATTTTCCCGTGATCTCAATTACGTCGAACCCGGCGAATTTCATGTTGGCACCGAAATGTCCGCCGAAATTCGATACCCCCGGAATTCCTGTGTGCGGGGACATAGAGAGCGCCATGCATTTGCTTGTACCCGGGAAATTGGGAACACCCGCCAGCGGCCCGGGGGAAAAAATTAATGGATTCTCCGGAGCGTAGGGGCTCGTGTTCGGGGTTATTCGCCTGTAGAGTAGATACAAGCCCAAGGCTCTCCCCCCGATGAAGTAATCTCTCGCGCGTGAATCGAGGCCTTTCGCATCTATCGCTCCGTTATGCAGATCGATAGTAAGAATCTTATTCGCGTATCCACGCGTCAGATTTGATTTGGTATACTTCATTTAGTTAGTTCTCCTCACCCGGGGTTTCCTGCATTTGCTGCGATTTTAGGTCCTATCGACTACCAGGAGAGAACAGGAGCCCGTTTTTTTTAGAAGGCGCACTATAAGCCAAAGCAAATTATCTTGTCAATTGGAAAAGCTAATTAGCTTGACATTCGCGGCAATTCGTGGTTGAGCCTCCCTTCAGTCAATAGTTGTTTTTGGGATGGCAAGAGCTCACAGGAAGTAAGCATGGAAATGAATCACCAATGGGTCTGGATCGATACGCAGACAAGAATGAATGAGGCAAAAGAAGATATCGGCAACTCATCCATTATCTGTGTTGATACAGAGTATGATTCCTTCAGATATTTTCGCGAAGTCCTCTGTTTAATTCAGATAGATGCAGGTGGAAGGACTTACCTCTTCGACCCTCTGGGCAAGCTTGATTTTTCCTTCTTGGGAGCGATTTTCAAAGATCCTGCGGTTCTCAAAATTATGCACGCCGGTGACAACGATATTCGGCTTCTAAAAAGGGACTACTGTTTCGAATTCAAGAATATTTTTGACACACATCAGGCTGCATCCATCCTCGGTTGTCACAATCTTTCTCTCTCGACATTGATAAGCCAGTATCTCGGCATGGAACTCAAGAAAGATAAGAAAATGCAGCGTTCCAAGTGGGAAACCCGCCCCCTGACGGAAGGACAGATACACTATGCCGTAGAGGACACAGCGCACCTCACGGTCCTGTATCGGAGGCTTGAGTCTGAGATCCAGTTGAGGGGTCTCGAGAAAAAAGCGGCAAGGGCATTTGACAAGATAGCCGCTGTAACGTGGAGCGAAAAATTATTCAATCCCCAGGCATGCAAAGGTATCAAGGGGTACGACTCCCTTTCAGCGCACCAGAAGCATCATTTGCTGAACCTCTACCGCTGGCGTTTCCAGAAGGCAAGGAAGACAAACATGGCACGTTTCAGGATATTGCCCGATCATGCCCTGCTCGACTTAGCAAGATCCGAGGCATCCTCCATGGAAATGCTGAGGAAGACTGAGATGCTTTCTCCTGAAAAGATAAGACTCTATGGACGGGAAATTATCGAGACCATTAGCGGCGGCAGAGGGTCGGAACAGAACCTCCAATAAAACAGCACTCTACATTTGGAATAAATTTGTTTTCAGGCGACGCATAGCAAGAACTACAGGCAGATGGATTAAACTGCAATATTTCGTCTTCACCTTTTAAATCCCTCGCGCGCCAGATAATCCTGTGCCACTTTGAGTCCCAGCCATGCTGCGGATATCATGTCCTGGAGGGATTCATCAAAGGCCCATAGTTCCTCGTACGCCCGTGCACGGATGTAGTAAGCCATGGCTTCTTTCCTATTAATGGCTATCGCCATGCTACAATACTCAACTGTCTGTGAAAAATTTCCCAGTTTCCCATAGGCTATACCCCTGTAGAGATAGGGCTTCGTGTCTTTCGGGGCCAGTTTCATGACCTTGTTGAAATCCTCGATTGCCCTTTCATACTCGCCCAATTCCCAGAAGGCTATCCCACGGTAGAGGTAGCCCGTCGCATCAGCGGGTTTCATCTCCTTTATTTTCCTGAATTCGCGAATGGCCCTCGCATAGTTTTCTCCGTCTCCGTAAAACTTCGTGAGGGAACCGTAGTCCAGGATTTGACTCGGGTTAATCTCTAAGGCCTTCTGGTAATCGCTTAACGCTTTTTTATGATTACCCAGACGACCGTAAGCAATCGACCGGAGCAGATATACCCTTTCATCCCGTGGATTCATTTGCAGAACGATGTCGTAGTCCTTGATTGCCTTATCATAGCGGCCGGCAGCCCAGTCAGCCACGCCTCGACCATAATAGGCGCTCACCTGTTTCGGATTACGTGTGATGAGACTGTCATAGTACTCTTTGGGTGTATCTCTCTTTCCCAGTTTCTGGTAAGCCTGGTCAAGGCTGGCTTTTGCTTGCGGATGTTTCTCATTCTTTTCGACAGCACGGTGATAATCATTAATGGCAAGGAGAAGGTTGCCGGTTTTCTCATAGATCCTTCCCCGTTGATAGTAGGCCTCGGAAGATCCGGCGTTGATTTCAACAGCCCTTGTGCAATCCTCCAGTGCCTTATCGATATCTCCCATTTTCTCCTCGAGAGCAGCGCGTTTGAGGTACAGGGCATCTTCCCGGGGGCTCAGTTCTATGAGCCTGTCCAAATCCCCTTTGGCTTTTTGGTATTCGCCTATTTTCTCAAGGATCCTTTCCCGGCAAAGGTAGAAGAACCTTTCTTCTTTCTGAAGTTCGATGGCCTTCGTGAAGGCCTCTGCTGCTTCCCGGTCCTTGTCCGAGATGAGGAGCCTGTATCCCTCGAGGCATAAGTTCCAGGCAATGAGATCATCGACAGCTCGGCGATATTGTTTTTCCCCCGACGCATCGGCGCCTTTGGATGAAAGTTTCTTTCGCAGACCGTCGATCTTGATAAGCGCCGCCTCCAGCTCTCTTCCGATCTCCACCAGGTCCTTGCTCCTTTGAGAATCCTTGCGGAGTGAATTCAGCGCCCTCACAAGGGCCGGTGGGTCAATTGCTATTCTTGAACTGAAGGAAAAAGATTTACCATCCTTACTTTCTGAAACCGTCTCCACCGGAACCAGCGCTGATACCATAGTTCGGATCTCTTTTGGGCCGAGGAGAAACAGCCTTGCCTCTGTATGTTCCAGGAGATAATTCCCCAGATCGCTGTAGAGAAGCCCTTCTGCGTGTGCACGGCCAATGGCTTTTGAGGATGCTTCGTTGTCCAGTTCACTCGCCCGATAGGTGTATTTCTTTTCAAAGGTCTTTACTTCAGCGAAGACAGGGTTCATGATGAACTGGAGCAGCAGTATCATGATTAAAACGGAACACTTGATATTAATCGGAGTCTTCCAGTTCATTAATTCAGCCTCTCAAGGTCGGTCAACGATTATCCTCTGGAACCTCGATGGATGGCGTTTGCGGAAAGGTGAATTTCTATTTTCCCTTCATTTTCTTTGTTTCTTGCGTCTCCCTGAATGTGAGGGCCAAATTAAGCTGCTTGATTGCTCTCTGGCAGTCTAATATGGCCGCAGCCTTGTGGCCGCCATGATTTAGGAAGCTTTCGACGGTCGGTGGGACTGTTTTCTCTGGTTTACGGAATATCAGGATTCAACTTTGTAAATGTTTTTTTCTACGAGCAGCTCTGTCGCCCTTTTGAGCCTCAGGGAGAGTGTTCTTAAAATTACCTGAAAATATTGTGACAGCTTGTTGTATTCTGTGTCTAAGAAAGCGCGATCGATGAGCCCGACTGTTGTTTCTCCCACTGCCCGTGCTGTGGCAGTTCTGGGAATACGGGCGAGAAAGGCTATTTCCCCGAAGACATCCCCGGACTCTAAGACCACGATGACGGCCCTTCCTCCTGCCACTGCCTTGGAAAGTTCCACAGCACCGGATTCTATCGCATATATCCAATCACCATGACTCCCTTCCTCAAAAATAACCTGGCCATCCTGATAGGTTTCGTATGTTGCGATGGGTAACATTTTTACATACTCCTTGAAAGTTTCCTCAATTTGACTGTTTTATCGTTTATAAAAAATAATGGTTGAGACGGTTTATTTGTGCAAGCTTGCCTTCCTGTATACCTTCAGGAAGACGCCGTTGACTTCTCATTTCACTGACTCTACTGGTCAGGTTTCGCCGGAAGCTCTTTTTCATCGCCTATGTCAGGAAGGCTTCTTTTTCCTATTTTATAGGCGTCTGCCACAGAAAAGAGCCAACAGCATAAAACAAATAATAAAATAAGCCTAAGATAAATCCCACTACGTGCGGAATCAATGCTGGCGAGATTAGAGATTGTCTCCATGTCAGCGATTCCGCCTCCACTCTGAATTGCCTTAAGACTTTCCAGGGCGCTGACAGTCACTGTTCCGATAATTATGCCGAGCGCCAATAGTACAAGTATCAGAATTGTGAGACCCCGCTTGTACCTCTTAAGATAAATCTGACCCAAGCCGGGAAACACAAAGCCTGATAATAAGGCGGCCTTAATAGCAGTTTTCATGTGTCATCCTCCATCAGTATCATTGGTCAGACTACGACGCTTATCATACCATATTCTTAAAGGGGAATGCTGCTATTTTCTTGTTAGGAAAATACCTCAACATCAGCGCTGAGCTTTCACTTATTGCCCGTCATACTTTGCGATAAAGGACAAGATGGAAAAACCGATGCCGGACCAAAATAATGTCTCTGCACCTTACTCATTGGGATTATAGATTCTTTCCTTTTGCGGCGCTATCCCTTTTTCTTTTGACCTCGTTTCTACGAACCAATCTATCAGCTTCCGGGCAATACTTATCTTACCGGGTATGGTCGGGAGTCTTTCAGGATCAAACCAGCCTGCATCAACGATCTCCGCGTCGTAAATCTTGATCTCGCCGCTCTCATATTCTGCGGTGAAACCTATCATCAGGGAATCAGGAAAAGGCCAGGGCTGGCTTCCGAAATAACGGATATTCTTGACCCTGACACCCACCTCTTCTTCTATCTCGCGCTGTACCGCTTCTTCGAGCGTTTCGCCCGGTTCGACAAACCCTGCGAGGACACTGTACAGCTCAGAAGTGAATCGTTTAACCCGGGCCAGGAGCACCCTATTCTCCCTTTCTACAAGAACGATGACTGCAGGAGAGATGCGGGGGAAAATCAATAATTCGCAACACGGGCACTCTTTGGCGATCATGCCCCTTGCACGAATAGTTTCCATTCCGCAGTACCCGCAATATCTTGTGGTCCTGTCCCAATCAATCATATGCACCGCTTTCATTGCTATCCTGTGGAGGGATTCTTCAAGGCGTCCGTAAAGATACCTTAACCCACGAAAAGCCATTTTGTCGGGAACCGAAGCGGTCTCAGAAATATCAGCACAATAGCAGCGGTGTCCGGCAAGGGTCCCAAGATACCATTCCCTGATCGGTTCTAATCCGAGCTCCGCCGGACTTATGAAACAAGGGACAGAGATTTTTTCATCTGCCTCTGCAACCATCATCTTGTCGGACATAAACACGAACCACCACGCCGGTTCTAACTTTTTCGGCGGCGCTTCAACTGAAGGGATAAGTCTATTTTCCATAGTTTAAATTTTAGCCTTTTTCCTATTTAGTTGTAAGAAAGATTCGAGGATTCCGACGCAGATAATTAGTTTGACTGCATTAATATTAGTACTTTAGAGAACACTAGCTTATCATCACCGATTCGGTAAAAATCCTTGATACGTGCCTCCAGTTGGTAACCGTTCCTTTCATAAAAACGTATGGTCGCGCCGTAAGATTCCTGCGATGACGTCTCAACAAGGAGCATGCGTCCGCCTTGCTTTATGACTTCATGTTCGACATATTCCAAGAGATAGCGTCCATATCCCTTTTTCTGGGCCGCTGGATCGACTACGATCCAGTACAAATCATATACGCCCTGCGTCAGGGGAACCGGACCGTAACAGGCGAAGCCCCGTAACATGGGATTGCTCTTTCCGTATTCAAGAACGGCGAAGATATAGCCGCTCGCATCTCCTTCTTTAATGGCCTCATCAACCAGTTCCAGCGCAGTCTCTATCTCGACATCATTGAATTTGCCCGATGAAACAACCATCTCTTCGATTCGGGATCTGTCGCGCGGTTCCATTTGACGGATTCGTTTCTTTTGATCCACTTTTTTTCACTCCGATACCGTGGCATCATCTACACAGCCAAAACTATATTTGACAGTTTAATCTCAAGGATAAGGTTACACATAGTTTGCTTCCCCGGTCCTTGTACCATATTTTAAACAAGAAAACTTCGGTTATCAATTGTGCGACCTCAGCCGTAATCGGTGTCCCAAGAATGTCGATAAGGCAAACAATTGCGAATATCATGGAGGGATCAGTCCTTCACGACTTCCAGAGCCAGATCGATCTCATCCGCTTGGGACTTAGCGGGGCTCCACCGCAGTTTCCATTGATGCTTTGGTGTTTGCTGCGGCATGGCGACATCCCGGGTACGGTATTCAGCCCACGCGACAAAATCCAACCACCAGTCAAGTACCGCCTTGTAACCCCAGAGGTGAACCTTGCTGGCCACACCCGGGTGCGCAACAAGCAATAGGTCATATACGTCCCATTTGACTGTCTCTCCGGGCTGTATGGATTCCACGATTTTTGATCGGGAGAGGGCATCAGTGGCATCATGAACTATACCGCGTTCTTGCGCAAACGTGGCATGCGGAACAACACCGACCAATGTCGCATGGCCGGTATTCACCATCGAGAGCATCGCCCGGGTAAACGCAATCTCACTGCCCCCGCTCACATGAAGTTTTGAAGGGACAGCTTGCAGGAAAATCCCCAGGCAGTTGTCCTGACTTTTCGTCTTTGTTTTCGCAGCCTTTGTGTCTGGCATAATTGTATCCTCCCTTCTGATTCATTGCCGATCTGACATTTTGTTCAAGATATTTCTCAAGAAATCTACGGCACCTGGCGGCATGGCTCAGTCGAGGCGCTACCCACCTCTTAATCATATAATCCATCCTAACTACTTTTACCACATTTTGAGAGAGACTCATGACATTTTATTCCATCGCGCTCGTCTGTTCTCATTTGCCGGAGGTGCAACATTTCTGCTTATCTCCGGCAGATATGTTGAATAGATTTGGAGAGTTGAGAAAAGCGGTAGAAGGAAACAATGGCGTATCTTAGGAGTGTTTGGTTCGTCTATAAAGTGTTACCCCATGATATGATTAAAGGAGCAGATTACGGGGAGAAGGGGCGTATTCTCGGTCACGCAATCTCTCGAAAACAAACGACGACCTCTACGATTTTATCATGGCCCACAAAAAGAACAAATTACAAAAGGACGCACTCGGCATGAAAATTTTATTGGGAAAAGTAAAATCGTTTTGATAAATAAGAGGCCAATGTCTCCCTGAGACAGGCCGGGAAGGCTTTAGCGGCGCTCTTATAAGAAAATTCTCATAAGACGATAAGGCAGGGTCAGAAACGGCTTTGCCTTTTTTATTGCCTGAATTTTAACGCTTACTGCGCGGAAGAATAAGAAATGCTAAGGCGTCCTCCCGGTGAAATACGATTTGAGCCGATTCTTGAGAAACATTCTGCCGTAATGAGTCTTCAAATACTTCTCACGACGCATTGCATCCTCCAACTCTATACACGCTTCATAGTATATCAACTTCAACGGTTGCCTGTGCCTTGTTGATTCCACTTCACCTCTGCTATGCTGCTCAAATCGTAGATTCAAATTTTGTGTATAACCAATGTACTTCTTGCCGTCTTTCTCACTCAACAGAACGTATGTATAGTACATCCAATCATTCCTACACAAAATTTGAATCTATTTCACTGGGTCCTCCCGGTGAAATACGATTTGAGCTAAATCGTAATCGCCCTTCAGGCGATTATTTCACTGGGTCCGAACGAGGCGGAATCCGATGTAGCGGGTCATGCCGGCCGGGTTGTAGGATAGACGATGAGCTGAACGGCTGTACTTGGCGCCGTCGCTCCAGCAGCCGCCCCGCATTACCCTGTTCGTGCCCGATGAAGGACCGGAAGGATCCGACAGGCGGCTCCTCCAGGAATAATCGTCGAACCAGTCCTGGCACCATTCCCATACGTTCCCGTGCATATCGTAGAGACCCCATGCGTTAGGTGCAAAACTCTCGACACGTACC
>Ga0315294_10004859_pt1 | contig 14740 bp, 32 predicted proteins | sample YL17G13_40_MG_FD_203626 | JGI IMG/M metagenome (GOLD analysis project Ga0315294, IMG submission 203626) | Sediment microbial communities from Yellowstone Lake, YNP, Wyoming, USA - YL17G13_40 | ecosystem: Environmental > Aquatic > Freshwater > Lake > Sediment | place: USA: Wyoming | collected... | reverse complement strand
GGAATCGGTCCCGGCCTGGGTGGCCTGGGCGGATTCGGTATCGGCTTCGGTGGGTGCGGTGGCCTCGGATATGGATTACTCACCGGTGATGCCTCCTTCCTCGTCCATGTAGACGAAAGATTCCTGTTCCAAGTCCGCCTAACCTATGCCGGATTTGGATCGCTCGCTTCCAATGCTTTGACAACTTGCGTTTTCCGTTCGTCATTCGATTACCCCTTGACGTGCTTTGCCTCTTCGGCAATCGCGGTCGCAAGAAATTCAGCTGCTGCTTTGTGATTGCCTTCCCGCTCCGCAAGCAATGCCTTCGCAAACCAGCGCCGAACCGAAAGCGGCAAATCCTTCACGCCATCTTCGCGTGAGACATCGATCAAAGTGCTTGTTGGCATTTTCTATCACCTACCTTTCATAGCGAGTCATTCGATTATCCTCCGTTGAGGTATCTGTCTGTTCAACCACCCTGCCAGTCCCAACGTCAATGGCACATAGAACCTAATCCCTACCACCAGCACCGGCCAAAACACTAGCCCTGCCACCAAGTCACCTGCCGAAATCTGAAACAGGCCCGGCAGGTGAATCGAAGTAGAGAAAAACGATTCGATCATGTCACCTCCCCAAAATTACCCGCATCGCAAACCAAAGCCTCTCACGAAACGGCATCAGCCGGATGGCTTTCAGGTAACGAAATATTTCCTTGCGTGTCTCGCGCCGAATCTTCTTGGCGGTCTTGGTGTTCACGTTGCGCTTTCCGGCCCGGTGCTAGGTTGCTCAAAAACCGCCGAGCAATCTATGCAGTCGAATAGTCCAGAGTGTTGCAGGAAGAGTAGATTCTTGCTTCCACAACGTGGGCATTTTGGATCCCCCGCGACCGGTGAGGCCTGTTCGATGGCATAGTGTTCCAGTCGCCTCTGAGTATCTTGATTAACTCGATATGAATCGTATGGGCCGCGTTCGATATCGGGTATCAGTGCAGCAAATTCAAGTTTTCTGGCAAGCTGCTCCAAGTCATCAATCACTTGTTTGAGCACTTTTGATATAGCCGTATAATCTTCCTTCTTCATCCCATCCCCCTAGAACGGGCAATCATCTTGCTCGCTCAACAGGCCACACTCGAAAGCCCGGTGGCTCAGCTTCGCAAAATCCATGATTGCGGAGCGCGCCTTGACGTATTCCGGGTCGTCACATTCCACTGCACAGAAATGTGCAGCAAGTTGGCGTGCGATCATGACATCTACTTTAGCATGGACACTTCCGCACCAGAGCGGCCAAGATGAAAAATCAAGGTTTGCCCCTGACAGGTTTGCCCCTGACAGGTCTGCCCATGACAGGTTTGCCCCTGACAGGTCTGCACCTGACAGGTTTGCATTTGGCTCGATCTTGTGTCCTCTGACCTTCATTTTCTACCCCTCCCGATCGTGCAGCTCGACGTATGCAACAAAGGCATCGTTCGCGTTCCACAACCACTGGCCGCGCCGCTTGATTGCGTTGCACTGGAACCAGCGGCGGGCTTGCTGGACATCCTTCGAACTTGAAAAGTTTTTTTCGGTCAGGTTTATGTTGCAATCTGGACAAACCCCCATATTGAGGCGATAGATAGCAAAGCTAATCGCGCGTGTGCTAGTCCGCATGATGTTTCCACAGCATGGCGTCGTGCCGACCACGATGGGTATGGTATTCATTTTCTGTTTTTCCTTTCACTGGTGAAAATGATATACAATCTGTCTGTCATTTTCCAAGCTGGCAAACAGATAGGGGGAACACCAAAGAAACCGCTTGACCAGCCTCTAATATATTCCTCAGCTTCCTTTTGGCTATGGCAAAGCCTGACCATGCAAATGTCTGGATGATGCAATTTGACCTCTGCAAGGGTCTGATAGAGTATCATTTTTTTTCCTCCCATTCCGGCATTTCCGAGAAGGCGATCAGGGCCGCTGTGTCAGACCATCGCCAGTTCAAATCCTCGCCCCGAACCGCGCAGCGCTCGAACCAGGCTTTAGCTTTCCATAGCCTATCCGAATCCCTATCTCTAGCGCGGCTGGCAAGCACCCGCTCGCAGTCCGGGCACACGCCGATTTCGAGCAGGCGTATGGCCCTAGTGTAGCCCTCTGTGCCTTGCGTCCGCATGATGCGGCCACAGCATGGTGTGACTTTGAGATCCTCCGGCAAAAGCTTAGCGTTTTCCATGTCGCCTGCTTTTTTCGATTGCTCGTTGTCCAGCCAAGCCAAGCCTAACCAATCTACTATAGGCATTGCCATATTTGGACAATGCACGATCAAAGCGGGATGTGCCAATTTTGGCATTGGTCATTTCGATGTTGGCAGAATCGAGACGTTCGAGTTGGATGAATACAGAAGCTCTTTTTTTTCTTTTGTCCATTTTATCACCTCACAAGATTTTTTGGAGTGGCAGCCATCCCTACCTAATCAATGAACCACGCCCGGCCGCCCTTGCGGAGCTTGCCGAGCACAGGAAATGCGTTGCTCTCGATGCACACCGCGAGACGTTCCACGATGTTTTCCGAACCCGTGACAATGACGGCTAGATTGTCGGCCTGCGGCTTGTCGCCTGCGTAAACGTAGCAGCGCATGACGACATAGGTGCTTTGCTCGCCCTCCGCCAGCCGGGCGCCGACGATCAAGATATTCAGGCCATCCAGTTCGGCGTGATCTCGGAGATTCATCCCGCGCGGGTTTTTGCCAGCCACGGTATTGATGCTCGAAACGGTCGCCATGTCCGGCGGCTGAACGGACATGGGAACGATCTGCCGTTTAGTAGCGTGCGGCTGTTCAGGTGTTGCTTGGGTTGCAAACGGAAGTTTCACTTGCCTTACCTCTTTTGGGCTTGACTGCCACTCCACAATCAAGTATAAGGCATAAACGAGGAATCCGACCTAGTACTTTAGTCCTATAGGACTAAAGTACTACACGCGAAGCGTAGTAGGAGAAACGTTGTTGAAGCCATTGCCAGTAATCCGGGGGCTGGACAGATTCAATGGCCTGACTTTGGTTGCGAAATTGCAGATGGCCCGACTTTTTCCGGCCCACCTGGTAACAACCGGAAGAAATGACCGAACCCCGGCCCTCTTCCTTGATTGAGCTCGACAGACCCCAGTCAGTGATCACCTGTTCTACTTTTTCCTTGACCTGGACAGTCGGAGCAATGAAGCCATCGGTGTTGGCATAGATTGCGCCCTCGCTGATAGCCTGTCCAGCGATGGTATTCAACACGTCTTGAATCAGACGCCAGAGCTGGAGATTGGCGAATCGGTTGCCCTTCTGGACTGTGAAGTATCCTTTTTCAATGGACCACATTGGAATTTCTCCAAGTAGGCCCGATGACACCAAACAATTTCTAGCGACCTTGTGCTCTGGAAATGGAAAATCAGATGGCGCTTTTCCGATGATGAGCCACTTGCCCGGCCAGTAGTCCACATTCCAGCCGATCACCTGCATCATATTCCAGTAAGCCGCCTTGATATCAATGTAGAATCCATAGCCGAAGGTCTGTGGCTTGGCGTAGTTGGGGGGCATAGGCGAGCGATCCTTGATTGCCTCGACTTGCGTATGCCTGGCGACCGGCCCGCGCTTATACGCAATTTCCAGATAGTCGCGCGCCAAAGCCGAAGGGGATTCCTTGCAATGGTCAACACAAATTGCAGTGGGTTCCAAAAGCAGCCGTTGCCGTGTGTTCATGCAGCACACGGAATAGGTCCCTAGAATCTGCGTTTGATTGACAGCTTCCGGCGCCGGAATGGCTGGGACCAGCACGGTATCCCACTTGGCCGCCCGGTTGTGTACGCGGTCAATGATCTGATCCAGGATTTCAGTCATCGGATTCGGCGTGCATCCTCTGAACGAACATCGTAAACGAAGTAGAGGTTTTCTTCTTGTATGATTTCTAATGCAAGGACGAAATACTCTGTTGAAATTGTTTTGATGAAGTTGATTGCATCTTGCAGAAACTTCTCAGGTACGAATTTATTTAGCTTGAGCGCCTGGGGATAGATTTTATATTCGACATCGGCTTTCAGCTTTCCGACCGATGGATAAATCGTGACACCCTCGACCATTCGCGGCTCGACCTGAAGCAGCTTCTTCTCAACGCCTTTCAGCTTGACAAGATTCTTTTTCCCTTCTAAGTCTCCGCGCCGTGCCTTTGATAAAATCCTCTTGGCTGACTTCTCTGTGATCTGCAGTTCCTGGGCGACCTGCTTGGCCGTGAATTTCTCGCTGATGCTTTCGGCCTTATGGGAAATCTGGAGTTTTTCCTTGCCGGTTGTTAATCGAGCTTCCCATTTATGCAAGCCCCTTTCGGTCTTGATGATTTCGCCCAGAGGTTTGCCAGCCGCTACGTGCCGCTCGATCCTGCGAGCATAACCTTTGCTCACACCAAGAAACTTTGCGGCCTTGTCCGGGGTGTTGCGAATAAAGGTCTCGACTTTGGCGAAGAGGGCCTTACTTCCTCGTGGCGCAGCCATTAGAATAACCTCGCGATCTGGGCCTGTGGATTAATCCAAATAATTTCAGTCGCACGGTTCTTGGTCAGACTTGTGGTATAAGTGCTGCTAGACACGGTCACGTCAATTTCGATTCGTTGCCATGTTCCGGGCAAATCGTCACGCGGATAGCTTGATAGGATGATTCCGGCCGGACTGGACTCGCAAAACTCTATCAAGGCTATGTTCTGTTCAGGTGTAAGGATATGCCCGCTGTAGGCAACTTTCATTGAGGCTTGATCTTTTGCCCCGGCATAAGGCGGATCGAGGTAGAACAAAGTTTCTGGTGTATTGAATCGTCTAAGAATGGTTTCAAAGTCTTGACATTCCAGGCTGGCTTGTGATAGACGATCAATCATGGATTGAATCTTTAGCCTCTCGACTTGCATTCGCCACTCACCTGCCTGGTCGTATGATCGATTGGCAAGTTTCCAGCTATGGCGACAGGCATTGAAAGACTGTTGTTGCGAAACGAAAAAACACCACGCTGCCTCGACAGGTGGCAAGTCTTTTTTCAAATCTGCTCTGGCTTCCTTCAATTCCTCACGCGAGTGTGGAGTAAAGTCCAGCCGATCTAGCAATTCCTGTCGCATGGCCGGATTCTGTAGGACGTGATAGAAATTGATCAAGTGATGGTTGACATCGTTCAACACTTCGATCCTAGCCCATCTTCCAGGAGCAGCGAAAAACAAAGCCATCGAACCGCAGAATGGCTCACAGTACAAGTCAAAGTAGCCGGGGATAATCAAGGAAGCCAGCCGGGGAGCCAGGTAAGACTTGCCCCCGAAGTAAGAAAGTAGGGTATTCATTTGTCACCTCACGATGATATTGTATCCCCTTTTGCTACACTTGACAACTAGAACAAAAGTGCTGTATAATAGTCAATGCGAATGTCTGTTCTGTAGAACGGAGGTTCTACTATGCCGCCTAAGCCAATCGAACCGGAAGAGATCAAAGAGGCCGAGCTGGAAGACGCCAAAGAAGCCGAACCGGAAGCCGAGCCAGAAGAGACCGAAGAAGCCGAACCGGAAGCCGAGCCGGAAACACCCGAACTGCCCAAGCAGGAGATTTCAGAATGGCAGACCCGATTGTCAAAAGTCGAAGAGGATATAAGCGAGCTAAAGCAGGCAGCTCGCCGCAAAGTGCGCCACGTGAAGAAATCAGAACCTCCGAAGTCGGAACCCCCGGCGCCGAAGACCAAACCCCCGACAATCCAGAGCAAGCGCCTGCTGGGGAAACTTTTCAAATCGAGGAAAACCGCAGCTTAGGCTCTAATACTCCCAGGTGGGCAAAGTGGAAGCAAGGCAAGAAGGCAAAAGAACAAGCTGCGCAATCTGCCCTCACCCTTTTGACGATCTTGGATGGCGCAATCGGTATCAGCCTCGGGCCCGAGTGCCGGATGACGCAAGACGAGCGGACGATGATCCTTGATCCGCTGGCCCACATCATGGCCCGCATGACGCCGGAAACCTCAGAAATGATTGACAAGTACACCGATCCAGTCTTGCTTACCTTCGGTTTTATCATGTGGGGCAGCCGTGTGTTTTTCGTCTTGCAACGACAGGCCAACGAAGCCAAGCCGAAACCGGAATATAACCCGGCTGCTCCTGTTCCTGTGTTTCAATCTGTGACATCTGATATGGCGTCCGGTATCCCTACCGAAGTAGCAGAGGCGCTCGGATGACACAGCTCAATCGTCAAAATATGCTGACTATGATTCAGAATGCAATGGATATTCCTGTCCAGCTTCGGATTGCGTCAACGCTACTCATCGCCCGCATGACCGACAAGCAGGTGCAAGATATGGGCGACAAGGCTGTCGCAGTTCTGACTTGTGTCAAGTCCGGCGACCGAGTGGGTTTCGTGACCGGGCTGACCAAGCTCGGAATGCCCCAGCCATTCATAGACTTTCTTGCGGTCAAGGCTTTTTCAAATGCCGATCACGATCAAGGCCACTGACCGGGTGTTTGCCTGCGGAAAAACTGGAAGCGGCAAGACCTACCTCATGGAACGCTTGACCAAAAGCATCAGGCGATTGGTCGTCCTGGACGGGAAGGGGACTTTGGGAACTTGGGGCCTGGCGGACTGGAATCGAGAATCCCGCGCCATGCTGAAAAATCAGGAACCGGTCAGAGTACGGATCGTGTGGGACATCGGTCAAGACGTTTTCGATTTCTGGGAAGAGGCGCTTGAGGCAGTTTACAACGCGGGCAATGTGACGGTTTACTGTGACGAGCTGTATAGCCTGACTGACAAGCCCGGCCTGGTTCAACCGGCACTGCGCGCGATCTATACTCGTGGCCGTGAGCTAAACATCGGAGCCTGGGCCGCCACACAAAGGCCGGTCAGTGTGCCACTAGTAACGCTTTCAGAAGCCGAGCACTTTTTCATGTTTCGGCTGACAATGGACGATGACCGAAGCCGCATGGCGGAATTTATGACGCAAATCGTCCGCGAGCCGATCCAGGAAAAACACGGCTTCTGGTATATGTTCGCAGAGCAGGATGCGCCGATCTACATTCCGCAATTGGAAAGTGGAATGGTCAAAGCAAGTCAATCCGAATCCGAAGAAAAGGAGGTTTAGCAGTATGCCGATTTACTCAGCTCAACTCGATGGCCGCGAGGTGAAAGAAGTCAGACAGATTCAAAGTGTCATTGCCAACGCTACCCCAATCACATTCCGGCCCAGCCATATCACGCAAGTCGCACTTGCCAATGCTACAGCGGATGCAGTCCTGGCAACGCCAGTCCCGGCCGATCACAGTAAAATCATCATCGTGTGGGGACAGGCCGCCCACGCCAACACGGTGACGCTGGTAACTGGTTTCAACGGTGGTGGTGCAGGCGCCGATGTTGGCACATTCGCCGCCGCGCTGGGTGGTGGATTCATCGCCGTTGCCTGCGGCGCGAATGTATGGATCGTCGCCAACGCAGGCCCGGTCGTGTTCGCATAGAAGGGAGGGAAAAAACAGAATGCCACTTTACTCAACTACGATTGACGGCGGGGCTGGCCGTGAGACTGGACGAGTTGTCAAGCTGCTCACCAGTGGCGCGATCCCGATCATGCCTGGCCACATTACTACCTATGCCATCATCAAGCCCGCCGCTGCTTTCGTTGGAACTCTGGCCGCGCCTGTTGCGGCTGACAATGGCAAGGTCATTATCATCTGGTCGGAAACCGCTGTGGCGCATACTATCACCGTTGCGGCTGGCTGGAACGGCGGTGGAGGCGGTGTTGACCTCGGGACGTTCGGCGCTGCGGCTGGTAATGGCCTGATCGCTATCGCCCATGAGGGAAACTGGTACATCGTTTCCAATATCAACGTGGTGCTATCCTAAAAGGAGGTAAAAAACTATGCCAAATTACGCAGCTGCTTTAAGTGGTCGAGCCGCTGTCGAGACCGTCAATCCGCTTGTGCTGATCCTGGCCGATGGCGTTATCCCGATCCGTCCACAGCGCATTACCTGTTACGCTATCGCCAAAGCGATTTGTTTGTTAACTCTGCCCGCCGCAACGCCAGCTGATGAGGGCAAAATCCTTATCTTCTGGTCGGAGCTGTTGGCCACCGCGCACGTTGTGACAGGCCCGATCAACGCAGCAGGAGTAACCGCGACCTGGGCTGGTGCGGCTGGCGTTCAGGGTGAAATGCTGATTTTGGTCGGTGACAATCTTCGCTGGTGGACTGTTTCAAAAATCGGCGTGGTCGTAGCCTAGAAAAGGAAAGGAGAAAAAGCAAATGCAAATGGCCGATGTCAAACCGTCTGTTCTATCATGGGTGCTGGTTGGACTCATGGCGATCACGTTCATTGTGGCCTTGAAAGTGATCGATCAAAAATGGCCGCTTCCCGGACTGCATCAACTTCTTGGTGTGGTCTAACCCATCTGAAAAAGGAGGTTCAAAAAACTCATGGCTAATGCAACTGGTTTCAACTTCAATACCCGCCGGGTGATTCAAGCCCTCGGTGTGGTCGCCCGTCCTGCCGGCGGCGGCCCTTCCGCCCCGATCGTTCTGCCGAAGGTCGGGCTCGTGTCTCGGATCTGGCTGTTCATTCGAGGCTCTTTCGTCGGCCTGGCCGGTACGCCGAACGTCCTCGGCCATGCCGCCGTCATTCGCCGCGTGCGGCTGACGCTCAACAGCGGCATTGACGTGTGGAACACTAGCGGCCCTGGGTATCAATACCTGTACCGCAACTTCCACAACAATTACCTGAATCCGTTTCCGGCCACAACTGCCCAGAACGTGATCACCGGCGCGCTTGCGCCCGGCGAGGCTTGCGCGATTGACATGCTTGTAGATGTGTCGCTCAACAACCGCGATCCGGTGGGCTTGATCAACTTGCAGAGCGAGCAGGTCGCTGCTTCCCTGAATATTGACTGGGAGGCCGATGCGGTGGTGGATGCCAACGTCGCGCCTACCATCCTGACTGCCTTCACCTGCGCGCCGTTCGTCGAGTTCTTTACCTTGCCCAGTGACCCGGCGAACATGCCACCGCTGAATCTGATTCACCAGACGGTCGAGACCATCGAGGCTGTCGCCGGTGCAGGCGTCTACACCTACAACTGGCCGCGGGGCAACATCTACGCCGGATGCTATCATGGCATGGGTTTCCTGGCGGGTGTTGGCGCAGGCGCGGATGCTGTCACGCTGGCGCAGATTCGCAGCAACCAGAGCAATTTCCCGTACACTGCCACGATCCCGATGCTCGATGCAGACTATGGCGCGACGCACGGCGCGGCCCGGCGCCTGGGGACTTACCCGATTGACCTCCTGGGGACTTCTGGCCTGGGAGCTTACGGCCTGGCTCGCGACATGATTGACAGCTCACAACTGACTGACCTGGCGACGCTGTTAACCGTGACCGGCGCAGGGAACATGAGCACGATCACCCGGCAGCTTGTGCCGCTGGCGCGATAGGAGGTGTGCATGTCTACAATCGGTGTGTCTGACATCTATCCTGGACAGGGTGCGACGGCGAGTCCGACTCCACTAGAGACGGCTTCGGCTGGTGGCCCGGCGCTGTCATCTGGCAAGCTTCCGATGACAGCCTGGATCGCTTTCGCGGTGGTCTTGATCGTGATCCGTATGCTGTGGGAGTACAGCGAATAGGAGCCAGTTCATGGAAGAAATCACTTTGATCGTTGGCGCTATCCTGATTCGCTGGGCAGCCAACGGGACTTTGACCAGGCTGTTGAACGCCACGCTGTTCAAGGCAAAGGCGGCCTGACATGGTCAAGTTCCTGGCCCTGGCCGTTGGTGTGATCCTGGTCTATCTTGGCGCGACCGGCCAATACAAAGACGTGTCTAAAATCCTGGGGGTGTCCAAATGAAAACTGCCGCCGTCTTTGTCATTGGCCTGGTCGTCGCCGTCGGTGTTCTGGAAGTCATCAAGTCAACCGAATATCGAAAGTATGCCTGGCTCTACATTGCCATCCTACTGATGGGAATGGCGGTGTATAACCGCAATGGCTTGCTCTCGTTTGCGGCTGACCTACAAACGAAAATGAAGGGAGGATAGGAAATGGATTTCAAGTTCTCGCAACTCCTGGAGATCACCCTGGTCGCAGTCCTTCTGTTCTTGGTGTTGAATAACTGGTACGGCTTCACCGCCATTCTCAAGGCGGGCGGGGAAACCTATACCTCCGGGGTGAAAGCCCTGCAAGGACGGTGATCACCATGCAAACACCTGCCAGCAGAACCCTACAGGCGATGCTTGAGCCGGTGTATGCTGTGGCGACTCACATTTACAATGCCGCGACGGTTGGCCGTGTCGTAACGGCGGCCACCGTCGAGGGCCTTGTAAAACAAGGTTTGCCACAGACCCGGCCCGGCTTGCACGAAACAGTACAAAGCGCCCTGGGCAAATCGCGCGTGACATTGGAAATCGTCCAGGAAGCCCGCTATAACACGGCTGACTTTGCAGGTGTGACGGGGGTGTGATATGCCGGACTTTGTGCCGGAGGCCCTGAAAAAGGAAGTCGAGGTAGGCGGGCGCAAGATACCGCTGTGGGTTCCAGCCATCGGAGGAATCCTGGCTGTCGGCGTCTTTGCGCTTGTCAAGCTAACTGGCAAAGGAAAGGCGGGTGGAACTTCTGCGCAAGCTGAAGCTGCCGCGACTGCCGCAGCAACAACGAGCTACGCCAGCACATTGACTGAAAAAGTTGGTGAGGCTCAAGCTGGATTTTCCGAGCAAATCGGAACACTCCAGGCGAATGTGGCCGAACAGATTGCGAAGGCGCAAGAACAGTTTGGTGGACAAGTCGCCGGCGTCCAGGCCTCGCAAGCTGCGCTGACTGGACTGGTGACAGGCTATCAGGCCCAAATGACCGAACAAACTGGGGCGCTCCAGGCCGGTATAGCAGGCGTCCAAACGGCGCAAACTGCTTTCAAATCTGATGTGAACGCACGCATTGGTGCAGTTGAAGGCCGTATGTCTGACTTGGAGAGAAAGGGAAGCAAATTAGCCCCCGGCGATCGCGCGGCCATCATCAATATGGGTGTAGGGCTTGGAACGCCTTTGACTACACTCTGGCGCAAAGTTGTGCCTGGCGGGGAAAGCCTGCTCTATCCGACGGCTGGGCCTTACTCGTTCCAGTGGGGCCCGACCACAGTGGAGTTTCCGCAATGACCGAACCGACTACCACGCCGACGACGGATACCGCGCAAACGCTGTTCACGATTCCTGCCGCGATCACGGACGCCTTCAAAAATGTTTCGTCCGTGATCGAGGCAGCGCAAAAAGCAGACTGGCTGGGCCTGGCCTTCATCGCGGGGGGCCTGGTCGTGATCATGGTCGCCCTGAGCATGATCCTAGTCGAGGAAACGATTCAGAAGCCTGGCCGTGAATTTGTGGAAGGACCTGTCCCTGAGAAAATCGCAAAGCTGGTAAGAGGAGGTTAGCGTGCCTGAAATCAAAGACATCTACCGGGTCAATAAGCCCGCCATCACCCCCGGCGAGGCTTCACAGGAAGTAGACGCGACGCCCACGGGTGAAGGGATGCAGATCCCACTAGCCAAGCCCATCACGCACGAGAAAGCCCCCCAGGAGCAGTACAGCTCGATGTTCGCTGGATTCAGAGTGATGGCGCTGGCGCTGGGCGTGTATAACTACAGTGTCCCCAACATCCCGAAGTACTGGGCCGTCTTCGTCAATGCCAATGCCATCGCCGGGACGATGGTGCGAATCGAATCCGGCCCGCTTGATATCACCATCACGAACGGCGGCCACGTTGTGTTTCCCGGCCGATCGCCAAACATCACAATCACTATAGCGGCCTTTGCCGCTGACATCTCAGTATTCAATCTCGGCGATGACAAGCTGCTGTTCTAGAATCAAATGGGCGAGCGACGTTTCACCATCACGGCTTCGCAGGTTCTGAGCTTGCAAACCTTCTTTGCTAGGCAGGCGATGATATCTAATCTCCTGCCTAGCTGGCTGTTCGTCCGCATCGGTGGAACGGATATTCCTAGTGCGTCCTCTTGCGACTGGGCTATTCCACCGATGACGGCGCAAATCATTCCACTTCCCGCCACAAACATTATCTCAGTGGGTGTGGGCGTTCCCCTGGTGACTCTGGGTCAACAGGTCATGGCCGGGCAGGGTGCTATCGTCACGCTGTATGATGTGCCTACGCCGGTTGCGGTCGGGAGCATGGACTTGAACCCAAGCCGTATGGGGCAGATGACACAAAGGACATTTACCGTCCCAACTTCGTACACTTTGCCATTCCCTGTAACAACCGTCCACGTCGCCAATTACTCAAACGCCTGGCTTTACGCGGGAATCAATACACTGGTCGCACCAACCGTTATAACTGCCTCTATTGCCATTCCGCCGATGACTGAAAAAAGTTTGCCCTGCCAGCCAACGGCGCTATTCGCGTTTGCATTCTCTGCGGCGCTGGTAACGCTGGGTGATCAAGTTCCAGCCGGGATGAAGGTGATCGCCACATTTTACGAATATCCGACTAGTGTAGGAGTTGGAACGGCTGATCTGAATCCGAGCAAAATGGGCAAGATGTCACAACGAACGTTTACCGTTCCATCGTCATTTACAGAGGCATTTTCTGTTACTACTGTCCACGTCGCTAACTATTCAACGAGCTGGCTTTACGTGGGATTGGGAACATTGGTTGTTCCAACGGTTGTGACGTGTTCGGTTGCCATCCCACCTATGTCCGAAAAATCTATATCCTGCCTGCCCAACACACAATTCGCCTTCGGTTTCTCTGCAGCGCTGGTGACGCTGGGCGACCAAGTCCCTGCCGGGATGAGGGTGATCGCCACATTTTACGAATATCCAACTAGTGTGGGAGTTGGAACGGCTGATCTGAATCCAAGCAAAATGGGGCAGAGCACACAAAGCATTTTCGTTGCAAACTTCAACCGGACATTGGCATTTCGGGCTACCTCGATCCACGTGAGCAATTATTCGTCGAAGTGGGTTTACGTGGCATATGGACTTTTGCTGCCCTTCCCGACGGCTGCAAACGCAATGGGAAGCGTGCCACCATTTTCAGAGCGGAATCTTCCCTGTCCGCCCAACGTAGACTTTTCATTTGGGTTCTCAGCGGCGACGATCATGATAGGCACGGATATCCCACAGACGAATGTAGTGGCGACGTTTTATGAGTATCCTGTGCCTATGGCTTTAGGTGCGGCGTCTCTCTCGCCTGGGGGGTTCCGGTATCGGGAAGCGCTGCATCTTCCGGCAGCGGCAGTGGCGCACAACACAGTCATCGAGAGGGACCTGTCAAATTTTACGTGGGCTAAATACACAGCCGCGCCGAACATGCCAGCTAATACATTGAAAATCCTGTTTCTAGACATTTTCGATCTAACCATTCCCTCAACGTCCAACCTAGTCGGTTCGTTGCCTCCTCTGCAAAACTACCCTGCGGCGCTAACTTTCCACGCCGGAAAGAAAATATGGATTGTATACGAGGTCAGCGACATGACCAATTTCACATTGATAGATTGGTTGGAGGCCTGGTAATGCCCTGGGGAAGAGGAAGGCTATTTGAAAAAGAATTTGCTTCGCCGGTTCAGCAAGTCATCCCGTGTGGGCTGAGCGGGGAGGGGCTGAATCCGTTTACCGCCCCGAGCAAATGGACGACAAGACTGTTCAATCCGGTAGCTGCCGGATACAGTGTAATTCTGGCGGCAATTGCCAACAAAGCCATACGGCTATACAAATACTCCATTCTGATGATCCCGCCAGTGGGGGCTACGGTGACATGTGTACCGGGCTGGGGGGGTGGTGCTGGGAGTATCATGGCCCATCAGTGTCCCATCATCGGGGCTGCATTTATCAATGCTACATTCAATCAAATGGATTTCGGACCTGTTGGGATCGCGTGGGGAATTGGCCTAAATTTTGACATGTTCATTTCCGCTGCCAGTTCCATATGGTTTACTTTTCAGTACTCGCTCGAGCCGTATGGTTCTGCAAATGATGGAGATTAGGAAAGGAGGATACGTGGACAAGTTCTGGGATTTGTTTCAGCAAAGCGTGATCGTGCAATCGCTGGTGACGTTGATCCTGGTCGGGACGTTGTGCTACATGTTCGCGACCGGCGCGGTGATTCCTGATTTGTTGGGTCAGGTAACGTTGCTAGTGATTGGCTTTTGGTTCGGGAGCAAAACACAGATGGCGATCTCGAAATCGCAGGGAGTGAAGTAAGATGTTCCCAAACAACTATTGGCGTGCGCACCGGTGCGAGATCCGAAAAAGCATCATCAAGACCATCCGCGAGCATGTCTATGGAAATGCTCCACCGAGGGGGAAACAAATCACCCCCGCCATCGCGCGTCAAATCAAGCAGGTCCCGATTAGAAAGAGGAAGAAGTAATGCCTGCTAAAGGAATCCTGAAAAAGCAGGGTGGATTATTGCGTATCCGAACGAAAAAGATTTCGCCCACGCAATACGTCCACATCTACGTCACGCGGAAAAAGGGGAAGCGCGGCGGGCGGACGATTGCGGGCGAGGTCAGGAGAAAGAAGTAATGGTAGCGGTTTACATCGTGATCGCGGCCCTGCTGGTTCTGGCGTGCATCGCCGCGTATTTCTTGGGGTGGCTTTGATGCTCGATTACTTCGTGATCTTGACGCTGTGTTTTCTCGTGGCCTTTATTGGTGCTGTGATAGGGAGTATACTGGATCACGGCAACGTCAAATCGTTTCAACGCGGCTTCGAGCAACAGGCCGACGCCACGAGATACCTGGCGATCCTGGCAAGGATATCGGAAT
>Ga0315294_10004858_pt1 | contig 14741 bp, 23 predicted proteins | sample YL17G13_40_MG_FD_203626 | JGI IMG/M metagenome (GOLD analysis project Ga0315294, IMG submission 203626) | Sediment microbial communities from Yellowstone Lake, YNP, Wyoming, USA - YL17G13_40 | ecosystem: Environmental > Aquatic > Freshwater > Lake > Sediment | place: USA: Wyoming | collected... | reverse complement strand
TTGGCCTTCTCAAAACCCTTCGCGCAGGTCGTGTGGAATCCCACGCCGACGCTGATGTCCCTCAGCTCGTCTATGGCGCACTTGATCCTGGACTCCGCGAGGTATCGGTCAATCATCTCGGCGTACGTCGGAAGTATCTTTTTTGACTGTCGAACATAGCTTGATGGGATAATGCCGACAGTCTTCTTGTGTGGTCCGCCGCTGATGGCTTGACCGAGCCGCTCGCGCCAGGACATCTTATTCTGTGCCTGCCAGGAACGCTCTCAGTTGTCCTATCGTCATCTCGCCCTCGGAGGGCATCACGACGTAGGCGTAGAACGGCTTGCCCGCCTTGGACTTCATCTTACCCTTGTTCATCACGGCGAACGTCTTGCCGTCGATTGGCAGCAGCTTCTCGAAGTTGCCCCACAGCGACGTATGCTGCGTCAGGTTCGCCCGGTATTTCTTGCCGACCTCGACGAACTCTTCGGTCTTCTTTGGCATCCTCGGTATCGCCGCGCCATCGGGCTTAAGCTCCAGGACCTCGAAGACCTGGTGCTTCTCGCTCTTGGGAAGGCCATTCATGTCCTTGCCCGCGTAGTCAAATGGTTCCCCAACGGCCTTGACAAGGTAGGCATAAAAGGTCTCTTCCTTGCCGCGTTTCTCGGGTGATAGGAACTGCAAGAAGGGCAGTCCCGGCGTGGATTTAAAATCCTTCATCTTTTCAATATCTAAACTCATACTGGTTCTAGCTCTAAGCTAGGCTAATCGACTATTTAAAGTTATTGCGAAAATCATGTCATAAAATTTAAATATTCGGCGGCCAACGAGGTTTTAAAAGAAGCCCAAATCGTGCCCCCCTTTATTTATACCATACATAAAAAAGCGTACCTAATATCTATTGGATACAGAAAAAGACGCATTAGATAAACTTAGGTTTCCATCGGCCTCGGCTGCCTTCCCCGCTCGGACCGCTTGGCAACCCCATAAATGCCCAGCGCCATAGCCCAGAGGATGTCGTCGTGCCGGCCCTCGGGGTGCCAGAAGGTCATAACGCCCTTCTCCTCAAACTGGCCGGTCTCCCTGGCCTGGGACACCTGGCTGTAACCATACTGCTGCTCGTTCATCTGCACGATGATGTCCCGGTATTCGTCGGCGAAGGGGACGCCGACGCGGCGCTCCTCCACCTGTAGATAGTAACTCATCATCACGTCCTGCTTGGCCTGCGCCGTGAGTATGATGCCCTGGAGCTGCGGAAAGTTCGCCTTGATGACCTCGGTGGGCATCTCGCCTATCTGGGTCTGGTCTATCGTGGCCTTGACGACATTGAACTTCTGCGTAAGCCATATCGCATGACTTACCATGTTTGTCAGCAGCGTCCCAAGCGGAAATACCTTCAGGTAGACGAGCATCCACGCGGACTCTATGGTCTCGGTATCGGTGGGGTCGTCCTTCTCGCCCAGCGTCCGCCAGAGACTCTTCGACACCACGCGCTTGCTGCGCCTGAATATGGCTATCGCGGTATAGTCCCTGCGCTTGCCGATGTCGATGCCCATCGCGTGCTCGCCCGTAAACTTGCCACTGTAGGCCAGAAGTTCCTGGTCGGTGATGAGCTGCGGCAGGCCCTTGGATACCCGGCCGTCGTAATATTCGTCCTCGATGGCGCCGCGTATCATGTCCTGTGTGAACAGCGCCGTGGCGTCCTCCCTGAACGCCGCGTTGTATTCCGTGTCGAAGCGCAGCTCGCCGACCAGAGCGCGCATCTCTCTGAGGTATCCCTCGGTGATGAGCGGACAGTCGGAGGACTTTACGTGCTGTGTAAACCAGTCAGGATTAGTCCAGCATCTATAGAAAATGTGCTCCCGCCCCCAGGGCGTGCTAATCATAATGGCGATGCCTGTACCTGCGGCCTTCTCCCTGGTGGCGAGCATCGGGAAGATGACGCTGGTTATCACGCCTTCAGGCATTTACGCAAGGGTTGCCCCTCTGAACGCTGCCTCATCCATGATAACCATATCTGCGGTGTAGCCGCGAAGGTTGAAGCCATTTTGACTGCACGGCAGCGCGACAATCTTCGACTGGTTCTTGAACTCTATCTGCGTCCGCGTGTACCGGACGACCGAGCGCCTGAGTATGGGCGACGCCATTATCATCTGAGCTATGACGCCGAACATAATCATCGACTGGCGCAGCCCCTTCGAGACGATGAGAACCGTCATGCCCGACTTCGTATAGACGAAGTGAATGGTCTTCACCGCGATGGTCGTCGTCTTGCCTGACTGTAAAGGCGCGTAGGTCGTCTCCGGCTTACGCTCTACCCCAGCAGGCGGCGATCCGCTTGTTGTCAGCCCTCAGTAGGGACTCCTGGTATGGAAATGGCACCCAGCCCATGATGAGTTTGGCAAAAAATACAGGATCATCTCGTAGCCGTTTAACTGTTTCGCTCATCTTTCTTTTTCACCTCCTCTATGTAACTTTTCCTTCCTCGTCCTGGCGACCGCCGCCGCTGGAACTTTGTCCATTTTCTCCACCTTGCGGCGCTCATAGTATAATCTGCCTATATCGTAAAAAAGGGTGATAATGATGCCGATGATGTTAATCACCAGCAGAGCCTCGATGGGGTCCATTACGCCTTTTCCTCTTTGTTCCTATAATACCAGCTCAGCGCGACCATTATGATGCCGTTTGCGAAGATGATGATGTCCTTAAGAGATTCTGGAATAGCAAGCATGGCGATGCCCACAAGCGATAGCCCGCCAATTACGACCATGAACGCCAGCACGCCGCGCCAATCGTCTTCTTTGAACTTTGCTATCTCGTCTGCAACCTCCCTGATGCCCACCTGCGCCTCTTTCTCACCGTTCTCTGCTTTCTCCGTCACCCAATCCCCCCTCTACCGTCACTACCTTGAAATCTCGGCCTCCGAGATACATGGTGCCGATGTCGCTTGTCTCCTTTGTTGGACGATTCGTGACCACCGCCGCGTAGATGACCACGGACCGAGGTATGGACCATATCGTCGGCAGGCCCATCTCCCCCTCGGTTATGTCCTCCAGAAGGATGTGCTCGATGCCGTAGGCAGTGTCATAGCTTAACTGCACGAATCGCGCGGTCAGTTTCTTGTAACAGGCAACGACCTTGTTGTCTATCCGCTTGACGCGCCGGTTCTTCGATGCGTCGCACCAGTGCAGTTCGACTATGTCTTCCGGCATCAGGCCGTCGATGATGGCGGCGACCCGATCAAAGTCAACTTTAAGCGCCATCTTTCTTTGCCTCCTCCTCTGCCCTCGCTATTATGGTCGTCAGGTCGTCCTCCGTCGATGTCGCGCCCGCCCGCCACAGCAGCCTCGTCATCACGTTTATCATCTTGACCAGCTCGCCCGCCCAGCGCACCCGCATCTTCGGGTCATCGCTGGCGGCCTTGTATTCACCTATGATGATGTCCATGCAAGCCCAGGCCCGCTTTAGCAATTCCTCCATCGACTTGTCATCGGGCGCGTCGGACAGTTCGCGCTTGGTCATGTAGTCCAGCGGCGTCCACTCTCTGAGGTCCATCAGGTAGACATGACGATCCTCGCTTATGCCAGCAAAGACCGGGACGGCGTTATAGCGTTCGCAATAGGCGACCAGGTTCTTCCGCTTGGGGTCATCTGCGGCGCCGGTTGGGCCAAGGATGCTGTATTTGCAGCTCACCATCAGGTAGACGCCGTTCTTATACGCGGTGACATCCAGCGGAACGTGGACATCCTCTTTGCCGACCTTCCAGATGTCGTCGTGCGAGCCGAACTTACGCATACAGTGCCAGCCATAGCGCCTGAGTGTCGCCATGACCTTATATTCAAAGTTCCGGCCCCGGACGTAGTTCTTGTTGGACTTCTCTGCAACCTTCTCGTAATATCCAAGGGACCGGGCCTCATCCAGGCTCAACATGACCATGAGGTCAACCAGCTCCTCGAAGGCGTTGGCCGAGTCGCTGGTATTTATGAAGAAGTCATACTCAATCAGTTCCATCTCGGTCTCACTCGGATGCGCGGCCTGCTCGGGCGTAAGTTCATATTGGCGACCGGTCAGTCCGACTATGGTGAATCCATAGGCTTTAAGCATCTCGGCCTCGTTCAGGAAGCGGCAGTCATCGACGACCACGTTTGGTTGATCCTCGGCCTCCACCTTATTCAGTGTATAGAGCGCCCAGACATCCGCGTCGATTTCCCGCAGTTTCGTGCCAATGGCCTGTAGCAGGCTCCGGTCTTTCTCCTCCATGTCAAACAGTTCGGTCGCTATCTCCTTGATGGCATCGGCGAAGCTATACTTGACGAAGCCGAAGTGTTCGACCAGGTAGTTCGCCATCGTCGTCTTGCCGCATCCGGCCTTGCCGGTGAACGCTATCCTCATTTTATCCAGTCCCCCGAACGATTATGCTGTTGCTGAACGTGGTTATGCCCGCGGTGCTGGCCGAAACGGTACATTTCATAACGACGGTCACTGATTGCCCCACGTTTATTACCTTACCCTCGGCGTCCCACGTTATGGTGACGTACTGTGCCGCCGTCGCCGGATTCCAGCTCTGAACCACCATCGACAGGATCGCCGCGACGTTGCCCGCGTTCTTGATATAGACCGTGCGGCTCGCACTGCCCCCGGCGTCCAGCACGCCCCAATCTATATCCGTTACGACCTGCGTGCAGGCCGCATCGGAGTAGACCTGAATATTCAGGTTTGGCGGTATCACCACGACAACCTGGCCGTGACTAGACAGCGTACGCTCAATGAGTAGGGCCGCACTGGCTGTACCTATGATAATTGTCGTTAAGAGAATCAGCGATGTTATTGATTTCTTCATTGGTATCCCTCATTCTCTCTTTCCGGCGGATTATCTGGGTCTATACGCTCACAGCTATCGCAGAAACCCGCGTCGCTAGGATTGCAGTCGGAACAACGTGCCTCGTGTTCCTCCTTGACGTATGCCTCGATGAGATTCCACAAATCCTCGGTCTCCTCATCAAGCAACACTGAAGCGCATATCCAGTCATCAAGTTTCTCTTTTGCGGTCATTTCTTTTTTTCCTCCCTACACATCTCCGTATGTGGACAATTCTTGCACATCCAATCCGGGCAATAAATCGGCGGCGGGTGCTCGGTGTCCTCGGAGGCCCGCAGCCAGCGGCCCGGCGTCAGGAGGTCCACGGTCTCATTTGGAACCGTGTGCTCCTTGTACGGTGGCATCCCAGACCCCTCCCAGTTGCGCCCAAAGTAGACTATGCGGAGCGCCTTGAGTTTACCGAATACGTCGGGAAACTGGATGAGGCCCAGCGTATAGTATGCCTGGAGCTGCGCGACGTGGTGCGGATTCGGCGCCTTGGTAACGTATTTCAGGTTATACTGGGTCTTGAGTTCCAGGACCATGCCATCGGCCTCGGTCAGTATATCAATGTGGCCAGTTATCGCGAAGTCGTCCGTGGATTCGGCGGGCACGCCGTAGAACCTGGCCAGGTCGCTCGCGCTGACGTTCAGCTCGAACTCCCGGCTCTCCTTATCGTAGAGGCTGGCGACGTACCAGCCGATTGCCCTGCCCCAGAAGAGGGGCCAATAGTCATCCCAGCTCGCTATCGTCTTGAAGCGCCGCTCGAAGAACGAGTATCGAACCTTCAGCAACTCGCTGACGTGATATTTCTTCAGCTCGTACTCCCTGGGCACGGCATCCTGGCGTATGCGCTGGAGCGGGCAGGTCTCGTGTTTCTCCGAGTCCTCGCACGAGAGGCAGGTCTTCCAGTCCACTAGACTGTTGATATTCGGACAGGGAATGTATTGCCAGACCATCTTCATCGCGTCGAGAAGCGTGTGTGCATAATATTCGGTTTCAATCTCACTACGAATAGGACCCAGCTCGTGTATCAATTCGTGAACAAGCGTCTTGCTGAGGCCGTCCATCAGGAACGTAATAAATTTGTCCTCATCTATTTCCTTGTCCGCAGCTTTCATGTGACTTGCTAGTCCCTTTGCTATCTCGTCCACATATATCTCAATCTCGGGCAGATAGTCCTTAAGCATCGCTATAACCCACAGGATCGCGCCGTTCTCCCTGCTAAATTCGTTCAGATTCTCCTTGAAGTATCTTGTGGCCCAGCCGCTGAGGGGCCTCTTATCGTCCTTTTCCCGCTCCTTTGGAAATATCTGTCGCATTATCTCTCTCAAACTCTCATCGGTAGTCGTGAACTCAATTCTCTCGCACATCTTTTCGAGAAGGTTGGCTACCACGTCTTCCGCATTTTGAATCATGTCAAAAGTCTAAACCGCCCAGTTCATATATAAAGCTATGATACAATGGAACAATGGAACACTGTAACAGTGTATCATTCATTTAAATATCTGAAGCGAGGATAGGCTGGTGATGAAGAAATACGACAAGTTCCAATGGTTAGAGTTCTGCCCCGACCTTGAGGGCAAACGCGACATGATAACCATCGACGAACTGCCAAACAAGCGGGAACAGTATGGTATAAATAAGCCAATGTTCATCAGTCGTTTCCTTTTTAACAAGGCGGCGCCCGTGGGGCCAGTCCTGTCGAACTTCTATATGGATTTCGACTGGGAGGAAGACCCGCAGCTCGCGCTGGCGGAATTGGTAGACGCCGCCGAACATTTCGTGACGCTGGGTGTCGATGAGACTCTACTAAAACTCCGATATACGGGCGGTAAGGGCGGAAGCATCGAGGTTCCATTCGGTTATTTCGACGCGGCACCGGCAGAAGAATTGCCGCAGGTCTGGCGACGCATCGCCGAGGACTTGAAGAATAGCACGCATTGGAAGACCGTGGACCTCTCCGTATATGACAAGCGCCGGGTATGGCGCATGACGAACACCCGGCACAAGTCTGGCAGGTTTAAGATACCCGTCACCATCGACCAGCTACACACATTAAAACTCGGGGGCATCCAAGAACTGGCAAAGGACCCCCAGGACTATACGCCCGTAGACGACAGGACCGTCGAGGTAACGCCCGCGCCTAGGCTCAGGGCGGCGTTTAAGGACGCACTCACCGAGGTCAGGCGGGAGAAGACCAAGTTCAAAAAGCTCGTCGGCGAGAAGGCGGCGGAGTTCGACAAGATATTTCCATGCGTCGAGGCCGTCATAACGGAAGGCGTGGACGCCGAGGAGTTCCAGAGGAACCCGACCGCGTTCAACATCGCCGTGGCCCTCATCGACCTGGCGGCCCCGGATGATTACATACTCGATAGACTCACGGAGTTTGCCAAGAACTGCACGCCCCCGCTGCCGGAAGAACGCTATGACGAACTGCCGCACTGCATCGAGATGGCCAAGACCCATGAGTACGTGACGCACTGCGGCACGCCGGTCTTCGAGGCGCATTGCATCGGGAAAACGAAGTGCTGGGTCTTCCAAAAGAAGACTAGTGAAGATGAAGAGGATGAAGAAACCGAAGACGAGGTCGGAAAAATCGAAGAGTTCAGCGCTGACGAGGTCGCCCAGGCCGAGGCATTCCTGAATGACCCAATGAACATAAATTTGGTTGAAAGTGCGCTATCTGACATCGTAAAGGAGGAAGGTCTGACGATGTCGCTATTCATCTTAGTTATTTCGTGCCAAAGTGTCCAGGTTGGCGGCGAATCGAGCACTGGAAAGAGCCACATAACCGACGTTGTGCTCGATTGTTTTCCTAAAATATGGATAGAGGAGCTTACCGGAGTCAGTGATAGGACCGTAAGATATCTCGGAAAGGAGGTTAAAATCCTCTATATTAAGGAAATGAAGGGCACAAAAGTTGGCTCAGACGAGGAATCTAGTGCCGAATTTGACATAAAACAGGGCATTTCTGAGGGTAAATTGAACATCAGAGTGACCATAAAGAACCCAAAAACGGGCAAATTTAAGACACAACTAGTAAAAACTAAGTTCGGGAGCTTCATTTCGACGACTACAGACGTTGGAATCACTCCGGAGCTTCAAAATAGGATGTGGGAAGTCGTAACGAAGGATTCCATTAGCAGGGACGTGTCCAAACATATAATCATGCAAATGGGACTACCAAAGAGTCAGCAACTCAATAAAAGCTCCGAGCGCAAGGTTATAAGGTGTGCAATGGCGATATTGGACAAGGAAGCTCCCCAAGAGTTCATCATTCCATATTCAGAAAACTTAATTGAGATAATCAATACCTTCGGAAACCAGCCCAGGATACGGCGTGACGCTCAAAAGTTGATAAAGATAATAGAAGGCTTCGCCAAACTTAACTATAGAAACCGTCCAATATATGATGATAACGGCTTAAAACACACAATCTGCCTGCCTATAGACCTTTACTGGGCTATCAAATACCTCTGGCCTGCCATACTTGGAACATTCAGTGGAAGCACAAAGAGGAGCGACGAGGTGTGGGAAACCATCGAGAAAATCATAGATGCTGGTAAGCGTCTAGATTCCGCAACACTCGCCGGACAACTTGACATAACTCAACGGAAGTCGCTCGACTGGCTCAAGCGATTTGCCAACGAGGGCAAACTGACAGAGGGCGCAAGAGACCCAAGGGGCATTTCCTATTCGGCCCTTCGGACCCTGGAGCACGGGGGAGAGAAGTCCAGGGTTAAGACCATCCCTTATTTATTGATCCGCTCAAACTTCAATAGGGGGGTAAAAGGTCTGAATGCCGCCAGCATCACCCAGGCCCAATTCCTCGATGACAAGTCCTTGCCACAGACTTATTTAGATTTTGAGATAATTATCCCCTGTGTCCCAGGGTCCGAACGTCCGAACGTAGAGGACCTTCCCGACGCTCCGGTGCAGGTTGTCGGCAGGATAGATAGTGGCATGATGACGATGGAGCAACTGCTGGACAGCAACGAGGACTCCATGACCTACGGTGGCGTATCGACCGAGATATGCTGGACCATCATCAAGGGCAGGCGGTTCTACCGGTGTCCCAAGTGTCACCACCGCCTGCATCTGTCCCTGGTGGACGACGACCTGCATTGCCACAACTGCGGCCACGTCGAGCACGTCGAACACTGCGACCCGGAGGAGTTAGAATGAAGCTGATATATTTCGCGTATCCGTATAGCGACGACCCGCTGAGGCGCACCGCGGAACTCAAGTCGCTCCTCGTGCGCCTCATCGCGGCCCGCAAGGACATCGTGCCCTTCGCGCCCCACTTCGCCTTCGACGCCATCATGGACTACCCGAAGGGTTATTCCAACCTCTACGTGCTGGACTGGGAGCTGGTCATCATCTCCCGGTGCGACATGATCTGTTTTCCAACGCCGCTGACTCCCGCTGAGAGTCAGGGTTGCGCATGGGAGCGCGCATTCTCAAGGTTCATCGGCATCCCCGAGGTCGAATACGGGGCGCTGCTCGCAAACGAGGAGGGAGTTCTAGGGTGCTTCTGAAGGTTGACGTGGTCGATGGCCGCTACCTGGGCTGCTGGTCTTCAGGCGGCGCCTACAAGCTCCTGGAGCCGCCCTGTCTCCCGCACTTCTGGTCCTCGGTGCCCCGCGAGCGGAGTGTCCCCATGCGCAGGCGGCTGCTTTCCCAATATCCCACCTACAGCACGCTCCATCGCGTGGACTGTGACAGCGTCAAGTCGGTGCCCTACCAGCGGGACGAGAACAGCCTCGAAGCGGACATCCCGTTCGTCCAGTTGATGGTGCTGCTCTACGGCTTCACGCAGAAGGACACCCAGGTGTCACATGCTGCCTGGGACATGGAGGTGGTCGGCGGCGGCCAGTTCCCCAACGCGGCCCGCGACCCCATCTCCGCGCTCTCCTGGTATTCCCCAGGCCACGAGGAAGTTTTAACCGGGGGCGAGGCGGGCATCATTGAGGGCTTCTCGGACCTCATGTGCAAGGGGAACCCAGATTCCTGCGATACCTACAACGGCAACCGGTTCGACTGGCGCTACCTGATCCAGCGCGCGGCTGTCCTGAAGGCCAAGCTGCCCGTAGGTCGCCGCAGGGACCCGCCGTGGGTGCAGCAGTTCGAGCGCAGGTTCGGCAAGATGAAGGGCATCGACTACGAGATTAACCTCACGGGGCGCGTGAACTTCGACGTGTGGAGGGAAGTCCGCTATGACACCTCGCTGACCGGGGAGATCAAGAACCGCCAGTTGAAGACCGTGGCCCGGTATTTCTTCCCGGACGAGGACTTCGTTGAGGTTGACCGCGCGCACCTTGGCCGGTTGTCCCCCGGTGAACTGCGTGATTACTGCCTCAGCGACGCCCGCGCGACCTACAAGCTCGCCGACTCATATCTCTCGCTGCTCATGCTGCCCACCGTGGAGCTGCACTGCCCGCTGGACCTCATCGTCCGCCGCACGCCCAGCCACATCGGGAACTACCTGTACGGTTCGGAGTTCAAGCGCCTGGACGTGGTCAGCGACGGGCCTAACCTCGAACGGTTCGATTACCTCTGGGAGGGGTCGAAATGAGACTTGCGTGTCTCTTTGGCTTCCACGGCTCGCGCTGGCGCTGGGACCCCCGGAGCTGTGTCTGGCGCTGCTCGGGTTGTGGTGCCATCATGTGGGTCGGTTCTCCGCCGGGACTTGACCAGGGCACGCTCCGGGTGCGCTGGATGACCGATGACGAGGCCAGGGAGCGCGCAGCGGAGGGGGATTGCCCGCCCGCCGTGATTTGGGGCTTCCAGGACAGAGGCAGAACCGGGGACCTGGTGATTCGTTACAATCTGCCGCCCCGGACGAAGCTCGATACCATCGTTCATGAGTTTCTCCACTGGGTCGCGTCGTGGATGCCCCCGCCAATCAGGCGATGGATTGACTATATGTTGGATGGTGAATGCTATGGATAAGCCGCGTATGGTAGACAAGGCGCTCTTCAGCAGCGAGTGCGACGAGTGGGGGACCCCCAGGCCGCTCTACGACCTGCTGAGCAAGATGTTCGGGCCGTTCGACCTGGACCCCTGCACGTCTAAGGACAACCCGCTGGGCACGCCCCGGTTCTATACAAAGGAGGACGACGGACTTAGTCACTATTGGAGCGATGGAGGCACTTACGACAACCCGATTAAGGTCTACATGAATCCGCCTTACGGTTGTGACATTGGTGATTGGATATTCAAGGCGTGGCACGCGGCCCAGTTTAACCGGGCGCTCGTCGTCTGCCTGCTCCCCGCCAGGACGGACACGAAGTGGTGGCACAACTATGCGATGCAGGCCGAGCGCATCTATTTCATCAAGGGCAGGCTGACCTTCGAGGGTGCCAGTAACACGGCGCCGTTTCCATCGGTCGTGCTGGTCTTCCACGGCCACACGCCCATACCGAGGGTCTTCTCGCTGGAGGTGCCGAAATGATGCTCGCGGTTATCGGCCTGGTCTTCTCCACGATGCTGTTGATGGCCTCGCTCTGGCAGGTTGAAATCTGTAGCTGCTGGGCCAAGGATACGGGATTCGACATGCCGTTCTATTTCATTCGCGGCATGGACTGGGCGGTCGCCCGCGACCTCTGGTACACCGTGAACATCCTGTCCTGGGGCCTCGCCGCAATCTCGGCCTATTACCTGGGGGTGCCATGATGGCCGGATGGAGACCCGTAGAGTCAACACCCATGAACCTAAATCGTCGTAAGGCGCGGGGAGCCATGATGGCGTGCTGTAAGTGTGGCGTGGGTCTTGAAACCGTCAAGAACTATGTAACCAGAAGTAAGGTGGGTGTCGGGCACTCGATACCATACTGTGTGCCGTGCGCCAAGGAGTTGAACCTGATTTGAGTCTGTCGCTTCAAAAGTTGTACGACATCCTCGAACCGGCGGAGCCGGATTTCCTGGACTTGCTGGACGCGATGACCATGCGTCGTTACAGCGGCGCCCACGTTGAGATATTCGAGGCGGGCATCGTGCGTGAGGCCGTGACTCACATCGACGTTAAATCTATGTACCCGATGGTGATGGCTGTCCTGAACCTGAGTCCCGAGACCGTGAAGCTCGTCGCACTTAAGCCATACACCGGCCAGTATATTTTCAGTCCCGGATATATCGAGGTTCCCGATGAGCGCCTGGATAAGCAGGTCTGCATATCGGTCTCGCCCGAGGACGGGGTCACGCGCAAGGCCATGCTCCGCTTCTTCGAGATGCGCCAGCAAATCCGCAAGGAGGGCGGGCCCCTCGCGGACTCGCGGCAGCAGGGCGTCAAGCTGATAATGAACGCCATCTACGGCTACAACGGCATGGAGTACGCGCGCTACGGGTCGTTCCTGGTTGCCATAGTCTGCACGGCCACGGGCCGATTTATCATTGGCTTGATACTTAGCTGGCTGAAGTCCTGGCTGGAATCTAAGGGAGTGCGTCCACTTGAGGTTGATACAGACGGCGTCTACGTTCGTGGGACCTTTAACCTCGCCGAGCTGGTGGAGTTCGTCCGGGCCAAGTTCTACCAGTTCCCGCTTGCCAACATGCTGAACATTGATGCCCAGGTCTACGACGGCATGATTGTAGTGAAGATGAAGAACTATGTGCTGCGCAACAAGGACAAGAACGTGTTTACCGGCTCCGGGTTCCACGGGCGCAACATGCCGCACGTCGCGGAGCAGGCCCTTGAGGACTTCGTCGAGGCGCTGTTCACTGGCGGCGACCTGAACAAAACTTGGGCGACGTGTGTGGGCAGGCTCGCGGGGCAGAGGGTCCAGGACTTCGAGATGTGCGTGGACATGAACAAGGACCCCGAGGAGTACGAGGAGACGACGATGTACGCGAAGCTCTACGCCCAGCTTCCCGAGGCCGAGTGGGGCGACGAGATACGGTACGTGAAGACCGTGGATGGATATGTCCCGTTGGGGGTGAAGACTGAGGAGGAACTGCTGGCGTCGCTGGATGCCAAATATTATGAGGGGTGGCTGAAGTCCGTGATTGGGCGGCTGCTGGTGCCCCTGCTAGGAACCGACCGCACGGTGGACGAGTTCCACGAGGCGGTCCTTAAAAAGAAAAAGAGGGAGAGAAAAAAGAAATGAACATTCCGTTCATCTGTGACTGCGGCACCTACCTGCGCCTCGGCGTGGACGAGGAGACGGGGCAGTTGGTGGTTATGTGCTCCGGGTGCGGCCAGGTTTATGAGCTGAAGACGTTAGAGCTGAGTCCCGAGGCCGTGGTCGCCATCAAGAAGCACTGCTCGGACCTGGAGACCGGGAAGATTCTGAGCTACATGACCAAGAGGGTTCCCCAATGAAGGTTGCAGAAGCCCGGTTCTATCTGCGGAATAGGCGGCCCGGCGGACTTGGGGGAGATACTAGCATTCTATACATTCCTAAAGAAGTTCGAAATATATTAAAACTAAAAAATGGGGATATTGTAGAGTTTTCTGAGGAAGGTTATAGAATATACCTTTCAAGGGTTCCCCAATAAAATTTTATTATGCTATATTTTTTTCAAGGGCGCTATGCTTTCTCAGATTTTGTCAAAGCTGGCAATCATCGTCGCCGGCTAAAATGCTTCAAGAATTTCTGACCGGGGTGTCTTTTTCCGTACCTGATTCCAATCTAATACACTTTTTAGTGTGTGGTATAAATGTTTTAATGTAATAAAAATGTTATACTATATGTCTCTCATAAATTTATAAATTGAAACAGTATCAGAATACTATTGGGTGTCCAATATATCATCCCAGAGCTGGCTTATTGGACATCCAATATGAATGCCGTTGACTACAATTCTGTATACCAAACTAAAAACTTGCGCGACATGTGCGACATGCGCATTTAGTTTATCAGGTACACAAAAAGGTGTATCAGATACACTAAAAAGCGCATTGAATAAATGAAAAATTGCACAAAAAGGTTAATTAAAAGAAGCCCCTTAACATGTAGTAAACGGTTAGGATGGTCCCGACCGTGAAGACCAATCCCATGAACCATTTAAAAAATCTGTAGTCACTCATTGGTTATCCCTCAACTGTTCGTCTAACTCGGTGTCGTCGTATTCGGTTATAGCCTCGATTATAACGAATAAAGCGGTGTCCTCATGGAATAGCCTGATAATTTTTTCAAGGGTTTCGTCGGTCTTCATTTTATACACCGTTCTTAATTTCGTCTTTTATCAGGCTTCTTATCTCGGACCTGATCGAGTCGCGGGTTGCGTCTTTTGAGACCTTAAAGATTTCCTCTTTCAGTTGTTCTAAACTCATTTTACCAGTGTCAAATAGTTCTCTTATTGCCTTCACCTTTTCCTCAGATACGCCGCTTAATTTAGCGAAGTCGGCTATAATGTCCGCCTTTTCCTTTTCCTCTTTACCTCTAAGCTCGAATATGTTTTCGTTGATCCACGTATCGACGCATTGGTATTTCCTAAGAATTTCGTCTTGTCTTTCGGTTGATTTGAGTATGCCTTTCAACCCGTACGTTGAGGATATTTTACCGGTGTGGTTCATGAGAAACTCTTTCAAGTCTTCATCATTATGAACATAAGTTAACCTTTCGAGGATTGTATCCCCGAGCGATCTTAGGGTGTAGGGCGACGCTCCAGCCAATCCCAGCGACTTGAACAATTTGTTCGTCACGTCGTTTAGATCGCGCGTGTCACACTTATCTGGGCGTCTACAATTGCCTAGTTTTATGTCCTTTATTTTGTCTATGTCGTTAGTGTGGATTTTAGTGTTGAGGTATAATTCAAGCCATTCGCCTAGTTTAATTGGTAGCACAATCAAGAAGTCGAAATTTCCCTTATTGGGTGTACGCCCTACGACTAGGGTTGGTTTTCTAAGCTCGATTTTACCGGATTTGATCGTGTAGAAATTGGGTAATATATCCCGAATCT
>Ga0315294_10004856_pt1 | contig 14742 bp, 9 predicted proteins | sample YL17G13_40_MG_FD_203626 | JGI IMG/M metagenome (GOLD analysis project Ga0315294, IMG submission 203626) | Sediment microbial communities from Yellowstone Lake, YNP, Wyoming, USA - YL17G13_40 | ecosystem: Environmental > Aquatic > Freshwater > Lake > Sediment | place: USA: Wyoming | collected... | reverse complement strand
AATAAACGCCTCATAAGCGGCATCAAATAAAATTACCGCTTTATTTTCTTTCGCGTAGTCGACCCATTTCTTGAGCTGCTGTTTTGTCGCGACCGCACCGGTAGGATTATTAGGATAACAAAGATATATCAGGTCAACTTTTTCTTTCGGAAGTTCGGGCACAAAATTATTATCGGGCGTACAAGGCATATAAACTATACCTTTATACCGGCCTTTGCTGTCAGGCCTACTGGCTCTGCCAGCCATTACATTGGTATCGACATAAACAGGATACACCGGGTCTGCAACAGCTATGACATTATCTATGCCGAATATTTCCTGGAAATTGCCGGTATCGCATTTAGAACCGTCGCTGACGAAAATCTCTGTCCTTTCGAGACTTACGCCGCGGCTGGCATAATCATTGGCTATCGCCTCAATCAGAAAATCATAGCCCTGCTCTGGGCCATAACCTTTAAATTCATCCCTGCTGCCCATCTGGTCAACGGCATGATGCATTGCTTCAATAATAGCAGGAGGTAAAGGCTCTGTTACATCGCCAATGCCAAGTTTTATAATCTTTGCATCAGGATTTTTTGCAGAAAAAGCCTTAACTCTGTGTGAAATCTCAGGAAAAAGATAGCCAGCCTGTAACATTAAGTAATTTTCATTAATCCTAATCATAATTGTCCCATTAAAGTCAATAAAACAAACAGGTTATATCGCGAAAAAATCATGCCGATATACCCTGCGAAACTGTAAAAAACGCAAGCTAAAATTACAGATAAGTTAAACAACTGTCAATAAATAACGCCAAGTTCCATTACTAAACTTGTCTGCTTTCGGCAGAAAGGCTTACTGAAAGAATGATAATAGCGTTTTTATCTTGCAATATGATTAAAAGTATGATAAAATTTGCGAACTCTCTGGGGCATAAGGAGGCGGGAAACTCAATCGTGTCTGCCGGCGGTTTTATGCAGGCAGCCTGCGATATAGAGTTTAATTTGAAGGTTAAGGACAGACCTAAAACGATTCAGCCTGAATTATCTAATGCGCATACACTGTAAATTTTGACAGGGTATCAATATGACCGAGGTAAAAAAATTCAAAGGTTATGTAAATTTGTCAGGATGGAGCAAATTTATGAATAAGAAACTTACATTTTGTTTAATCTTAACATTTCTTTTAAACGCCATTACAGCAGCAGCTACTCTGAACGTGCCTTCCGGCCTATATCCTACAATCCAGGCCGCAATCCAACAGGCCCATGACGGCGATACAATTATGATAGCGAGCGGCATATACATAGGAACAGGCTTCGAGGTAAATGGCAACAATCTGACGATTACCAGTACTTTTCCAACCGACCCGAACAGAGTTGTAATCGATTGTAGTGACGAAGGATTAGGCGGTTTCACCCTTCGCGGCAGCGGTTGCGAGCTAAGGGGGCTGACGATAGCTAATGTACGAGCAATTGCTCTCAACGGCAGGAACGGCAATCACGCCGGCGACCCCGGAGACGACGGCGGTTGGCATATTGGTCGGGCATTAATTATTGCCGGCAATCACAAGGTTACCAATTGTATCATACGCAATGTCTATCTCGAGGGCGGCGATGGCGGCAACGGTAACGCTGGCGACTCAAACTCCGTTACCAAGGATGGCGCAAAGGGAGGCGATGGAGGCGCTGCGGCAGGAGCGGGCATACTTGTATTACGGGGCAGCCCTGTCATCAAGAACACCATCATCGAAGACTGCAATGTCATAGGCGGTAACGGCGGTGACGGCGGCAGCGGCTATAGCAACGAAGCAAACTCCCTCCAATCCGGACGAGGCGGAAGTGGCGGAGTAGCCGGCGAAGGATTCGGTGCCGGTATATGTGTATTAACAACTGTAGGCATTTCAAACCCTACCTTTGAAGACTGTATTATCAGGAATTGCCGGGCAGTCGGCGGAAATGGCGGTAACGGCGGAAACACTGGATTTGGGGCCGAGCCGGACTCGTCGGGCGGCTACGGCGGACTTACATATTATGACCCGACTCAAGACCCGCCAATTGACCACAGTGCAAACGGCGGCGGTGTTTATGTTGGCTTAAACTGCACTGCAACATTTACTAACTGCACAATCACAAACAGCTCTACTGATGGCAGTATAAGTGGACTTGGCGGTCTTAGCTGGGGAGGCGTCAGGCAACAGCCATTACAGAATACCAATATTCCAAGCTTCGGGGGCGGTATATATTGTGCGTATAATTCTTATGCCTCATTTTCAGGATGCGATATACAGGACAATAACGTCGTTTACCATGAGGACTACTATAGCGGTTACGGCGGCGGACTTGCGATTGTAGATGCAAATTCTGTAAGACTTGCAAACTGTAACATAACGGGCAACTCTGCTACTGTCGGCGGCGGTTTCTATGGCGGCTGGATAGCTGATTTGCGTATAACAGGCAGTAATGTTCTGAACAACTTTTCGTACATCGGCGGCGGTCTGTTTATTAATGACATTAATAACGCTGATATTTTCAACAGCGTTATCAGCGGCAATTCGGCAGAATTTACATCGGATGATTTCTACGGCTCAGGCGGCGGTATATACTGCTCTACGAGCGATACCCAGATGTCCGACTGTACAATCGCCGAAAATACTGCAAGCAGTTCAGGCGGCGGCATTTATATTGATATAGATATCAACACTGTGCTTTTCAATTGCCTAATCACCGGCAACAAGGCCAATAGTGACGGCGGCGGTATATCGGCCAACTGGGATGCTGTGCCGAAAATACAAAACTGCACAATCGCAAATAATGCCATTACCGGCAACGGTTTTGGCGGCGGTATTGCCGTCAATTACGGCAGTGATTCTGTAATTATCGACAGCATTATATGGGGCAATACAGCTATTTCCGCCGGCTCACAGATTGGGTTAAGCACCGGCGGATTTGCCGATATGCCGTCAAACCTTAATATTTCTTACAGCGATATAGACCTGCGGACAGGAACAGACTTTAATTCGCTCTTGCTCGGAGCCGGCAGCGGTTCCGGCACAACTACCGGCGTTCTTGTTGATTCGCAGGCAATTAATAACGAAATCGCTTCTGCCGGCTCGGCAAAAGTTATCGTTAGTCTCATTGAAACGGGCGGACAAACCAACTGGTCCTCGCCTGCTTCGGTCAGCACATTGCGAAGCGAAATCGCAACGCTGCAAAATCAGGTGCTTTCAACGCTCAACGCAGGCGAATGGACACTGCGGCATAAGCTCACAAATGTAGCTGCCTTCAGCGGTCAAATTACACAGGCAGGCCTTAACAAACTTATGACCAATCCATCTGTCGCTCACATCGAGCCGGTCAGATATGTTCATCCCGCGCTTGCTCAGGCAATACCATTGGCAAATGCACTCAACACCCGCCCAACCTACAACGGCTCAGGCGTATCAGTCGCAATTGTTGACAGCGGCGTGGATTATACACACCCAAGGTTAGGCGGCGGCGGTTTCCCAAACAGTAAAATCATCGGCGGTTATGACACAGGCAGTAACGATGCCAACCCGATACCTGCGGGTGAAGCACACGGCACCTGCTGTGCAGGTATCGCTGCTGGAATGCTCGGAACTGTCGGAGACTATATCGGCGGTGTTGCTCCTAACGCAAAAATATATGCCTTGAAAGCTGTTACAGATACTGGGGAATGGCCAACAGATTCAACACTGGCAGCCTGGGACTGGTGTATAACACACAGAAACGACAACCCGGCAAATCCGATTATGGTAATAAGCAATAGCTGGGGTTATGTAAATCTGCCATTTAATAACTCGGCAGAAGCCGATGCATATTCGCCTGCACATACAACAGCGGCACAAACGGCAGTCAACGCGGGAATAACAATCCTTGCAGCGTCCGGCAACGATGGCTTCGCGGGGCAGGGCATTTCCTGGCCGTCAGCAATGTCAAATGTAATAAGCGTAGGCGCCGTGTATGATACAACCGACCAGGTTACCGATTATTCAAATACTGCCGAAAATCTTGACATTCTTGCCCCTGCCGACCCTGTTTATACAACTGATATTGTCGGTGCCGGCGGCTATGACCCAGGCGACTACTTCCCGTCCTTTAACGGCACAAGCTCTGCCTGTCCATTCGCCGCAGGAAGTGTCGCGGTGATTCAAAGTGCGGCAATGCAGTTGACAGGCGAGTATCTGATGCCCTCGCAGGTCAGAACGCTTTTAAAGATAACGGGCGATTCTGTAACGGATACAAAAGTCGCAATTACAAAACCGAGGGTAAACGTCGGTGCGGCAATCGCTTTGCTGTCTTCGTCTGTGCCGATTTATAGCGAAACCGGCTGCACAATAACCGGCCTCACACAGGATGCAAACGGCATATGGGGTATCGATGACAACAATAATATATCCGAGTACCCGAATTTTGTTCTCGGCTACTGGGGTAACTACTACCTCAGTCAGATAATAACCAATAACCCTCTCCAAACCGTCGACAGCAATTGCGTCGATGCAGGTTTAGGCTCGGCTATTAGTAATGGTATGTACAGACATACTACCAGAACTGACCATGTTATCGACATTGCCGATTCCAACGTAGATATGGGATACCATTATCTGCTTAATGCCGATTTACTGGGTGATTTAAATTATGACGGCGTTGTCGATTTTAAAGACTTCGCACTTTTCGCTGAAAACTGGCTGCAGACAGGCTGTGAACCGCTATTTTTCTGCTATGACCGCGATTTGAACCAGGATGGCTCGGTTAATACAGAAGACCTTATGCTCTTTGCTGAAAACTGGCTGAAGACCGAAACCAATCCGCCTGTTCCCAATCCGATGACATGGGCTGTAAGACCTCAGTCGACAGGTGCAAATTCAATCAAGATGGTGGCGACCACTGCAATGGATAGCTCATCAGGCTCACAGGTCAGATACTTCTTCCAGCGTTTTTCCGGCAGTACCACAACAGACCTCGGTTGGTTCTTGGAACCGAATTACATCGACAGGGATGTCATCGAAGGAACGCAATATGGTTACCGTGTCAAGGCAAAAGATGAACGTGACAATGAAACCGGATGGAGCGATGTCAATTATGCAACTCCGAGCGAAGATACAAATCCGCCTCAACCAGACCCGATGACATGGGCAACAGCGCCTTACGCGACATCGTCGTCCTCCATCCGTATGGTTGCAACCGAGGCCAATGATGCCTGTGGACCACCTGAATACTACTTCATTGAAATAAGCGGCCGTCCCGGCGCAAACGACAGCAACTGGCAGAGCAGCACAACTTATGAGGATGTCGGACTTGATCCCTGCACAACTTACACTTATCAGGTAAAGGCTCGCGATAAATCACTGCTTCAGAATGAAACACAATTCTCCGCCCAGGCTTCAGCTACTACGGATAGTGATGATAGTAATGAAACCGACCCGCCAGAACCCAATCTGAGCACATGGGCTTCGGTGCCTCAGGCTATACAGGGTTTAGACGCAAACTACCCAAGCCGGTGGTATCATTTTATGATGGCTACTACTGCTACAGATGCAAGCCCGCCGGTTATGTACTCTTTCGATTGCGTTGTCGGCACTGGTTTCAGCAGCGGCTGGATTGAAACCCCCTTCTATATATCAGGACCGTACCTCAATGCAAATCATTCCGCTTACAAAGTGCGAACAAAAGATAGTCTTGGTAACATTGGTTCGTACTCGCAGACATACCACACGTATTGGGGCTATCTGGATTAAACTCCAGCGACGCCATAGCCATACAAAACAAAAAAGGCCCCTGCCAAAAACAGGGGCCTTTTTTCCTGATAAATTGGTATGATAGAGACTATAAGGGCCCTTGAAAGAACAAAAAGCTCCTTCAAATCGAAAGAACTGGGGCAGCTTAGAATCCGGCTCGAACAATTACTGAAAAAAGTGAAAAATATTCAAATTTTTTTCGGAATTTGCCGATAATAGGCCGATAGGAAAAATAAAAACGTTGTTACCTTTACGGACAGCGATAAGACTGGTAAGTAGAAGGCACAATCAACGGAAAACCGGATTGTGCCTTTTTTATTTTAAACAGTTGGTTAATTTGAATCAGAAAAACGAACAAAAGTTAATAGAGCCGAGCGATATTAACCTGTACACTGCATTGGCAATCTTTGCTGGTGCCGCCGGGCAGCTTATTGACGGCATTCTCGACGCCGTCGAAATGGAGGACCTGCTGCAGGCAGAAAAACTGGCCGCAAGGTTAAGTATTAACAGCAGCGGTGCACAACTGGCGGCTTTTACAGAAAACACAAACAGCCTTATAATCGCCGCCAGGGGACAGAAGTTGTCTGTCGCAAGAAACCAGGCGGAGAAATTAAGATGTGCCTTCGAGCAAATGACCAAATCCGCTGACACTGCAGCACTGGAGCAAAGAATTACTCTTGAAGAAAAATCTGCCGAACTTCAACGCTCAAAATAATCTCCTGTTTTTTGCGTTATTAACCTGCTATTTCCATTCTGCATTTCTCAATAGCTGCCAAAAATTCCCTGCCATAGCCTTTACGCAGAATTCTGCTGTCAAGCACAACCACAATGCCGGTATCCGTTTTGCTTCTTATAAGTCTGCCGAAACCCTGCTTGAATTTTATAATCGCCATCGGAAGCTGATAGTCCGCAAATGGGTCGCGTCCCTCGGCTTTTATATGTTCAATTCTTCCCTGGATGAGCGGATGTGTGGGAACCGCAAAAGGCAATCTGACTATAATAACATTGCTCAAGGCCTCTCCCGGCACATCCACCCCCTGCCAGAAACTGTCTGTGCCGAAAAGCACGCTGCCGGTATTGGCTTTAAATCGTCTTAAAAGTTCGCTTCTATCCGTTCCGCTGCCCTGCACAAGCAGCTCGATATCCTTTTCGCTGAACCAGCCGGAAAGCAATTCGACAAATTGTTCGAGCATCTGGTAACTGGTGAACAACACAAAAGCGCTGCCGTTTGTCTGTGTTATATATTTTTTTATCTTCTCTACCGCTGCCTGTGCGAAATTTTCATCGTTCGGTTCAGGCAGGTCCGGCTCGATATACATCGTTACCTGCCTTTGATAGTCAAAAGGCGTCTCGAGCTTTAATCGTTCAAATTTATCAAGTCCGATACGCTCGGCAAAAAACCCAAATTCCTCGCCCTGGCCTGACAACGCGACGCAGAGAGTCGCGCTTGTAAGTATTACCGACTCAAATTCATCAAATAGACACTTTTTTATATTTTCCGCCACATTGACAGGGACTTTCCTGAGCGTCAGTGTCTTTCTTTTGTTTTTTTCCGACTCAACCCAATAAATGCAGTTGTTATCGTCGTGCAAAAGATAATTCTTCAAATCCGCTTCAACCGCTGCCAGCAGGTCCGCAAAACGTAAAAACTCGAACTGCTCATCTGCATCTGTGCTTTGACCGGCGATTTTTGAAAGAGAAAACCTCAGCTTTTTAACCGGTTCAGTAACGCTGTCGACTACAAAACCGGCTCTTGTTCTGCCGTTGCCTCCGTTTGACTGAAACCAATCCCCAATATTCCTGAAAAAACCATCCGCAGCTATGCGGCAGGAATTTACAAGATTGACGGCTTCGCTATATTTGGTATTGGTAAGAAATCCTTTTTTTGTTCTTTGATTATATAACCCGTTGAGAATAAATGAGATACGCGCATCGCTTACATCCAGTCCGAAATGCTCCTCGGCTACATGCTCAATATTGTGCGCTTCGTCGACAATCACGAATTTATAGTCGGGAAGTATTGAAACACCCTGCTGTCTTAATACGAGGTCGCTGAACAGCAGAGCATGATTTGCCACAATGATATCGGCATTTTCCAGTCGCCTGCGGTTTCGCCAGTAAAAACATTTGCTGAAATTCGGACATTTTCTTCCTTTGCAGCTTCCATGTTCGCTCATTACCGCATGCCATACCTGCGGGGATGGAACAAATGAAAGGTCGCTGAGCGAACCGTCTGTGCTCTGTTTTGCCCAATTGCTCAGCTGCACAAGCACAGCGGTGTCGCTGTCAAAAAGACCCTGCTGTCTCCTGACGGCAAACTCAAGTCTTCTGGCGCAGACAAAGTTATTGCGCCCTTTTGCAAGACAGGCGGTAAAACAATCCTCCAGCAGGCGAGCCAGAAATGGAATGTCCTTGTTTATCAACTGTTCCTGCAGCGTGATTGTATAGGTGCTTATAAGAATCCTGCACTTCTGCTGCTTTGCCGCCTGAATGGCAGGTACCAGATATGCAAAACTTTTACCAATCCCCGTTGGCGCCTCAAGTGTAAGATGAAAATGCCCTTTTAAGGCATTCTGCACGGCTTTTGCCATCTGTCTCTGCCCAGGCCTGTCCTCGTATCCGGGATATGCCTTTGCAAGAACCCCCGCGGAACCGAAAATTCTTTCTTCATTGAAATCATCCTGCTGTTCAAAGCTAACCAAGACAGCTCACCGTGACTTTTTCTCTATTACCTGCTTCAATGCCTTTACAGCAATGCTGTCAGGCATCTTTTCGGCAGCAGAATTTATCGCCGCCATCGCCAAATCGGTTTTATCAAGCTGATAATACACGTATGCCAGCAGAAAATTGAGTTCTGCTGATTGTGTCTTCTCAGCCCATAGTTTTACATCTGCAATCCTGCTCTCCAGCCGGTCCTTGTCAGGTATCATCGCATTCAGGTCGATTTTTAAATCGACGTACTGCGGGAAGATATTTATTGCTCTTGCAAGAAAGTACGCACTGCTCATATATTCTCCGGAGGCAAACAGGGCATGTGCCCTGCCTGCGTAAGCAAGCGGGTCATCAGGCTTATATATGCTGGCAAGTGTATAGGCGTCAATAGCGCGATAATATTTACCCTGCTTTAAAAATTCCTCAGCCGTTCGCATGTAATAGTTGAATTTGTCATGTGTCTGCGTCGCAAAGCTCTTATGCACACCAACAACAGCTTCGGCGGTTTCTTTTTCTATTTCTGCCAGTTCGCTTCTCAACTCAGAAGGACCTTTTTCCGGGGGCTGGTTCTGCTCGGCAGGCCGACCGGTTTTCTGCGGCTGCGGAGCTTTCTTTATCTCTTCGAGCATTTGCTCATAAACATCTTTGCCGGCAGGTTGCTTAGCTTCGGTCTTCGGAATTTTGCCGGGCTGCAAAGGCTCAGAGGGCTCCAACGGATTAGCTGGTTCAGTCGGCTGAGGCACTGAAAGCGTACCTTCCGCCGGCTGCTTAGCCTGCTCGACCTGAGCGGGAATCCTGGACATTCCTTCAGTCGCCTTCTGCAGAGCCTGACTTAATTCCTTTTTGGTTTTTTCACGTATAAATTCGTAAGTTATCATTTTTTCCATATCCGTCGGCTCATAACTTAACGGCCTGGTTCTGCTGTAATCATACAAAGGCGAAGCAGCCGGTATTTCTAATTTTTTCTCAACTTTCGGCGCCTGGGGTTCTACGAATTCCCCCGTCCCCTTGTTGGCCCGGATACTCGGATACGTTAAAACCGTGCCCAAAGCGCTTGGAGCAAGTGAGCTTACGGTACTCGAAGGCAGATAATAAGGCTGCGGTAAAAACTGCGGTCTTGTGGGGGAACTAATCGGCGCAGTACGCCTGAGAAATGAACGTATATCCTCGCTTCCCAGGGGCGCTCCGAATTCCGTAGGTGACCGATAAGGTACAATGCCGTGAAAATATGCCCCGCCACTGACATTGCCGGTTACTGCAAGATTGCCGCTGGTATCAACAGGATTTGGAGACTTCACCAGCCCTTTTTTGACACTGCTCGGCGGAACCGTCGGGTTGCCTATCTCGTCCTGGAGAGCAGAACATCTTGTACAGAAAAACATCAAAACCAGAAGCCGGAAAACAACAATTTTTTTATCCTTATTTTCTTTCATCGCAACTGTACTATTTTCTTTTATATTTCGGTTTCTGTGCCCAGCTTAATTTGCCGGCGAGCGTATCCCACTGAGTGCGGAGCGGATTATTAACAACAAGAAACGCACCGCTATGCTTTTCCACTGTAACAATGTCATTATTTTCGAGCGAACTTAATACCTGACCATCAAGTGTTATGGCTGTGCCTTCATTTATTCTCTGCGGATGGATTTCAATCGAACTATCGGCACTTATCACAATAGGCCTGAAGCTGAAAGTATGCGGACATATCGGCGTAATAACAATCGCTGAAAGGTTTGCCGAAAGTATTGGTCCGCCAGCTGAAAGATTATAAGCTGTCGAACCCGTAGGAGTTGATATGATAAGTCCGTCACTTACACAGTCCGCAAGATTTTGGCCGCTAATACTTATTTTTAAATCCACCATATTATAATTCGGCCCAGCTGTTATTACTACGTCATTGATTGCCGTTGAGCTCAATTTTCCCCCGGTCTTATCAGCAACAGTACATTTAAGCATCATCCTCTTTTCTACAAGAGCGGCATCTGAGGTAACCCTGTCAAAAAGTTTTTTTAACTCTTCAATGCTGAACTCAGCCAGAAAACCAAGTCTGCCGGCATTAACGCCTATAACAGGGACGCTTGTCTGGCTCAAATCTCTGGCTGCCGAAAGTATTGTGCCGTCTCCACCGAAAACAACTGCAAAATCCGCATTCTTAACAACATCCTCGGCACAATCTCCGCGGAAACAGTTGGCAAGTATTTGGGCGCGTCCTTCGGCAAATTTTGTAAAGTCATCGATTGCCTCAGCCACAAATTCCCGCCTGGCATCGCCGAAAATAATCAGCCTGGGCTTGCGTCCTTCTTTAACCATAATTGTTAAACCTGAAATTTTTATTAAAGTTTCAGAACCTTTTTTGCAGTCTCGGCAATTTCCTGTGCACTCAAGCCGCACTGTTTAAGCTGCTCTGCCCTCTTGTCGGCCTGCACAAACTTGTCATCAACGCCGAGCACCGTAATTTTTGTCGTATCAAGACCTGCCTTTGCCGCTGCTTCGAGGACTGCCGAGCCAAAGCCGCAGGCAGCAGCGTGGTCTTCAATGGTTATTATACTAAAATCATCGGCTAATAATGAAATGATTTTTTCGTCAATAGGCTTGGCAAACCGAGCATTTATAACGGTTATATCGATATTATCGCCTTTTAGGATTTCGGCAGCTTCTAACGCCTCGACGGCCATACTGCCATACGCCGCCAAAACCAGCTTGGTTTTGCCCTGCCTCAAGGTAATACTTTTGCTCAACTGGAAGGGATGCAAAAATTTCTCAGCACAAGTACTGTCGTCAACATAGTCTTTTGGGTATCGTATCGCTACCGGACAGGAACTTTGGGCAGCAAACTTCAGGGCGCCTTTAAGCTCGATGCCGTTTGCCGGTGAGAGGAGTACCATATTCGGCATCATTCTAAGAAATCCGATATCCATCAGACCATGATGGGTCGGTCCGTCTGCTCCCACAAGGCCGGCTCTGTCGATACAGAAAACCACCGGCAGATTCTGCATCGCAACTTCCTGAAATATCTGGTCGAAACTTCTCTGCAGAAATGTCGAATAAATACAAACAAAAGGTTTCAGTCCCAATTTTGCCTGGCCCGCCGCGATATCCACCGCCGCCGATTCTGCAATGCCGACATCATAATAGCGGTCATTAAATTTCTGCCTGAACCTTGCCAGCCCTGTCCCGTCAGACATCGCAGCAGTAATCGCGGTTATCTTTTCATCTTCCTTTGCAATCTCAACAATGCTGTCAGAAAAACATTCTGTAAAAGATTTTCCCTGTCCTGGTTTTTCCAGCTGCTCACCATTGATTTCGAAAGGACCTGTCGAATGAAAACGCGTCGGGTCGTCGTCGGCAGGACTGAAACCTCTGCCTTTTTTGGTATAGGCATGCAATATCGCGGGAGTCTCAAGATGAGACATTGCCTTAAAAAGCTGTATCAGAGAGCCGATATCATGGCCGTCAACCGGCCCAAAATAAGGAATATTGAGACTTTCAAAAAGCCTGCTCGGCGTAATTGCCATACGCAGAGTCCTTTTGAAATTTTCAATCGCGCCTTCCATCTTTTTTCCAAACACAGGCAGATGCTCAAGTATTCTGTTGGTTGTCTTGCGCAAATCTTCGTAAGTATGGCTGAGTCTTACCCTCGCAAGAAACTGTGCGATAGCCCCCTGTGTAGTATCTATCGCCATAGAATTGTCATTGAGCACGATAAGAAGCTGTCTTTTAACAAGGCCAAGATTATTCAAAGCCTCGAAATTAAGACCGTTTACAATGCTTGCATCGCCGACGAAGACAACGATTTTTTCCTTCGTACCGAGTTTTTGTGATGCAAGTGCAAGACCAAGCGCGGTCGGTATTGAGCTGCCGGCATGCCCGACAACAAACTGGTCGTACGCACTTTCAGCCGGATTGGGGAAACCGCTGACGCCATTCTTCTGTCTTAATTTTTCAAACAGCTCTCTCCTGCCGGTCAGTATCTTGTGCGCATAGCATTGATGTCCCACGTCCCAAAGAAGTCTATCCGTGCTGAAATCAAAAACGTAATGCATCGCAATAGTCAGTTCAACCACACCGAGATTACTCGCCAGATGGCCGCCCGTCCGGCTGACCGACTGCGTAATATAAGCCTGCAATTCAGAAGCAAGTTTATTCAACTCCTGCGCAGAAAGTTGCTTTAAATCCGTCGGCGAATTAATTTTATTAAGTATTTCGTACTTCATTTTTTATCTTGTTCTTCGCAAAAGTGCAAAAGCAAGTTCTTTCAGAACATTTGCTTTTTCGCCAAATGGCTCAAGAATCTCTGCCGCTTCCTCTGCCAATTCAATCGCTTTTTTTCTTGACTGCTCAAGGCCGAAAACGGCCGGATATGTGAGCTTTCCCTGCTTTGCGTCTTTGCCGGCGGTCTTGCCAAGACGCTGACTCGTAGAAGAAACATCAAGTATATCATCGGCAATTTGGAAGCCCAGGCCCAGTTTAAGGCCGAACCGGCCGAGCAGGTCTTTCTGCTGCCCCGATGCACCGGCAGCTATCGCGCCTAACAGAGCAGAAGCACAAAACATTTTTGCTGTTTTGTTTATATGAATACTATGTAAATCAACACTGCCGCCTGCGCCGTTTTGAGCCAGCAGGTCACTAACCTGGCCGGCAACCATACCGGCAGGCCCCGCCGCCTCGGCAAGGGTCTTTATCATTTCAACCGCCTTTGAAGGGTCGCTGATTTTTGTCGATAAAAGTTCAAATGCCATCGTCAAAAGCGCATCGCCGGTAAGGATAGCCGTCGCCTCGTCAAAGGCCTTATGGCAGCTCGGCCTGCCCCTGCGATAGTCATCGTCATCCATCGCAGGCAAATCGTCATGCACAAGCGAATAAGTATGAACTATTTCAATCGCCGCAGCGGCAGTTTCAGCATCTTTATTAACCCCCTCTGCTTCTTGCGAAGCAAGAGAGGGGGCCGCAGCCTCACAGCACCACAAAACAATCGCTGCCCTTACCCGCTTGCCGGGCGCGGAAAGAGTATATTCAATGGCCTCTCTCAATCTGTCGGGGATACCTTCAAAACCCTTAACCGCTGCAACAATCACATCATTGACAAGCTGAGCCTTCTGCTCAAGTGCACTTCTTATATCTATTTTTTCCATTTTCTCGGCCATAATAGCCCCTGCTATGGAGTTTTCTTATAAACCTGCTATTATACAGGTTTTTCAGCTTCCTTACAGCCAAATATTGATTATGGACAAGCAAAGGACTTTAATTTTGGGCGTAACCGCCGGCGGCAAAGGCGGATTGGCCTTTGAGTTAGCGAAAAAACTCGACGCTGAAATACTCAGCATTGATTCGATGAAGGTCTATCGCAGAATGGACATCGGCACTGCAAAACCCTCAAAAGAAACCCAAAAGCAGCTCAATTATCACCTGATTGATGTTGTCGAGCCAAGTGAATCCTTCAGCGTTGACAAATTCCTGAATATGGCAGATACGGCTGTCAAACAAATAGAATCTAAAAATAAACCCGTCATCGCCGTTGGCGGCAGCGCGATGTATATAAAAGCGATGCTCTATGGAATCTTCGAAGGCCCCGGCACAAATGAGCAAATCCGCCAAGAGCTTAAAGAAAAAATTGCGGTAGTCTCGCTTGAGGAATTGCATAAGGAACTTGCCTCCGTTGACCCCCAAGCCGCCGACAAAATTCACCACAATGATGAAAAGCGGATAATAAGAGCTTTGGAGGTCTATCAGCTTACCGGAAAACCTATTTCCAGCTTCCAGCGGCAATTTGATTTGCCGCAACCAAAAGGCAATTGGCAGATTATCGGATTGCGAAGGGAAAAGGACGAGGAAAACAGACGAATAAACGCAAGAGTAAAAAAAATGCTCCAGGCCGGTTTTGTCGACGAAGTTAAAAGTTTGCTCGCTGAAGAAAAACCGTTAAGTTTGCAGGCACGCAGCGCGATAGGCTATGCCGAAATCATAGATTATCTTGCAGGCAAAGAGGCTCTCGAAAAAGCTGTTGAGAAGATAAAAATTAATACCCGCCGATTTGCCAAGGCCCAGCGAACCTGGTTTAAAACCTTCAAAAACATCAACTGGCTCGATGTAAACACCGATGATGATATTGAACACGTTCTTGCAAAAGTGCACCTTTGCCTATAAAGTAAATTCAAAATGCTTTGTTTTTTACACCTAATTGCTGTAACATATTGTAAAATATAGACTTGCGTCTGTAGCTCAATTGGATAGAGCATTGGTCTACGGAACCAAAGGTTGCAGGTTCGAGTCCCGCCAGACGCGTTATAGACTGAATTG
>Ga0315294_10004855_pt1 | contig 14742 bp, 12 predicted proteins | sample YL17G13_40_MG_FD_203626 | JGI IMG/M metagenome (GOLD analysis project Ga0315294, IMG submission 203626) | Sediment microbial communities from Yellowstone Lake, YNP, Wyoming, USA - YL17G13_40 | ecosystem: Environmental > Aquatic > Freshwater > Lake > Sediment | place: USA: Wyoming | collected... | reverse complement strand
CTTCCTTTTTCCCCCCCTCTCCCCGACTTGCCCATGATGTTCTGTTAATGCACTCGCAAATTAAAAATCAGCCGCCTATGCCGTTTTCACCTCGACGACTTGCCCAAGGACGTCCTGAAAACTCCACAATAAATTGATATTCAACCGCCGGCGCCGCTCTCTTGCCCTGAGACGACTTGCCCCGGCATGTGCTGAAATAATATCCATAAATCAACAATCAGCCGGCGCCGACCTCTTTTCTTTTTATACGATTTGTTTGGGATTTTTAGTGACAAATTGGGCGACAGGTTTTTATAAACCTCATGGCTCAGTCACGCCACGTTTCCTTCCCCATTTGCCAAAACTCGACCAATGGCCGCTAACGCTTGTTTGGAGACCTCCTTGACAGGTGGGAAGTAACGTCCCATATTGAACGTAGGCACGGAAAGGGAGCGCGCAAGTGCCAAAAACAACGGTCGCCTTTTTCTTGGGGCTTTTCTCATGCTTCCTTTTCTTTTTCATTGGGGGGAAGCTGAGTTACCGCTATGGCAACTTGGGCCTGTTCGTAACGTTCGTTGTATTGTTCGTGTATTTCTTTGCCTGCCAGTTCTTCCTTTCCCGGGGCAATCCGGATGCCTATCGTAAGGACTGGCCCATCATGTTGCTTCTGGATGCCATACTTCTCCTGCCTCTGATCCCCATGGTCCTGCTGGAAAGGCGGGAAGTGGTCCTGACCCAGGGTCTCGGGATTCTTGTCTCTTGTTGCGGGGCCACATGGGTAGGCGCTTTTGTGGCATCCTTGAGGGCCCGCAGTCGGGGAAAGCGGTAGGTCTCTAGGGACCTCCGGATCCAAAGGTCGGAGGTTCGAATCCGGAGGGCCCGGCGAGTCGCCTACTCGACAAACGCTTGGCCCTTTTTCTTTGCCCGCAACCGCTCGGACATCTTGAGTTCCTTCCCAAGTTGGCGCAAGTGCTTGTATCTTCTGCGATAAGATACATAAATCAGGGCGGCCCAGTCGTCAATTATAAAGAAAATCAGGAATATCAACAGGAATGTGGGCTTTGCAATCAGGAGGCTTAAGATGAGCAAGATGAGCAATATTCCAACCCCAATATAAAAGACAATTCTCTGTTCACGGTTCCTCTTGATTTTGAGCGTTTTCCACTCGTTGAACTTGGCCTCATCAATGCCGGGGAAATCGGAAGCAGTAAGGTTTTGAACATCCATTGACCTTCCCTCTCTGTCGCGTGGACCCTGATGAAAACTATCATTCTTTTTATTCTTAAAGTCAATCCTGATCGACGGCCGGGAGGCAAATTTTTCGGGCTGAGGGCGAAGCGGTGAACATCATCGACGGCATCCTCTCGCGGAAGGTCTTCGGCGGTCTGAAGCCGCATCTTGAAATGGAGATTCAGCCGCTCGGCGCTTTTCGCTTTCCCCGAGACGACTTTCCCCGGGATGTTCTGAAATTATATCCAATAATCTATAATCAGCCGCCAGCGCCGCTATTTGCTTTGCTCCTCTCCTCGTCGCCTATTTAAGCGTCAGGCCGATCCTCTTTTTGTCTTTTGCCCAAAAAATATAGAGCGCTTGTCCTTTGATGTTGGCGAGTGGGAGAGCTCCCCAGAAGCGACTGTCATTACTGTTGTCCCGGTTGTCTCCGAGGACGAAACAATGGCCGGCGGGTATCTTGAGTGGGCCAAAGTTGTCCCGCGTGTTGACCAGGGCGACATCTTCTTGGAGCTTGTAGGATTCCTGGAGAGGTTCGCCGTCGATAAAGACTTGCTTGTTCTTGATTTCTACCGTCTCGCCCTCAAGAGCGATGACACGCATGATAAATTGCTTTGTGAGATCTCGAGGATACTCGAAAATGATTAAATCCCCACGCTTAGGCGCCTGGCTCCGATAGGCTCTTGGGTTCGTCATCAGGCAATCATCCTTTTGGAGAGTCGGCAGCATGGAGCCGGTGGCCATTTTGTATGGGGAGAGGCCCAGAAAAGGACTCATCCACACCCTCGCCGGAACGAAAATCGAGCCAAGAGAGATGATGATAAAGAACGCATAGACGGCGGTCTTTTGGTATCTCTTAAGCTCGGTCTCCCTCATCCGGCGCGCCTGGATGAAAGCGTGAATGGCAATGAACAGCCACAAAACGATGCCTGCAATGGCGTACGCAACGAGCCCTATAAAATGATGTGGCCCCCCTAACACCCCCCAAAGGAGAAACAGGGCGCCAGAGATGAGAAAGAACGCGATTCCCAGGCCGGCTTTCCCGTTATAGACCTGTCCGAGCCCTGTAAAGAGCAAGGATAGAAGGCCGGCAAGAAACGGATTCCTTTTTTTCTTTTTGGCCGTCATGATTTCCTCCTTATGCTCTTGAGCGCGCATAGAAGAAATGAAACTGACCTCGATCCCCTAATATGAAATGATTATATTCCCCGGCTCAATTCCATGTCAAGGACGCGTCTGCCGAACGAACATGAATTTAATAGGGAAAAGCGATTATTAGGAGAGGAACGTGGGGCGCCGGGGAGGATTTGAATCTCCGATGATTGCCGATGATGAGGGATTTACTTTTCCGCACGGTTCCGGGAACGGGGACTGGTTTTGGCCCCCACCCAGGCTTTCAGGGTCATTCGCTGCTCTTCCGTCATCGACAGTTTTTCGGCTGGCTTCCACATGAAGCCATTGATAGCACAAATCTTGATCATTGTAAAGGTATTACTGTAACACTACACTAGCTGAGTATCCCATTTTCTTCCTTGCCTCTTCTCTTTCGCGCAGGCTTATCCTTCTTCAACGATTTGAGGGCGGTTTCATACCGCCGCAGCTCTTTCTGGATCTCGGCCAGCTCGTCTTTTTTCGATTTCTCCTTTTCTCTAAGTTTGTTCACTCTTTTCTCGAGCATTACTTCGATGTTTTGCCTTGCCATTTTGGCCTCCTTTTAAGATATATCTTTCGGGTAGCAATTCGGGTAGCAAAATATGGCTAAAATCGCCACAAAATTTAGTAATTTGGCTTAATTTGGCTAGTGAAAAGCGCTTAACGAAAAAATCGTAACTTATTGATATTGAATGATAATAAGGGGAAAAGAAGAGCGTGCCTGACAGGATTCGAACCTGCGACCTACGGCTCCGGAGGCCGTCGCTCTATCCAGCTGAGCTACAGGCACGTAGTCGGAAAAGCAGGCCTTATTTATAGCTCAATCGCCCGCCAAAGGCAAGGGAAAGGATCACTCCTTGATCGCGATGGGGGGCAAATTGGCCGCCTTGAGTTGCGTATTCAGATTCGCTAAGTCCTGCGTTTTGAAGGCGTTCCACTTGCCCATCAACGCCGCGAAGGCTTTGAGGCGGTCCGTGACAGCAGCGAGCGCCTGGCTCGTCGGCGCGGCGTCGGCGCCCTGCAGGAGGTTCATCAACGAGGTCATCGAGCTGCCGATCGCGGCCAGCGTGTCCTGTCCCCCGCCGGGGCCGACTCCGCCTCCCCCGCCCCCGCCCGCGCCGCGCTGACCGGCGCCTCCCCCGCCGCCTTCGAGCGCCGCGGCCTTCTGATCGAACGCGGCTAAAGCTTGGAACACCGGCCCTTGCCCGGCCTTGTCCTGGAGCGGTTTCACCTGGGCCCGGATGGCCCGAATCTGCCTCAAGGCCGCCTGCGAGTCGAGGACACCGTCATACATCTGCTTCGACAGCATCGACTGCTGAGCGAGAGCGGCCGCCGGTGTCTTCACCCGCGGGTCCATTCTTACTATCAGCGGTTGGGTGTACGTTCTGCCGTTGACCGTTAATTTAACGGTGTAAGTTCCCGGCGACACCCACGGCGAATTCGGCGGCGAGATCGTATTGCGGGCGATCGCGGCGATGGGAAGCCCACCCCGGCCGCCGCCTCCGGTCAGAGGCTGATAATGCATGTCCCACATGAAGCGGTGCATGCCTGGAGCGGTCGAAAGGACTTGCGGCGGGCGGTACCAATAAACAGGAACGGGCGCCGTCAGCGGATCTATTTTTTCGACCGGGTCGGCGCTCGAGTATCGCCGGACGAATTTGCCGGCGCCGTCGAGGATCTCCAGGATGACCGGCCCCAACGCTTCCGTCTTCAAGGCGTAATTAATAATGGCGCCGTCGGGCGGGTTCTCCCCTGCCGGCTCGTCCGGCGGAAGGGGCGTGTCGGTGTTCATGTTCCACCGGACGCGCGTCGCGATCTGCGGTTTGAACAGAATGGCCTCGGCCGAATCGGGCGGCGGACCGAGCTGGCGCAGCGGGGTGATGTCGTCGAGTATCCAGAACCCCCGTCCGTGTGTCGCGACGACCAGGTCGTCGTCTTTGACGATCAGGTCGCGCATCGACGTCGCCGGCATGTTCAAGCGCAGGGACTGCCAGTGGTCGCCGTCGTCGAACGAGACGAAGATCTCGCGTTCCGTGCCCGCGAACAATAGGCCCTTGCGTTTCGGGTCCTCGCGGACGGCATTGACCGGAGCGACGTCGGGGATGCCGTTTGTGATATGGGTCCAGGTCTTTCCGCCGTCGTGTGTCCGGTAGATGTGCGGACGCATATCGTCGAGACGGAGGGTGTTGACGGCCGCGTAGGCGGTCTGCGCGTCGAATCGACCGGCATCGATGATCGACACTTTGGCCCAGGCCGTGAGCTGCGGCGGAGTGACGTCCCTCCAATGAAGCCCGCCGTCGACCGTCACATGGATGAGGCCGTCGTCGGTGCCCACCCAGATGCGGTTGACGTCGATGTACGACGGGCCGATGGTATAAATGACGCCGCGCTGGGCCGGCTGGGCCGACGTTTCCTTGCTGTATTTGCCGACGCTCGCCGGGATCTCCCACGTTTTTCGGGTCAAATCGGGGCTGATCTGCTGCCAGCTCTGCCCGCCGTTGGCGGTTTTCCAGAGCGTGTTCGAGGCGTAATAGAGGATGTGCGGATCGACCTGCGAGAAGAGGACCGGCTGTGTCCGGACCGTCCGGACGTCGGGCGAACGAACCGGTTTGGGCCCGACATTTTGGACCTGCCCAGTCCGCCGGTCGTAGCGCGTCACGCTCCGGCCGCCGTAGACGATGTTCGGGTCAAGCGGGTCGGGAGCGGCATACCCATATTCGTCGACGCCGACGGGATGCCACTCGCGGAAGGTGATCTGGCCGTCGTTGCCGCGGCTCGCGACGCCGGCCGATCCGCTCTCCTGCTGCCCGCTATAGACGCGATAAGGAAAGTCGTTGTCGGCCGCGACATGATACAGCTGGGCGGTCGGCTGGTTGTACCACGAGCTCCACGTCCGGCCGCCGTTGACGGTGATGATGGCGCCCTGGTCGCTGGCCATCAGGATGATATCGGCGTTAAGGGGATTGATCCAGAGGTTCTGGTAGTCGTCGCCGCCCGGCGCGCCGCGGAATCCGGCGAAAGTTTTACCGCCGTCCGTCGATTTCCAGGAGACCGTGCCGGCGACAATGACGATGTCGGGGTTCTTGGGATGGACCGCGAGACGGGGAAGATCGCCGCCGCCGATGCGGCCCGCGGGGCGCGAGTCGGGCAGCCGCGTCCAGGTGTCGCCCGCGTCATCGGAGCGGAAAAGGCCCGTGCCGCGGGCGACGGCGATTGCCGCATAGATGCGGCGCGGTTCGCTCGGGGCAACGGCCAGATTGGCCTGGACGACGCCGTCCATGCCGACGGGAACGAGCTGCTGCCAGGTCTTGCCGCCGTCACTCGATTTGAATAGGCCGCCGCCGGCCCCCGACCAGGCCGCGTTCTCCCAAGGGCCTTGGCGGGATTCCCATAGGGCGGCATAGACGATATCGGAATCTTTGGGATCGAAAGCGAGCTCGGAACCGCCCGTGTCCGCGTCCTTGCCCAGCGCCTTCTGGAACGTCTGGCCGCCGTCTGTCGAACGGAAAATACCGCGCTCCTCGTTCCGGCCGTAGGGATGGCCGAGCGCGGCGACGAACAGCCGGTCGGGGTTCTTGGGATCGACGATGATCTGGGGGATCTGCTGGGCGTCGCGCAGGCCGAGATGAGTCCAGGTCCTGCCCGCGTCGATGGATTTGAACAGGCCGTCGCCGACTGATAGGTCAGGCCGCTGCAACCCTTCGCCGGTCCCGACATAGATGATGTTCGGGTCGGAGGGGGCCACGGCGATCGCCCCGATCGAGCCCGTCGGCTGATCGTCGAAGATGGGGTACCAGGTCCGGCCGTAGTCGGTCGTCTTCCACACGCCGCCGTTGCAAACGCCGATATAAAAGACGTTGGGCTGGCTCGGGACGCCGGCGACGGCCCTCGTCCGGCCGCCGCGATAGGGGCCGATCGAACGCCAGCGCAGGCCGGCGAAAGTGTTCGGGTCAAAGGGTTGGGCGACGGCCGCCGTTGCCGCGGCGACGAGAATAAACATCATTAAAAGCGATTTTGTGGTGCGCATCCATGATCTCATGGTCCATCCTCCTGAAGCGAAATACGAAAATTGAAAGAACTCTATCGCAAGGAGAGAACGCCTTTCAAAGAAATGAAATATTTTTCCAGGTCGTCGTCATCTTCCGAAAACGAGGACCTGGAACGAGCCCGGAACCGGGGTCGGACGGGGTTTCGGCTGCTCCTTCGTCGGAGCCGGCGCCGGCCCGAATTCCGCGGTCACGACGAAGACGTTGTGCGTCTTGGGATCGAGCTCCATCGTCCGGCCGCGGGGGGCCGTCTTGACCGTTTCGAGAACGCTGTATTTGTCGGCCGATTCCTGGCGGACCACGGTCAGCGTGCCCTCTCCGTTCGAGGAAAAGATAAGCCCCGTCCCGGGGTCATAGCGGACCGCGTCGGGGCCGCCGCCGATCGGAATAGTCGTGACGACCTTGCCGTTCTCGAAATCCGAGACGACCATGATCTTGTCGCAAACGCTGAACAGGCGCTTGTTCTTGAGGTCGATGGCCAGCCCGCTCGGGCCTTCGCCGGGCGCGATCGACCAGCGTTTCTTGACCTCGAGGGTCTTGGCGTCGAAGGAGACGACCTCGCTTTTGTCCTCGTTGTTGACGAAGACGATGCCCTTGCCGTCGGTGACGGCGAATTCGGGCTTGCCGCCGATGTCGACCGTGCCGACGACCTTGTTCGTGGCCGCGTCGATAGCCGTCGCATTGGCCGTCCCGCCGTTGAAAGTGAAGACCCGCCCCGAGAACGCGTCATACATGATGGAGTCGGGGTTCTTGCCGGTGACGGCGACTTCCTCGAGGACTTGCCGCGTCTTGAGATCGAATACGGTCACGCTGTTGCCGCGGCCGTTGGAGATGTAACCCCGGTTCCTGTCCGGCGCGAGGGCGCAGCCGTGGACGCCCTGCAATTTGGTGATGGGGTCCAGCTTGACGCCCGTATCGACGTTGACGATCTCGAAGGCGCTGCCGTGCGAGACGTAGAGGAGACGGGTCTGGACGTCCAATGCCATGTAGTCCCAGCCTCCTTCGCCGCCGATGACGATCTTCTTCAGCAGGTGGTAACCGCCGGGCTGGGCTTGCCGCGCGGCCGCGAGACCGAAGCCGGCCAGGCCTAAGACTAAAATCGCCGCCCAAAAAACACGTTTTGTCTTGCTCATTGAAATATTCTGCTCCTTGATGCCTTCCATGCTTGAATAGACTCATCCATTATATCATTAGACAAGAATAAGTCATTTTCCTTGGAGGCATGGATGAAATGCCTTTCTCGGATCGATATTGACAGCCGTCTCGGTTCGGACCTACAGTATCAGCTTATCATGAGCCGTTTCAAGGACTGGGCGGAACGCTGGAAGCCGGCCGTCCGCGTCCGGACGCAACTCTTGGCCGCCGCGACCCTCTGGACGGTCGTCGGTTGCGGCCTGGCGACGGCCGGCCTTTTCTGGTGCTTCGGCTCGCCGTTTCCCGGCTCGATCCTTTGCGCCGTTGGGGGCATCGCCGCGGGCTTGCTCAAGGGATTCCTCATCATCCGGAAGTTCGCCGAACGGAACACCGTCCGCCTCATTGCCCGCGGCGACGGGAGTTGCCTGGGCGGCTTTCTTTCGGCCAAGACCTGGCTGCTCGTGGCCCTGATGATGACGTCGGGGATCCTTTTAAGGCGCAGTTCCATCCCCCGGCCCGTCCTTGGCATCATCTATTCCGCGGTCGGGACAGGCCTTCTCGCCGGCTGTCTCCCCCTATGGAGAGTCTGGCGAAAAAATTGAAAGAAATTCCCAAGTCCCTTCGTCTAAAGAGTGGTATTTTACCGTCTATGAAAGGAGACGCATGAGGAAAAACTTTTTGATCGTGGTTTTCGTGTTCGCCCTCATCTTCTCGCTGCAGGCGCAGATGCCGCCCCAGCAGCAGATGAAGCTCGAGGATGTCCAAAAGGCTCTCAGCCTGGTCGATAAGCCGCAGCCGGTGCCCGATAGATATAAGGCCGGCTTCGAGGCCATCAACGCCAAGGATTCCATGGCCATACTGACGTTCATCGCGTCCGACTGGGCCGAAGGACGCGAGACCGGAACCAAAGGCTACATGATCGCGGCCGATTACGTCGTGTCGCTCTTCAAGATGTGGGGCATCAAGCCCGCCGGCGACATGCCGGGTTTCGGCGGCGGCCGGGGCATGGGCGGCGGCCAGCGCGGCGGAGCGCCGGCCACTCCTCCTGAGCGTACCTACTATCAGGAGTTCGCCCTGAGGTCGACCTCCGACGTCCAGAGCTCGATGAGCCTCACCATTAACAAGGCCGGCTCCGTCCAGACACGCGAGTTCGCTTCGGGCGTCGATTACCAGGCCATGGGCGGCCGCGGCGGCGGAGGCGGAGGCATGGGGTCGATGACCGCGCCGGTCGTCTTCGTCGGCTACGGCATCCAGGAGCCCTCGATCAAGTTCGACGAATTGGCGGGTCTCAACCTCAAGGGCAAGATCGTCATCGTCCTGACCGAAGCGCCCGGCCGCGATGATCCCAAATCGCCTTTTCAGGCCAAGAAAGAGCTCAAGGAGAAATACTTCCCGGCGGCCCCGGCCGGCGGACAGAGAGGTCCCGGCGGCGCGGGCCAGCCCGCCCGGTTCAATAAGATCACCGAGATCCAGAAACTCGGACCGGCAGCCGTTTTCCAGGTGTCTAACGTCAACAATGACACGGCGACTTTCCGGAACATGTCCCGGCCCGCGGTCAGCCACGTCAATGACGACCGGCCGATCATCAACCGCCAGCGCGGCGGCAGCCTCTCCATCCCCGGCGTTACGGGCGGCGGCGGCCCGATGGCCGGGAGCAACGTCCCGACGATGACCATCACCCGGGACATGGCCAACGCCATCCTCGGCCTCACCGGACAAACGATCGACGACCTCAAAGCCCAGATCGAGAAAACGCTCAAACCCGCCTCCAAGGACCTGGCCGGGACCGGGATCACCATGACCACGACGGCCAAGACCGCTCTCGTCCGGGCTTTCAACGTCCTCGGCATTATCGAAGGCAGCGACCCGAAGCTGAAGGACGAATATGTCGTCGTGGGCGCCCACTTCGACCACAACGGGATCTGGCAGGACTACATCTGGAACGGCGCCGACGACAACGGCTCGGGCTCGGTCGGGGTCATGAATATCGCCAAGGCGATCGCGACCAACCCGGTCAAGCCGAAACGCTCGATCGTGTTCGCTCTGTGGACGGGAGAAGAGGAAGGCCTTCTCGGCAGCCGCTATTACACTCTCAATCCCGCCTTCCCGATGGACAAGACGATCGGCTATCTGAACTACGACATGATCAGCCGGCCGTACGACGATGCGACCATCGCCCGGACGATGCAGCGCTATGGGGTGCCCGGGGCCGAAGCGCTGGTCAAGAAGATCCGCGCGCCCTGGTTCGTCACGGTCAACCTGACCGAGAACACGCCGTTCGCCGACATCGCCCGCGAGATGAACAATTACGTCGGGCTCGACCTGGCCCTGCAGAGCAACGCCCTCGGCGTGGGCAGCGGCGGGTCGGACCATGCCTCGTTCGCCCGGGTCAAGAAGCCGTTCGTGTATTACATGGCGGCCATGACCTCGGACTACCACCAGCCGAGCGACAGCGTAGAAAAGGTCAGCGGAGAGCTCATCGCCAAGATCAGCCGGCACGGCTATCTGACGATCTTCAAGTTCGCCGACCAATAAGCGATTTTTTCAGCGGGGGGCGGGCCGAGGCTCGTCCCCCGCATCCTTTTTTCTGTATTCTCTTTTTTTATTCGTTCTCTTTGCCGGCCTTGGTGATCCGGACCCACGTGTCGCGGAGGGTGACCGTCCGGTTGAAGACGGGCTTGTCCGGTGAGGAATCCCGGATGTCGGCGCAGAAATAGCCGAGCCGCTCGAACTGGAACCGGCTCCCCGGAGGCGCCCCCTTCAGGGCGGGCTCGAGCTTAGCGCCGGCGATGACCTCGAGCGACTTGGGATTGAGGTTGGACTTCCAGTCCGAGCCCTCCTCGATCTCGTTGGGGTCGCGCTTCGCGAACAACGTGTCGTAGAGACGGGCCTCGCCCGGAACGGCGTGATCGGCCGAGACCCAGTGCATGGTCGCCTTCGGACTCCGGCCGTCGGGAGCGTCCCCTCCCCGGGTCGCCGGATCGTAGGTGCAGTGGAGTTCGACGACTTCGCCGGTCGCCGGGTCCTTCTTGACGTCGACACAGGTGATGAAATAGGCGTAGCGCAGGCGCACTTCGCGGCCCGGCGAGAGCCGGAAGAACTTCTTCGGGGGATTCTCCATGAAATCGTCCCGTTCGATATAAAGCACCCGCGAGAACGGGACCTTCCGCATCCCGGCGGCCGGGTTTTCGGGATTGTTGACGCAGTCGAGCTCCTCGACCCGGCCTTCCGGATAATTGACGATGACGACCTTGAGCGGCCGGAGCACGGCCATGGCCCGCGGGACCGTTCGGTTGAGCTCCTCGCGGATGAAGTTCTCGAGCAGGGCCACGTCGACGATGCTGTTGGCCTTGGCCACGCCGATCTCGTCGCAGAAACGGCGGATCGAGGCCGGCGTGTATCCGCGCCGGCGCAGTCCTGAGATAGTCGGCATGCGCGGATCGTCCCAGCCGCTGACGGTTTTCTCTTTGACCAGCTCGAGGAGCCTGCGTTTGCTGAGGACGCTGTGGCTGAGGCTGAGCCGGGCGAACTCGATCTGCTGCGGCCGGTGGATGCCGAGCTGGATGAGGAACCAGTCGTAAAGCGGCCGGTGGACCTCGAACTCCAGGGTGCAGATGGAATGGGTGATGCCCTCGATCGAATCCGACTGGCCGTGGGCCCAGTCGTAGGTCGCGTAGATGCACCAGGCGTCGCCTCTCCGGTAATGGTGGGCTCGCCGGATCCGGTAGAGGACGGGATCGCGCATGAGGAGGTTGGGTTCGGCCATGTCGATCTTCGCCCGGAGCGATTTCGAACCGTCGGGAAACTCGCCGGCCCGCATGCGCCGAAAGAGATCGAGGTTCTCCTCGACGCTCCGGTTCCGGAACGGGCTTTCCTTTCCCGGCTTGGTCAGCGTGCCGCGGTGCTCGGTCAACTGTTCCGCGCTCAGGTCGCAGACGTAGGCCTTCCCGCTCCGGATCAGGTCGACGGCGAACTCGTAAAGCTGCTCGAAATAGTCGGAGGCGTAGAACTCCCGGTCCTCCCAATCGAAGCCCAGCCAGGAGACGTCCTCCTTGATCGACCGGACGTAGTCGGGCTCCTCGGTCTCGGGATTGGTGTCGTCGAAGCGGAGGTTGCATTTCCCGCGGTAATCGGCGGCCAGGCCGAAGTTGAGGCAGATCGACTTGGCGTGGCCGATATGGAGATAGCCGTTGGGCTCGGGCGGGAACCGCGTGTGGACCCGGCCTTGGTTCTTGCCGGCCTTGAGGTTCTCGTTGATGATGTCGCGGATGAAATTGTTCTTGGGTTTTGTCTCGCTCATGACGCGGCGCCCCTCATGCGTTGAATGGTTCGGTCCCGGCCCAAAAGCTCCATGATCTCGAACAGGCCGGCCCCTTTGGTCTTGCCCGAAACGGCCAGGCGGGCCGGATGGATGATTTCGGCGGCCTTGAGCTTCCGCTCCTCGGCCAGCGTCCGGCAGACCGCTTCGATCCGGTCGCGCTTAAATTCGTCCAGGCGCGCCAGCCGGTCGGCGAACTCCCGGAGGTTGTCCCGGTTCGAGGAAGGAGCGAGGTATTTGCCGCGGGCCTCCTCGTCGACCGGGAAATCGTCCTTGAAGAAGAAATCCGCGAGTTCGCCGAACTCGCGGAGGGTTTTGATCCGGATCTGGTAGAGCTCGAGAATACGGCCGAGGAAGTCGTCCGAAACGGCGGAGAGATCGAATCCGTCCCGGCGGAGCTGGTCCTTGAGGAGAGGCCGGAGGCCGGCCGACGGCTTTTTCATGATATATTCGCCGTTCATCCATTTGAGCTTTTGGATATCGAACTTCGCCTGGACATCGTTCATCGCTTCTATCTCGAAGAGCTTGGCCGCTTCAGCGAGGGGAAGGATTTCGATCGAGTCGGGCGGCGTCCAGCCCAGGAGGATCAGGTAGTTGGCCAGCGCCTCGGGCAGGAAGCCCTCGTTCCGGTATTCCGTGACCGACACGCCGCCATGGCGCTTGGACAGCTTCGCCCCGTCGGGTCCCATGATCAGGGGCATGTGGCCGAAGCGGGGCGGGGTCAGGCCCAAAGCCTCATAAAAAAGGACCTGCTTGGGGGTGTTCGTGATGTGGTCATCGCCCCGGAGGATGTGGGTGATGCCCTGGGCCGCGTCGTCGACGACGCAGGAGAAATTGTAGGCCGGCGAACCGTCGGATTTGATCAGGACCTGGTCCTTGAAGTTCTCGGTCTCGAAGGTGATCCGGCCGTGGATCATGTCCTCGATAACGACCGTCCGGCCGGGCACGACTTTGTAAAGGATGGCTTCACCTTCCTTGTACGCCAGGCCCCCCCGAAGAAGGCCCTCGGCTTTCTCCCGGTAGAGGTCGAACCTCCGGCTTTGGAAAATCGGTTCCCCGTCCCAATCCAGGCCGAGCCACTTCATGTCGGCCAGGATCTCCTCGAGGAATTTGACGTCGGACCGGACCCGGTCCGTGTCTTCGATCCGGAGCAGGAACCGGCCGCCGGCGTGGCGGGCGCAAAGCCAGTTGAAGAGGGCCGTCCGGGCGCTGCCGAGATGGAGATATCCCGTCGGGCTCGGGGCGAAACGGACCGTGAACCTATCGCTCATGTCTCTCTCTCGAACCGTTTTTATAACATACCCCTCGACAGGGGTCAATTCGGCGGAAAATCGGATTTGACGAAAAATAACAAATCGGTTATGGTAAGAGCCGACAAAATGATCGTTCCAAGAAGGGAGTTCACATGAAAAAAACCTTATGCCTATTTATCACCCTGCTCTTTCTATCAGTTTCGGCCGGGCTGGCTCAAACCTATGTCTTGAAGGTCAAGGTCCAGGCGGCCAATGTCCGCTCCGAACCGGACAGGAACGCGTCCGTGGTCAAAACGCTCCAGCTCGGGACGATCCTGGAATCGCAAAATAAGCTCGGCGAATGGTTCGAGATCATCGTCGACGACGGACGAGGGAACAAGGTCTCCGCTTACATCAACACCAGCGTCGTGGACATCGTCAGCACCGGGGCGGCCCAGCCGGTCCAACCGCCCGTGCAACAGGTTCAACCGCCGGTCCAGCCGCCCGTGCAGCCGCCTGTTCAAGCCCCCCAGCAACCTGCCCCGGCCCCCGTTTATCAGCAACCCGCCGCATACGCCGCGCCGAAAGTTTATTCCGGAGGCGGGATCCGACTGCTCGGCGGATTGACCAGTTCGAACATTTCTTATGACAAGAGCCGGGCCGATGAGACGGCCGGAGGCCAGGAGTACGAAAAGTACATCAAGGCCCGGATGGGTCCGATGGGGGGCATCGGTTTCGAGATCGGCTCGCAGTTCAGCTTCGAAGTCGACCTCATGTACATGCCCAAGGGAGTCAAGTTCCAGGGGACGTATGACGCGACCGCCCAAGGCGGGGGAAATGTCACTTTCGATGTCGACGTGGCCTTGAACGCGGTAAGCGTTCCCGTCCTCCTCAAGCTCAAGATCCTGCCCGGATCGACGCCGTACCTTTTCGGAGGCGGTGAGGTCGGCTATATCCTGAACGGTAAGGCGAAATATACCTACACCTCGGATGGACAAACCCAGAAGGGCGAGGAAGACCTTCTCAAGAAGGACGCGAACGGAGAGACCGCCCTTAATCAGATCGATTACGGTCTGGTCTTCGGGGGAGGCTTCGAGTTGAATCTGGGCGGCCTGAAGTTCACCATCGAAGGCCGCTACCACATGGGCCTGGCGAACCTGTTCAAGCAGACGGCGGCCAGCGAAGGCCAAGGCACCACGAGCAGCGATTACGTCCATTCTAAAGCGCTCGTCATATTAGCGGGGATCAAGATCTAGGAAACGGCTAAAAGGAATAGAACAGGCCGCCCGAAAAGAAAGCTCCCTGGGCGAGGGTGGCGTTGAGAAAGAATCCGGCGTCGGGGAGGAATCGATAGCGGAACTCGATCCCGAGCGTCGGAGAGAAAATGACCGAAGGCAGATCGAGGCCCAGGTCCCGGATCTCGTCGAAGGTATCGTCGAAGCTCCCTGAAAACTGGAGGTCGCCGAGCGCCGTCTTCAAAGCCGCCGTCAGATCGAGCAAGATCTTGCCTTGAAAAGGGAGCATCATCAGGCCTGCCTGGAGAGATACATCCACGCGTTTCGTCATGAGGGCCGTCCAACGCCCGATAACCGAGACGGCTAACCCGCTGAGACGGACCGTGCCTTGGCCCTGCCCTTCCAACGCGGCCAAG
>Ga0315294_10004853_pt1 | contig 14744 bp, 15 predicted proteins | sample YL17G13_40_MG_FD_203626 | JGI IMG/M metagenome (GOLD analysis project Ga0315294, IMG submission 203626) | Sediment microbial communities from Yellowstone Lake, YNP, Wyoming, USA - YL17G13_40 | ecosystem: Environmental > Aquatic > Freshwater > Lake > Sediment | place: USA: Wyoming | collected... | reverse complement strand
ATGGGGGTGAGTACGGGATTTCGTCAGAATATCTTTGACTATCCCTTCGGTTAGTTTTCCGGATCGCTGGTCTTTCTTCAATATTATTGAGACCTTCAAACCTGGTTTGATATTGACACGATCTGTACCATTCATGCTGCTGACCTCAGCTTTTTTATCATCATATTCTCGCATAATATGGGTACTAATCACGGGGGGGAAATGGGGTATTGCACACTATCCCGACAACCCGTGACCCTGCTCACCATGATTATACCACTGGCTGTGGGGGAGACTATTCTGAAAGAAGTACCATTTTAGCACCCAAGCTTGTCAACGTGGCGCTCCACTAAATTAAGAAAACGAACGGATGATCACTTGTGAGGACCAATGGACTCTTAGGGTTCCGCTAAGCCTCGTTTCGCTCCTAGCTCCCTAGCGGGAAACACGCAAAGGTTACATTCAGCCAGAGTGTTGCCTCTTGGGATTTTGCGGGCTGTTGCACCCTAGAATTGCGCCGCGCCGGGAGCCGGGACAGGGGGCCGTTGCTGGCCATCCGCATCATGCCCGGCCAGATTATCATCCCATCCACATCGAAGGCAAAAACGGCGGCACACCGCTTGCCGGGCGGCAGCCTGAGTTCCATTTTGTACCTCCCTCACAGAGCTGGAAGCTTGTCTGCCCAGGGCCGGGCCTGTTCAAAGGCAGCCGCCACCCGCAGCACGGTGAGGTCTTCTCTGTAGCGGCCAACCAGCTGGAGCCCGATGGGGAGACCCTGGGCGGAAAAGCCGCAGGGCAGGGTGGCGGCAGGCTGGCCCGTGAGGTTGAAGACCATGGTGAAGGGAAAAGGGCCCCACAAAGTGCTTACCTTTTGGCCGTCAATTTCCTGGGGGCGCTGGCGGAGTGGGAAGGCAGGGACGGCGGTAGTGGGGGTCACCAGCAGGTCATAGCCTTCGAAGAAGTCCGCCATCTGCCGGCGCAAGGCCTCTAGTCCTCGCAGGGCCTGGGAGTAAGCGGCACCAGTCACCTCGCGGCCCCGCTCCAGGGTGGCCCGGACATAGGGCATCAGGGCCCCGGCCTCCTTCTCCAAGAGGTGGCCGTAGGCAGCATAGGTGTCGGCCAAGACAATGGGGCCAAAGATGGGGGCAGGGTCCGTCAGGGTCAGGGGGGCTGGCTCCACCCGCAGGCCCAGGGATTCCAGCATTGGGAGGCAGGAGCTGACCACCGAGCGCACCTCGGGGTCCACCCGAGCGTACCCCAGGTCCGGGCTCCACCCAACCCGCAGCCCCCGCACTTCCCCCTTGAGGCCTGCTAGTAGGTCCGGGGGCGGCGCCTTGAGGCTAAGGTGGTCCCGGGGGTCGTAGCCTGCCATCACCTGCAGGGCCAGCGCGGCATCGGCCACGGTGCGGGTAATGGGTCCGATGACGGCGAAAAGAGGCATCCCACCAAAGTGCCCGGCGGTAGGGACCAGGCCGAAGCTGGGCTTGAAGCCGAAGACACCGCAGAAGGCCGCGGGTATCCGGATGGAGCCGCCCCCATCGCTGCCGATAGCCACGGCCCCAAGCCCTGCCGCCACCGATGCCGCTGCCCCACCGCTGGACCCACCGGAGGTGTGCCCCAGGTCCCAGGGGTTGCGGCAGTCCTCCCCCAGACGGTTCTCGGTGGTGGTGGACTGGCCAAACTCGGAGGTATTGGTCTTGCCCAGGATTATAGCCCCGGCCCGCCGCAGCCGCTCCACCACCACGGCGTCTTCCTCGGGAATGAAGCCCTCGTAGACCAGGGAGCCCCCGGTGGTGCGCAGTCCCCGGGTGAAGATCAGATCCTTCACCGAGATGGGGACTCCCCAGAGGGGTGGTAGCTCCTGCGGCTGCCCCACCTCCGCCGCCCGGGCGGCGTCCCGGGCCTTCTCTTCGGCCACGGTGAGGTAGGCGTTAAGCCTCGGATTGAGCTGACCGATGCGCTGGAGCAGGTGGTCCACCGCCTCCACGGGGGAGAGCTTCCTGGTGCGCAAGAGGAAGGCCAGTTCCAGGGCGGGGGTGAAGGCGAGCCACTCCCGGGACATAGGTGCATAATAGCACCGGCCTGCCAGCAGGTCAAAGGGAAGTGGAGGGCTCCCCCCTGGCAGGGGCAATTTGCGGCCAGGGTAGGTCAGTTCGGCCCGGGGAGTTGTCCCTTGAAACGCGAAAGTCGCGGGCGACGGGCTTCTTCCCCCGGAGAGGAGGCGCTACATAACGCCCACCCTGCGCTATCGGTTGGCTCCCCAGGAGCTGGTCAATGAGTTGCTGGGGAAAGAAGCGCCCCGGTTGCTCATTATTGATATGGCCTCGGCTTCCCTGACCGTTGCCCCCATCAGGTAGTAGAAAGCCATTCCTCCCTTTCAAGATTCCAAGCTCCGTTTAAGCCCTTGCTCATCTTCATATTCGGAGGAAGGCGGGCCTAGGGGCCTGCTTCGCTTTATCCGGGGAAGCTTGTTCAAGTCAACCCGTCTTCTTATTCCCTTGCGCTCCCTGGGCTACCCCGGGCAAGGAGGCTACAGCTTCCCGGGTGGAGTAAAGCGGCCGCCAGCCCAGCTCGCGCTTTATTCGGGCGTTGCTGGCGGTCCACCGATACATTATGAAAGGCAGGTAGGAAGCTGGCGCGGGCACGAGCCTCAGGTACCAGAGCAGGGCGAACATGGGACGCACCAGCCAGTGAGGGTATTTGTAGACCGGATTGTGAGCTATGTCTGCTACCTGGCGTATTGGCATGGCATCATCCGGGGCGGCGTTGTAGATACCCCGGGGTCGCTTCAGCAGGACCAGGCGCAGGAGGGTGGCCAGGTTATCCTCGTGCAGGAACTGGATGTCAGGATTGTGTCCCCTCACCAGGGCGTGCCTGGGGCCCTTCATCAGGATGAGGGCCTTGATGAAATTGTCGGTGTTCTTGCCCAGGACGATGCAGGTCCTCAGCCGGGTCAGGGCGATATGGGGATTGGCCCTTTCAAAATCATCGCAGAGCCTCTCTGCCAGGACTTTGTGGCGGGCGTAGGGGAAACTCCAGTTGCCCCGCAAGGGCCGGTCTTCCTGCAGCCACTCAGGGTTGTCGGCATGGGCTCCATAGCAGGTGGTGCTGCCAAGGAAAACGATGTGCTTTACCCCCGCCTGCTTACAGGCCGTCAGCAGATTCAGAGTACCGTTGACATTGACATCGTACATCAGCCGATAGCTGTGGATGGGGTTGAATACCCAGGCGAGGTGGAGGACCGAAGAGATTTCTCCGCCTCTCAGGGCCTGGGCCATTTGAGGGCTGCGGATATCCATAGGGATGAAGCTTAGCTTCGCCGAGAAGAAGCCGGGGGAGACCACATCAAGCCCCAGCATATGGGCGACAGCCGGTTCCTCCTCAAGGGCCAATACTGCTTTTTTGCCGAAGTAACCCGACACCCCGGTAATGGCCAGGTTCATATCGGCCCTGGGACGCTATAGCCCGGCTTCATCTGTCAGGTAGAAGACTCCTGGGCCTCATAGCTCTGGTAGCTTGCCCTCCACGGCGAGGATGTAGCGCAGGTCCCTGGCTGGTGGCTCATCCGGGTGCTTCGCTTGTTCCAGTTGCACATGCCTCCGCATCCTTCCCAGGTCGGCATAGTGGAGGCCGCCCGAGCTATGGCGCTGGGGGTCCAGCCCGTATCTTTCCCAAATTTCGAGGGTCTTGACGGTGACCTCCAGGTGCCAGGCCGCAGTAGGTGTCTGGTGGCCCTCCAGGGCCGAACCGGGTGCTGGTGCCCAGGGGATGGGTACTCCGTAGATACCCCCCTTGGCGAGCCACTCAACGCCGTCCAGGAACGAGGCCTGGGGCTCCAGGCCGGCCACCAGCACCGATGCCACATATCTCTTGCCGAATACCTGGACAGCATATTCCAGGGCCTCCAGCCAGCGCTCCCGGGACATAAGAGCTGCCTTGCCGGGGACAATGCCGGGCCACAGCCTTTCATCCCATATCTCCAGGTTGAAGGCAACGCCCTGCCACCCAGCCTCTTTTAGCTCCTCTATTTGCTTCAAACTGGGCGGAGGGACCAGCACTGCCTGGCTACCGGGGATGGTGTCAACGCCCAGCCGCTTCTGGAGGGCGCGGCCCAACTCCAGGATGTAGGGCACCTCCGCCCGGCGGGGAAGCACACCCCCGGTGACCTGCATTTCGGTACAAACGCCTTCGCTGTAGGCGGCTTCTACAGTTTCAGCCACCTCCGTGGGCGAGGCGGCAAAGTAGCTCTGGTAGCGGCTGGGGAGCAACGGCCGCTCCCCCACGATGCCGCAGAAGAGGCACGCCGTCTTCTCGGCAAAGAATTGGCAGTAGGCATTGTATTCCACGAGAACCTGGCGCTCCAGCCGATGGGGCGCGATGAGACGCATGGGCACCCCGCTGGTGGTATCTTTAGAGTAGTAGGCAGGCCGTCTTTCGAACTCCACGGGGAACAGCCTCATCCGTTCGAGATAGAGGTACAGGGTCCTACCTTCCCGGCGCAGGAGGAGGGGCGCCCCGGGATGGATGTAGATGGGCACGTAGAAGCCATGCGGTAGATGCAGGGCATGGGGTACAAGACGAGCCTGAGGCCGGCCGGCATCAGGGTCGTAGTGGCGCTGGCCCAGGTCCTCCTTCCATAGCGTGCCTATCTCCTCGTAGGCCGACTTGTCCAGCCGCACCCCGCTCAGGAAGAGGGCACTTTTGATGAGGAATACCTCTCCTTCCCCGAACGCTCGCTTGGCAAGGCCAGGTTGGGATAGGACTTTCCCTAGAATAGCAACGAGAAGCCGGTCACCGGGGTAGCTGGGGATGGCAGACCTGAATTTATCTCGGATGGGGCGGCCAATGAACTCTTGTATCCCGGCGAGTAGACGCATGGTTCCCCCCACGCATAAGACTACTGTGGGCTGGGGAAAAATGTCAAATGCAGATTAAGGGCCAAGGGGGCCTGTAAGCCGGGTTCTGTACCCTTTTCCCAGCCAGTTTACAGCGACGGCCTTCTTCCTGGCCTGGGGAGGGTGGTGGCCATCTCTCTAGGGTGGCGGTTACCCGCCACCTCCAGCGACCTACCCGGGGGCCGGGCCCGCTTCTTGCGGACCACCGGCCGGGCGTCCTGAGGCCCCCCTATTCGGTCTTGCTCCGGGTGGGGTTTTCCCGGCCGCCGGGTCGCCCCGACGCCGGTGGGCTCTTACCCCGCCATTTCACCCTTGCCGCCAGAGGGCGGCGGTATGTTTCTGTGGCACTTTCCGTAGGGTCACCCCTCCTGGGGATTACCCAGCACCGTGCCCGGTGGAGCCCGGACTTTCCTCCCCCGCCAAAGGCGGAGGCGGCCACCCAGCCCCCTTGGCCAACTCTAGTTTAGACCATCCCTGGAAAGTCTTCAACTCTTAGGGTTGGAAGAGGATACGGCTGCAGGAGGGGCAGGGGACCAGTTCCAGCCCCCGGGCCCGCTGCATCAGCCCCACGGGCAGGGCAATGCGACACCCCTGGCACATCCCCTGCTCTACCCTGGCTACTGCGGGACGGCACCTCTGGCGGGTCTGTTCATACTGCTGGAGGTGGGCAGGGGGGATTCGGGAGGCCTGGGCCTCCCTCTGCCTCTTAAGGGAAGCAATGGCCTCCTTAAGCTCCTTTTGCTCTCTGGCCAGCTCCTGCTGGCGTTCTTGCCACTTAAGCTCTACGTCTCTCAGGTGGACCATCCGGTTATGGAGGCTCTCCCGGGCATCCTCTATCTTCTCCATCACCCCCAGGACCTTGTCCTCCAGCTTCTTGCGCTTCTCCGCCAGAAGCTCCACATCCTGCTGCATGCTGGAGAGCTCTTTGGGGTTGGTGACCTTGCCGCTGTAGAGCTTTTCTTCCATGGTCCTTATCTTGTGCTGGATGTCGTCCAGGGCCCAGTTGGCATCCCGCTCCTCTTTCTGGAGCTCCTGGAGGTATCGCTGGGCCTCGGCCACGGCCTCCTCGGCCTGGGCCACCTCCTGGCGCTGGCCCAGCTCGCTCTCCACCCGGGACAGGGCTTCCTCTTTGGACTCCCGTTCCCGGTCCAGGGCCTCCAGCTCATAGAGAAGCCGGGCCGTCATGGCCCAATCATATCATGGTCCGGGAACGGTCTAAAGAGGGCAGGGGACTTCAGAATTACCCCTCTTGGGGAAGTCCAGAAAGGGAAGAAAAGAGGCAAAACCGCCTCCCCCGGTTTTTGACAGGGAACTAATTTTTGCTATATATTTAATCGGTCAAATCCAGAATTGGTTAGAATCTAAGCCATGACCTGGCTCAGATTCAAAAAACAAAAGGAGGTGGGAACTACAATGGCGCATGTTGCTGGTTGGGCCTCTAATTCGCCGACGCCTGCCCAGCTCAAAGAGTTCTTCGCTCAAATTGAGAGCGGACGCATTACCGGAGAGAGCCTGCAGGCATTCCTGCAAAGGGGCGTGGCCGGGGGACTCTCCCCTTCTCTTTCTGATTGGCAGGTTTTCTACGCCGAGGTTTTCGGAATCCAGACGGATTTCTCAACCCTGAGGGTCCCGGAAAAGCAGGAGGGGTTTGACCGCCTTATTGTCGTCGCAGGAGGTATGACCCCCGAAAATGTTTTCCAGAAGAGCCAGCAATTGTTCCCTTGTGCCAAGGGGACAGGTCAGTCTCTTGACGAAATCATCCAGTCCCAGAGAAGCGGTAAGGAGGGTGCCTACGCTATCTGGGTTCGCGAGACAGTTGAAGCGGACAGGGACCTCAAAAACCTCTCTGCTAATGACCTGGAAGCCCAGGGCATACCCGGCATTACCTTGGAGGAAAGGCTCCTCTATGAGCTCAAGTACTTTAAGGAAACGGGCCAGCACCTGGACAGGGAAAGTGTCACTCTTTGTTCAGGTTCGCGCCGCACTCCTGCTGGTGTTCCCAGCGTCGGTTGGGGTGTCCTTCAACTGGAGGTTGCCCAATACGGCGTTGACTCCGGCGGTGCCCGCTTGCGTGCCCGCCGGGTTGTTTGTCTGCCCCCTCCAGGCCCCCCACCAGGCTCTTGAGCCCCCCTGTCTCCTTGAGGATGTCCGCCAGGAAAGGGGTGCTACTTGTCTTGGGGAGATATCACTAGTAGAATAATGCTTGTTGGAGGTTGAGAAGAGATGTTCTTTTTTGACCCTTTATATTTGCTTTTTGCGGCTCCGGCCCTTGTGGTCATGTTCTATGCCCAGGCCAAGGTGCGCTCGGCCTACGGGAAGTATTCCCGGGTAAAGAATATGAAGGGGATTACGGGCTATGAGGCGGCCCGCACCCTTCTGGACGTCCACGGCCTGGGCCAGGTGAAGATAGAAGAGCACCCCGGGGTCTTGACCGACCACTATGACCCCCGGAGGAAGGTGCTGCGTTTCTCCCGGGACATATACGGCAGTGCCTCGGTGGCCTCGCTGGGGATTGTGGCCCACGAGATAGGCCATGCCCTTCAGGACCAGCTGGGCTATGCCCCCATGAGGGTGCGCGCAGCCCTGGTGCCGGTGGCCAATGTGGGCTCCTCCCTGGGCTATATCTTCTTCATCCTGGGGGTAATTGTGGGGGTGGCGGGGCTGGTCTGGGCGGGGGTTGCCCTCTTCAGCGCGGGGGTGCTCTTCTCCCTGGTCACCCTGCCGGTGGAGCTGGACGCCTCCCGGCGGGCAAAACAGATGCTCCAGGCCACGGGGCTGGTCGTCTCGGCGGAGGAGGGGCGGGCCACCAGTGCTGTCCTTTCCGCTGCCGCTCTCACCTATGTGGCTGCCCTCCTCCAGGCGGTGGCCAGCCTGGCCTACTTCGTCTTCCTGGCCCTGGGCATGAGCCGGCGGGACTAGAGGCTATCTCGAAATCCCTCACCCCCTCGTTCCCCCTCTCCCTGACCAGTGAGAGGGGGAAGAAGAACATAGGGGACACCCCCAGGCCCCCGTCAGAGGGGTTCGACCCCTCTGAACTCCCCGACTACGAATTTCGGCAAGAATCCTCCAGCTATTCTTTCTTCCTGGCCTGTTTGAGGGCCTCCAGCTCCCGGCGGAGCTCCTGTTGCCTTCTCATAAGGCGCAGGATATAGAGGAATGTCACCAGCCAGATAAGGCCGTACGCGGCAAAGAGATAGGGGAAGGTATCCATCTTATTCCCTCCAGGCTTCTTTCGTTTCTTCTATTTCTGCCTCCAGCGCCCTTAAGCCAACCCGGAGCCTGGCCAGAAGGATAAAGAAAAGGGTGAAGGCGGCCAGGCTGACCAGGAAGGTGGTGAGCATGGTGGGGTGGAGGCCCCCTCCGGTGCCGATGACGGGGCCGGGGTGGAGGGTGCGCCACCAGCGGATGGCAAAATACACGATGGGGACATCAAGAAAGCCCGCGATGCCCACTACGGCGGCAAAGCGGGGGGCCTGGTGGGCAGGGGTATAGGAGCGCAGGAGCAGGTAGCCAACATATATGAGCCACAGCACCAGCATGGAGGTAAGGCGGGGGTCCCACACCCACCAGTGGCCCCAGGCTGGCCTGGCCCAGATAGAGCCGGTGACAATGTTAAGGAAGGCGAAGACCACCCCTATCTCCGCCCCGGAATAGGCCAGGTGGTCCCAGCCCTTCGTCCCCCTCCACAGGTAGAGGATGCTGCCCAGGAAGGTCAGGGAGAAGGCCAGGAAGGAAATCCAGGCCATAGGGACATGGAAATAGAAGATGCGCTGGGCAATCCCCTCCCGGACATCGGCGGTGGGCACCCACATAAAGACGAGATAAAGGGCAAACAGAATCCCCACCAGCCCCAGGGCCCAGAGGACACGGTCCAGGACTTTCATCTTTTCCTCCTCATGTCTCCAGCACATATGGGAAAGCGAAGATAGCCAGGACAAAGAATATGGCATCAAAGGCCAGAATCATCTGGAGCCACGATGTTATCTCCCCCCAGGGTGCCCCGGCCAGCACCAGGGCGGAGCTCTCCACCGCCGCAATGATAAGGGGCACCGCGGTGGGCAGGAAGAGGAGGGGGAGCATCAGCTCCTGGGCCCGGGTGTTGGCGGCCATGGCGGCAAAGAGGGTCCCCAGGGAGACAAAGCCGATGGTGGCCAGGAAGGCCACCAGGACCAGGCGGGGGATGAAAAGCGGCAGGTTCATGAAGATGGAAAAGACGGGCATCAGGATTAGCTCTGCCACAAACATGAACAGGAACCCGCTCCCCACTTTCCCCAGGAAGACCACCTCCCGCTCCACCGGGCAGAGCATAAGGCCATCTATCCCTCCCCTCTCCCTCTCCAGGAAGAAGGAACGGGAGAGGCCCAGCATCCCGGCGAAGGTAAAGGCCACCCAGAGGACCCCTGCCGCCGCATCGTCCACAATCTCCGGGTTCAGGGCGAAGTAGAAGATGAGCATAGCCAGCAGGGCATAGAGGAGGAAAGAGGTGAGGAGGTCCCTGGCCCGGGCCTCGGACAGGACATCCTTCCAGATGATGACCAGGGCCTTCCTCACGGCCGGGCCCCGGTATATTTGAAGTAGGTCTCGGGGAAAGTGGCAGTGTCCAGGGGCTTTCTCCCCTCGTAGGTTATTTTGCCCTGGGAAAGGATGACCACCCGGTCCCCCATCTTCAACCCCCGCTCCAGGTTGTGGGTAGTCATGACCACGGTCCTCTCCCCCACGAAGCGTTCCAGGGTCTCCAGAAGAATAGCGGTGGCCTTCTGGTCCAGGCCTGTCTCGGGCTCATCCAGGAGGATGACAGGGGGGTTGTGGAGGAGGGCCCGGGCAATGGAGAGGCGCTTTTTCATGCCGTGGGAGAGGGTGCGCACCTTTTCCCCCAGAAAGGGGGCCAAGTCCATCTCCTCGGCCAGGGCCTCTATCCGGGCCTCGGCCCCGGGCACATCATACATTCTGGCATAGAACCGCAGGTTCTCCAGAGAGGTAAGGTCCTCGTAGAGAAGGCTCTCATGGCCCACAAAGCCCAGGAGACGCCTTATCTCAGCCCCGTCCTTCATGTCCCGGCCGCCTATTCTCATCCTGCCCTGGGAGGGCCTGAGGAGGGTGGCCAGGACCTTGAGGAGGGTGGTCTTTCCCGAGCCGTTGGGGCCCAGGACGGTGAGGAACTCCCCCCTTTCCACCCGCAGGTTCAGGCCTCGGAGCACCCAGCGGCTGCCAAAGACCTTCCCCAGGTCCTCTATCTCAATCATAGCCTATTCTTAGCGGGAGCCGGGGAGGCGGGCCATCAACTCTGCCCGGAGGCGGCGGTAGCGGGCTTCGGGGACCTTCTTGGCCTCAAAGTCCTCGTCCAGGCTGGCGATGGCCAGGAGGAGGTCCTTTCGGGACTCCTTGGGGACCCGGGCCGGGGCGGGCCTTCTCCTCAGGGAATAGACCAGGCCGGCCCCCAGGGCCACGGCCAGGGCCCCCACCAGGGCCCAGCGGAAGGGGGCCCCCATCCCCACGGCGGGGAGGCCGGAGATGGTGAATGTAATCGTTTGCCCTTGGGCCAGGTTGAGGCCATTATAGCGGGAAAAGCTGCCCCCCCCGATGTCCATGGGCTCTCCAGGGGTTAACCCCGGGGCCTCCACTGTGGCCCCCATATCCTGGACCAGGAGGGTGAAGCTTTCCGTGGGGAAGGTCATGAGCTTCTGGAACTGGACCTTCTTGCCCGAGACGGGATAGCTGAAGGCTATCTGCCTGGTCCCGGGGGGCACGGGCATGGTGTCCACCAGGTCCCCTTGCTGGAAGGCAAGGTATTGCTCCTTAAGGCCCGCCCCCAGGTCAATGGGCCCCGCCTCTTGGGGCAGGGAGAAGCGCAGGGTCTCCTTCCGGTTGAGGGCCGGGACTACCTGGCTCCCCACATAGGTGCGGAGGCCGGTGTTCTCCACAAGGTACATCTCCAGCACCACTATCTCAGTCCCCTGGGTCGTGATAACGGTATGGGCCTGGGAAATCTTTATGTCCTGGGGGCTGGAGGTGGCATCATAGACCTCTATCTCCAGGGATAGGACGAGGTCCTTTTCAAAGCTCACCCACTCGGACGTGTAGTCGGCCTCCTGGTAGGTGAGGGTGATATCGTAGCTGTATTCGGGTTCAATGTTGAGGCCGGAGAAGCGAAAAAGCCCCTCACTATCGGTAGTAGCCCTGGCCTGTTCCTTCTCTGTTTCCCCCTGATAGATGTGGAGGGTGAGCTCAATGTTGGCCACAGATGCGCCCCCGGGGGTCTTGTTAGCTACCTTTCCCTCAATCACCCCCTCCCCTGCCGCCACGGCGGGGAGGGCCAGAAGGAGGGCTACGATGAGCCCCAGCAAGCCCCCTCTCAATCGCTTGGAGGGGGATTTTGTCCCCCTTCCGACGCCTGCCGGGGGCGTGGGGGCTTTCCCTGTTTCCCTCATGTCTTTTCTCCCTTCAGGGATGCACCGCAGCGGGAGCAAAAGCTGTCCTGTGGGTCGGCGGGGACACCGCAGCGGGAGCAGAAGCGCCTTTCCTTTATAACCCGGCGCAGGGCAGCGATTTCCCTCTCTACCTCCCCTTCTCTGCTGGGAGAGGGATGATCCAACTCCCGCAGGACGGAAAGGGCCCTGGCCTCATATTTCCCCTCCAGCTCCCGGTGCTCCTCGGGGGAGAGGTTCCCCAGCTCGTAGTTAAACTGGAGCTCCTTTATAGTGCTTAAAAGGGCCTCCTTCCGGGAAAGGAGTTCTCTTTCCCTCTCCTCTTCTCCCCTCTTTTGCGGGGGGCGGAGGAGGGGATAGGTCATGTAGGCCACGACGGCCAGGAAGAGGAGGGAGGCCACCAGCCAGGTCACCTCAGCCCCTCACCGAGTCTAAGCCTGGACATGGGCGGGCTTCCTTTCCGGCCAGATGGCAATGACAGTACCCAGGATGAAGAGGACTCCCCCTATCCACATCCACACCATCAGGGGGTTGACGAAGGCCTTGAAGGCCGCCACCCCACCTATCTTGTCCCAGCCCATGAGTATGATGTAAAGGTCCTCCAGAGGCGTTGACCTGATAGCCACCTCGCTCACCGGGTTCTGGTAGTTCACCTGGAAGGTCTGGGCGGGGGTCAAAACGCCCGCTGGCTTGCCCCCGTTCAAGACCTGGACGGTAGCGGAAACGACCTCCTTATTCGCCGTGGCCTTGTCATTCATGCTTTCATACGTCAGGGTGTACTTGCCTATCTGGAAGCTCTCCCCGGGGTTCAGGCTGGCCTCTGCCTCCACTTTGTAGAAGGAGGAGCCGATGACCCCCAGGGCGAGGAGGATGATGCCCACATGGACAATGTACCCACCGTAGCGGGGCCGGTTCCCCCAGAGGAGGCGGAAGAAGGCGGCAAAGTAGTTTTCTCCTTTGCGGTGGCGGGCCCTCACCCCCCGGAACCATTCCAGGATAATGGTGGCCAGGACAAAGGCGCAGACCCCGAAGCCTATCAGCGCATACCAGGTCTTGACCCTCAGGACGATGAGGAGGACCAGCACCAGGACGGCGGTGGTGGCGGGGATGAGGAAATTGCGCAGGAGGTTCCTGGGGGTGGCACGCCGCCAGCCAATGATGGGGCAGATGCCCATGAGGAGGAGGAAGAGGAGGAAGATGGGGCCGTTGACCTGGTTGAAGAAGGAGGGCCCTACCGTTACCTTCACCCCCCTCACAGCCTCGTAGATGGCGGGGTAAATGGTCCCCAGGAAGGTGGCGAAGGCAATAGCTACAAGGAGAAGGTTGTTGATGAGGAAGGTGCTCTCCCGGGAGACGAGGGAGCCCAGCTTGTCCTCGCTCTTAAGGGAGGGAAGGCGCTGGTAGAGGAGGAAGACGGAAACAAACAGAGAGAGGAAGATAAAACCCAGGAACAGGCGTCCCAGGCTGGAAATGCCAAAGGTGTGGATGGAAGAAACGACACCGCTCCGGGTGAGGAAGGTGCCAAACAGGCAGAGGTTGAAAGTGATGATGATGAGGACCATGTTCCACACCTTGAGCATCCCCCGCCGCTTCTGAATCATGGCGGAGTGGAGGAAGGCCGTTGCGGTGAGCCAGGGCATAAGGCCGGCGTTCTCCACCGCGTCCCACGCCCAGTATCCCCCCCAACCCAGCTCCACATAGGCCCACCAGGCACCGAGGAGGTTCCCTACCCCCAGAAAGAGCCAGGCCACCAGGGTGTAACGTCGGGCCGGCCTCAGCCATTCTTCTCCCACCTGGCCTGTGGCCAGGTGGGCTATGGCAAAGGCAAAAGGGATGGTGAAGCCTGCATAGCCGGCAAGCAGGGTGATGGGGTGAAACAACATCCCCGGGTTCTCCAGCAGAGGGTTGAGCCCGATGCCATCGGCCGGGGTAAAGATCAGCCGCACAAATGGATTAGCGACAAACAGCATGAGGAGAAGGAAGAAGGCCTGGTTGACGGCAACTACTGCCAAGATATAGGGAAGAAAGTCCCGCCGCGGCTTCTGCCAGAGGACAATGGCCGCCATCAGGGCCAGGACCCAGGACCAGAAGAGCAGGGAGCCCTCGTTGCCCGCCCAGAAGGCTGCCAGGGTGTAGAAGGTGGACATGCCCTTGGCGGAATAGTTGGCCACATACTCCAGGTTAAAGTCATGGCTGAGGAAGGCATAGGCCAGGACCGCCGAGGCCACCGAGATGAGGCCCAGGAGGGCGAAGGTCCCATTCCGGGCGGCGGCCACCAGTTCCGGCCTCCCCCTGGCCCCCAGGAGGGCGCTCAGGAGGGAGAAAAGGGCCACCACCAGGGCCAGGGCTAGGGAGAAATAGCCTAGGTCAGCCAATCGGCCCCTGTTCTAGAGCTTGGGGACATATCGGGTGGGGCACTTGGCAATGAGCTGGTCCGCCTCGAAGGGGCCGGAGAGGCTGTATTTCCCCTCCACCACCACCTCCCCACCCGCCTTGAAGGCATCGGGTACAACCCCTTCATAGACGACCTGGAGGGAATGGTCCTCACCATCCACGATGATGAAGCTGGTGGTGCGGGTCTTGGCATCCCAGGAAATTGTCTGGGTGCCCACATTCCCCGCTACCCGGATGCGGGAGCCATCCAGGTTCGTCCCGTTCTGGCGGAGCTCAGGTAGGGTATAGTAATATACCGCGGAGCCCTGGAAGCCCTGGTAGAGTAGAAAGCCCAGGGCGGCAAAGACTATTAACCCCCCAAGGATATACTTCCACTTTTTCATGGCGAAATCATTTTATATTATAGCTCTTTCTGGCCCGGGGGACAACCTGGGCTCGGAGCCTTTCTATGTTGACGGCCCTCTAACGGCCCAGGCCAGAGGACGCCGCCGCCCCGTATGCCGACTCCGGAGGAAACACGCCGGAATGGTCTGTCCTATTTACTTCAAGGCATCCAGGGAAGCATTTCAGCACATCGAAAGTAAAGGAGGGGTTGTGCACGCCTTCGCTGCTGTCGCCCTCAATCAGGAAGAAGTTCCAGCCGGCCTTCACCAGGGGGTCCGAGGCGGGAATCAGCACTGTGGTCCCATCGGTGGTGACGTCGCCAAGCTGGACCTCCGCTTCACTGAGGACCGCGACGTGCGGGGTTTCCCCCGTGGGGGCGTAGGTAAAGGTTACCGGGGCCTTGAACTTGATGATGAACCCCTGCTGGCCGTGGGGCTCCGTCGGTTCAATGGAGGCAATATTGTCCTTGTCCACAGCCACAGCGGCGCTCTTTACATCGTACGACTTGCCGCCGTACGTGTGGGGCGTGTAGTCCTTGATATAGGTCTTGGCCGGTAGCTTCTTGAACAGGTAGTCCGACATCTTCTGGCCCAGCTCATGGAGCCTGGCCTCCACACTCTCCTGGAGGGTCCCGCCGTCAAAGGTGCCATGGCAGTTGCCACAGATG
>Ga0315294_10004852_pt1 | contig 14744 bp, 12 predicted proteins | sample YL17G13_40_MG_FD_203626 | JGI IMG/M metagenome (GOLD analysis project Ga0315294, IMG submission 203626) | Sediment microbial communities from Yellowstone Lake, YNP, Wyoming, USA - YL17G13_40 | ecosystem: Environmental > Aquatic > Freshwater > Lake > Sediment | place: USA: Wyoming | collected... | reverse complement strand
CACAACTGTTCTAATTTGAACGTATAACTACTATTTGGGACATCTAGCCTAGAATTTGGAGACCGCCGCTCTACCTGACTGAGCTACACCCCTTTTCGCCCTGATTCGATCTCCCCCAAAGCTATTGTCTTTAGAAAGCTGGATCTGCTACCCCCGGGGCGACTATACGTCCCCTGCCAATCGCAAAATATTTTGAGCTAAATCGGTGTAAAAGTCAACTCATTTATCTTATAAGGAAACGGTAATTCCAAGCAGTATGGATGTGCCTTGAGGCGGGGGGGCAGGTCAGCGTACCGCTGACCTGCCCCTTGCGGTTTCTACCATTTTGGGATGGTGAAGTTTGCGGGTGCTCCAGACTCCCCGTGTATTACTTGCCCTTGAAGTTGGGTTTTCTCTTCTCGAGGAAGGCTTTGGCTCCCTCTTCGGCATCCTCTGTCTTGAAGATGTCGGAGAAGAGATGTCCCTCGTTCTCGACGGCTGCTCTTAAGCTCATCTCCATGGTAGCGTTGATACTCTTCTTGGTGTAAGCTACGGCTACGGCGCCCTTGGAGATCAGCTTCTTCACCATAGCGTTGACAGCGTTCTCCAGCTCAGCGGGTGGCACCACCTGGTTTACCAGACCGATGCGGTAGGCTTCTTTGGCATCAATGGAGTCTCCGATGAGGCACATCTCCATAGCCTTGGTTTTCCCCACCAGGCGAGTCATCCTCACGCTCCCGCCGCCACCGCACATGATGCCCAGCTTTATCTCGGGTTGGCCGAATTGAGCGGTCTCTGAGGCTATCCTGATATCGCAGCCCAGCGCTATCTCGCAGCCCATGCCGAAGGCGATACCGTTGACCGCAGCTATCACTGGCTGGGGCAGGTCCTCGAGCATGTTAGGGCTGAAGTAGACTTTATGGTCGTCACGGACCTTTCCGCCCTTCTTGGTCATCTCAACCCATCTGGATATCGTCTTGTCAATGTCAGCGCCAGCCATGAAGGCACGATCTCCTGCGCCTGTTATGACTACTACCCTGACTTCCTTATCATTGGCGATGTCCTTTACAACTTCCTTGAGTTCGTCGGACATCTTGGGGTTGAAGGCGTTCAAAACCTGGGCGCGGTTAAAGGTTATTTTACAAACCCCATCCTTTTTCTCCACCAGGATTGTTTCGTAAGTCATCGTCCTCTCCTTTTATAGTTCAAATTTTGTTGTTCAATAGGAGCTTTGTGAGCTACTTACTTCTTTTGCTTGGGCACCTCCGCCTTTACCAGCTCTATGAACTGGTTCACATCTGAGCCCGCACCATATATCGCCCTGACGCCCTGTTTCTTCAGCATATCGTAGTCTTCGTCGGGAATGACACCTCCCAGGACAATCATGACATGGTTCATCTTGTTTTTCTTCAGTCCCTCCACTACTTTGGGCAGATGGGCTTCGTAGGCACTGGTGAAAAAGCTCATGCCTACGACATCTACGTCCTCCTGGACTGCCATCTTCACTACTTCTTCGGGCTGGCTGTAGCTGGCGTAGACTACCTCGAAGCCGGCATCTCTGCAGCGGGATGCAATCAGTCTCAGTCCCCTGTCATGTATATCGATCCAGTGCTTGACCAGCAGAACTTTCGGTCTTCCGTTAGTAGACAATTTCATATCCCCCTTCGCAATAGTTTGGTGAACCGCTATCTCTAGAACTTAAGCATTACGTTGTATTCAGGACCCCATCGCATGACCTTCCTCAGAGCCTTGGATATTTCACCTGCAGTGGCGTGTGCCTTAGCAGCCTCGATGCAGGCGGGCATGACATGGCCATATTCACCTGCCTTCAACTTCTTGCAAGCCTCCACTACTCCGTTAAGGGCTGCATCGGTCTTCGCCTGGTCTCTGCGCTTCTTATATTCTCTGATTCGCTCCACAGATATTCTGGCGACCTCAGGGTCGGGCCTGAATGCCTTGACCTTAAGGGTTTCTTCAATCTGATATTTATTCCACCCCACTACTATTCTCTTGCCTTTATCAATCTCGTCTCTCCACTGGTCGCAACCCTTGCGCAGGACTTTGGCGAGCATACCAGCCTTGTGGGCTTTTACAAATCCCCCTGCGTCCTCGATCTCTTTGAGAATCTTCTCTCCCTCTTGCTCCATCCGCTTGGTCAGCCATTCGACATAGTAGGAGCCTGCCAGAGGGTCGCCCACCTTGGTTATTCCGGTCTCGTGTACCAGAATCTGCTGTATCCTCAGCGTCAGAATAGCGGATTCCTCGGTGGGGATGCCGATGGGCTCGTCGTATGCCGGAATCTGCATCGCCGTTGTGCCCGAGAGCGCTGCACCTAGGGCATGATAGGCGCTGCGAATGATGTTGTTCAACGGTTGCTGCTTGACCAGCTCGAAGCAGGAGGTGTTAGTGTGCGTTCTCAGGTGCATGGCGGCTGGTTTCGTTGCACCATATCTCTCTCGGGTCATCCTGGCCCACAGCTTTCTCCAGGCCCTGAACATGCAGATATACTCGAAAAAGTCGTTGCACTGCGCTATCTGGAAACCTATACCGGTCAAGAAGTCGTCGGGATTTAAACCAGCAGCTTTACAGGAGTCAGCAACTGCTCTGGCGGTGCCAAGGCAGAAGCTCATCTGATGGATGGCATCAGCGCCGGTCTCCGAGATTGCGTGTCCCTGGATATTCGTATGGTTCCAGCGCGGGATGTTCTTGACGCAGAAGTGTATATTTTCGGTGGCGAGTTTCAGTGCGTCCTCGGTTTCCCACATGAAGTTCGGAGCATACCAGGCTGTGAATACCCAGTTCATGGTGTTGCCGCGGAGGTTGCCCCGCGGTACGCCTCTGTTCTCGGCGTAGGCGATATACAGAGCGAACATGGGAAGGGTGTCGCCGTTTATGAGGATGATGTTGTTCTTGGATATGTCCAAGCCATCAAGCATGCGGGCGAAATCATCGAGGGTGTTGCATGAAACACCGTCTTTACCGATATAGCCTTCGGCATCAGGCTCATCGGGGTCAATGCCGAAGTAGCCGGGGTAGTCCCAAACCAGGTTATAGCTCCTGGCTCCGAAGTAGCCTTCCATGCCAGCTTTGGTCAGAGCATCCATGCGCTCCTTGGTATGCTCAGGGAGCCCGTAACCATGCACCGGCTGATTCACCCAGGGCTGGAACTGGTAATGGATGGGGTAATTGCTTCTCATGTAGGGGTAAGTCCCGGGCATAGCTATATCTTTCTGGTAGTCGAGGTCCTGTATATCCAGCGGTGTGTAGACAGGCTTTATGGGTATACCAGAGTTGGTCTTGGTCGTAAATTCTTTGCCCTGGTATATCTTAGCGATGGCTTCCAGCCATTGCTCTTGAAGCTTTTTAGCTTCACCTAGAGTTTTCTCATCAAACATTCCTTACCTCCTTTATTCTGAACGCTATCGAGAGTTTTAGCTTGCCTTTTCAACCCCCTGAATCCCCCAAGATTGGGGGATTCGTAGAACTGGGGGACACCCCCAGTCCCCTGGCATCAGCCTTAGGCGGATTGCCCCTCTGCACTCCCTTTCGCTAAAAAAATCTCTTGCTATTTCCCCTTGAACTGTGGCTTTCTCTTCTCCTTGAAGGCTTTCATGCTCTCGGCAACGTCCTCACTTGAGAAGATGGTCGGCATCATGAGAACTGTCCAATCCCAGTCCTCATGGCACTTGCGGTTTAGCACCCTCTTTATCATCTTCTGGGCGAGCGGGGCGCCCTGCTTCATCCCTTCAGCTATCTTCATGACCTCTGGCATCAATTGGTCGTGGGGCACCACTTTATTCACTAAACCGACAGCCTTAGCTTCCTCAGCGGAGAAAGTAGCACCGGTGAGAGTCATGTATGAAATGGTGCGCTTGCCCATGTGCTCGGCGCCGCGAAGCAGCGTCTCTATGGGTATCTGCCCCCAGTTGACCTCCTTGGTTCCGAATTTAGCTTTTTCGGAAGCGATGACGATGTCGCAAGCCAGGGTGATACCAGTGCCGAACCCGAATGCGTACCCGTTGACGGCGGCGATAACTGGCTTAGGCAGGTACTCGAAATGCAGGAACGGCTTTGCCACATTCTCGATGAACTCCACGCCTTTGATTATTTTATCGAACTCGAACTTGCCTACATCGGCACCGGCGCTGAAGGCGTCGCCTTTGCCGGTGAGTATGACCACTCTGATACTGTCGTCTTGCTCGATGTCGGTCAGGGCTGCGTCCAGGTCTTTAAACACCTGGGGGCTGGCGGCGTTCATCTTATCAGGGCGGTTGAAGTAGATGATTGCAATGCCATCTTTCTTTTCGAGCAGTATGGTCTCGAAATTCATGGATTATTCCCCTTTCTCCTTAAGTTTGTTGTCAATTTAAAAGGCTACTTATGCGTAGCCGATAGACTCAAGCTCCTTCTGCAGGATGCTCTTGAGATAACCCAGTCTCTCCTTGCCGGGCTTGAAGTCGAAGGCTATGGTGCCGTAGGGGTCAACCTGCTCTCTGATGAGCTTTACCTCGTCTTTGGTCGGCTTCTCGGTTTCCTTTACAGGAGCAGGGACTTCAAGCTCGAAGCCGGTGTTGTTGATGACATCCTCAACCTTCACGCCGGGGTGCACAGACTCTATCTTGAATGGCTTGTCTTTCTTCTCTTTGGCGATAACGGCGAGGTTGGTGATATATCTTATGGGTCCGGGGCGGTAGCCGGATTTGATTCTATCTTCGGGGTCTATCACGTATCGGGTGCCTGTTATGAAGTCAACCTTGGGGACGAAGGTCATCTTGGAGTGGCTGGTGAAGTAGCCAATCATCTTGCGGTGCATCTTTATCACTTCGGGAGCGCCTGCTCCGCCGGGACCGCGCAGCTTGGGCTTGTCGTACTCGCCGACTACGGAGAGGTTGATATTCCCATACTGGTCTGCCTGGATGCTCGATATAGCCTCGACATCACCTCGCCCCTTGAGGTGGACGGAGTTGAGGTCTTCGAGCATTGTCCACAGCAGGGCAGCGCCTCTTGTTGCTGCTGCTTCCGCTCGGGTGAACGACAACTGGAACGGTCTGGGGTCAACTGCGGCATATGCGAGCAGGGTTATGTTGGGGGCATGCGTGATTTTCGCCAGGATGTAACTTGCGTAAGCAAGAGGGGTGAAGGAGCCGAGAAGCACCACGTCACCATCCTCGATTTCCTTGGACAGGGTGACGCACATTAATTCGCCGACGCTGTAATCATCTGCATAATGTTTCATAGTATTCTACCTCCTAGTTAATCTAGGAATTTAACCTCCCTTGCTAGTCTGCGGAGGATTGAAGCCTGCTTCATGCCGCCTATGGCTTCCAGGTATTCCCATTCCGGTTTCATTACGAAGTCATTGAGATACTGTTTGAATGTATCGGGGGTGGCTGCCATCTCCATATATTTCATCATGTGCCAGGGGTCGAATACGTATTGGGGTACGCAGGATGTGGGGTGCGCGCCCAGGGGGGCTTCGATGACCAGATCAACCTGGAATCTGGGCACCTTGGACTTCGCCGGGCTCCTACGTATCTCTTCGGTGGAGACTATCTCCTCAACCGATACAATCCTCTTTTTGGCAGCTCTCATCATTTCGATATCGGTTGCCGAGGTTCCCTCCATCTGGATAGTGCCGGCATGGTCAGCCCGCGTTGCGTGAATGATAGCCACATCGGGGGTAATAGCAGCCGCAGCTATCAGGTCCTCGCCGGTGAAGGGGCACTTTATTACTTTGTAGAATTCCGGTCTTTGTTTCACGAGGTCGGAGCCGAAGGGGCCCCGGTAGGGGAGGAAGGGGACGTTTCTGCCGCCTGCCTCCAGACCTATGATTACTGCCAGACCTGTGATTTCATCGTACGGCAATCCCTCTTTCTCAATCGCTCTGCGGAAGTTGGGCGCCAGTCCAAAAGCCTCCATACTCACGAAAGAGAACATCAGCCGCTTCAGGCAGCCAGCACCTATGAGCATATCGATGTCTATGCTGCTCACAACGGTAATGGCTGTGAGGTCTTTTATTCCGGAGCGGATGATTTGACGAATTATTGCCATCGGATGGTTTCCCAACCAAGCCCCCCCGATGGCAATTTTATCTCCGTTTTTGATGATTTTCGTTATGTCGCTTAGCTTCCCAACCTTGCTTTCCGTGGGCATATACTCCTTTCTTTCTTTCAGATTCGGTTCTTCCTTAGCTCAATCTCGCTTGCGAGTGCCGAGGGGCATACGGACACCTCCCCTGGGGGGGAAATGAAGACCTTAAGAATTTTAGCAAGGTCGAAGCCAACTGTCAACAGCCGTGGGGCAAGTGCTCGGGAACCCCCGAAATTTGGGGGCGTCGACGGATGGAATGCTTCTCGCCCCATCTTGGGCATAGTTTGACAAAATCCTCGAGTTAAGACTATTATTTTGACTGGCTGCGCACCTGCGCAAAGTGGGGCAACAGTCTTTGTTAAGTTGTGAACCGCACAAGACTTTTTCTAAATCCAGCGGAATACCTGAGGAGGCAGTTCATGATTCCGGAAGAGGCAAGGCAGTTCATTGGCAGAGCTGAGCCGCCTATAATCAGGCATGTCGAGAAGGGTGCGATAAGAAGATACGCTGATGCTGTGGGGAATGACAACCCCCTTTATAGTGATGAGGAGTATGCCAGGAAATCACGCTATGGTAGCGTCATCGCCCCGCCGGGCTTCTTCGGCTGGCCCACCAAGAGGCCCTGTTCTTGCACAGGGCTGGCTGACATAGTGGGTGAGCTGCAGGCAGCCCTAGCCAGGGGCGGTTTTCCTCGAATTCTCGATGGTGGTATATCCTATGATTTCTTCCTGCCTATACGTGCGGGCGATGTTGTAATAGCCAACCACAAGGTTACAGGGTTGTCAGAGAAGGAAGGCAAAAGCGGCTCCATGATTATCTGCAACTTCGAGACCACCTATGTAAACCAGAGCGGCGATGTGGTGGCAAAGGCATATCAAACGTTTATCGCTCGCTAGCGCAGGTGCATAAAGCATAGTCAAGCACGAAACATAGAGGTTGTTTAGTAACTGGGGAGGCCAGAGGGGTAAAACCCTTCTGGTGGGGGTTTGGGGGTATCACCCAAATTCTAACTTCCCCCAAGATTGGGGGAACGAGGGGGTTGAGGAGAAGTTGATACACAACCTCAAATATAGGGGGTACATATGAGGACTTCCCAGCAGTATTTAGAAGACCTGCGGAAAATGAGGCAGAATGTTTATATGGGCGGGAAGCTTGTCAAGCGGGACGACCCCCGCATTATCCCCGGCATCAATGTGATGCGCATAACCTTCGATATGGCTGGCGACCCTCAGAACAAAGAGCTGTTCACCACCACCTCCCAGTACACCAAGAGGAAGATAAATCGCTTCTGCAATGTCAGCGACAGCGTTGAAGACCTCCTCAATAAACAGAAGATGATTCGCACGGGCACGCGTCTGTCGGGTTTCTGCATCCAGCGGTGCATGGGAACGGACACTATAAACGCCCTCTCCGTAGTCACCAAGGAGATAGACGACGCTCATAACACAGAGTATTACCAGCGCTTTCTCGAGTACATAAAGAACTATCAGAGGAAAGACCTGATAGGCGCGGCAGTTCAGACCGACGCCAAGGGAGATAGAAGCAAACGTCCTCATGAGCAGGTGGACCCTGACATGTATGTGCGGGTGGTGAAGAAGACCAAGGACGGCATCATTGTCAGGGGAGCCAAACAGGACATCACCATGGCATCCTATTGCGATGAGCTGATAGTGCTTCCTACCAGAACGCTGACTGCGGAGGAAAAGCAGTGGGCGGTGGCTTTCGCCGTCCCCGCCGATTCGGATAACGTCCACATCATCAATCGAGCCAGCGCTCCTCGCGAGAGGAAGCGGCTGAAGGCACCATTGAATACCTACGGAAGCTCGGATGCCCTGGTTATCTTCGATGATACTTTCGTCCCCTGGGACAGGGTGTTTATGTGCGGAGAGCACGAGTTCGGCGGCAGGGCGGCGCTTGCCTTTGCCACCTCTCACAGGCACAGCTACTGCGGCTGCAAGCCTGCGGTGGAGGACGTTGTCATGGGCTTGATAGCCCTCACCGCTGAGTACTACGGAGTGGCAGATAAGTCGCACATCCGCGAGAAGCTGGCTCATCTGGCTGGCATAGCCGAGCTTATCTATGCCGCTGGCATAGCTGCTGCCATAGAGTCCACGAAGTCATCGTCGGGCACACAGGTTCCGAACGCTATATATGCCAACGTGGGGCGGCGTCTCGCCGGAGAGAACACCTACGACTCCTGGGGCATGGTCGCCGACGTGGCTGGAGGTTTCCCTGTAACCATGCCTTTCGAAGAGGACTACTACGACCGCAAGATGGGGCCCTTCATAAAGAAGTACACCATGAGAAATCCCAAGGTATCCGCTGAGAACATGCACAGATTGCAACGCACGCTCGCTGATTATCTTTCCTCCTCCTGGGCTGGGGTCTGGCAGGTGGCGGATGTGCATGGCGGAGGCTCGCCTGTCATGGAGACCATCGCCATCCTGTCCAACTATAACTTCGAGGAGAGGAAGAAGGTAGTCAAACGCCTTGCTGGCATCAAAGACTAATCTTTTCCTGAGGGGGTACAAATGAACGTTAGAGATTTGTTCGACCTGAAAGGCAAGGTGGCAATAGTTACCGGAGGTTCGCGGGGTCTGGGCAAGGAGATAGCCATCGCCTTGGGCGAGGCTGGAGCCAAGGTGGCCATAACAGCGCGCCGTGAGGAGTGGCTCACCTCGGCACAGAAGGAATTGGAGGGCATGGGTATCGAATGTCTCTCTGTGGCTGCCGATGTCAGCGAGGTAGAGGGCGTTAAAAAGATGGTGGCTAAAACTCTGGAGAAATGGCAGAAAATAGATATTCTGGTGAACAATGCCGGGGTAGTCTGGGCTGCGCCCCCTGAGCAAATGACTCTTGACAAATGGGACTACGTTATGAACATCAATGCCAGGGGCACTTTTATCTGCTGCCAGGAAGTGGGCAGGGAGATGATAAGGCAGAAGTATGGCAATATCATAAATATTTCATCTGCCGTTGGGGTCTCCGCAATAGACCCCAAATCAGGTCAATTCATAAGCTATCAGGCAAGCAAGGCAGCGATAAACATCATGACAAAACAACTGGCAGTGGAATGGGGCCCCCACAATATCCGCGTCAACGTAATTGCTCCATCCTTCCTATCTACCCGTCTGACCGATGCGTTGATAGCAAGGACAGGAGAAAACATTAAACGGTGGACCCCCCTGGGTAGAATAGGGAGACCTGATGAGATCAGAGGAGCAGTCGTATTCTTGGCCTCAGAGGCCTCAAGCTATATAACCGGGCAAATCCTCTGCCTCGACGGAGGGACAACTGCCTGGTAGCCCTTCAAACCTAAAGGCCTACGATAGCGATGCTAACCACATTCACCGAAGGTACGCCGCCCAGGTTGTGAGTTAAGCCAAACTTCGGGTTCTTGATTTGCCTAGGCCCGGCCTTCCCCTGAAGCTGCTTGTACATCTCATATACCATGCGCAGGCCGGACGCACCCACGGGGTGCCCAAAGGATTTCAACCCGCCATCGGGCTGCACAGGCAGCCCACCCTTTAGCTCAAAGAACCCGGACTCTATATCCTGTTTCACTTTCCCCCTGCCACTGAACTGGAGGTCTTCCATGGTAACAGCCTCGGTTATAGAGAAACAATCGTGAACCTCGGCCATGCTCACCTCTTCGCGAGCGTTCTTTATTCCTGCTTCCTCGTAGGCTCTAACAGCAGCATGAGTGGTGGACTCAACGTGAGTCCAGTCGTCATCGTACAGCATCTCCACGCCTGAGCTTGCGGCAATCTGGAGGGACTTGATATAGACTGGGTCAGGTCTGTATTTCTTAGCCAAATCGGCTCTACAGACGATGGCTGCGGCCGACCCATCGCTTACCCCACAACAGTCGAACAAGCCTAGAGGCCAAGCGATGATAGGAGCGTTAACTATCTGCTCGACAGTCACTTCTCTCCGCAAGTGAGCCTTGGGGTTAAGCGCGCCGTTGCGATGGCTCTTGGCTGATATCATGGCAAGCATCCTCTTGCCTTCATCAGGGGCGATGCCGTATCTGGCGAAGTATCTCGTTGCCAGCATGGCGAACATGCCCGGTGCGGTTTGGTTGGAATCAACGAGCCTGCGCACCGTGCCCCATTGCACCTCGTTTTGGGGAAGACCGCCGTAACCGGTATCCTTGAGCTTCTCCACACCGCACGCCAAACAGATATCGTAAGCTCCTGAGGCTACCGCATAGCTAGCACCCCGCAGAGCCTCTGTCCCGGTGGCGCACCAGTTCTCCACCCTGGTCGAGCCGACGAAGGGCAGTTTCAAAGCCACAGACAGGGTGATGGCGGATTTACCGATACTGGTCTCTTCGTAGCAGGTGCCCGACCAGGCTGCCCCAATTTCTTTCTTATTGATACCGGCATCCTGAATGGCTTCCATGCAAGCCTCGACAATAAGCTCCTCGGCACTTTTGTCGAAGTGCTCTCCAAAGGTGGTGCATCCCATACCTATGATTGCAACTTTGTCCTTTATTCCGTCAGCCATGTTGCCCCCTTTTTAAAGCGAATCTTCTAAGTTATAAATCCAGTTAAGCCCTGGGTAGAGTTGCTTTCCAGAAATAGCCGTGGATTCCCCGCACCGCATCGCGGTACTTCCTGCGGAAGGTCATCTCCACCGGTATCCCCACCTTGAGCGACTCGAGGTCGCAGTCGGTGAGGTCGAAGTTGTACCTGCCGCCGCCCTCAAAGGTTACAATGCCGTAGATTGCAGGCGGGCTGAAGCTGGGAGCCAGGGAATCGCTGGTGTAGGTGAACAGATGTCCTTTCTTGTCTGAGAAGCGATAGCTCTCCATTTCATTGACAGCCTCGCACTTCGGGTTGGCGCACACCACCTGGCGTGGGTAGTGAGGTGTGCCGCAGCGCTTGCACTTAGACCCGCAGCCCCCCAGAACCATGCGGCGTTCCCTCCACAGTGTGGATAGCTGGGTGGGACCCACATCTTCACCGCGGCGCCCTATATCCACAGTTAGGATGTCGCGGAAGGTGGCATATTTCTCGTAGCTGGTCAGGTCTTTCCTGGGAGCCAGGTGTTTCTTGATGCCTCTCCTGTGCTCTTTTACCTTCTCTATCTCCTCAGTTACATGGAGGAACAAGGCGTCGCTGCCGTTCCCGTAGCTGGCGACGAGTATTTTATCGCCGGGCTTGGCTTCCTCGAGCGCTGCCACAAGCATCATAAGAGGGTAGGCAGTTCCGGTATCGCCCACCGTGGTGAAAAGCTGCTCCTGGATTTGATTAGGCTCTGCGCCTAGCTTTTTCCCTATGGCTGCGTGCTCTCTGGGGTAGAGGCTGGGGTAAATCACCCTGGCGAAATCCTTGATGTTCAGCTTGTACTTCTTCAGCAGCCCGGAGATAGCCTCGGGGATGAACCTGCTGTAGCCTATATCCCGAATCCACCTGTCCTCCCAGGCACGGTCGAACCTGTCTGCCTCCGTCCTCCAGTAATCTACGAAATCATAGGAAACTGAGTAGGAGCCCTCGATGGTGGCGATAACCTTGCCCTCTCCTACTAAGATAGCAGCCGCACCATCGCCGCAGGATTGCTCCTGATTGCTGCCAGCCTTGCCCACGCGGCAATCTGAGGCGCAAACGACAACATTCTTCGCTGAACCAGCTTTGGCAGCGTCTAATGCGAAAAGAAGGGCAGTGGTTCCAGCCTTAACAGAGTTGCTGAAGTCGGCGGTCCTGATATCGGAACGGAGGTCGAGGGCGGTGGCGACTATGCCTGCGCCCTGTCTCTCTTTGTACGGCGAAGTGGTGGTGGCAAAATATAAGTCATCCACCTTCTCGCGCTCAATCCCTCTCAGGCAGTCTACCGCAGCGGCTACAGCCATGGTGAGGCAATCCTCATCGTAATTGGCTACCGCTTTTTCCCCCGGCAAAGCGCTTGCCGAACCCAACCACCCTGTAGCGGAGGAAATGAGCTTGCGGCTTATTCTCAGCAAGGGTATGTAAGCGCCATATGAAGTTATCCCTACCATAGCATCTACCCTCTCTATTCCCCCGGATGGGGATAGTATTTGTAACTATTTCTCACTAAAAAAGCGGGGACGCCCTGCTTCCGCTTCTCTCTTGAACGAGTTGATTAACCACAACCTTTAAAATGGTATATTATCACCCTCTCCATGTCAACGGCTATGAGTCTGATTTCATCACTCCGCAGTAAGGCGCGAGGTTTGACATCATGCTACCAGGTGCATTAAATTATTCTACCAGAAGAAGGAGACACTGGTCATGAAACTGATTAAGCTGTTCGAGCCAATCAAAATCGGGAACATGGAGCTGAAAAACAGGATAAAGCTGCCTGCGATGGGCATAGCATTGAGCGAAGATGCCTCGGTGTGCGAGCAAACAAAGGCTTGCTATGCCGAGCGGGCCAGGGGCGGGGTAGCGCTCATCGGCATAAGCTGCACCGCCACCCGGTTGATAAAAGGGCCTTTGTACGGGATATACCATGACCGCTTCATCCCCGGACTTAAAGAGCTGGTTGATGTAATCCACGCCAATGGAGCAAAGGTCTATGCCCAGATGGGCGTGGGTTACAGTTGGGCATTCGGAGATGGACCGGTTCAGTTAATCAGCCCATCGGGCATCACACCCACCGGGAAACCAGGCACCGCCTTTCGTCTGGGTGGACCCTATGAGGCAACCATGCCCAAAGCCCTCTCAATTGAAGAGATTCGTCAAGTGGTCGAGGCTTTTGGGGATGGAGCCCGCAGAGCCGAGCAGGCAGGCTTCGATGCTGTCGAGGTTATAGCCTCGGTCAGCTATACGGTATCTCAGTTTCTGTCTCCCATAACTAACGAACGAACAGACCGATACGGCGGCAGTCTGGAAAACAGAATGAGATTCCTGCTGGAAATCATCGAAAACATCCAGAGCAAAACGGGCAAGGGCTATCCCATCACCTGCAGGGTCAGCGGCGCTGATTTGATGGAGCCGAGGGGATATGACCTCGAAGATACCAAGCAGATGGCTCGCATGTTGGAAAAGGCGGGAGTAGCTGAGATAGATGTGATGTCCGGCTGGCACTATGCTACTGTTCCCATAATACAGACGTGGGTACCACAAGGGGCATGGGTTCATTTCGCTGAGGGGGTCAAAAAAGCAGTCAACATACCTGTAGCAGCAGGCACCCAGATTCAAGACCCTCTGGTTGCGGAGCGAGTCCTGGCTCAAGGTAAGGCAGACCTGGTGTATATGGCGCGAGCGGTGGTTGCTGACCCGGATATGCCGAAAAAGGCACTAGAGGGTCGTCTAAAGGATATCAGGCCCTGTATAAACTGCTGCCGCTGTATCTCGGGAGTGGATAGCCCGCCTGTTCATTGCAGTGTTAACGCCAGGATGGGTAGAGAGGCAGAATACCCCTTGGAAACGGCAGCAGCTAAAAGCAAGAGGGTGCTTATTGTAGGTGCGGGACCAGGCGGGATGGAGGCAGCACGAATAGCGTCTCTTAGAGGGCACAAGGTCATGCTGTGCGACCAGAATTCAAGACCGGGAGGAGCATTGCTGCTGGCATCGATAACAAACAGACGCATGAAGCCGGCACTCGACTACATGAGCAGAGAAATCAAGAAGCTCCCCATCGAGGTCAGGCTGAATACTAGGGTCACACCCGAGCTAGTTGACAAAGTCAAGCCGGATGCGATTGTACTGGCAATGGGCGGTGCCCCTTCTCCAATTAATGTGCCTGGCAGCAACAGCAACATCGTACTTGACCGGGGAGATGTGCAAGCGGTTTTCGGCGGTCACTCCGTGAGAAAAGGCGGCTTATCTAAGAGGACCGTCTCTTACATGGCTGCCCTTTTTGTAAAGTACTTTTATGATCCCTCGGCCTTAAGATGGCTTTTGAGATTCAACTTCCCCTTCGGGAAACGCGTTGTGGTAGTAGGCGGTAACTTCGCAGGGTGCGAGCTTGGGGAAACGCTGGCGGAACGAGGGAAGAAAGTGACCATTGTGGAGGAGTCCAAGCGACTGGGCTCCGACATCGAAATCACCCACAGATGGGTGTTCCTGAAAAAGCTAAAAGAGGCCGGGGCCAGGATGTTCAGAGATGCCAAGGTAACGGAGATAACCGACAAAGGAGTGCAGATAAGCCACTCTGGTGCAACGGAATTCATCGAGGCTGATACGGTGGTGAAGGTGGGGATAACACCCGATACCGGCCTTGCTCAGGCGTTGAAAGGAAAGGCCCCTGAGCTTTATCTTGTGGGTGATTGCAGCGAACCCGGCAAGCTCATGGAAGCTGTGGCTTCGGGATTCCTGGCAGGGCAGAAAATCTAAGCTTAACACGAAGGGGAACTGAAATGCCAAAGCAAACCGGACGTTTTGATGAAGAATATGACGTAGTGGTGATAGGGGCGGGTATCGGAGGCTTAACCTGTGCAGCCTATCTGGCGAAGCAGGGCAGGAAGGTGAAGGTTTTCGAGCAGCACTTCGTGCCTGGAGGCTGCTGCACGTCCTTCTCCAGAAAGGGGTTTAAGTTCGATGCCGGAGTCCTGCACATGACAGGAGGCAAGGAGAGCGGGGCTTTCCAGCGGGTCCTCTCTGCTCTGGAAATAGAGAACGAATTTGAGTTCAAGGAGCAGTTTCAGCGCTTTGTCTTTCCCGACCTGACGCTGGATAGCAGCCACAATGTGGAATACCTTCCCCAAA
>Ga0315294_10004851_pt1 | contig 14744 bp, 10 predicted proteins | sample YL17G13_40_MG_FD_203626 | JGI IMG/M metagenome (GOLD analysis project Ga0315294, IMG submission 203626) | Sediment microbial communities from Yellowstone Lake, YNP, Wyoming, USA - YL17G13_40 | ecosystem: Environmental > Aquatic > Freshwater > Lake > Sediment | place: USA: Wyoming | collected... | reverse complement strand
CGCAGCTTTACGCCGGGACGTTTTAGATATACGCGATCGTATATATCAAAGTGGCCGCGTGAGCGACATCTAAAATTCCATATTTCAGCCAAAATTGTGCATAACTTGTCCAATTCGGTGCGTAACTTCTCTAGAGTGTGCATAAGTCGACAGTTCTTATGTTAATGTTCTGCTTCCAGAAATAGTGCTTTATTAAAAACCTTTTTAGGTCTCCTATCCTCAGCAAAACACATCACCTGCACAGAACATGCACCAGCGCATGTAAAGCACACAAGTTTGAAATAAGCACTTGCACACTTATCCACCATGTTATATGTTATTGTTAGTATATAACTAAGCTACACATTAAAGGATAATCTTATAATAGCTATTCCAATAATAAGGGGGTTCATTGATTGACAGGGTTGAAATAGTAGTGAAAGCTGGTGATGGTGGAGATGGAGTAATTAGTTTCCGAAGAGAGAAGTACATCCCTTTTGGCGGTCCTGATGGTGGTGACGGTGGAGATGGAGGGAGTGTAATACTAAAAGCGGATAGAAATGAGAATACTCTGCTAAAATACCATCAAGGCAGAAAAAAGTTTAACGCGGGCCGTGGCTCGAAGGGTGCATCGAAAAAGATGCATGGCAGGAACGGCGAGGATTTGATTTTGCCTGTACCCCTCGGAACCCTTGTATTCAATATGGAAACCCCAGGTAGGCGACTTCTTTCCGATCTTATCAACGATGGGCAGTATATTATTATTGCACGGGGGGGGCGTGGTGGTAAGGGAAATGTTCACTTTACCTCATCTACTAACCAGGCACCCCGTATCGCGCAGAAGGGGGAAAAGGGTGAGGAACTCTCGCTTATCCTTGAGTTAAAGCTCCTTGGTGATATAGGCATAATCGGCCATCCGAGTGTCGGAAAATCTACCCTGCTGGCTGCGGCATCGGCTGCGCGACCTAAGATTGCGGAATATCCTTTCACAACAAAAGAGCCTGTTCTGGGTGTTGTGTCGGTTGGTGATAGGACATTTGTGTTGGTGGAGATACCCGGTCTGATTGAGGGGGCGTATCGAGGTATTGGACTTGGCCATGATTTTTTACGTCACGCCGAGCGTACCAGAGTGCTAATACATTTAATAGATGGAAGCTCTGCTGACCCGGAGGCCGATATGGAGCAGGTGAATAAGGAGCTGGCTCTTTTCAATGCCGACCTGGCGGCAAAACCGCAGATTATAGCTATAAATAAGATTGATATCCCGGATGTAAGGGATCGCATACCTGAACTGCAGAGACAGCTAAAACGTACCGGCTTGCCGTTGCATTTTATTTCTGCAGCTACAAGGGAAGGCGTAGCGCCCCTGATGGCTGCTGCCTGTCATATGATTGATACGGTAGCTCCGATTGAATCTAAGAAGGAAGAAGTGAAGGTGTTCCGACCGCAGCCGCAAAGGGAAAGAATTGAAGTAATGCGGGAGGGCGAAGTGTTTGTTGTATCATTTCAAAAAGCGGTGAAGCTGATTGAAAGAATGGATATTAGCAATCCGGAAGCGCGTGCTTATCTGTGGACACAACTGTCAAGCATGGGGGTGGTCGGTGCTTTAAAAAAGGCCGGTGCAGAGCCCGGGGATGTCATCCGGTTTGGTACAATAGATATGAATTGGGATTAGGTCGATGATCGGATCCATGTCGTTCGATGCAAGTGCTATATATGTAAGAGGATCAAGTTGGCAATGAAGATTGGTGTGTTAGGCGGGACGTTTGATCCCATCCACAACGGGCATCTCGGTATAGCTGAGTCGGCTTGCCGGGAGCTTGGGCTTGCGCAGGTTCTGTTTGTGCCGGCGCGCGATCCGTGGCTGAAGGGGAGTCGAGGCATTGCTCCGTCCCAGCATCGCGTCGAGATGGTAAAGTTGGCAATCTCAGCGTATCCCCGTTACAATATTTCGTATGTCGACCTGAAACGGGACGGCCCGTCCTATACCGTCGACACGCTATCCGATCTAAGGAATGATCTCGGATCGACTGTCGATTTATATTTCGTCTTGGGCATGGATGCGATGGAGGGGCTGCCCGATTGGCGGGAGCCCGAGCGCATTATTAAAATGTGCCATCTGGTTGTGGCAAAGCGTCCGGGCGTGGATATAATAGATTTAAAGGCGCTGGAGAAACGGCTGGCGGGGATATCGGAGAAGGTTATAGTGATCGATAACGATTTGTATGATATTAACTCGACGGGGATCAGGCGGCGGGTTTCCGGCGGGCATTCTATAAACGGCCTGGTGCCGGATGCTGTGGCGCGTTATATTCGAGAGAATGGTTTGTATCTTAAGGAGGTTTGATTTGGCTCCGAATTATAAGGAAAGGCTGCTGGACTATACAAAAGAGCATGCAATTTTACATGGTGATTTTACATTAGCCTCGGGGGCCAAGGCCAAATTTTTCTTTGATATGAAGATGGTGACACTTTCAGCCGAGGGGTCTTACCTGGTTGGTAAGGTGATCTTCGATATGCTGAAATATGTCGAGGTCGCCGCTGTTGGCGGGCTGACACTGGGTGCTGATCCTATCGTGACGGCGGTGTCGGTCGTCAGCTACATCGAGGGCAAGCCAATTCCTGCCTTTATTGAAAGGGGTGTGGCAAAGGACCACGGTACTATGAAAGGTATTGAGGGATACTTGCCGGGGAAAGGGCTGCCGGTCGCGATCGTTGAGGATGTGATAACTAAGGGTGGCGCTACTTTAAAGGCAATCGGGATTGCCGAGGAGGCTGGATGCAAAGTGGTGAAGGTGATTGCGTTATTGGATAGGCATGCCGGTGGCAGTGATGAGGTGCGGCGGCGGGGATATGACTTCTCTGCTGTATTGCATGCTGATGCTGATGGGAACATAAATTTAGGATAGGGGCATTTTTATTTGATATCTGTCGTTATGATAAAAGCTATACATTATAGGTGATTTTAGCAAGGGTTTCCTAAAATGAAAAAATCGGTATAATATCTTGTATTAACAACTATAGGTTGATAAATAATACAAATCGGAGAGAAAGTATAGGTGTCCTTCAGACAACGAAGTATTCGACAGCATGTTGAGCGGCGCTTCAGAGTTGGATGAAAAAGAGAAGTGGTATCAGTATGCATGGAAGGTCCCTCTTGGCATGTTGCTATATATACCGCGCCGGATGTATGATTTTTTAATTCGGCCCATTAAACGTAGAAACATGAGGTAGCTAAGAGGATTGCAGGGGGCATATGAAGTGGTTTAAAACCCATATTGAGGGGACGTTGTGGATTGTATGGCTTGGAGGCGGGGCACTCCTCGCCGGGCTCATTGTGGCCATATTGGAGCTAGAGACTGTCGAGGGCGGCTTGAGCTTGATGGGCTGGTGGCTGATCATTCTTTTCAGCGTAGGTTATCTCGCTACTCTGATTAAGGTATGCAACTGGGTATTGGAAGAGAAAGCACAAGATAGAAGTATAATGTGGGCCTTCCTCATCGGCCTTGCTGGCGGGATCTTCCCGATAATAGTAGCTTTATTTGGCAGGAACAATACTATAATTAAAGTGTCAGGTAAAGCTGAAAGCACTGATGATTTTGAAGTCAGGAAGCTTGTGGAAAAGGAGAAAGATCAGCCGTTAACCATAGGCCAGAGCTCTGAGCGGGCGTTGAAATTGGCCAAGGAGCATTTCAACCGGGCTCTGGAGCATGAGGGCATGAACGCGTATAACAAAGCTATCAATGAATATAATAAAGCTATAGAACTACATAACCGATATGCTATGGCATACTACAATCGAGGCACGCTTCTTGTGCGGACAGGCAAGAAGGGAAGGGCCAGGACGGACTTTCAAAAGGTTATTTCATTTTCAGAAGGTACTGAGCTTGCCGATATGGCTAGACGCTCTTTACAAGAACTGGAAGCTTATGATATCGGGAAGTAATTCTGTTGGTTTCTTTCGCATTGCTCATATTTCGCAGTATTAATTTTCCAGGGTAAATCGCAGTTTGTAAGGCTTCTACTTCATAATAAAATCGCTGCAATTCTAAATAGAAGTGTGCGATTGCGTGTAATAGCTGCAGGATTAGCGGATAGAGTTCCCCAGATGGATGTTAGATATCTAGATTCTTAACGTTGGCGGCATGGGCTAGAATGAAGGCCTTGCGCGGTTGTACTTCCTCTCCCATAAGCGTCTCAAAAATTTTATCTGCCTCTACTGCGTCCTGGACGCTTACCTGCAGGAGAGTACGTGTCTCGGGATTCATGGTAGTCTCCCAGAGCTGTTCGGAGCTCATTTCTCCCAACCCTTTGAATCGCTGAACCGACCCTTTTCCCTTGCCCTTCTTTGAGATCTCCTCCATCTGCTTATCATTGTAGGCCCATAATTTTTCCTTGCCCATTGAGATGCGGTACAGTGGAGGCTGGGCGATATACAGATGGCCGTGATGGATCAGTTCGGCCATGTGGCGGAAGAAGAAGGTCAGCAGCAGGGTACGGATGTGAGCGCCGTCTACATCTGCATCGGTCATGATTATGACGCGACCGTATCTTAGTTTTGTGAGGTCGATCTGGTCATCAAGGCCTGCGCCAAGGGCTGTGATAATAATGCGGATTTCTTCGTGGTTAAGCATCTTCTCCGGGGAAGCCTTCTCAACATTGAGGATTTTGCCTTTTAAAGGCAGTATAGCCTGGAATCGGCGGTCTCTGCCCTGCTTGGCGGATCCTCCGGCCGATTCACCCTCGACCAGGTAAATTTCACACTCCTCGGGATTTTTATCTGAGCAATCGGCCAGCTTGCCGGGGAGATTGCCCAGGTCCATGGCGTTCTTGCGCAGGACCAGGTCGCGCGCCTTGCGCGCCGCGTCGCGAGCCCGGGCCGAGGTCATGCACTTCTCCACTATGCGTTTAGCGTCCGCCGGGTGTTCGTTCAGGTAAAGAGCCAGTTCATCGGAGACCACAGTCGCAACGTGCCCTTGCACTTCTGGGTTGCCCAGCTTGGCCTTGGTCTGTCCCTCGAATTGGGGCTCTGAGATTTTTACACTAACGATGGCTACAAGTCCCTCACGGGTATCGTCTCCGATGAGGTTCGCATCATCTTCTTTAAGAAGTTTCAAGCTTCGGGCCGTATCATTGATAACCCGGGTAAGGGCAGCCCGAAAACCTGTAATATGGCTTCCGCCGTCCTCCGTATTTATGCAATTGGCGAATGCGAGGACATGCTCAGCGAACCCTTCGTTATACTGGAGGGCCACTTCGACGTCGGTGCCGTTTACCTGCTTAGAGATATATATGGGTTCATGCAGTACCTTGCGGTCCTTGTTTAAAAATTTGGCGAAGCTGGCGATACCGCCTTCGAAGAAGAACGATATCTCATCGTCGGTCCGTTTATCTTCGAAGTGTAGCTCAATGCCTTTGGTGAGGTAGCACATTTCACGAAAGCGCTGAACCAGTAAGTTATAATCCCACTTAATCTCGCTAAATATCTGCTCATCGGGAAGAAACGTAGTGATGGTTCCTGTGCCTTCGCATTGGCCCACCTCTTTGACCGGTGTTTTAGGGATACCGCGGTTGTATACCTGGCGGTAGAGATGCCCGTCGCGCTTTACCTCGACGATACACTCCGAAGAGAGGGCGTTCACTACTGATGCGCCTACGCCATGAAGCCCACCGGATACCTTATAGCTGCGGCCGCCAAATTTGCCTCCGGCGTGCAGCGTGGTCATTACGGCCTCTAGGGCAGAGGTCTTGGTTTCCGGGAGATTTTCGACGGGAATACCGCGGCCGTTATCGCAGACGGTCACGCGGTTATCCTTGGAGATGGCGACATCAATTTTATTGCAGAATCCGGCGAGCGCCTCGTCGATGCTGTTATATACTATTTCGTACATCAGGTGGTGCAGTCCCGAGGGCCCTGTGCTGCCGATGTACATACCTGGCCGGAGTCGTACCGCATCGATACCGCTGAGAACCACTATGTCCTCGGCGGTATATTCACTGCTGGCATTGGTGTTTAGTTTCAGATTCAGTTGTTTATTTTCCTCTATTGTCACAGCGCCTCATTAAAAAGAAAGCCTCGCCCACTTTTGTAGTTAATGGGCCGAAGCTATTTAGTAACACTTCCAGACATTAAAGTATTATAACACAAATGAACGTGCAAGTGAAGGGCTTTTATAATAGATCGATTATTCACTTACCCATACATATATGCATGCTCTTTGTGCATTGAAATAATATATACATGTGTTATAATCTCACCTGTAATTTTATTTGGAGGACAGCAGTGTCTACGCATAAAGATACAAAACAGAACAAAGACAGACTGCTCAAGGCGATATACGCGGCGGGTTATCTGCTTGAGCATGAAGTAGGCAGGGAGCTTGAGCGTGCTGGCTATCAGGTACAGTTCAATATCAACTATGATGGTGATGAGGATGGGATGACACACGATATTGATATCGTGGCAACAGATGCAATGTCAGCAGGATGGCCGGAACATGCCCCTACATGGTATTACACGCAGATTGTGGCTGCTTGTCGTGCCTCTGTGAACCCCATGGTCTTCTTCGCACGCAAGGTGCCAAATACTGCTGCGCCGGCCGCAGAATCGATTCCGACCCTGGGTGTGGCATTCGATTGGCCTTCCAAACAGTTATTGGAGGAACATCCGGAAGCGATCCAGAGTCGTATCTATAATTTCTTCATGAAGAACGACCATCGCCTGACGATACCTCATGTATCCAACCAGTTTTGTGTTCTAAAGCCTCATGCCGGCGATAATACATGGGAGGCCAGCCAGGGCAACACATACAGCGAAGTGCTGTTACCGCTTATCAAGTCAATAAGTTATCTAAAGCGGGTAGGGCTTGAACATAAACTGTCTCAACAATCCCTTGATTCGGCAATTTTCCATCCAGTGATAATCCTCAGGGACAAGCTGTACTCCTGTTATTTAGCTTCTGGGCAACCGGAGATAAGAGAGGTGGATCATATTGTCTTCAGTCGAGAGTATATATCCAAGAATTTTTGCGGAAATATTTTAATAGATGTAATTACACGGCAGTATCTTGAGGAATACATTGCCTTGGTCAAAGCTGAGACTCAGAGATTGCGGAAGTTCCTTGAGGAAAATTTTGACGATTTTGAAAAACATGTGGCTGCAGTTAGATCCAAGAGTGCGAATATATAGAGGTTGAAAACTGTATGTAAGATTTAGCCCCGCGCAAGTGCCCGCGGGGCTTTTTATATTCAACCGTAGATGAATTGAATGCTATGAAGTAGCAAATTTGTAATATATTGAAGGCGGATGGGACTATGGATTTATTTACTGTTGATAGACAAAAGTGCAATCTGTGCGGCTTATGCGTGGCGGACTGCCCCGGTTTTGTTGTAGCGATGAGCGAGCTGGATGGCTTCCCGTCGCTGGCGCAAGGCGGAGAGGAGCGTTGCATCAAGTGCGGCCATTGTGTTGCTGTCTGCCCCAACGGAGCCTTTAATCATCACCTGATGAGTGCCGAGCAATGCATTGAAATAGACAAGACGCTCTTGCCGTCTCCCCGGTCGGTCGAGCATTTCCTTAAATCGCGCCGCTCCATTCGAACGTATAAGGACGAGCCGTTAGACAGAAAGACGCTGGAAAAGTTGATAGATATCGCAAGATATGCGCCGTCTGGGCATAATACCCAGCCGGTGAGCTGGATAGTAGTCAGCGGCAGGGATAAATTGAAGGTGCTGGGAGATTTAGTGACAGAATGGATGCGGACTGCGGTCAAGGAGAATCCCGCTTTAGATAGTGTGATGAAGTTAGGGATGGTAGCCGATGCCTGGTCTATGGGGGTTGACGTTATCATGCGTGGTGCACCCCATATTGCAGTTGCGCATGCTCACAAACTCTATGGGCCGTTGGGGCATGAAGGCTGTCTTATAGCTTTGTCGTATCTGGAGCTGGCGGCCCATTCTTTAAAGGTTGGGGCTTGCTGGGCGGGATATTTTGAGATGGCTGCTGTTAATTACCTGCCGTTACGGCAAGCCTTGAAAATGCCTGAGGGAAATAGGCCGTATGGCGCTATGATGCTAGGCTGGCCGAAATATGGGTATAGCCGAATTCCGCTGCGCAAAGAGCCTGATATTCAGTGGGGTTAGGTTAAAATTGAAGAATCTAGTTCGCTTTTTTGAATTAGATTGAATACTGTTTGGACAAGTAATTCAGAAGTTAAATTTGAGGATACGATTTTTATCTTCATTTATTACTCTGCTAAAACCACAAAACGTCTCAGGTAGACCCACCGAAAGTCGTTTAATGATCTAGTCAGCAGTCCGGCGGCCATGATTTTGCAGCTTTAGACCTGGAGTTTCGCGCTGCCGTCTCTTGGCGGGTTTATCAAGTAAAACATCATAATAGTAATAGATAAATATATACTTTTAAGCGGGATTAGTATAAGAGTGTAATAGGGAGTATTTGATATTAACTTTCGAAGTTTTATTGACATTCTATATAAGGAATCAGTAAAGTGTAATGCACACTGAAGTTTTCTTATGTTTAATAGACAACGGTGTTCATGGGGGATTTTATGAAAGACATTTGCAAGTCTAAAAAGCAGCTTATCAAAGAGTTGGAAGAAATGCGAAGAAAGACATCGCAGGGAAAAACAGGAACTCTCGAAGAGTATCCTGTAAGAACAAAAGCCGACCTCGTAAGCGATGCTCCCAATTATAAGCGGGATAAAGAAGCCCTTCTTCTCATTAGAAAGGCGATTGATAGTGCAACTGATGCAATCGGATTGTCAGATCCTGAAGGACACCATGTATATCAGAACAAAGCATTTACCAATCTGTTTGAATATACGGCTGAAGAGCTAGCGGCTGTGGGTAATGAGGCCGCCTTTGCAGTGAAAAGCACCGCCCGTGAAGTTTTTGGATCGATTATGAGTGGCAGGTCGTGGAGTGGTGAAGTGGAAATGAGAGCTAAAAGCGGACGTGCATTTGGTCTTTTCTTGCGTGCAAACGCTATTAAGGATGATGTAGGGAAGATTGTTGGACTGGTTGGGGTTTTTACAGATATCACTGAAAGAAAGCGCCTGGAATATCAGTTGAGAAAGAAGCATGACGAGCTGCAATTGATATTGGATTCCATTCCGGCTTATGTTTTCTATAAAGATAAAGACGGGAAAATGCTCAATATAAATAAAGCTGCGACCGCGCTGGCCTATGTGCCTAAAGAAAAGTTGCTGCAAAAGACGGTATTTGATCTGATACCTGAGACGGCTGACAAATATAACAGAGATGATATGGAGGTAATCAGGTCCGGCCAGCCAAAAATAAATATTGAGGAATCGCTGGAGTTGCCTGGTGGGGTGAGGTGGCTCAAGACTGACAAAATACCAATAAAAGATGATGATGGCAATATAGTGGGGCTTCTGGGTTTCTCTGTGGATATCACTGACCTTAGGAAAGCACAGGAGGAGCTTCTTCTTATCAGGAAAGCGGTCCAAAGTTCCAGTGATGCAATAGGGATGTCAGACCCGCAGGGTCGCCATTTCTATCAGAACGAATCCTATGGGGAACTGTTCGGGTATGAGGTGGATGAACTCAATGCTTTGGGTGGAGCACCCGTGATCTTTAAAGATTATAAGATCGCCCTTGATATCTTTGACTTAGCTATGAGAGGAGGACAGTGGAACGGTGAGGTGGAAATGGCATCAAAAGACGGGCGTAACTTCCCAGTATTCTTGCGGGTAAATTCTATTAAAGATGAAGCTGGTAATATCATAGGGCTCATAGGAGCCCATACAGACGTCTCGGAGCGCAAGAGGGCGGAAGCGGAAATAACCGTACTCTCCAACGCTTTTAGAGCAGCCTTGGACCCCATTCTGATCCTTGACCTGGAGGGAAAGGTAAGAAACGTAAACGAGGCAGCACGGAGACTGTTTGAAACAGAAGAACTTGGGGTAAGTGCACTGGATTATGTTGCACCAGAAGATAAAGAAAAGATTACTGCGGCGATGCAGGGGTTGATAGCGGGCAGTAGTGCCAACATCGCCGAGTTCACTATTGTTACTAAGAGTGGACGCAGAGTGCTCATTGAAGCCACTGGGAGTCTGATGATAAACGCGAACGGCAAAGCAACTGGGTTCGTGGTTGTGGAAAGGGATATCACCGAGCGAAAGAAGGCGGAGGAAGCACTGCGGGAGAGTGAAATGCGGTTCCGTCACATCCTCGAAAATTCCCAGGACGCATCATACCGTCGGAACTTAAAAGCCGGCAGATATGATTATCTCAGTCCGGTCATCACCAAGCTCACGGGTTACTCGGTTGATGAAATGTCGACCATGTCTGAGCATGTGGTGACTGAACATATCCATCCAGATGACCGGGAGCAGGTGGCCCGTATTTTTGGTGACGCTTTGTCAGGCTTATCACGGACCTACCGAGTGGAATACCGGTTCATGTGCCGTGACGGGCAATACCGGTGGATGAATGACCTGGGATCAATAATGCTGGATGAAAGGGGAAAGCAGCAGTTCCTTGTAGGCTCACTGCGTGATATCACCGAGCGCAAACAGGTGGAGGCAGAGATAATCGTCCTTTCCAATGCTTTCAGGGCTGCTCTGGATCCTGTTCTAATATTTGATATGCAGGGCAATGTTGTGAATGCGAACGAGGCAGCCCACAAGCTGTTTGAAAGAAATGATGTCGGTGTAAATGCGCTGGAGTCCGTTGCGCCTGAAGATAAGGAAAGGATTGCTGTGGCGCTGCAGGGCCTGATAACAAGCGGACGCCACAGCATAGTCCAGTTCAGTATAGTTACCAGGAGCGGACGCAGGGTGCCGCTTGAGGCCTCCGGGAACATTATGCTGGATGCTAGCGGCAAGCCGGTAGGTATTGTGGTTGTGGAGAGGGACCTCACCGAGCGCAGAAGGGCGGAAGAAGCGCTGCGTGAGGCTAATGAGAAACTGCGTGTGATATTTGATTCCATAGGAGAAGCTGTGACTGTTGTTGATCTTGACGGCAATGTCGTTGATGCAAACAAGGAAGCTTTGCGGTTGCATGGATTTGGCAGTAAGGATGAGATTATCGGGCGTAAAGCTTCTGAAATGGTTGCTCCTGTAGACCGAGAGAGATCGGTAAATGACGCTATCAAATCATTAAAATCCCCGTACTTATCAGGAAGGACTGAGTACAAGCTTATTGATGCAGGCGGAAGGGAATTCGATGGGGAGTTTAATGTAGCTGTAATAAAAGATAACAAGGGGAAACCAGCCGGCTTTATCGGGATAGCACGAGATATCTCAGAGCGAAAGAAGGCGGAGGAGGCCTTAAGGAAGAGCGAAGAGAAGTACAGGGACCTGGTTGATAATGAGAGGGACGTAATCTTATCGGTGGATGCACTGGGCTTCATTACTTCCATTAACCCTGCTGTCAAAGGGTGGGGTTTTACACCTGAAGAGATATTAGGCAAGAACTTTATCGAATTGGTTCCGGAAGACTGGAGAGAAATAATAGCTGTTGATATGAGAAAGGCTTTGCTTGAGGCAGGCGAGATGACTGCCGAGATAAAGATTGTTAGCAAGAACGGGGAAGTTCTGCCCATCGAATATAGTGCCAAGGTTATACAAGATGAAGGTAAATACGCTGGTGTACGCTGCATCGTTAGGGATATAAAAGAACGCAAGAAGGCAGAAGAGGCGCTGCATGACAGCGAGGAAAGATTTCGCCTAGCGGTCAATGCGACTAAAGATGGCCTTTGGGAATGGAATATTCAAACCAATCAGGAGTTCTTTTCCCCTCGCTGGTGTGAAATTATCGGATACTCGTTTGATGATCCGGAATTGCCTCATACGTACAATTCGTGGGCATCAAGAATCCACCCCGATGACTATGATCATGTGATCAGCGCTATGAACAACCATCTTGAGAAGGGCACGAGATATGATATTGACTATCGGCATCGGCACAAATCCGGCGAATACCGCTGGCAAAACTCCAAGGGCCAGTCGGTTCTTGACAAGAGTGGAAAGCCCACTAAAATGGTCGGGTGTATCTCCGACATCTCCGAGCGAAAGAGGGCGGAGGAGGCGTTGCGGGGAAGCGAGGAGCGCTATCGTCTCCTCGCCGAGAACGCGACTGACGTAATCTGGATAGTCAGCATGGATATGCGACTTACCTATGTCAGTCCCTCCGTGACGCGACTTTTGGGCTACACGGTTGAGGAAACGCTGGCACGCGCAATGGATGAGTCGTATACACCGGCTTCGTTTGCAGCGGTGACGCAGGCTGCTACCGAGGAAATAGCAATTGAACAGACCGGGCAGGGCGATCCCAAACGCTCGCGGATTCTGGAACTGGAATTGTATCGCAAGGACGGGACCATTGTCCCTGTTGAAGCCCATTTCACTTTTCTGCGTGATGCGGAGGGAAAGGCCATCGGGATGCTCGCCATGGTGCGCGACATCACTGAACGCAAGAAAGCAGAGGAAGATCTTAAACGTCACGCAAAAAGGGTTGAGGCGTTATACGGCGTTGCGCAGGTAGTCAGTCAATCGTCGAAGTTAGACACAATGTTGAAAGATGCTCTGGGGAAAGTATGTGACGCTATGGATACGGAGTCCGGGTGCATTTTCATGCTGGACTTCGACGAGAATGCCTTAAAACTCAAGGCATGCAAAGGTGTGTCGGAAAACACGGTGCAGCAATTTTCGACAATAGTGATGACCGAGCAGGGAATGGAAGGATTGGTGAAGCTGACAGGGCCGATTACTGAGATAGATGAAACTAAAGATGTAGCTGATGTCGATATGGTACAGAAATTGGTCGCTGAGATAGGCAGGAACGCTATCGCCGTTACACCGTTCTTAAGGGGCAAGGATCTGCAGGGTTTAGTTGTCGTCTTCACAACTAAAGAGCGAACATTCAGCGGTGAAGACCAGGAACTGCTCAAAGCAATATCTAGCGAGATGTCCATCGGCATTAATAACATGATGCTCCTGGAGAAAACAAAAGAGATGTCAGTGACGGACGAGCTGACAGGCCTGTATAACCGCCGGCATTTCTTCGAGACGCTGGAGGTGGAGATGAACAGGGCCGGTAGAACAAAACGTCCGTTCTCTCTGGTGATGCTCGATTTGGACGGGTTCAAGGAGTATAACGACAAGTACGGGCACACCAATGGGGATTCCGTATTGCAGACTATCTCGCAAATGCTTAAATCGTCTATAAGAAAGAGTGATATGGCTTTCCGGTACGGGGGCGATGAGTTTGCTTTGATTCTGCCGTTAGCGGATGCGGAAAGAGCGAAGAAGATCGTACAAAGGGCGAGGGCCAAATGGCAGAAAGCACCGCTGACGCAATCCAGGATTTTTGGAGGGCATGTAGGCTTCAGCACCGGAATCGCTGAGTATCCCGAGAACGCCGAGTCGGCCGACGGTTTAATATTCCTGGCGGATGCGGCCTTGTATCAGGCGAAAAAGAAGGGATATGAAGACAAGCTTGTATCTGAATTAAGAACACTTTCAACGGATATAATGGATGTGGCAACGCAGGATCAGGTATATGCATTAGCGGCTACGGTGGACGCCAGAGACCCGTATACGTATGGCCACTCTCAGAGGGTTGCAGAGATAGCGATGTCGATAGGGAAACAAGTCGGCCTGTCCGCAGAAGATCTGGCCAAGCTTCATGCTGCGGCTTTACTGCACGATATCGGCAAGGTCGGTGTACCCGATGCAATTCTGACTAAGATGGGGAAGCCTACCCCTGAGGAGTGGGATGTGATAAAAAAGCACTGTTCTGAAGGGGCCAGGATAGTCAGCTATGTTAAGGAGCTCTCAACGCTTGTGCCCATCATTTTGCACCACCACGAATGGTACGATGGTAGCGGCTATCCGGGTGGTTTAAAGGGTATCGATATCCCGTCAGGCGCTAGGATCACCAGTGTGGCTGATGCCTATGATACTATGGTGACGAAACGCCCCTACAGGGATGTGATATCGCCCAAGAAAGCATGTGAGGAGCTTAAACGGAATGCCGGGGTGCAGTTTGATCCCGTCATAGTAGATACCTGGTGTCGTCTGATGGATAAGGCAAGTAAGAAAGACAAATAGAATTTAATATTGCTCGGGCAAGTTGATATATATTAAGTGCGCCAGCCCAGCTTGCGTCCTCCGAGTAGGTGCAAGTGAAGATGATGGATATCCTGTCCCGCATCCGGTCCCGAGTTCACAACCAGCCTGTAGCCGCTTTCGGCTATCCCCTCCCGTTTTGCCAGCTCGTTGGCTATGTTTACCATATGCCCGAATAACGGCATGTGGTCGGCTGTAGCGGCGCTGAGGGAGGGGATGTGCTCCAGGGGCAGAATCAAGATGTGCACCGGAGCCTTGGGATTGATATCGCGGATAGCCAGAACCTTATCGTCGCGATGAACTGCATCGCTGGGGATTTCGCCTTTGATGATTTTACAAAATATACAACCCATTTCTTTATCCTATCAACCCCCTGTATCCCCCATTCTTGGGGGACTTTTTAAAAGGGATAGGGGACACCCCTATAACCCTGGCAGGAGAACCTCTCCTGCACCTCTTTATTTTTAACCTGTGTAGGGTGGGTTTAACGAAGTGTAACCCACCATTGATTCCGTAGCGTGGGTTTCAAACCCACCGCTACATCTGTCTCGACTGCTCAACTATCGGACGATTGGATTCGACCAACCCCCTGTGAGTCCAAAGGCGAGGCGAGCCTCGCCCCTACAGCGGGATTAATGTAGGGGCGTA
>Ga0315294_10004850_pt1 | contig 14745 bp, 10 predicted proteins | sample YL17G13_40_MG_FD_203626 | JGI IMG/M metagenome (GOLD analysis project Ga0315294, IMG submission 203626) | Sediment microbial communities from Yellowstone Lake, YNP, Wyoming, USA - YL17G13_40 | ecosystem: Environmental > Aquatic > Freshwater > Lake > Sediment | place: USA: Wyoming | collected... | reverse complement strand
CTCTTAGAAAGAAAAATCCATGCTGAAGACGTTCACGTCTCCCAAGTATTCAATTTTCGAGTAAGAGTAATCGACCGTGCCGCCCACGCCTGCAAACTTGACTTTTAGCCCGGCTCCGAGAGAAAGCCCCATTCCTTCTGAATTGAAGTCGTACCCCCCCCTCAAAGCCGCCACGTCAGCCAGCGCGTACTCCAGGCCTGCCTTGATGGTCTCTTCGTTGTCAGCGTAGTGGTTCATCTCGAGTGTTGCCGTTAGATTGTGAGGATCTTTCTGAACGGGGTCCCAGGCGAGTCCGAATTTGAAAGTCGTGGGAGGCGCGAAACCCTCGTAGTCCTGCGTGGCCACACTACCATTCGATGTCCAGCTAAAAGCACCGGAAGGTTTGAGCTCTGGGCCGAAGTCGCGAAGCAACATGGCCATTCGCACGGTGCTCAAGCCCACGTAGTACTTGGTTCCCACGTCGACCAACCATGAGTTGGTGACCGGACCGCCAACGTCCGTGCCCAATTCCTCTCTGACGTACTTGGCGTTTGCCCCTACGAGGAGCTTGTCAGTCAGCCTTCTTGCGATGGAAACACCGGCCACCCAGTCATTGAAAGCGAATTTCCTTCCCGTGCCGTAGGGCATGTACTCGGAGGTCTCCTTCATCATCGTACTGAGAGAACCAAAGAAAACGCCTACCGAGCCGCTGAACCGAGGCCACGGTTGAGCATACGTAGCAAAAGTGTAGCCAATATCGGTGAACCACTGGACGTGCGAAATGGAGAAGCCTTTCTGAGTCATTGCAGCCAACCCTGCGGGGTTCCACCCAACAGAAGAGGCGTCGTCCACCAGAGCCACGTAAGCTCCCCCGAGGGCCATTCCACGTGCAGAGGTGGGCAGTTTGAGGAAGGTTGCGGAAGCGGTCCCCACTCTCTGCCCTCCGAGACTCGCCTGTGAGAAAGCGAGATTCGGAAACAGGAGAGCAATCGTCGTTGAAAAAACGGCCACGGGGAGAATGGCGATTTTGAATGCGCTACGAAAACGACGTTTCAGGGGAAACCCTCTCATTTGGAGAAACGTGTTGCAACGAGGCTAAGCAGAGTGAGGAGAAAATATGGGCTGGGCCGTAAGGAGGCAAACCTCTCAAGCAACGAACCTTCGCCACTCCCGCGTCTGCAAGCTCGAGGCTATCAAGGCAATGCTATTGGACAGCGCGAGGTCCGTCAAGAACATTTCGCTGTGACCGGTCGCTCTAATTGCCGGGATCTTGTGAGCGAGGGCCCCATGCACGCAAGGTTGTCGTCTCATTCCGACTCTGGCAAGGTATGGAACATGACGAAGGAGCGGGACTTCTTGAGATTGGCAGTACGACAGGAGGATGTTCTCGATTGACTGGACGGTCTCTTCGTGATAGAATTCACTGCTACATGAAGTTAAGGTAGCCCTCCGGCCCGAGAAAACAGCGGAGGCACGAATGCAAGGTAGGCCCTGGACGTTTAGTGCGTCTTCCTAGAATGCCCGGAGCCTCATCGCGGGAAGGAACATGAGAAAAACCACGTCTAGAACTCTCCCACCATGTCTGATTCTGCTTTTCCTGATGATCCTTGTGAGTGCGCCAGTGTTGGGACGCGTGTCGCCTGCAATGGGTGGTGTGATGCGCAAGGCGCCTTATCTCATTTACCCGGGTAACAACACGCAGATGAAGGTGCTGTGGCAGCTGAATTCGACTGCCACCTCGACGATAGACTGGGGCATCGATACGCTCTATTCCGTGGGAAGCGCACAGACTTCAGAGTACGGGAGTGATCATCAGCATTCTTACGCAATCACAAATCTGTCGCCATCCACAAAGTACTGCTACAGGGTTTCTGTAGGCGCAGACAAATTCGTTGGGTCTTTCCGTGCGGCGCCGAATTCCGACACTAGCAGTACCAAGCTCATTGTCTATGGAGACTCCCGTACATATCCAGCCGACCATGATCAGGTAGCCAACGGGATACTCTCCGCGTATGCGGCAGACTCCAGTTTTCAGTCGTTGCTCATCTCGGTGGGCGACCTTACCACTGATGGCGACCAGGAAGCGGGCTGGGATACCGAGCTTTTTGCCACTGGTTACGCCCACTTACAGACAATGCTCGCCACTATGCCATTTCAGGTGGCCATGGGAAATCACGAGAGGGCGGGCGTACTGTTCACGAAATACCTGCCATATCCCTTTGTGGGTGGCAGATACTGGTCCTTTGACTACGGTCCCGCGCATTTTGTGATTGTGGATCAGTACACAAACTACGGCCCAGGTTCCGCGCAGCTCGTCTGGATTGAGAGTGATCTTGCCGCCACTGCCAAGCTTTGGAAGTTCATCGTCTTGCACGAGCCAGGATGGTCTGCCGACGGTGCCGGCGGACACTCAAACAATGCGAGTGTCCAGAACTACATTCAGCCACTGTGCAAGACATACGGTGTGCGCGTCGTGTTTGGGGGACACAATCACTATTATGCACGTGCCGTGGTGAACGGTGTACAACACATAACTACTGGAGGTGCGGGGGCACCGCTCGACATGCCGAATCCGGCGTATCCGAACGTTGTCGCTGCAGCCAGCTCTCTTCATTACTGCAAGGTCGAGATAGACAGTAATGTGTTCCACCTTACCGCCATGACGCCCGGTGGCCAGGTGATTGACGAGTTTTCCCTCTCAGCTGACTTGATGCCGCCGCAGGTGACGCTTGTGAAGCCGGATGGCGGCGAGGTTTTCTATGTGAATTCTCCGGACACGATCAGATGGCTGGCCACGGACAATTACGGCGTTGACTCAGTTCATATTTACTACTCCACCGACGGCGGGAGCACCTATCCGTATTCAATAGCGGCCAATGAAGCTAACGACGGCGTATATGTCTGGACAGTGCCTTCTACACCTTCGACGACTTGCAGGGTAAAAGTAGTGGCATTTGACGCCGGTTTGAATCAGGGGAACGACACGAGCGACAATAACTTCACGATATCTCGTGACCTGACACCGCCGGAGGTAACGGTCATTAGGCCGAACGGCGGAGAGGTGTTCTACGCTATGACTCAGGACACCATCAAGTGGATCGCGTCCGACAACAACAGAATTCAATTTGTAGATCTCTTCTACTCCACAAATGGCGGAAGTACCTACCCCTACACGATTGACGACTTCGAGGCCAACGACGGAATATTCGTCTGGACAACACCTTTCAAGAATTCCAGCACGTGCAAGGTGAAGGTCATCGCATATGATCGAGATGGGAATCAGGGGAGCGATACAAGCGACAACAACTTCACCATAACTCCCGACTGGGTGCCACCGCAGGTGACGGTCGTCAGGCCGAACGGCGGTGAAGGCTTCTACATAGGTTCCCAGGACAGCATCAGGTGGGTGGCAACTGACAACCACCGCGTTGATTCCGTGAGCATCTACTACTCGGTCGATGGGGGAGGTACTTTCCCTTACACAATCGCCACAGGAGAACCCAACGATTCTCTTTACGTGTGGCTGGTTCCCGATACGCCGTCGCAGAGTTGTGTTGTGAAGGTCGAGGCCTACGACCCAACGCCAGAAAGTGCCGGCGAAGACGTCAGCGACGCCGTGTTCAGAATCGAAACTGCAGTGGGCGTGGGGCCGGCTCCTGGCGCGAACGTGTTTGGGCTGGTGCAGAACTATCCCAACCCGTTTAATCCGCTGACGCGTATGGAGTTCAGTCTGAGTGTGAGGTCACACGTTTCGCTCAAGGTGTACGACGTATCTGGGAAGCCAGTGAGGACGCTTGTGGACGGGACGCTGGGTGCCGGCAGGCACAGCGCGCTGTGGAACGGTGAGGACGAGATCGGCAGGCCCGTGGCTTCGGGAGTCTACGTGACCCGTCTAGAGGTAGAGGGCCGGACCGCCGTTTGCAAGAGCGTGCTCCTGCGGTAAGCGGGGGCGATGAACTTGGTGCACAGTGGGGGGACGAGCCGCGCAGTATGAAGGTGTTCACCGCGGAGTGAACTTTGGTCCGCCGCCTGGGCCTGGGCGCTCCACATCGCTCAAGAGCACGACGCACCGTCCGAGGATGAACCCCAAGCTCCGCCGCCGCATCCTTCCTGTAAACTCCACGCTCAACCTGTGCTTGTATCATCAAATAGTCCTCCTTACTGAGCATCCAGTACCTCCGTGTGACCCCCCATCGATTGTATCAGTCAACTTATGTGCTGGCATAGTTCCTGACCCGTATCCAACGGGCATAATCCCTGATGATTCCAGGACTTCCGGAGCAAAGCGGATGGCGAAAGAACTTTACTTCGGCTACCTCCTGTGGTATACTCATGTTGGTAGGTCACGGGAGTTGCAAGTCTCTCAAGTGACTGAAACCTCGAATGGAGTCCACTTAACCCACTATTAGTGAGTTAGTCGGCGTGCGCTTCAAGCAAGATAGTACGACAAAGGACTTTCCCTTTTGAGCAACGGTGGTTGCTGCCGAATGAGACGGTCTGCATCCCCCTTTGTCCGAAAGCGTATGATTGGCAGTATGTTGTCAGAGGAAGGAGGCGATGTTTGGCTCGGAATTGATTTTGCTCACGTTCTTGTATCTGCACATGTGTTGAATGGGAGAAAATCATGAAGAGAGTTCTTGTCCTTGCGATGCTCTGTGCTCCAGGCGCGTGGTCGCTGGCTAACGCGGGCCCGCCCATAGATTGCACGGTCTACCAGGTTCAGCGCGCGGCCCCCAACGGGATAGCAGTCGGTGACTCCGTCAGAATCACAGGCGTGGTAGTCACCGGCATCGACTTAAACCCGAATACTTACGGATGGTGGGTTCAGGCACAGCCCGGCAGCGATCCCCTCTATCCCTACTACTCCGGTATTGCAATTTATTCCCAATCCACATTTCCGACTGGCATAAAGCTCGGCGACATAATGACGATTAAGGGCGTATATGCTGAGTACGGAGTTGGTACTGATAAGGATACCTCCAAGGCCCTTTCGGAAATCGATACTGTCAACCCTTCGACCTGGCAGATAACGGGTAGCACCACAGTTCCCAACCCGGTTCTGCTTACGGCCTGGGACGTTGGTGACACTTCCACAACTTCGTGGAAAGCGGAGAAGTGGGAGGGCGTTCTGGTTAAACTCGATACTCTAGTTTGTACATCGTACGATAAGGCTTATCCCCTATCGAGTTGGTGGCTGAAGGAAGCCCACAATCATCCACCCTCAACCGGCGCCGATTCGTTTTCTGTCCAGGCCAACAAGCTGATCACTCCGTATCCTGGAAGACCCAATATTGGGGACACTCTGGTTTCACTAACTGGACTTCACCAGTACGCGAATCCCGCATTGACGTCGCCTGCAGCGTATCGGGTAATCACGAGGAACGCAGCCGATATCGTCTATAAGGGCTCGGGTCCTCCACCCAACTTGATACTGGCTTATTCCATTTCGAACACTGCAATGGTTGCTGCGTTCGATGCGAAGCTTGAGCAGACCACTGCCGAGAACAAACTTAACTACTCGCTCGGTACTGGCACGCTGATATCGGGGGCGGTTCTCGATCCTGTCGAGCGCGTGTCTGTAACCCTTACGACCGGCACTCAGGTTCCCGGGACTTGGGAAACTCTCACTGCCGTCGGCGTAAAAAGCGAGGGCGGTGCTCAGATGCTTGCGGCTCAGGACCGGTCTTTCAGGGCAGGCCTGACCCCTATTTCGCTGGTGCAAACTCCAAAATCGGTCCCGAACGACAGCTCCCAGTTCGCAGGAGAGGAAGTCACAGTGGCGGGTATGGTGACTGGCGCCAAGGATGTGTACGGCACGCATTTCTATATGGAGCAGACTCCGGGCGGACCCTGGAGCGGCGTCAAGATCTACGGTGGGCCGATACTCCCGGTTGAGGGCGACAGTGTCATAGTGGCCGGTGAGGTCAGTGAGTACTACAACGAGACCGAAATCTTGTCTGTGGATTACGCGTGGATTGCGAGCAGCGGTAATCCGATTCCGGGACCTGATTTTGTTGACCCCGACCAGATCAACAATGTCTCGCCGACCGGAGAGGGCTACGAAGGTGTGTTGGTTCGTTGCGACCCGGTGTTCGTATCCGACACAACTGGCTATCAGGGATTCGGCATGTGGGGTATTTCCGACATGGCGTCTCACACGGTTAATGTCGGCCACAGCGCTGGTTACACTTACGATCCGACGATCGGCGAGTGGATGAACATCCGCGGCCCAATGACCTACTACTATGGCAACCGCAGGATCGAGCCCAGAAGAGACTCCGACATTGATCTCGTCAACGTGATCGGCGTGGACCCCGGGACTCAACCAAAGCCACAGGTGTTTGCCCTTGAGCAGAACTCCCCGAACCCATTCAACCCTGTGACCAACATCTTCTTCAGCATTCCCGCCAAGGCAGAGGTAGAGCTTTACGTCTACGACATCTCCGGCAGGGTGGTGAAGAAGCTGGTCGACGGGGCGCCCATGGAGCCTGGTAGGCACAAGGCCACCTGGGACGGTAGGAACGATGCCGGGCGCGCAGTATCGTCAGGGGTTTACTTCTGCAAGCTCTTGGCGGCCGACAAGGTTGCCCAGATGAAGATGGTGGTTCTGAAATAGTCTATATAAGCAATGCCGGAACCGGCCTCGAGTCGGGAGGTCGCTCGTGCCGACTCCGGCATCTGCCCTTTATGAAGGAGGTGACGTGTCAGCGCAAGAGGCGAAAAACACTGGGAAAGGAGGTGGATGCCTGGATTAGGTTCAGTTAAAGGCTCTCCGTCTGATTTCACGGGTCTTTGCATCCTTTTGATTCTTGCTCCTTTGAGCTGCGGAGGATTTCAAAATGAGTAAGTTCGTCAGATTTCTGATGTTTGTTCTCGTGCTTGGGTTTGCTCTGACGGCGCCGGCTCAGGCCTTGAACGTCGGCGGGCACAACGAGACCAGCGAGGTGAACTTTCCGCTCTGGGCCCAGGGTGTACCCAGTCCCGGCGTGGCACCAGCTCTGGCTGGGACCCACCTGCTCGTGAGCGAGTTTGCCGTCACCGGCACGGCAGTCGAGTTCATAGAGATCTACAACCCGACCATGGAGCCAGTTGGCTTGTCCCAGTATTACCTTTCGGACAACTGGTACGAGCCTGTCTCGCTCCCGGTCGAGGGTTATTTCCGCTTCCCCGAGGCTGGGTACTTCATTTCGACGAACAGCGACTACACAATGCGCTTCCCCTCGGGCACGATTATCCTGCCGGGCAGTGCCATCGTGATCGCCCAGGACGGGGCGGGATTGGACGCGGCGTACGGCGCGGGAACATCTGACTTCGAGCTCACGGGGACGAGCGCTGTGGTTCCAGACATGATCAATGTAGGGAACAACAACCCAGCAATTCCGCCTGGCGGGGCTCTACTCTCGAACTCGTCCGAGTTCATCGTGATATTTTCTTGGGATGGTCTCTCGGACATCGTCTGTGACGTAGATTATGTCACGTGGGGCCCTGCGGCTACTACCTCGCGGGTCGACAAGACGCCGTTCGCGATCGACGGCCCGGACGCTAATGCCATCCCCACGCCTTACAACGTCGATACTCCGGACGCCGCCCAGAGCGCTGTCGTGGCGCCGATAGGTGGCGCGAGCACGGCCAGGCTCGCCGGTGCCGAAGGCGTGGAGGCCAGCCCTGGTGGTAACGGCTGCTGTTACGTCCCGCCCACTGCCGTCGAATTCAGCACATGGGGCAAGATCAAAGCACTCTATCGCTAGTGATTCCTAGCTGATGTAGGGTGACTGATCGACAGAAGCGACCACTCCGGTTCACGGGGTGGTCGCTTTTTTGTGATGTGATCCAGTTTCGTGCACCGGCCGAGGCGGACCGTTTCCTCCAGCCACTCGGAGCAGATGACTTATCGAAGAGTATCAATCACGACGCGGCGCCCATCGTATGCAGGGGTGATCGTTCCCGCCTTCCGGGCCGCGTCGATCACCACGCTGGACCAGAGCCTCTTCGTGTCCATCTTCTCGAGCATCTCGAATCCGTCCAGCCGGCTGGCCAGGGAGGAGTTCGCCGCGCACGAGTACACGCGCCCATCGTCCAAAGACGCATCGGCGACCGTGATGGCTCCGAGCTTGCCGCAGAACATCCGGTAGCTTAGCCCTGAGACGGCCGGCCTGAACTGCTGGACGAACCGACGGACCTCCTTCCCTCTCATGCGGAAGGTCACGATCGTGGACGCGGACTGATCGAGGTCAACAAGCATCGCCCGCGTGACCGGCCCTGCGACGATCGGAATGTGCATGCCTCCCAGATTTTCGAACGCCACATCGACGCCGAACTCGGCCCGCACCGCGTCCGCGACGAGGTTGTTCTGAGTGAAATCGTCTCCTCGAACCGCGAAATCGGCGGTCGCGGTCGCTATCACCTCGTCGTACTTCGCGGCGTACGGTGCCCACAGGCTGTCGAGCACAGCGGCTACGGCCGGATCATCCGGCGTCTCGCTCGTGACCGGGATCAAGTGCTCCTGATAGCGGCTGACCCGCCGCTGTCCCGCGGAGTTCTTATCGATAAGCAGGTCCAGCCGGCCCAGCTCCCCGGCGTACTGAAACGCCTGCACGATGATGGTTCCGTTGACCTCGTCCGGCTTCAGTTCGTCGGACCACCAGACCATCTCTCCTTGCGGGAACCTCGAGTGTGAATGGCCGCCCACGATCACGTCTATCCCCGGCACCTCGTGGGCGAGTCGCCTATCCACATATTCGCCGCAGTGCGAGATGAGGATGACGATGTCCGCCTTCTCGGGACCGCGAAGCTTTGCGATGACGTCCGGCGCGACGCTGAAGACATCCTCGACCACGACGCCCTCCTTCACCGCAGGATAGCCGGCGGCCGAATTCGTGACGAGCCCGAAAATCCCGATTCGAGTGTCTCCAACCTGCCGAATCGCATATGGTTTCGTGAGCGGTCTACGGGTCACGCTGTCCGCGACGTTCGCGCAGAGGAAATCGAATCGCGCCGCCGCGATCATTTTCTTGAGCCTTGGCAGCGTGTTGTTGAACTCGTGATTACCCAGCGTCGCGAAGTCGTAGCCGGCCCGGTTCATCGCCATCACGTCCGCCTCCCCGTGGTACTCGTTCGAGAAGGCGCTGTAGTAGAAGATGTCCCCCGCATCGACCAGCCATACGGGCGTCCCCTGCTTCGACAGGTCCGCACGGATCCGGGCGGCCAGTGCGGCGCGCCTCGCAATCCCGCCGATGTCGCGTCGCGCTGGCAGATCCTCCATTCTGCTCGCTCTGACCCATGTTGATGCGATCTCCGGATAACTGAACGGCCGCAGGTGGCCGTGCACGTCGTTCGTGTGCAGGATCGTGAGCCGTTGCGCCGCATCGCTCGATAGGAATGTGAGGCATGAGAGGATGATCGTCAGAACGACGGATTTGGCTCTCATAGGCAACCTCCTCGGTTTGCTCGGAGACCCGGGTGGCTACTCAGCCGGATAGGAATATACGCGTCCCTCCAGCCCTAGAACTCGAACTCGATCGTCAGGCGGGCAATAACCCCCCAGTCGGGCGCGGCACTGGTAAGACCGATGGGCACTCCAATCCCGTACTCGATGTCGGAGTGCGACCGGTGGAACAGACCGGGAGTAAACACCACCCAGAGGTCCTCGTTCCTTTTCTCCTCGCCCAGATTCCCCATCACCTCCTGCTCGACGATCCTCCCTTTCGTCCTCTCCGCGCCCGGGAGCACGTTGGCCTCCAGGGTGAACCTGAGATCGCCATGGGGATACACAGCCGCGGCATTCAGCGCCGGCTCGACCTCCTCCTCTACCTCAAGCATTCCGGTCACGTGCAGCTCCGCCCGTCCCAGCTTCATGCCCGCGATCCCAAAGAACTCGACGTCGGTCTGACCGCTCCCCAGCCCCCTGCCCTCGTCGCCAGCGGGAAGCCCGACGTCGGCCCCCAGGGTGACGGCCACCTTTTCCACGTCGGACCTGAGCGCATAGAGCAGACCCAGCTCCACGTCCCCCAGACCGCGGTTGCGCGATCCGTCGCCGGGGACGGAGAGATAGCTCGCCTCGACCTCGCCTTCGATCCGGTCGGTGATCCCGTACTCGAAAACTACCGGGACGTTCCAGTCCCCGGCGGGCCTCCGGTAGTCGAAGGCGGAGCTGAACTCGATCTCGCCCTTCAGCTGGACGTAGCTCGGCTCTGCCGTCAGGAACTCCTCGATCAGCCCCCGCTTCTCTCTCTCCTCCTGGGCCGCGGGGACCGCGACACCTCTTCGAGTTGCGCCTCACACTTCCATCTCTCCTGGACGACGCGCTGCCGCAAAGCCTCCCTGCGTATAACGAACAGCGACCTGGCGCCTCAAAAGACCACGGTCACCTTCACAAACAGCGTGTTTCCCTGCTCGGAGTGCTGGCCGAACGCCGCAGTGCCGCGCTGATAGGCGACCTGAATCGTGCCGAACGGCGGCAAATAACGATAAACGAAAACCGCCTGCAGGTTCTTGCGGTCGATCGCGGAGTTGGTCTGGAAAAAGACTCGCAGATAAAGATCCTTGGTGAAAAACTGGCTGGCGCGGATGACATGAATCCAGGTTGATTCCTCTTCAGGATCGGGATCGTGGATCAAACGTTGCAGGGCATACTCGGCGGAAAGCTGGGGCGTGATCTTATGGCAGACTCCGGCGGTCCACAACTGATAGTCGGCATCAAAGTTTCTGCCGAACTCGAAACTGCCGCACACGGACTGATATTCCCGGGTATTGTAGCCGAGCTCGAAACCGGTCTGACGGTTCCGGAAATCTTTCTCAAAATGCTTGAACTCCTGCGTGTGCTTGACCTCCGCACTCCAGCGGTTGCGGAACTCCGTCTCTATGGATTCATCGATCTTCCAGCTTCGGCGGCTGCCGTTCTGGGCCCAGTATATGTTGTAGTTTGAGTCGTATCCGAGTCGCTGCAGGAGTCCGCTTTTCAGCCAGATTGTTTTCTCAACCGCCGAGTCGAGTTCGTGCCTGTCGTCGTCGCTGATAAAGCCAATCACGTTCGCGTTGTCGGCGAACCGATCTCCCAGGTTAGTGTAGCGCACATGGAAGTGCCCGGTAGGTGAATCATAGGCGGGACGGATAAAGTAGGCCCAGCTTCCCTGCTCGTAAGGTCCATGGCTCTTGACTGCCTGCGCCGTCATTCCAGTCGTTTTGCTGAAAAACAAATTTGCGTCAACACCGACTGAGCCCTGGTTGACGCCGTCAAGGTGGCGGTTCGCGACCATGAAAGAAACAACCGAGCGTGTGAAGAGGTCATACTGCAGTCGCCCTACGGTATAGTTGGCCTCCTTCTTCTGTTCCATAGGGGTGGATTGGGCAGACAGGAATGCCAGCGTCCAGGGACCCTGCTTGCCCAGCAGCTTCCCGCCGAAGCGGATATCGGATATGCGGCGCGAATAGAAAGTTCGGATACGCTGGCTGAAAAGCTCCTGACCCTCCATGAAGAATGGGCGTTTTTCGGGCAAGGAGAGTTCAAAACGGGTCAGATTCACCTGCTCTTGGTCCGCCTCGATAGTAGCGAAGTCCGGATAGAGCGTGCCGTAGGCGGAAAGCCCGCCCCTGATAGCGTAGCGTACATCGAGCCCGGCGTCGAAATCGGGAGAGGCGTGTTCTTGAACGCGCCCGAGCGCATACGGGATGATCTCGTGGCGTTTGACCGGAGGCGGCAAGTTCAGATGGGCAATGATGCCGGCTTGAGAAACCCGCGCCTGGTTGTCCAAGGGGCCCGCCCAGGAGCTGATTTCAAGGGAACGTCGCCGGCTGCGGACGAAATTGATCCCCCAGGACTGGTGTTCTCCCGCTGCGTACTTGAGCGATGCAAGCGGAATCGCGAACTCGGCCGTCCAGCCGAAGTCTGTGCGCCGGGAGGCGCATCTCCACGGGGCATCCCAGGTCGCGCTTGTGTTCCGGCCGTCATCGGTGATGCGCCCGTCGCCCTGGGTGCCGAGGGCGTTGGTCACAAAGTAGTAGGCTGTCTGGCGATCGTGATATGTGTCCAACAGCACGTACACCGCATCGTCATTCAGCAAATCAGCATCCCGTTGCGTGAGCTGTGCGGTCACCGGCTCCGGATCCCAGGCGCGGAAGGCCAGATAGATGTAGCTGTTGTCGTACAGCACCAGTGCCTCGGTCTTGAATGCCGATGGCTCGCCGCGTCGCGGTTCATACTGGATGAAGTTGCCAGCCTTGGCAGCGTCTTGCCATTCCTGGTCGCCGACGCTGCCATCGATGGTCGGTGCTTTGTCCGTCCTGACGGCCTTCAGCTGGAAAGTGCCGGCTTCGGCCCTCACCAGCGGAATCGCACACAATACCAAGATCAAGGACAAAATGGTGTGTGCGCTTGGATTCACCCTATGAAATCGCATGGACCCCCCAGCCGGACGGAGAGGAATTTCTTTCGCGCGCGGCGGCCTCCCGGCCTCGCAGAGCACACCTCTCCCACCGCCTGCCCGCGCAGGCTCACCCGTCCGACCTACTCCCGCTGGAGGCTCATCTGCGCCTCGATCGCTCGTGCCCGCCGCGCTCCCGGCGCCACCGGCAGGTGTAACAGAGCCGACCCGGGCCAGGCCTGAGGCGCGTCACTTCCCGGGAGGCGATGCCAGCTGTTGCTTGAGAAAGTCCTCGACGGTAATGTAGTCAGGAGCGCCGTCGGGCCGCGCGGTGCCGGCCAGTAGAAGGCGCACGCGGGTCGTGGGACCGACCGTGACCGTGAACGTCTGCGGGTTCTCAGCGACCTTCGAGCCTATCCAGGACTGGAATCCCGCCAGCTCAGTCGAGTCGGCTGCGGTCGGCGGGGAGTGTCCCGCCTCTGCGAGCGTGATGTGCGAGCGGAAGTTCACGTCGTAGGACTCCGGCTTCTTTAGTCCGAGGCGGTTGAGCACGTTCTTGGCGGCAACCACCGAATCGGCCCAGATCGTTGGAGTGCCGTGCAGCTCCACTGCCACGACATGGTTGTTGCGGCCCAACCTGACGACTTCCGGGGTGAGCCGCACTGGACGCGTGGGCACGACCAGAGCGTGGGCGCGGATCGCGTCCAGGTCCTCCGGCCTCCAGTCACCGCCGATGTAGACGACCGTGATGTGCAGGTCTTCCACCTTTGTCAGCTTGAGGCCGGGGTACAGCGCCTGCGCCTTGGGGCGCAGCCGCGACCATTCCGCCCCGAAGGCGGAGTTCGCGAAGGAGACCGCCGAGAACAGATAGCCCTTCCTCACGCTCTTCTCTGCGAGGACGTTCTCGCCGGAACGGACCGCGGCCTTCGTCGAGTCCGGTTGAGCATGCACGGTGCCTGCGACGAGTGCCGCCGCGATCGCGGCCGCCGGGAGGGTGGATGCGAAGATCTTGCAGAATTCGCTTACTTTTCTTTCAACAAGTGTCTTTATCAGCACTGGTAACGGCATTTTAAACCTCCTGAATGCTATTTAACTCTATAGTAAGTTTCATATTCTTAACATTCCTCCCCACATCGCTGCAATAATCTGTTTATCCCTGCAAGGTCTTTTTGAATATTATCACTCCTTTTATAGGGATAGACCATATTATTCTAAAACCTATCTCACATATCTTCATACTACGAAAGGCATTTATCAGTAAAGCGCCAACACCTTTTCTATTCTTAGAAAGCACTTGCTCAAACTACTTGTTGTTTTGACCTGCCCCCGAGACTGGTGCCACTCATACTGCTAGTTCCGCAAGAGCCGGGGAAGGGCGAAGTGCCCCGGTCATTGCCCACCTTGTCGGCCATGTCCACGCTTCCGGGGCCGGCGGTCGATACCCGAGTCTGCTATGTGGCCTGACCGCGTTGTACTCCCGCCGCCATTGCTCCAGTAGCACCTGGACCTCCCAGAGCGTGTCGAATATCTCCCCGTTGAGCAACTCGTCGCGAAGCCGACCGTGGAAGCTCTCCGCATACCCGTTCTCCCAGGGACTCCCAGGCGCGATGTACAGGGGCCTGACCTGAAGCGTCTCTAGCCAACCACGCACTACCTCTGCCGTGAACTCGCTGCCATTGTCACTGCGTATGTGTCTCGGAACACCACGACACACGAAAAGCTCGTCTAACGTCTCCAAGACTTCATCTGCCTTAATGTTCCTCGCCGCCTTCAGCGCCAAGCACTCTCGCGTGTACTCGTCCAGCACCGTCAAGATCCTCACTCCCCGCCCGTCTCGGGTCCGATCATGGATGAAATCATAACTCCATACATGGTCCTTGTGAGTCGGCCGCAGGCGGACGCATGAACCGTCGGCCAACCACAGCCGGCCACGCCTGGGTTGCCTCCGAGGCACCTTCAACCCCTCACGACGCCAGATCCGCTCCACACGCTTGTGATTGACTCTCCAGCCCTCCTGACCCAGCAACGCCGTTATCCGCCGGTAACCATACCGACCGTAACAGGTGGCCAACTGAACTACCCGCTTCGTAACAGCATCCTCATCGCCTCGCACCCTCACGCGACGACGCTGTGTGCTGCGTGCCTGACCTAACACCCGACATGCCCGGCGCTCAGAGACCCCCAAAGCCCTCATCACTCGCTCCGCTAATCCTCTCCGCTTCGCCGGGCTCAGAAGTTTCCCGAGACCGCCTCCCTCAGAATCGCATTATCCAACGACAAATCCGCCACCAACCTCTTCAACCGAGTGTTCTCAGCCTCCAACTCCTTCAACCGCCTCGCTTGGTCCACACTCAACCGCCCGTACTCCTTCTTCCACCGGTAGTACGTGTGCTCCGTCACACCCAAC
>Ga0315294_10004849_pt1 | contig 14747 bp, 19 predicted proteins | sample YL17G13_40_MG_FD_203626 | JGI IMG/M metagenome (GOLD analysis project Ga0315294, IMG submission 203626) | Sediment microbial communities from Yellowstone Lake, YNP, Wyoming, USA - YL17G13_40 | ecosystem: Environmental > Aquatic > Freshwater > Lake > Sediment | place: USA: Wyoming | collected... | reverse complement strand
ACAGGTTCGAATCCTGTTCTGACTACAATGAGTAAGAGATGCTCAACAAGATTGGCTACATTCTTTAAAAAAGTAGTGGTAGTAAAAAGCCCCCGACCTTAATGGGGAATCGATTCGGGTTAAAGTGACGCATATCCGCAGCTCCGACGTATAGGATTGACAGGTTTTTATGTGGTAAGACACTAATGAAAAAGACCTACTGAGCGAAAGGCAGAAGGGGATATGGTTCTCGAAACAGAGAGAAACCCGTTAAAATCTACTCACTGGAATCTCAGGGTGGGGAACTTGGAAAGATGGTAGAGTTTGGTTTATTGCATCGGTCTTGAAAACCGAAGACTGTAAAAGGTCCGGGGGTTCAAATCCCTCTCTTTCCTCAATTTTGCCTCCTTGGTGGAATGGTAGACACGTATGTTTTAGGAACATATGTCTTATGACGTGTAGGTTCGAGTCCTACAGGGGGTACTACACGGTGTCTATTGACAAGAGGTTTAAGTCGCCTGATTGTGGTTCAGGTCATCGCGGGTTCGAATCCCGCTAGACACACCATCGGAGAGTAAAGGAGGGAAATGGTGTCCCCGACTGTTTGCTAAACAGTAACCCATTAAGTTGGGCACAGTTCGAGTCTGTTGCTCTCCTCTTAACTTTTTTGGTATTTAATTATAAGTGTTCGTGGGTGAGTGGTTGAAACCGCCAATCTGCAAAATTGGTTTTGTTAATAGCAACATCGTCAGTTCGAATCTGACCGAACACTCAATTAAGTTCAACTATGAAAAAAACTCATTTTCATATATTTATAGATATGAAATGGACTAAACAAAATGATAATACCTTAAAGGAGTTAATCCAAGAAGGTAAAACACACGAAGAAATATCTATAATTTTTGGCGTGTCAAAAAAAACAATTAACAATCGTTGTTTTAGGTTAAAATTAAAATCACAATTACCATCTAAAAGTCATAAACAAAGTTGTAAGTATTGTGGTGATGAATTTGTTTCATATATTAGTGATGAAAGATTTTTTTGTTCTTTGAATTGTTCTGCGTCTTATAATAACTTACAACGAAATGCATTAACAGAAGATGTTAAGAATAAAATAAGTCAATCATTGAAAAAATATCACGAACCAAAACAAGAAAAAAATAGAAAAGAAATTACGGATGACCGAGATGAAAAACAATGTAAATTAATAAAAGAAAAAAATAGAAAATGTCGTTCATGCGGAGTTGAAAAAAAAATACCAAAATATAAAATAACTTGTGATGATTGTAGATACCAATATTACAAGTTTTATAGACCGTCTTGTGAATTTGACTTTGACTTCAAAACTTTTGAAGCAGAATTTAACACCACTGATTTAAAAAAATTAGGATGGTATAGTCCTTCAAATAAAGGTAATAATTTAAATGGGGTCAGCAAGGACCATATGTATTCAGTTAAAGAAGGTTTCATTAATAAAATAGACCCTGAAATAATAAAACATCCGGCAAACTGTCAATTATTAAAGTATTCTGAAAATAGTGTAAAAAAAACATCTTGCTCAATTACTATTGATGAACTTATTTCAAGGATAAAAGAATGGAATGATAAATTTAATAAAGATAATTCTTCCAACTCCGACCTCAATTTTTTTTGACTTTACAAAGTCTAATGTGTATAATTAATTTCCTATGAAAAAACTTTTATTTTTACTATTACTTATCCCTTCGTTTGTATTTTCCCAATGTGTTGGAATACAGTCGGCAGTTTTAAGTCCAGCACCTGTTGGTGGAGGTTATTTACCAGGTACTGTTGTTACTATGACCTTCACCATGAATGGTTGGAACGGAACTCAGTTTGGGTCTAATTGGGTTGAGGGATTTTCACTTAATTTGGGACCTGGTTGGGTTTCCTATTCACCTGTTTCTGAACCGGGTAACTGTTCTTTAAATGGAACATGGCTTTGGTTAGAAAGTTCAACATCAAGTACCACAGGTTTGGTTGAAGGTCCCGGTTATTTCTATGAAGGACCACAGGGACCTGTTGATGGTAACCCCGGAAATGACTGGGGTGATTTTGGAACCATATGTTATTGGACTTTTTCTGTTAACCTTGTTGTTACAGACCAATGTGACCCTTTATCGTTATTAATTGAAGTTGAAACATTTGCTGATGGAACTATGGGTAGTTGGGGTACTCAATCTTGCTTTGATTCACCTTTTCAGGTGTTTAATGGTGTTGTTGACGGCAATAACGTTGTAACCCCACCTATATCATTTTCCAATGATACATTATGTGTTTCCACATCTGATGATTATTTTGTAATACCTACTCTTGGTTCAACATACGATTGGATTGTTAATGGTGGTAATTTATCACCTGACGGTCAGGCTTTTACTGAAGTTACTTGGGGTAATCTTGTTGGGACATATACATTATCTGTTATTGAAACTAACTCTCAGGGATGTATTGGTGACACTATTAGTGTTGATATTACATTGGTTGACCCTACGATTGTTTTTGATAGTTCATATTATTTATGTCCGTCGGAGAGTGTTATACTAAATGCTACCCCACAAGGGGGAACATGGAATTCCCAATATATTAACGGAAATGTTTTTCAGCCAGTTGTTCCTGGTATTTTTTACCCTATATATACTGTTTCACAATATAATTGTATTGTAACTGATTCTATTGATGTTAACGTCAGGGGTGAGTTCCCACCATTTCCAATAACATATGATTTCTTGTCTTTGGATTTATGTAGTGATTTTGGTAGTCATATATATTCTGTTGAAGATTCATCAACTGTGACATATTATTGGACAATAGATAATATAGTATCAGATAATAATTCAAATCAGATTTCTTTATTTTGGCCTGACAGTACCACAGTTCATAGTATTGAGGTGTATGGTATTGATGACAACGGATGTATAAGTGCGGAGAGTTCAATCATTGTTGAGACAAAATCTTGTTATAGGATTTATCTTCCAAATTCATTCACACCAAATGGTGATGGGTTAAATGACGTATTCACATTTAAAGGGTTTAATGTTTTTGAACCTAACCTTGAAATCTTTAATAGATGGGGTGATGTTGTTTGTCGTATACAATCACCAAACCAAGTGTGGACAGGGAGTTATTTTAATAGTGGATATTATTGTGAAAATGGTGTTTATAATTGGAGAATATATTATCGTGATGACAAAGGTGTTGGGCATATTCAAAATGGATACGTAACTTTGGTAAGATAAAATTTGATTCCCATTTGTTTATTTAGTATCTTTAAAAAAAATATAAATTATGACATTTTTAGTTTTGTTAGTTATTGGAGTTACAGTTTCAATGTTGGTGTATTTTGGGTTCATTCTTTGGCAAACCCAAAAAGAATTTAATAAAATCCATAAAGATTTTAATGAAAAAAAACAAGATATGTCTTGGATGTTCAAAGAGATGGATAAATTAAAAGAAAGTCAAAAAAAGAATAAGAAATGATTAACTCATTTAGAAAATTAGATATTGAATTTATTCCGTATAACCTTTCAAAAAAAATGAAAGATTTGGGTTTTAATGAATTTTGTTTTGGTGAACATAAATTTGAACATGTTGAAATAGGTTATCATCACACCAGAAATAGTGATAAAATGAACAAATATAATTGTTCGGCAATTTTATGGCAACAAGCGTTCAAATGGTTTGAAAATAGATTTAATTATAAGGTTGATTGTTGGAATGATAAAAATAAAGAACAGGTTTTATCCTATTTTATAGGAAGAGCAGAAAAAGAATTACAAGAAAATGGTTAAGTTTATCAATATAAAAAAAATTAAAATAACTTTAGTGTTTCGTCACTATTGGGAGAAAAAAATTAGATGGACAAACAATAATGAGTTTGAAAAGAAGGTGTTCGGTATTTTCTATAGAAAAGATAATTCACAACATAAGTTATTAGTTTCATATACCTTTGGTGTTCAACTTGGATGGGTTAAGTTTTGGATTAGTATTGGACGAAAAAAATAATCACTATGTGTTGTAAAGAATGTCCGTGGAAAGTTGATAACAACCACAATCAAAAATTAAGAGAGTTTGTTGAAAAAACAGGTAGAAAACATACCTGTCATATGGTAAACTCTAATCTTTGGGACACATCGGACGATAAACAAATTTGTAAAGGAATAAAATAATATAATATGGATTACGGAAAAGAATTTAGAAAGTTTGCGTTAAGTGAAGGCATTTCATCAATTAACCTTGATACGTTTGAGAACTCATTAACACCTTATGTGTTGGAGGAGAGAGAGATGAGAGCAACACAGATTGATATCTTCTCACGATTGATGAGAGAACGTATCCTATGGGTATCGGGGGTGGTAAATCAACATATGTCTGACATTGTTCAGGCTCAAATGTTATTCTTGGATTCCGTTGAGAAAAAAGATATTACCTTATATATCAACTCACCTGGTGGTTCTGTATTGTGTGGTCTTGGTATTGTGGATTTGATGAACTATATTAAATCAGATGTTGTTACCACAAACATCGGTATGTGTGCATCTATGGGTTCTGTGTTACTTTCATCAGGGACCAAAGGTAAACGTTCATCACTTGTGTATTCAAAGGTTATGACCCACCAAGTCAGTCATGGAACAAGTGGTAACATCCAAGATACTCGTATCAATCAGATGGAAGCTGAGAAGTATAACTATATCTTGTTTAAGATGTTGGCTGAGAATTGTGGAAAAACTATTGATGAGGTATTGGAGTTCTCTGCACGTGACAGATGGTATAATTCAGACGAAGCAAAAGAGTTTGGATTAATTGACGAGGTTATCAAAACTGATGGAACCAAATCAATCACTGAAATGCTTGACGGGTTTGATGACTACTACAAAAAGAGTGTATTGTCAATCGGATAAAAAATTTGTGGGGTAAACTATTTCGCCGTATATTTGTGATATGAATAACGAAATAAAGTACATACCGACAAACGAGGCGATTATTGGATACAGTGATTCTAAAATTGCTCAAAGTGAAAGTAATGATTGTGTTGTTAGAGGTATTGCGTCTTCATTTGAAATGCACTACGATGAGGCTCACAAGTTCGTTGCAAAAACTTGGTTTCGTGGTAATCGTCAGGGAACAAAAAACTTTGTTGGAGGTATGCGTAGTATGGTTAGAAGAGGAGTTTTGATTAATGGTAAAACATTCTCCAATTTAGGTGACCAAAACGGACATATGAAATATGATGTTAAAGTTAAAGGTGAAATTGTTAAACGTAGTATGACCACAGGAACTTTCATTAAGAAATTTCCAAAAGGTAGATATCTTGTTGTTGTTCGTGGACACGCTTTCTCAATCATTGATGGGGTTGTTGTTGGAAACACAGGAGATGCTAAGATGAAAAAACGAGTTATTCTTTATTCTTGGGAAGTTAACTAAGATTTTTCTTGACACGAGAGTATATATTAATTACATTTGTCAAACAATTCAGGAACGACTGAATGTTAAATTGAAATATTATAAAGCAGGATGGAGAAGATGGTCTATCTCGTGACTCTCATAAGGTCAAGGTCGCAAGTTCGAATCTTGCTCCTGCTTCTTTTTGGTCGGTTCATCTAAGGGTTAGGATACAAGATTTTCATTCTTGTCATACGGGTTCGAATCCCGTACCGACTACCTGGAGACAATAAATTGTGGTGTTGAGCAATTGGTTGGCTCGCCTGACTGTAAATCAGGTCCTTACGGCTTGGCGGTTCGAGTCCGTCCACCACAACAAACAAACTTTAAAAAGGGCCCTTCCTGAAATATTGGCTCGCTGGGCCCGAGTTTGTTAAACACCCCACTCACAAGGTGGGGTTTTTGTTTAACGGGATATTTATAAATAAAAAACTAAAAAATTATGAAAAAAATTATTTTAAGTATTATTATGTCAACTATGTTATTTAGTTGTGATACAAGTACAAAAACTGAAAATGCTGAAGACATTAAATCTGATAAAATTGTTAAAATACACGATGGGTCCTTTGCTTTTTGTGGGGCATCGGGAGCGATTCCAACTGGAGGAAAGATTATTGTTCAAGGTGTAGAATATGATGAGGGTTGTGCGATATGTCCTGTATTATCAGGGCCGTCTATTTCCAATTTAGCGATGGAAGGTTTTAGTGAAACCTACGGAAAGTTTAATGTTAATGAATACTTCCAAAGTCCTGACGGAACCAATAATACTGTTTGGTCGTTATTTTGGTATTATGATTCAACTACGACTATTCCTCAATTTAACCCTTCAACTAAAGAATGGGAAATGATGACACCTGTGAATAGAGCTTTTGTTGTTAATACTGATGAACCAAGTACAAGTGAAAGTAATATGTTCGCAATGCCAGGTATTATCTTTGATACAACATCTACAGGTATTGTGTTGGCGAAAGTATATGGGCCACTTAACGAGGCGGCGGTTCCATTACGTAAAGCAATTCCTGTTAAAACAGGTATGACATCAATCACGGCAGCTAAGATTGGATTTCCTTATCCTGTGGGAACACCTGTCCCTATTATTGAGTATAGTAAAGAACTTCAAAAAAAATAAAAACAAATAAAGATTGTTAAACACCCCATTCCAAAAGAGTGGGGTTTTTGTTTTCTAACATATTTATAATAAAAAAAGTTATGAGTTACACATTAGAACAAATTAAAAAATCTGTAGAATCTAAAGGTTATGTTTGGTTCAACGATGATAAGAATAAAGGTTACGATGTTAATATCGTTGGAATCAGAAACGCATCAACTGAACAAAAGGTTACAAATGCTTTTGATGATTATATAACAATTTCTTACAAAGAGAATGGGGAATGGAAGTGTCACGTTTGGCCGGCAACGACTGACCCAGGTAAGAAGGGTGTGATGGAATACCACAACAAAGATGGTGTTGCTCGTTTGGTTGAAGGTCAATACCGTGGTTCACATATCATCAGATTACATCAGGGTAAGTACGAAGCTTTGGGGCAGGACAAACCTGTTAAAGTTTATCGTGATGCTAACAAGGATATGAATTATGATGAGAACAAAATCACTGAAGGTGTTTATGGTATTAATATTCACAAGGCAGGTGCTGATTCAACATATGTTGAGAATTGGTCTGAAGGATGTCAGGTGTTTAAGAAGGCTGCGGACTTTGAAGAGTTTATGAAGATTTGTCGTAAGTCAAAAGACATTCACGGAAATCGTTTTACATATACATTAATTGAAACAACTGATATAAAATAAATAACAATACTTTATTAAACCCCACTCACAAGGTGGGGTTTTTTTATTGTGGAATATATTTATTTAAATATGAAAAAAGTTATTAAATTAACAGAATCTGATTTGGTTAATATTGTTAAACGAGTTCTTCGTGAAAATGATGAATTACCACCATCTAAACCACCACATAATATTAAAGAGATTCTTAATCAAATAGAATTATATGAAGTTTACCCAAACATATTTGCTATGATTATTAAGGATGATAAATTAAGAGCAAGAGTTTTTTTAAGATATCAGGAGTTCTATGAATCTGACTCTGACACTTTCAGGGGAAAAGGATTTAAATGGGAAGATTATATTAATTTCTATAAAGAAAAAACAAAGAAAGATTATTTCTCATATCATGAGGATTTTGCGGGATATAACGTACCCTGTGATACTATTGAAGCTTGTAAAACAAAAATACCTGATTTAAACATATATGATATGATTATGTTTAGTGTTGTTGATACCATCAAAGAAATAGTTGGTTCTAACAAGTATTATTTGATTGGAATTGACCAGTCTAATAATGAAAACCCATCATTAATTTATCACGAGATTGCTCACGGTTTATGGTTTTCAGACCCTGAATATAAATCAAGAATGAAAGAAAGGTTAGAAGAAATGGATTCTTCAGTTAAGGAACAAATTATAGATATCCTTAAAGGATATGGTTATGGTGATAATGTATTTGAGGATGAAACTCAGGCTTATATGGCAACAGGGTTAAGTTCACGTATGGAAAGTATTGATAACACTGAGAATGACATAATAAAGTTCAAAAAAGTTTTTAAGGATTATATTAAAAATATTAATCTAAAAAAAATACCCATAGATTGGAGTACTGATTTGGATTATATTAATTAAACCCCATCCGACATCAACAATAACTCGTCAAATACTTTAGTCATGTCTTCAGATAGAGTTGAGTAATCAACGTCAAATGTCTTTGGCATCTTTGTGTATACAGATTTGATATTGTATGGCTCAAAACCAATCTTATACCAACTTCTATTTTTTCTCATCCATCGGTAGAACAAAACGTAAGCGTTTGACTTTTGGATATACTCATCAATTGATACGACGAACTCCAAACCATATTCTTTAATCTTCTCAACGGTTCGTTTCTCACAATCTACCTCAACAGCAATACCTGATTCAATCTCTTTATCAATTTTATTGAAATCAACATCCTCTGAACCTTCAGTCCATTTGAAAGTTTCATCTAATCCCAATGAATCAATAAACACATGGTCATTCTCAAGGAACTGGTCCATATGTGAGGATTCGTGAATTAAGATGGGTAACCATTGATTAAGTTCCTTACCTGTTGCACAAGCAAGAAGTCGGTTATCCGAGTCAAAATATCCATTGGTTAATGTGTTACCATAAAGATATTCAACACCTGGGGTGTTTGGCATAAGTGAATCAATATCATGTTTTGAGCATTTTTCTTGTAAGTCAGAGATGAACTTATTAATCTTTGATTTTTGTTCCTCTGTCAAATTGATATTGTTTAGCTTCATAGTCATATTTTAAGCTAATATACAAAAAAATTAGATTTTCTAATACTTTAAAAAAAGAAAAATAACGCGATATTTATTTGTTATGAGGGATTTAATCAAAAAAATCATAAGGGAAGAGACGGAAATTAAGGAGATGGGAATTAACTTACGTAAGTTACAAGCTTCTCAACCAAAGAATTACCTTGTTAAATCACTTAAAGATAAAGAAGAAGGTCAGTGGTTAAGAGCAGCATTGAAGGAGATGTCTGAAGAATGTAATGAGCTTTATTCACAAATTGATGAATCACTCAAAAATATTTCGTGGGAAGAGATTGAGTTACACGAACAGGGAAAGTTTTTTTATATTGTCTTACCAAGTGAGATAAGAAAAAAAATGTTGGAACTGACTGAAACATATGAAGAACTTGCTGAGAACAATTACACCAATGGTTTAGTACCTCTAAATAAGATTAAACAAATGGCTGAAGATTATAGAGAGTTCATTCAACCAATTTGGGTTTGGATGTATATTGACCAACCAAGAAATAGAACTCACTTCCCTAAAGGATTACCTAAATCATTATTAGGTTATAACTTGGGATTTAAAATATATAGAAAACTTCTTAACTTCCTTGGATTTATGCAATCTGAAGAAAATGCTTCAAAAGATGTTCAAGAGGTTTATAGAAAATTATTACAAATGCCAAGTATTAATGCCGTTGTTTATAAAGATTCAGTTTTATTACTTGAAGACGGTTTAAGTAAAGATGAGGTAATTGATATTGTTACAGATAGTATTTACGAAAGATATCTTACAAAGGCAAGTAAGAAAAAACTGGTATTAAACAGAAGTATTATAGTTAGTAGTAAGTTATTGAGAATGATTGGTGAAACCCGATTACTTAATATGATGTATGAATTATTTTATTCTGCCAAGAAGGAAAAAAGGGTACCATTTGAAGACCTTGGATATAAAATGGGAGAATGAAATATCTAATAACAGAATCTCAGTTTGATAATGTTGTCTTTAATTACTTGGACAATCAGGATTTTGTCACTATGGAATATGGGACTTATGAGTATTTCCTTAATTCAGAGAATGATGAATACGCTCAAATTAAATTCAATGAAAGGAGCCGTTGGTGTACAATAGAAAAAGAATTAATGGTTGAAATAGCTTCTTTCTTTTCTTTAGAATATCGCGAAGCTATGTCACTTATCACTAAATGGGTTGAGAATAAGGTTGGGGTAGAATTTAACACAATTGAAACCCAATCGGAAATAATTGTACGTTATTTTAAATAACATTCAAAAATTAACAAGTTTTCATTAACCCCCATTCCAAAAGAGTGGGGGTTTTTGATTAATGTGTTGATTATATAATTCAATTATTATATTATTACTTAAACAAAAAAAAAACAAACTATGAAAAAAATTAAATTATTTCTCTTAACCCTTTTTGCATTCATTGGATTGAGTGCGTCTTCACAAGTATTAACTTCATTTAACTTGTATGTTATTAATCAAAATTTTTGTCAATACACTTTAGTAGGAAATTACTATGGAGGTGGTATACAAGGCTCAATAGTATTTTCACCACAACCTGCTGGTGATTATTATGTCTGTACTTTACCGGCAATTGACAGTCTTAATGTTACTATCTGTGCGATTTCAGCACCACCTTGTTTTGGCGAATCTTGTATTAACCAAACATTATATCTTGGACCTGGACAAGGAGTTCAGACATTCACATTATTAATTAACAATAATGATTCTGATTTTGATGGTTACCCTGATAACATAGATTGTAACCCATTTAATCAATCTGTTTATCCAAACGCACCTGAGTTGTGTGATGGTATTGATAATAACTGTGATGGATTGATTGAGGTAACACCATCAATTAGTATGTATTTTGTTCCTGACTCAATTGTTACTGAACCAAACTCTATATTTATTGTGTGTCAAACAACAAATGTTACTTCTTGGAGTTGGAATTTTGGTAATGGAGCGGTATCGAACACACCTTACCCGACTACAAATTACGATGTGAATGGAACATACACAGTATGTTTATATGGAACTTCATATGATGGGTGTGTAGTGGATTCTTGTTTAGTATTCACAATTGATTCACTTGGATGGACTCCAGGTGGTGTCATGACCAACTACACACTAAATATTGTTCCTGAATATACTGTTGGTGTGACTGAATTAACCAATAACGTTAAAGTTTGGCCAAACCCTGTGTTAGGTGTTGTTAATATTAATACACCATCAAATAGTGGAATGTTAAGAGTTATGTCTATTGACGGAAAATGTGTTTACCAACAAAAATATTTCACTAAAAACATTCAGTTTGATTCTGAAATATTAAGTAATGGAACTTATGTTATTACTCTTACTGATGATAGTGGTAAGTTTTACACCACAAGAATTATTAAATAAGTTATAACGACTATATTTGAAAACCCATCCTTGAGATGGGTTTTTTATTGACTATATAAAATTAATATCTTATAATTGAAATATGAAAAAATATCTTACACTTAAAAATTTGGGATGGTTGTTAACAGCAATCGTTACCTTTATGCTTGGAATGGGGGGATTGTCAAAAATCTCCGGTTCAGAGGAAATGACAACAAACTTTACCGCAATGAACATGTTACCGTATATGGCACTTGTTGGTGTGATGGAAGTAGCTGGTGTTATTGCACTTTGCATCCCAAGAACATCAATCTATGGAGCGTTAACTTTGTCTTCTGTTATGTCAGGAGCCGTTGCCGTTCACGTTGCTATGTTCGGAGGAGCCGGAATATTTATACCAATCTTCTTGGGAGCAGCCGCTTGGGCAGGACACTGTTTAAGAACCTATACCAAGTAAAAATTACTTAATTATTTTTAAAGCCCCACTTATGTGGGGTTTTTAGTATATTAAAATATTTATCAGAATGGATATTAAAACTTTTAAAGAAAAACTTAACGAGTATTTTAAGTTAGGTGAATATAAAGTGATTGATGAAAATATAAAATTTTTCAAAAAAAAAGATGAGGGTAAAAAAACAAACAAATAATTTATTGGTTGAAGCGTTAGGTGTACCTGATGATATCAAAATGTTGGTTGAGATATATGGAGATTTAATCATTGATAAATTAATAGAGAATATTGGGTTTAAAAAATATAAATCAAGTGATATTAGCATACCTAATTATGGTGAATATGAATCAATTCACGGTAAATTTGATATCACAGGGAGTGAGTCATGGAAATTTTTAGCCAACTCACCAAAATGGGATAAGAACAAATGGAAAATATTTCCTATGTATAAAAACTCATTTGAAATAAATTTCCGAGTATTGCCAAGTGAATATTTTGAAATTAATGACCGAGAATCTCCTGGTGTCGGCGCAAGTTTCATATTTGAGCCAGGTAAAATGAGTATTAAAACAACTAAAAGTGGAATGGAATACTACGACTCCTCTAACTTTATGTTTGATATTCATATGACTGAAGGACAATTTTCTAATCCAATTTCAATTAAACGTAGATTAGAAGCTGTGATATCACATGAAATATTCCATTCATATCAGTTATTTACCAAGTATAAAAAAACTAACCAAGTTGGATATGGTAGTGAATCTGTTTTGAATAGTATGCAGGGTTTATTGATGAGTGAGTTTAATAAAGATTGGAATGATTTTTTATTATGTGTCTATTACACTCTAAAATTTGAACAACAAGCTCGTGTACCACAGGTTTATTATAATTTGAAAGACAAACAGATTACCAATTATGAAGAGTTTGTGTCGGCATTAAAGAATGAAGACGTTTACAAAGAAATTGAAATGTTAAAAAAGTTTAACAGTGATAAAATACTTGAGGATATGACTAAAATTAATTCATTTCAGGATGTTATCATGGGTCCAATAAAAATACAACAAATGATGGAAAACATTAAGAATTGGGATGATTTCATGGAAATTGTTTTAGATAGATTACAACAAATGGGTCAAGATATTAGTTCTATTAAAAGATTAGGACCTAAGGTTTTAGGAACTCCTGAAAACTTTTTTAAATATTGGGAAAAACTATTCCACTACAGAGCTGACCAAATGTGGAGGAAATTGACAAGATTATATGATAAAATAAAGGACTAATAAAAAACCCTCCGAGTGGAGGGTTTCTTTTTATGGTTTCTTATTTAACAGTTCTCGTTTTTCTTTCATCTGCTTTTTCTTCATTGTTGCAGGTGTAGATAAATTCATAGTGTATTTGTATGAAGTTTGTTTTTGTTCTAACATGACATCATCTTGAATTTCTTTTCCTTGAAATTCTAATATTTCAGAATTGATTGTTGTTCCTGTTGAAAGGTTAAAGAATTCTTTAGTCATTGTTTTTAACTGAAGAGCATTTATTTGTGTTTCAGCTGAAAAAACTGTTAGTCCTTCATTGGTGAATAATTTATCACCATCCATTAATTTGTATTTTACTGTATATCTCATTTTAAATATTTTTTAATTTTTTTTATTAATTCCAATCATTAAAAGTATTACTATCATTATAATCAGAAGTTACAACTTTTCTGAAAGTGTTAGCAGTTATTAAATAGTGAACATAGGTACTGTTAGGTCCATCTGTTTGTAAATAAATTCTGTTTTCTTCAGTATTAAAATTATTATCGTTAGTTTCATTTGTTGTAACAGTGTTTAATAAATTGTAATTTAAATCGTAAACATAAACGACTAATCTTCCTATGTTATTTTCTGTTAGTAATGCCACTAAATTTTTAGTAATTCTAATAGAATAATTACCTAAGATTGGTAATGTCCTAACAACTGACAGAGTATTTTGTGTTAAGACCTGAGAAGTATAGTTATTATCATTCCATAATAATTGTTGACCATTATTTTTATTTGATGTTGTGGTGTAATAATTTATATCATCCCAGTCATCATAAAAAGGTGTTGGTAATATTGAATTAATTGAGTTATTCCAATAGTAAGACAACTCATTGGTATAATCAGTAAAAGTGAATGAGTTATATTCAGTATACCAATCGTAACTATCATTATCAAAATATAATGTATCAACTTGTGTACCATCGTAATTATTTATGAAAATCATACCTGATGATGGTAAATCAAATTCTGATACAAATTTATCACCCGCCGGACTATCATTTAAATACTGACTATCTAAAACATCTGTTGTTATTATATTAATAGATGTATGGCCTGTCGGTTGGAAAATTTCATAACTGATATAACCATTGTCTCTATCTGCGTATAATATTAATGATTTACCAACATAAAAGTAATTTAGTGCGATACTATAAACGTAGTTATTATCTTTAGCAAATTCATAAACACTAAATTGTTTTGTTGAATCAAACCAAGATACGATATCACAATCGTCTACACTATAGAAATCATCATTAAATCCACCATTATCATCGTTGAAGTTTATATGGAAATCATTACTTACTTGTTCGGGAGCACTATAATCTTCAATGTAACTATAATATTGAACCCAATCATTATATTCGTATAATAATGCGTTGTTGTCATGTGATGTTGTGTAAAACTCATTAGATATTCCATCATAAACTACAATGAAATAAGGTACCGTATCATCAGAATTATTCCAAAAAATCATTCCAATTTTACTATCACCGAATGGTTCAATATCATAATTGTCTAAATCAAAATTACCAAGGGAAGAAACTGTAAGTGTGATATTATCAACACCAGAACTACCGCCAATTTCTGAACCATTTATCGTGATAGTATCACCAATTGTATATCCACTACCTCTACCATAAAGAGTAACAGAATTAACAGTACCCGCAGTAATTAATACTTGTACTGTTACTCCTGTACCACTACCTGATGTTGTTGATGGCTCAAGGTCAAAAGTACCAGTAATACCTGATGAAACGGTAGGTGTATAAGTCACACTATTAACTGATGTTAAAC
>Ga0315294_10004845_pt1 | contig 14751 bp, 20 predicted proteins | sample YL17G13_40_MG_FD_203626 | JGI IMG/M metagenome (GOLD analysis project Ga0315294, IMG submission 203626) | Sediment microbial communities from Yellowstone Lake, YNP, Wyoming, USA - YL17G13_40 | ecosystem: Environmental > Aquatic > Freshwater > Lake > Sediment | place: USA: Wyoming | collected... | reverse complement strand
GCCTCCGCAACTACGACTACTTACTGCGTGACAATATAATCGAGATATTGACGGCCGACCAACTTCCTAAGGTGGCCGAAAAGCTTGAGACCAAGACGTTCGAGATTGTCTATGCGGATGTCAAGGAGGTTGTAAAGGCCTTAAAGGAGATTGTTTCGAAACCACCAAACGGAACGGTCTCGTCTATTGAGGGCACCAGCCATATAATCGTTACCGACACCGAGAGCAAAATCAGGGACATAAGCACCTTCATTGAGAAAATCGACCGTATGACGCCCCAGATATTAGTTGAAGTAAGGATTTACGATATAACCAGTAAGGATAAGCTCGACCTTGGTGTCGAATGGAACGCAGGGCGAAATACCACATATTCTTCTGATGCTATAGGGGCCACTAAAACGGGCGATATTGAACCATTCGCAACCGGCAAGTTCCGCGGCGATACGAAGAAAACCTCGAGTACCACCGGTGTACTTAAGTTCGGCTGGCTCAAGGACGGCGTTGACATCGATGCGATTATCAAGGCCCAACAAGATAATATCAATATTAAACTTCTCGCAAACCCTCGAGTCTTAGTGCTCGATAATGAGACAGCTAAAATTGACATTATCTCCGAGATACCGTATATGCAGCTTACGTCGACACAGTTAGGCGGCAGTACCGCGTCCATTGGATTCAAAGAGGTCGGCATTAAACTTGAGGTTACACCGCACGTTGCTATTCGCGATGAAATGATTCGACTGCAACTGAAGCCAGTGTTCAGTGTCCGTGGAGAGGATTTGACTGTTTCAGATTATTTTGGCAGTTATCCCGTTGTTGACAGACGCGAAGCCGACACGAAATTATTGGTCAAGAACGGTCAGACGGTAGTTTTAGGCGGGCTGCGCAAAAAGAATGTTACGAAGCAGATTAACAAAGTGCCTTTGCTCGGCGACTTGCCGCTGGCTGGAGCGCTATTCAGGTTCACAGGCGAAGATACAGTTAACAGCGAAATAGTCGTCTTCGTAACTCCCTGGATTATCAAGCAGCCAGTTGTTTTGTCGCAGGGTGAGCAGGACGCTTACAAGATAACTGATTTCAAAGGCCCAGAACCAACCATGACAAAAGCTGAGAAGCCGGAAAAGGCGAAAGAATAAGTTTATAGTTCGTTGTTCGTAGTTTGTCGTTCATCGACCGGACTCATCTACTCCCGAAGTCAAGAAGTGCAAAAAAATGGTTCAAAAAGTGTTCATTTTGGTACATTTTTGCTCAAAACACGCGCATTTTTGATAAAAAAGTGCAAAAAAGTGCAAAAAAGCGCTCATTTTTACCCTCGTTTTTCGCCTAAAAACGCAATAGTCCTATAAAATCACATCTTTTACTATCACCAACCACCCCATTTTTCAAAAAAACTGTCAAAAACCCTTATTTTCCAACTTTTTTACTCTTTTTTTATCCCCGTATTATCGCTCAGCAGCTCCTCAATTTTTATCCAGCAACCTTCTTGACGGATTGATTCTCATCCGCCAGACGAACCCGCCACACAAACCCGCCACACAAACGGCGGGCTAAATACCACACACTGCCTGCAATTCTCAATTCTAAATTTATTTTTTGTTCGGGGTTTATTTCTTTGCAAAAAGTCACATCTGTGGGAAAATTCTCCGGTGAGTCGAATAGTTCAAGGTTGCAGAATTTAGCAAGATTATTTTGATAAGGTTTGTATGATGAAGCGTGGGACTGTAAATTTTATCGTTGATGTAGTCAGCTTCATTGACCTTCTGTGTCTGGCTTGTACCGGCTTTATTATGAAGTTCATTCTGCCGCCCGGCAGCGGTGGTTACGGACGCGGTTTTCGCGGAGGCCGCGGCACAGAACAGATTAAACAATTGTGGTCAATGAGCCGGCACGAATGGGGGGCTATTCATTTCTACTTAGCGCTTCTTTTTGTTTTCCTGATGATTGTGCACATCATCCTGCACTGGGAGTGGATAAAGAGTTATTTCAAGACGCTGTTTGGCTTTTCGCGAGAGGAAAAACCCTGCAATAAATTGCAGGGCTAATTATTAAACTCGAATCTCGATGCTGGATACTCGATACTCGTAGAGGTTATTTTAGCTCGACGGACCAGTAGGCGTGGTCGAGGAATTGCTGCCAACTACGGTAGCGGGACTGGCCGAGATGGATATGGACAAGAGGATTGTGCCTGGGTTTGGCGGGCTTCTGGACCAGCGTCATTCGGGCCTCTTTTGGGGTTCGGCCTCCTTTTTTGACGTTGCAGTCGGTGCAGGCACAGACGACATTTTCCCAGACCGATTTGCCGCCCATACTGCTGGGGACAACGTGGTCGAGAGATAGCTCATTAGTTGGGTAGCGTTTGCCACAGTATTGGCACCTGTTTTTGTCGCGGGCGAAGATGTTTCGCCGGTTGAACTTGACGTCGTTCTGCGGCAGACGGTCATAGAACAACAGCCGAATAATCCGCGGCACCGCGATATAAAAGTTCACGGTGGAGACCCAGTCGTGGCCATCGGGCTCGAACTGCCTGCGGAACTGGCTTACCTCGCACCAGCCCTGGAAATCATAGTTGGAATATCTGCCTTCCTCAAAAGAAACCACCTCGGCAAGCTGGCGAAACAGCAGAGAAAACGCACGCCTGGCCCCCACGATGCGGATGGCCATATAATGCTTGTTGAGCACAAGCACATTACAGTCCAGAGCAGATTGATAATGAGAGGCAATCATAATACAGTTTTTTCGTGCAGGCATCTGAGTTGTGAAACAACAAACCCTCTCGGTGTTTAGCTAAGCGTTAAACAACACACGCAACCAGGTGCTGCTACTGTCGCTCCTTCTTCAAAATTGAATTAGGCACTCAGTTAAGGAGAGAAGCCGGATTTGTTAACGGCCTCTCCCCGGGCTTGAAACCAGAAGCAGAGTTACGATTCTTTTTTCTCTTTAGGTGTCGATTTTGGCACTACGTTATCAGCCCTTGGACCCTTCTCACCCTCGACGATGTCAAAGCTGACCGGGTCGCCTTCAGCGAGACTTTTGTATCCTTTGCCTGTAATACTTGAGTAGTGGACGAATACATCGCGGCCATCGGCGGCGGCGATGAATCCATAACCCTTTTTAGGGTTGAACCACTTGACCCTACCGTCTGACATAAAACGCTCCTTTTAAGACCACTTCTACTAATACGACCAACCATTGTTGCAGTCCTATCAGCGGGGGTTTCCATCCGGAAATTGCTGCGATGTGGGCTGCAATTTTTGGTTGAAAACAGCTACTTTGTCTCGGCTGACTTTGCAGCGGCGTAAAAATTTTCTCTCATCAGACGTCCCATTTTGAATTTAACCGTTCGCTTCGCAGGGACTTCAACGCGTTCGAGAGTCTTGGGATTCTGGGCAGTCCTTGCGGCCCTTGTTCTGGTCTCGAAGACGCCGAAGTCACGGAATTCCAAACGGTTATTCTTCTCACACAGTTCCCGCACTACCTCGTCGAGGAACGATTGAATGATGCGTTTGACTATTACTCTCTTTGCCTGTGTACGCTCTGCAATCCGGTCAATAAGTTCTTTCTTTGTAACTGTTGCCATAGGTTACCTCATTTCGGGAAAGAGTATTTGGGAAACTGGATTTCGCTTATGTTAAAGAGCTGCCGTCAAACCGATTTCCTCCTTAAGTTCTCCAACAGCTCATCACGTTCCTCGATAACACTTCTCACCAATAAACCACTTTTGTGCTGTGCCTTTGTTCCCCAAGGCCAGCCACAAAAGAAAAATCCTTAGAAACACTGCAACTTACTATACAACAAAGACTTCTATCAAGCAAGATATTTTTGCATAAAATTTTACAGATTCAGTAATAATCTAACCTACGGTAGGTCCCGCACTAATTGAACCCGAGCACGGGCATTCCAAATCGGCTGGTCAGCCAGGTCCTTTGCTGATGGACAATTGGTGCGGGAGAAGTAGACGACAGGTTAGCTCCGGGCAAAATGGGCATAAACTCTTTTATGGCAAGATGTTACATAAAAGGTGAGATTCTGTTTTAACCCCATCGATGAGGATGAGGACTTACCTTCCGTATCGTTATTGTCAGGAATTATCTCCGGCCAACCATTGTCCAGGGGGCTTGATGCGGAATAGTTTATTGACCGGCGGAGATTTATTTGCATAATGTAGGATTTTCATAGATACTCAAGTCGTTTGCGGTCCGTCAAGACGGCCTTGCCGGACGAAGGGCGTGTTTTAGAACTATATCTGTTGTTGCGAATAATTGTTTGTGATGTCCCCTAACAAGACCTCCGAAAAAAGGAAAGACAGAGCCGCTGAAGTTGCGAACATTTTTGAATGGCTAATAACGGCCTTCATATTGGCCTTTGTCTTCCGTGCCTTTGTAATGGAGGCGTTCCGGATACCCACCGGCAGTATGGCTGATACCCTGAAGGGCGCTCATTTTCGGCTGCGATGCGGACAATGCGGATACAAATACGAGTACGGCTATATCCCCAGAGTTGAGGATACAATTCCTGCCGGCGGTGCCAATTTGCCCCCTACTCGCTGCCCGAGCTGCGGTCATTATTCATTAGCCGAAGGAGTGTGGCCGGTTTCAAACGGGGACCGGATACTTGTGCTAAAGTGCATCTATCAGTTCTTAGAGCCCAAGCAGTGGGATGTGATAGTGTTCAGGAATCCGCTCAGTCCACGAGTAAATTACATCAAACGGCTGGTCGGTCGGCCTGGAGAAACAGTAGAGATAATTGACGGCGACGTCTATATCAATGGACAAATCAGCCGAAAACCGCCCAATGTCCAGGATGAATTGTGGATGCCGGTGTATGATAATGACTACCAGCCCGTTGGTCCCGACCAGCGCTCTTTTAACTCCCACAAGTGGCAGCAGCCATTTAACACCGCAAATTCCGGATGGGTAGTTGCTTCCCCTCTGTTCCAACTGGATACTCCAGCCGACCAGGTCCATACGATGACTTATGACGCCTCAATCGGTAACGACTTCAAGGCCACTTATGCCTACGACGATGTCAGATACTATAATGATTTGCCATACTGCAGCGACCTGATGGTGCGTTTCTTTATCAGCTCAACTAACTCACAGGGACGTGTCGGCATAGCACTCAGTAAATACGAGACTACTTACGAAGCATGGATTGACCTTACAGGCGAAATGACCATCGCAAAAACTGAGAAAGGAGGTAAAGCCACGGACTTAGTTCGGATGGGACCAGTGCCAATAAGCAAATCGGCCCTGGTCAAATTTGCCAACGTTGACCATCAATTGATTTTCCAGTTCGGCAGCAAAAAGTTGGTTTATGACCTTGGACGCGGCCCGGAAGATGCCGGCCAGATAAAGCCGGACATCCCTCCGCAGGTAAAAATCTGCGGTTCCGGCAAATTAACTCTGTCTCATATAGCAATCTTGCGGGATATTCATTACACGGAAGTTAAATCCATCCGCAGCGGCGAACCTGGCAGAGCAACGCAAGGCAATCCTTTTACCCTTGCGAAAGATGAGTTTTTTGTACTCGGCGACAACAGCCCCAACAGCGAAGACAGCAGATGGTGGGATAGACGCGGCATGGCAAACTGGGGTCTGTCCTACCGCCAGGGCATTGTCCCGCGTGACTATCTGGTGGGCAAGGCACTATTTGTGTATTGGCCCAGTGGATTCAGGCCGTTTGCTGGGTCTCGATTTGCTGTTATTCCCAACGTCGGGGGAATGCGGTTTATCTACGGCGGCTCAAGCAAAAGTCCGTGAAAAAAATGTCGTATCAGTTTGGGATACTATGACGGCATTTGCTTACCGAAAAAGAAATTTGTGTGCAAGTTTGCGGGTGTGGAGGTTAATAAAATGAGACACTCGGTAACAATTCTATTGGCAGGGATGATGCTGGTTTTAGGGGGCTGTGCTGTTTTGGCGGATAGGGACCTTACGACGAAAGAATTACGCTGTGAATACCGCGTTAATCCCTTAGGTATTGATGTTCTTAAACCGCGGCTGAGCTGGGTTATGGAATCGAGTAATCGCGGCCGGATGCAAAGCGCCTACCGGATTTTGGCAGCCAGCGGCGAGGAAGACCTCAACAGAAACCTCGGCAACCTCTGGGATAGTGGCAAGGTCCGCTCGGACCAGAGCAATCAGGTCGTGTACGAAGGTAAGCCCCTGAAGTCACGTATGCGATGCTTCTGGAAGGTGCGAGTATGGGACAAGAATGGCAGCGCATCAGCGTGGAGTGAGCCGGCTATGTGGACGGTGGGTTTGCTGGAGCCGCAGGACCAGCAGGCAAAATGGATAGGTTACGATGCACCGGCAGCCGCCAAAGAAGATAAATCCGACGTGTTGAGCATTGATAAGTGCAGTTGGGTGTGGTTTCCTGAGGGCGAGCCGGAGAAAAGCGCTCCGATAGGAACGCGGTTTTTCCGGCACAAGGTCAACATTGCAGATATCGCAGCAGAATCAGCGGTGAAAGGAAAAGTCAAACGAGCATCTTTTCGGCTGTTGGCAGATAATGAGGCGACAGTTTTTGTGAATGGTCGCGAGGCGGGAAAGGTTGCGGGATGGTCGCCCGGTCAGGTGCTCGATATAACAGACAAGCTTACCGGCGGGATAAATACTCTGTCGATTGCTGCAGCGAACGAGGGCGATAATCCCAATCCGGCAGGACTTGCAGGTAAGCTGGTAATCGAATTCGAGGAGGCGAAAACGCGGGCTATTCCAATAGACCATTCCTGGAAGACATCCAACAGCGAGCAGGAGAACTGGAAGAGCGCAGATTTTAATGACAGCAGTTGGGTGTATGCCAAGGAGACTGTGTATGTTCAACGTTCAACGTCCAACGTTCAACGTTCAACGTTTGGGGAAAGGTGGACCAGCCAGCGGTTGTTTTACCGCCGCCGTCTTATCTGCGCAAGACCTTTTCGGTTGAAAAGCCGATAAAGCGTGCTGTGGTTTATCCCGCACCAATTGACCTGTCGAGGCAGTCTGTGTCCGAAACTTCAGGTAAGAATCGCTCTGGTGCGGACAATTGGTGCGGGACTGGGTCTTTATGAGCTGCATATCAATGGCAAACGGGTAGGTGAAGACTGGTATGTTCAACGTTCAACGTCCAACGTTCAACGTTCAACGTTCGGAGGCCGACGGGTGGTATGCCGGTTATGTCGGCTTCGGTAAAAAAAGAGAGCACTACGGCAGTAAACCCCGGCTGTTTGTGCAGCTCGAGATCGAATACGCTGACGGTGGTATGCAGACGGTCATTACAGATAACTCCTGGAAGGCCACGCACGGCCCACATCTTGAGGCGGATTTCCTGATGGGCGAGACATACGATGCCCGCAAGGAGATGACCGGTTGGGCACAGGACGGCTTTGACGATTCCAACTGGCACGCCGTGGCTGTTACCGACAAGGTGCAGGGCCAGCCCGCCGCACCTCTGGCGGGCAAGCTTCAGTCGTATCCAGGCGTGACGGTGCAAAAGATTCTGGAAATCAAGCCAAAGAAACTTACTGAACCGCAGAAGGGTGTGTATGTTTTTGATATGGGTCAGAACTTCGCCGGTGCATCGCCAAAATGCTTGAAGGAGCAAACTTGGGAAGCTTATTTGAGAGATTTCTATTTCCGGTTAGGACGATAATTAATCTGGTTAGGACGAAAGATTCTGGAAATCAAGCCATAAAAATGTCGTTGATTCCGGTTAGGACGATAATTATTCCGGTTAGGACGATAATTGGTATGGGATTTGCTAATTCGAATACGTATTCGTAACGTAGTCGAAGGATATGTATACTAACTTCGAATACGAGTTCGAGCAAATCTTTATTTGCTTATTCGATTTCGCTTCGAGTAAAATGGGGAAAATGAAACTTAAAAAGAAAAGACAATCGATAGTATTTAGTGAAAAAGAATGGGATTGGTTTGCAAAAACGGGCGGAATCACAAGACGTGAGCTTGTAGTAATGCAACTAATGCTTCAGGGATGGAGTAACAGGAAAATAGCACAGGGTTTAAACATAAAATATAATACCGTAAGGGCACATATCAGTAATATATACAAAAGAATAGGGGTGCATAGCAAAGTAGAGCTCTATGTAGAAACGATAAGAAGAGTATATAACGTGCCTAAATGAGAAAAATGATAAAAAAAATACGGGACATAAAACAAGACAGCAAAAAGACTTAAGGGGAGCATATATTTTTTTGCCTAAAAATAGTCAAATAGACTAATGCAAATGACTACGAGAAGACGATTATATTAGTATGGGCCAAGTGGTTTGGGAAAGTTGGATAAATGATATGGGTTTAATTGTTGTGCCCCGGAAAGTATACGATTCAGGAAAGTCACGAAGAATCAAGGGGAGGGCGAGGCGAAGTGATTTTGGAAGGTCACATAAGCGGGTGAATTATGGGTAAGACGACAAGCGAAAAAATAGAAATAATCAAGAATCAAGAATTACATTTCAGGTCGATTATTCGACACTTAAGAAACGAATGTAATCAATACCTGACCGGAAAAATAACACAGCAACTTATGATTATTTCAGCAGAGATAAACGTTATGAAATTAAAATGCCAAAGTGACAAGTTAATCAAAAGTTTATTGGGAGATATTCTTGGAGACGCTCGGACACATTACGAACAAAATTCACAAGATAATCAGTCAACAGGTGGATTGCAAGATTGACAAAACTATCGGTGTGGAAGGTCAAGCTTTATTATTTTACGAGAGACTTATTCAGATAATAAGACCGAGAAATCAATCAGACAGGACTTGCTTTCGGCGGGTTACAAACTGGGTTGTGCGGGGAATAAAAGATGGGAAATATCATTCGCCGGAAATTTTCGAGACTGTTCTGGGATACGCAACAGAGGCGGCGGGACCAGACAGTAGAAATCCAGCAGCGGTATTTATGAAAATACTCAAGGACGAAATGGGATATGGCAAAGAAACCACCTAAATACGATTATCTTCTTGACGCTGACGATGAAGGACAATTTTGCGTAATACCAGTAGGGCGAAGCGGAAAATGTTTCGCAAAGATAGACCCGGAGGATTTTGCCGACATAGCACAATTTTATTGGCAAGGGTGGACACGAGGTCAGGGAAGAGGTCCTGAATATGCAAACAGGACTTTGCCAAAAATAAACGGCAAGGCCCGAAAACAAAATATGCAACATAGAGTAATGAAACTTCCTGATGATGTTCTTCTCGACCATAAAAACGGGGACGGACTCGATAACAGGAAACAAAACCTTCGAGTTGCCGACAAATCACAGAACAACTGGAACCAAAAAATAAGGACGGGCGGAAGCAGTAAATATAAAGGAGTAAACTGGAACAAAACTTGTCGAAAATGGAACGCTCAATTAGTTTATAAGAAAAGACTTATTTCTCTCGGACGGTTCAAGAGTGAGATTATTGACGGAATAGATACCGGAGAATTAAAAGCTGCAAGGGCTTACGATAACGGAGCGATTAAGTATTTCGGGTCATTTGCGCGACTGAATTTTCCGGAAGAACGAAATATAGTCACGTTGAATGATGGGGTTTATAAGATGAGTTACATAATGAGCGAACAGGACAAAAAGAATATCGAGAATAAAATTCAAGACCTTAAAGGTCAGAATCGGGATTTTATATTCGAGGTGCTTGTAAACAAAACAATAAAAGACCTTCAGGACTTGTGCCACTATTACGGGTGCGGGATTGACGAGCTTGTATCGAAAATTAGAAAGGGACCAATAAAAGACGAAGTTCAACCTTTTGTGGCGGTGCGAGGATGAAAGATCAGGATATTGAAATTTTAGAGAAGTCCGATTTAGAAGAGAAGATAGCGGTACGGAACAGAATAAACGTAAGGGTCGCAACGCGGAAATTTTTAGAGGAAAGCTGCGAACTTGCACGGCTGCTTGAGCCTCGAAAAAAATGCCTGTTTATTATGCATTACAGCGGCGGATTTAGTGTCAAGGAAATTGCGGAATTATGCAGAACATCAGAAGGAACGGTGGTCAGGAGATTAAAAGAAATAACTCAAGAATTAGACGAAATGAGGAAATGCTGTGATGATAAAAGAACTCACCAAAGCGCAAAAGAACGTCTTGCGAGAGATGTTCGGCGGAAAAACCGAAACAGAAGCTTTAGAGTCGGCGAAAATATCGCAGGGACTTTACCGGAGGTGGCTACGACAGAAGGAATGGAAGGAAGCGTTTGAGGGGCGTATGGAAGGATGTCGGAGACAGGCCCAGTTGATACTGGCCAACTATTTAGTGTATGCGGCGGCCAAGCTAATTGAATTAGTCGGCTGTGATAAAGAACCGGTAGCACGGCAGGCCTGTCTCGACATTTTAGAGATGAAATTTTTGGACGGAGAAAAACAAGACGAAATCATCGAGCTAAACCCACCAAAAATGAGCGAAAAAGTCGTTGAAACGATTATGAGAGTTTTGGCGGACAGGGGGCAAAAAAGTGAAGATGATAAGGTGGAATAAAAATATAGTTATTTTTGTTGCAGTCCTTTTTTGGTTTGGGATAATCGGGGGTATGAAACCAAGAGTATGGAACCAAGAGAATAAACACATTGGATTGTTTAAGACGGGCAGGACATCCACGTCGGCAACGCGTGGAGCGCTCTCTTGGGCGTCATTAAATCCTGCCCGTTTTATTTATCCGGGTGGAAGGACTACTACAAATGACTACGAGAATAATAATGATTGGATTTATGAAGGGGTTGAGGAAGGGGGAGATTGAGGAGGTTTGCGAATTTATTGAAAGGCGGTTTAAGGCGTGCAGGAAGGGGTCGATGGTTGACAGAACAAAAACGGTAATAGGATGGTTAAGACGAAAAAGATAGACATTACTGGAATTGTAGAAGAATTACGTTTGACAAGACCAACGACAAAGAGGGGACTGAGAGATTATATAAAAATCTTTTTTGAAGTTGATGTGCCGGATTTTATTTTGACATCGGGACATTCCAGCGTGATGGATTATATCTGGTTTTCGTTCAATTCAGATTTCGAGAAGGTGAAAAGGCAAAATGCGGATTGTGTGGTTTGGGCAAACAGGGGCGGCGGAAAAACAGAAACAGCGGCAATCATAACGACACTCGATTGCATATTTAAGCCGGAGATACAGATAAGAATTCTAAGCGGCTCAGGTTATCAGGCGGGCAGGATGTATGATTACTTTCAGGGGTTTATACATCGAAATTTTGCAGAAACCATAGCGGACATAAAGACCTGGCCAACAAAAAGGACAATTTTCAAGAATGGAGCGGTAGTCGAGGTCCTTGTTCAATCAGAAGTATCTGTCCGAGGGCAGCATGTTCATAAACTGCGATGTGACGAAGTGGAATTGTTCAAGACGAGAGTTTATGAAGCCGCTCAATATACAACAATGGGCAGCAAGGGTTATATCGCAGCCAGAGAAGTAATCAGTACAATGCACAAGCCACGAGGGCTGATGAAAAGGCTGGTCGATGAAGCAAAAGAATTAAAGCAACCAATTTTCAAATGGAATGTATGGGACGTAATCGAAAAATGCGACAGGGACTGCAAGGTTTGTCTATTATCAGAGGCGTGCGAAGGAAGAGCAAAATTGGCCCGGGGCTATTATAAAATTGACGATGCTTTGACTCAATTAGAGCGTGCAAAGGAACGGTCATTTTATATGGAGATGTTGTGTGGCGAAGGGTCAAAAAAAAAATACGGATGGCCGACAACCGTGCGGCGTTATTGATTATGTCAATAAATATTATGAATCAGTTAATAATCCTGATTATGAAAGTTCTTAGAAAGGCAGGGTTTTAAGATGGCGGGACGAAAAAAGGGAAGATACTTAGAAGGCGGTATCCTTATCGAGAAGGCTTTCCTCGGAGTTTCAGAACAAAGAGAAGTCGAAGTTAATGGGGTTTTTCTGACCGGCATAAAAGAGAACTGCGGAACATTATTTATCAGGGACGTTACCAACAGCAAAGTCGGAATTTTCCGGATAGAAGGGACAACCATAGTTTCAGTGTCGGCAAATGCAATTTACTCTATAACCAAGGACACGGCAAGTAAATTGAATGCCTATTGGGAAACAGGCCAGTTCAAAGTCCAGAACAAAACGGCAGCAGTCGTCAGCCTAAGAGTGGCATTTTTGGGAATATGATTTCTGAGCGGGGTTGACGGCGGTTCTTTCCGCAGGGAGATTGTGGTTATTCCCAGCTAGACCCTTCCCGTTGCAGCCACAAGCATAATCGGGGCGTCAACCCTTTTTGAGGAATAATATGTCTGATTTGAAAACCGATGTCAAGTGGATTAAGGAAATGTTGAGTAATCATTTGGAAAGTCACGAAAAAATAACTATTGCGGTAATCGGGAGCCTTGTTTCTGCGTTGATTGCTGCGGGAACAGGAATTGTCTCCTTGATTATCGCAATCAGTCAAAAGGGGAAATGACATTTCGGATTTCGGATTTTGGATTTCGGATTTTGGATTTCGAACAAGGGGAAAAAATGAGAACGGAAAAACCAAATCCAACAGACCGGGTCATGTTAGCAAGAGAAGCAAGACGGAAAAAACGCGAAGAAGAATTAGAAAAACGCAAAAGAAAGTTCAAATTCAAATTTGGACGTTCGAGTATTGGAGATATATTCTGGGGGCGAAGGGAATAAAGATTGTGGATTTCGGATTTCGGATTGCGGATTGCGGGACAGTGGGAATAATGCAAAACAGGACTATGCCAGAATCAAAGGCGGCGGAGGCGGCGGTGCTTGGTTCGATGATAATAGACCCGGAATGTATTCCAGATGTTCTTGAGATTATCAGAGGGCCGGAAGCATTTTATTGGCCTGAAAACAGAATGATATTCGAGGCGTTGATTGCACTATATGAAAAAAGCCGATGCTTACGATAAGAGGACGGAAGTCAGATTGCAGATGATTCTTGATGAGCTGAAGAGAAAAGACAGGGACGTTGGCGGAATTGAATATCTGCGAAAAATTGCATCTTGTGCAAAACCAAAAAAAGAGATAGTATCTTTAATAAAGAGAAATTATCAACGAGCAGGTTCGTCCTGAAGGATTTCGGATTTCGGATTTTGAGATAGTTTATGATTGAAGACATGCGTATCCTCGATGAGCTTAAAAACTCATACCTTAACTACGCGATGAGCGTGATAGTTTCGCGTGCCCTGCCGGACGTCCGCGACGGTCTGAAGCCCTCGCAAAGGCGGATACTGGTAGCGATGAACGATTTGAATTTAGGGCCGCGAAGCAAGCACCGCAAGTGCGCCAAGATTGTCGGGGATACCAGCGGCAACTACCATCCGCACGGCGACCAGGCGACATACGGGACATTAGTGCGTATGGGCCAGGACTGGAATATGCGTTATACGCTGATTGACCCGCAGGGCAATTTCGGCAGCATTGACGCCGACCCGCCGGCGGCTATGAGATATACCGAGGCGAGAATGGCTGCGCCGGCGATGGCTATACTCGAAGATATTGAGTATGACACTGTGGATTTTGTGCCGAACTACGATGAAACCCGCACCGAGCCAACGGTGCTGCCTTGCAAGTTCCCGAATCTGATGGTCAACGGCTCGACGGGGATTGCCGTTGGAATGGCCACCAACATTCCGCCGCACAATATTGTCGAGGTCTGCGATGCGCTGCTGATGGTCATTGAAGACCCAAACTGCGGGTTCAAAGACATTATGAAGGTTCTGCCCGGCCCGGACTTTCCGACCGGCGGAATTATCTGCGGCAGAAAGGGCATTGCAGATGCCTACACTACCGGCAAGGGACATTTGACGGTGCGGGGTAAAGCGGAAATCGAAGGGGCAAAAGAGTTCAACGTTCAACGTTCAACGTCCAACGTTCAACGTTCGAAGGGTAGGGACAGAATCGTAATAACCGAAATACCCTATATGGTCATCAAGACGGCGATTGTCTCCAAGATTGCCGAGTGCGTTCATAACGATACGATTGCGGAAATTGCAGATGTGCGAGACGAGTCAGACCGCCACGGGCTGCGGATAGTTGTGGAGCTAAAGAAGGACGCCGATGCAGAAATTGCGCTCAATAAACTTTACCGTTACAGTCCTCTGCAGACCACCTTCGCTATCGCCAATATTGCGCTGGTTAATAACAGACCCGAAACGCTCAATATCAGGCAGATGCTCGATTGCTTCATCGAGCATCGTAAGGTGGTCATCCGCAGACGAAGCACATTTCTGTTAAGAAGATGCAGAAACAGGGCCCATATTCTCGAAGGTCTTATATTAGCTGTCAGTGACATCGATGAAATCATCGACCTTATAAAGAAATCGCCCGATGCGCCGACGGCAAAATGGAATCTGATGCAAAAGCCGCTGCGTCTGGCGGAGTCCGCTGCGATTCGAAAGCTTCTGCCGAAAGAGTTTATTAAAGAGAAAGGCAAGTCCAGAAATTTCCTGACCGGTCCGCAGGCGGATGCGATTTTGACGATGCAACTGCAAAGATTGACGGGGCTGGAGATAGAAAAACTCGCCAAGGAATATACCGAGGTTACGGAGCAGATAGAGGGCTACGAAGCGATACTGGCGAGCGACCGGCTTTTGCTGGATGTTATTCGCGAAGACATCTACGAGATAAAGGAGAAATATCGTGACGAAAGGCGGACGAAAATCGCCGCCAAAGCCGAACAGCTTGACGTTGAAGATTTGATTGCCGAGGAAGAAGTTATCGTTACGGTAAGTCACGATGGATATGTCAAGCGTATGCCGATTGACA
>Ga0315294_10004841_pt1 | contig 14757 bp, 13 predicted proteins | sample YL17G13_40_MG_FD_203626 | JGI IMG/M metagenome (GOLD analysis project Ga0315294, IMG submission 203626) | Sediment microbial communities from Yellowstone Lake, YNP, Wyoming, USA - YL17G13_40 | ecosystem: Environmental > Aquatic > Freshwater > Lake > Sediment | place: USA: Wyoming | collected... | reverse complement strand
GCCTTATAGTATTTTGGCCTGAATCACAAACTGCCAATACTCGTTCCCGTAAGTCTATCGAATATGCTTTCATGAAGAATATATCGGATATGGGAACACGCAAACTTGAATTGCTCTAATCAGCTCGACAACTACGCCCCCGACTTCTTTATTTCCGCTCAAAACATCCCTATGCTCGGCAGAGTGGCCGCCGGCCTGCCCATTGAGGCCGTCGAAGACAAAGAGCAACTGTCACTTGCCTCCTGTTTCGGAAACAGCGACAGCGTATTTGCCCTCGAAGTAAAAGGGGACAGTATGATTGACGATGATATTCGCAGCGGCGACTATGTAATCTGCCGCAGGGCATCTTCAGCCGAAACAGGTCAACTGGTCGTCGCCATCGTCGACGAAGGCATCGCAACGCTGAAAAGGTTTTATAAGGAGAAAACCGCTGTCAGACTCCAGCCGGCCAACGATAACTACCAGCCGATTTATTCAGACAACTGCCGCATCGAAGCGGTCGTAATAGGCCTGATAAGAAAATTTTGAATACTAAGTGGCGCTCAAAACCACCTTTTCTTCCGCCATCGCTTTTAAAATCTCGCCAAACCGCTCCACCATAGCTGCCGCAGGATATTTCTTCTCGCTTCGTTGCTTATTTTCCTCGTACCACGCCGGCATCAGCGGCATCATCACCGCCTCCATACCCCTGCCCTCAAACTCACTCGCCAGCAGACAAAGCGCCTCCGGCATTCGCACCGGCATTTCAATCACTTCCGCCGTCCCCCGCCCGCCTCTGCATCCCCTCGCCGAACCCTTCACAAAATGCTCCCTGCACGCAAGCGGCCTCGATTCATAAATAGTGCAGCTATTCCTGTGCTGAAAGGGACAAACTAATTTCAGGCATGAGTACCAGTTTGCCACCCTGTTCTGCTGATTTTCACTGACGGATAGCGTCCCTTCCGACTGGTCTGCGAAAAATTTCGGCGGTCTTTCCAACAAAATACGCCTGGCAGCAAGAAAACACCTGCGCAGCATAACTCTTCGACTGCCTTCCGGGATGTCAAGAATCCTGTCCATCATCCAGAACGCTTCGGGAACTGACACCGGCACAAGATAGCGGCAGCAGGATGAACAACCCTGACGGCACGGCACCTGCCCCCCTTCTTCGCGTATTCTTTCTACCGCCAAATCCGCAATTTTCGCCGAAATCGACCACGCCAGCGGAACAATATCCGCAAGCCTTGCCTCTTCTGATGATATACCCACCCGAATATCTATCGGCCTGTCAAAAATATCAAATTCAAGTCCGATAATTTTTTGACCGCCCCTGCAAATGCACCCTTCCTTTTCGGATTCACCCCACTCAGCTATTACCAAACCTTCCGCCATCGTTTATTCTGATTCTGCTCGTTGCACTTCTGTAAATATACATTTTCGAACAAAACCCTCTTTCCTTAAGACAAATTTGCAGAAATACTGTAATTGTATCGGAAAATAACCCCACCTGCTTAACCGCAAATCTCGCCGGTGTCTTAAATGCTAATTCATCTCCTGCCGTTCAGCCTGCGTTTTGTTTTCCCCCAAAAATTCCAGCCACCTGCCCCAGGCGTCCTTATATATCTCCCTGGATACTAAAAAACTTTCATTATGGCTGCCGTAAATCTCGACAAATTCCTTCGGCTCATTCGCAGCCTTATAAAGTTCTATTCCAAACTCAAAAGGCACAATCTCATCGTTCCTGCTGTGAATCACCATTACAGGACAATTAACACGTTTGATATAGTCAATTGTATTGTAATTGAATTCGGCAAACCACCTTACGGGCATATAAGGATAAAACTTCCGCCCGATGTCAACGTATGACGTAAACGTGCTTTCTATAACCAAAGCTTTGACCCTTGCCTCACCCGCCAGTTTCGCCGCAATACTTCCCCCGAGAGACCAGCCGAAAATAATAATATCTTCCGCCCTTATCTTCTTCTTTTCCGTCAGCCATTTATATGCGGCCTCGGCATCGAGATATGTCCCCTCCTCGCTCGGCCTGCCCTCGCTGCCCCCGTAGCCGCGATAATCGAAAATAAAAAAATTCAACCCCAGCTCGTTAAAAAACTTCACACTGTCCAGGCAATGCATCATATTACCGCCGTTGCCGTGACAAAATAAAACCGTAAGTCCGGAATTCCCCGAAGGAACATACCAGCCGTTCAGCCTGAGCCCGTCTGCACTTTTGAATATCACCTTCTCGAAATTCAGTCCCAAATCGCCCGGCGTATAGTAAATATCACGCACGGGATAATACAGAAAACTCCTCTGCATAAAATAAATCGTTATCGCAAAAACCCCGTATCCAATCAGCACTATTGTAATAACGGTTAATAACAACGGTCCCATCTTTTTACCCTGTGCGCAACAATATCCTAAAACAACCTTAAGGCTTTCCTTAACTATCCCGGCTGCTGTATTTTAGTTTGCTTCAGCCTTCAAAACAAGCTACAATTCTTATATGTTCGCAAGAAGAAAAACCATAACTGTCAGGGCAGGCTCCGTCGAAATCGGCTCTCGCTCGCCCGTTGTCATTCAGTCAATGACAAAAGTCTATACAACCAACATCGACCGCTGCGTCCGGCAGGTAAACCAGCTCGTTGCAGCAGGCTGTAAACTCGTCCGAATCGCCGTCCCCGCCCGCGCCGACACCGCCGCCTTCGCAAAAATCGTCAAAATGGTAAATGTCCCCCTGATTGCCGACATCCACTTCAGCCCTGACCGTGCCATCGAAGCCATCGAAGCCGGTGCTGCCAAAATAAGGCTCAATCCGGGCAATATAAAAAAACGCAACGACATCCTGCGAATCATAGACGCCGCCAAAATGCACAAAACCGCCGTCCGCATCGGCGTAAACGAGGCGAGCATCAGAGACCTCAAATCAGGCGACATTCCTTCCGAAAAACGCGTCTCTTTGATGTTGAAGGAAATGAAAAAATACGTCAGGCTCTTCGAAAATCGCAATTTCACCCAACTGGTCCTCAGCGCAAAAAGCAGCGATACCTCAAGAACCATAGAAATCAACCGCCTCATCGCATGCTCATTCCGTTACCCGATTCATCTCGGTCTGACCCACGCAGGACTGCCCGAAGACGCACAAATACCTTCCGCCGTCACGCTCGGCACACTCCTCGCAGAAGGCATCGGCGACACCATCAGGGTAAGCGCAGCAGGCGACCCCGTCATCGAAACCGAAATCGCAAAGCAGATTCTAATCTCCCTCGGCCTATACAAACGCTCAACCCCCGAACTGATAGTCTGCCCCACCTGTGGCCGGACCGAAATCGACATAATCGAGCTCGCTCGTCAAATCAAAAAAATCATAGCTGAAATTGACCGTCCCCTGCGTATCGCCGTGATGGGCTGCATAGTCAACGGCCCCGGCGAAGCCGCCGACGCCGACCTCGCCGTCTGCGCCGCAAAAAATAAGGCCTTCCTATACCGCAAAGGCCGAAAAATCGCCATCGTCCCCCAAAATAAAATAATCCCCGCTCTCCTTGAGGAGCTGAAAAAACTCTGACCCGGCTCTATATCAGGACAATCCTATTATCTTCTCTCGAATGAATTCGCTCCGTTTACCCTTCTTTCCCGCGTTCTGTCCCCGTTCGCCGCCTGTGCAAAATTCTCGAACTTCCCGAATATCATCTTGCCCGCAGAAGTCTGAAGCGAGCTGGTCACGCTGATGACCACGTCTCTGCCTATCTTGTTCCGGGCGCCTTCCACTACAATCATCGTCCCGTCGTCCAGATACCCTATCCCCTGCTCCGCCTCTTCGCCCGGTTTTATTATCCTCAACGTCATACTCTCGCCCGGCAAAGCGACCGTCTTCAGGGAATTCGCCAAATCATTTATATTCAGCACATCAACGCTGCGCACCTGCGCAACCTTGCTGAGGTTATAATCGGTCGTCGCAAGCCTGCCGTTGCAGTGCTTCGTAAACATAACCAGCTTATGGTCGACGCTCCCCGACTGGTCAATTTCAGGTACAGGACTATCGTCAATCTCTATATCTATCTCCGTATTGTCCTGCATCTTCTTGAGTATGTCCAGCCCTCGCCTGCCGCGGTTGCGTTTAAGCTTGTCCGCCGAGTCCGCTATCAACTGCAGCTCATTTAGAATGAATCGCGGTATAATCAGCGGTGCGTCGAACAGCTTGCTCTGATACAGGTCCGCTATCCGACCGTCGATAATCACCGAAGTGTCCAGCACTAACGGCCTGGCACCTTTCGTCTGCTTGGCAAACTCCACATAAGGCACCACAAACCGCACATCATCCTTGGTCCGCATCACTATACTGATTATCAGGAAACATATACATATCCCCAATATCCATTTTATCGCCGCCAGCGTCTCAGGCCTCAACCCTATCCTGTAAAAATCGTTCACCATATCCAGCACAGGCGTCAGAGCCCAGCTTATGAATATCCCCACCAGCAGCCCGAAAAACACCCCTGCCAGCGCAGCAAGCGACCTCTTCGGCGTGAAAATATCTACCGCCAGCGCCGCAAACGCCAGAAAAAACCCGCTACACAAAATTATCCAGAAACTTACCCCGCCCTGCTCACTCGATACCGCCATTGAGCTTATGTTCACAAATATCGCCGCCACAGCTATGATGAAAAATATCGCCCTGAAAACCCAGATTAACATAATTACATACCTCCCGAATATGACCTAAAATTTATAATGGCAGCATTATACCTGCCTACAAACGCTATTAGCAATTATATTATTACACATTCAGACATCTCTAAAAAATATCGGCTTATTTTAACCCTCCTCATTAACCAAATATGCCTCCCGCCCACAGGCAGCTTGTGCCGACCCACACCCTGTGGTAACATAAATATATGAGCAAAACTCTCCTATCGCCGTCAAAAACGCTGTATTTCGCCGCCGTTTCTCTGATTATGTTACTTCTTATTACACTCACAACCCTTACCTGGCACAACTGCTCCATTTACAAAGATTCCGAAACCCTCTGGCAAAACACCCTCCGAAAAAACCCCGATGCCTGGATTGCTCACGGCAACTTCGGCGACATTCTTCTCGCCAACGGCAAAATCGACCAAGCTCTAACCCACTATCGTCTTGCCCTTCAGCTCAATCCGAACTACACCGAGGCATACAATAACCTCGCCTGGGTCCTCGCCACGCATCCCGACCCCAACATAAGACAACCCGAAGAGGCCATTCGTCTGGTCAAACACGCCTACGATTTATACAAACGTCCCAGCGTTCACCTCCTCGATACTTTGGCCGCCGCTCACGCCGCCGCTGGACGTTTCGACCTCGCTCTTGAAATCGCCAACTCCGCCCTCGCTCTTGCATCCCTCAACCAAAACGAAAAACTCGCCGAACGCATCCGCTTACGAATAGACCTTTACAAACACTCTAAACCCTACCTCCAGCCTCCAGTTCTTCGAACATCTTCCGAAAATGAAACCCATAAATAGCGAACGTGCACGCAAGTTCGAGATATTCCGGCCGTCTCAGTGCCCAGCCAATCAGTTGCCAGTAATATCTCCGTCCCTTATGAACTATTCCGAGCTGCCACATGGATTTGAGAATCGCCTTAATCTCCTTGCAACTGATACCGCCGTTGCTTCGTCTCACAGGCCGGTAATTCTTGAAGAACGTCTTGATTCGATTGTAATAGTCTTTATGAGAATAAATCGTTTGAACAACCTTTTGATAACCTTTCAGAAGTTCCTTATAGTTCATTACCGGGATGAAATTCATAGTAAAATCGGTATTATCGCCTGAACCATAATTTATCAGCCTTTTCTCGTTCATCAGCCGGTTATAAAGTTTCGTTCCCTTCGGTGCATTTAGTAATCCAACCATTGCGGTAACGATTCCGGAGTTCTGAATAAATCGGATTAGGTTCTCGAAGATAGATTCCTTATCATTGTCAAAGCCGAGAATGAACCCCGCCTGCACCTCCATACCGGCCTGCTGAATCCTCTTCACACTATCTATAAGGTCCCGCCCTTTGTTTTGCACCTTATTACATTCAGCCAAACACTCCTGGCTGGTAGTTTCAATCCCCACAAATACGCAATTGAACCCCGCTTCAACCATCAGCCTCATAAGCTCATCGTCATCAGCCAGATTTATCGACGCCTGAGTGTTGAAATTAAACGGGTAATGCCTCTTTTCCATCCATCCGATTATGGCCGGCAAAATCTCCTTCTTAAGATGCTTCTTGTTCCCGATAAAATTGTCGTCAACAAAAAACACTCCGCCTTTCCATCCAATCTCATACAGGTTTTCCAGTTCTGCCAATATCTGCTCTCTGCTTTTCACTCTGCTTTTATGACCAAACAGCGTCGTTACATTGCAAAAATCGCAGTTAAACGGACAGCCACGCGAATATTGAACACTCACTGATGCGTACTGCTTAAAGTCTACCAGCTCCCAATGAGGAATCGGCGTCTCTTTTATGTCCGCCCGTTGCTCTGTTTTGTAGATGTGCCCCGCAGAACCATTTGCAAGGTCTCTTAAAAACTCCGGCAACGTTATTTCCGCTTCATTAAGCACAAGATGCTCAATATCGTCATATTCTTCCGGCACAGCCGTAAAAAGTGGCCCGCCCGCCACTATCTTCCTCCCAAGTTTTTTACACCTGTCGATAATCGTCCGCACCGATTCCCTGTGAATGTACATCCCGCTGATAAACACGTAGTCCGCCCAGCAAATATCTTCATCCCTCAATTCCTTCACAGCCATATCTACAAGTCTTATCTCCCACTCTCTCGGCAGCATCGCCGCCACCGTCAACAGCCCCAAAGGCGGCAAACCTGCTTTCTTGGAGATAAACTTCAACGCATACTTAAGCCCCCAGAATGTGTTATTCGGCGTATTAGGACTTACCAGTAAAATCTTCATAAAAATATTCCTTTTGCCCCGATTCCCAGAAATTCCGTTCTGGCATAAAATATCAATTCGTAAGTATACATCCGCCTGTTGCTTTTGTGCAAATATTTTCCGCCTAAAAAATTTCTTTGTCGCTTAACCACCTACCCCAACAATGACAGCTTGTAAACCTGCGGCAAACTCTATTCCAAAAAGTGTTTTCTGACTTTTGCCGCAATCTGAGGCTCAGTCATCCTGTCTACGGTTTCAATGCCGACTATACGCCCGCCGAATCCTTCACGCTCAAGATGTTTTTTGAGTTCGCCTTTTGCCTCACCCGGCCCGAATATCAGGATGGATTCGGCTTCACGAATACACGAAATCACCTCTTTATAGTAAATATTGAGATGTTCCGTAAACTCGCTCTGTTGGCGGTCATCTGCCGGCATTGTCGCTGATTCAGTTCGGCCTTCCGAACGTGAACCGGCAGCACGGCGTATATGTTTTTCAACATTAGATGTTACTGTTTTTATTTCCTGCTCTTCGCCGGCAAGAAACACGATGACCGCCTCCCTGTGGTCAATCCACAAACCAACTTTTCTTTTCATACATTCCCTCTCTTTCTATCATATTCACCTAAAATTAAATCCTGGAAAGAGTTTTGTAGGGTGGGGTCATAACCCCACCGATTACGCTTTAATAGTTTTGTAAGGTGGCGTCATCCGGCCTTCGTCCCGATTAAATCGGGGCTACGGCGGAGCAAGCTAACCCCACCGATTACACAAACTTTCAATATTCTATCATCTCCCGCGCCTGTTAGCAAATGTAATCAAAACTTTAGTTTTGTAAGGTGGCATCATAACCCCACCGATTAGAACTTAAAATTTAGCCCCGCAATTTATTGCGCGGGTTACCCCAAACGCCCGCCGCACTATTATCCCTGCCCTGTCCGACTTGTCCTACCTGTCCGAAATGTCCGACCTATTCATCTACTGATAATAAATTAAATCTTGGATTGCCTTTACATCTCTATCCGGCATTGTAAAGAATCTCTCCCAAGTAATTTATGGGCAGCCGTTTGCTAACTCTTAACCACAGATTTCGCAAAGATATTCAAACGACTTATCTAATAAGCGATATAATATTCCCAAATCAAGTGTTAGGCGCGATAGATGATAATGCCTTTTATTTTCGTCATAAGAATGCAAAAAACAACCGGAAAAAACATTTATGTATGATTCCGCTTTTTGCCTCTCCTCACGCAACCTGTTTATCGCGTCGTTCAGTTTATTCGATTCATCCATCTGTTTGCTTATTTGATATTTTTCGTTACCAGTAAACACCTTTCTATTTTTAAATACGGCATTAAAGTTTTTAGAATATTCATCTCTAACTTTTTCTATCTTTCGAGCATCTTCTTCCTTATAAATTTCAGGGAAATACAGAGGTATTCTGTGGGCTATTGGGTCTCTTAACTCAACAATTTCATCATACCAAGGTTGTAATTTATTTAGATTTAATTTCTCATTCAAACCGTTTATCTTTGGATAAAATTTTTTATTAAAAAGCCCCACATCCGTGCGTTTAACAATTTTATAATCAGGATATTCAGAGGCTAAAACCCACGCTAAGCAATCCGCGATAGCATATACATTGGCATAGAAAAAATTGATATTCTGCGACAAAATTGCGTTTTCATTGTCGGTCAAAAAGTTGATACGATGCTCATTGTATATCATAGAAATACTATCGACAGATGTCTTTAGCATGAATAACCGTCGGCTAACTCCTTCATTTAGAAATTTTTTTGCGTCTTCGGATTTCAGCTTCGTAAACAAACTTTGCAATTCATTGAGCAAGTCGTAACTCACCAAATATAATCCTGATTCATAAACGCAACTACTATTGATCATCCTGTCTGGTTGCAAAAAGAATACTTCTATTTCTTCTTTAGTAAATTCGGTTTTCTCCCCTTTACTCCATCCTGCCAGTAACTTATTGAATAGTAACAACTCAATAGTCTTATATATTAGAAGCGTTGGATAACAGGAAGAGATTCTGCCAATAGTGTCATTTAATAATTCGTAGTATCTTCCATCCTCCTTAATCCCCCATCTATTTATTATCTTAACAATATCATGATAGCGGCTGCCGCAATTTCCTATGAACCTTTTTTGGGGATCAGCACTGTTAACTTCATCGCGAGACAAAACAACCAGAGGGGTGTGTTTAAGAAATTCATTTAACAACTCATGTACGTTGGCTATATCAGTTGTCGAAAATGTATAATACTCTGTCTTCATATTATGCTAAAGGAAAAACATTCACTGTTTTTCATCCTGCCATAATTCCTCTTTTGTTTCCCAATCCGCCAAACAACCGGCGGATAAATTCTACCCAAACTGCGACCTTTTTCAACAGCAAATTTCCTCGAAGCGCAGCGGAGACCTCGGCGAAGTTCTAAAACGAAGCCGGGCCAAAATCGCCCACTTTTCAACAAAATTTCCCCGCACCTTAATTCCCAATAGTAAATCCCCACCCGGCCAGCCGCAAAACCATTTGCGGGTCATCGTAAGATGACCGGTGGACGCGGGCAGGGCTTTCGCACCCCGATGCTTCGGGGGAGAAAAAACCTGCCGAAGTACACCCTCCTGGCCGAAAAAATCCTGCCTGCCCCAGAATGTTTTTATCTGGGGTTATCTTGTCTAAAAAAATCCGTGTTAATCCTGTGTTAATCCGTGTCTAAATTAGTCGTTGATTGAAGTCGGCAATCGACAGTCGGTAATCGACAATCTTTCTATCTCCTATCCGCTCTACGCTACCTGCTATCCGCTATTGAAACTCGCCGCAAAACACACACAAAATTTGCCAAAATACCCCCCTTGTTATGACAATACTTAATCAAAAACACTGGTGTTTTCTGATGCATTTTGACATATCTCTGATGCATTTTGACGTGCTTCTGAATGCTTTTGAATGCGTTCTGATGACTTCTGATTGCTTCTGATAACAGGTTAGCATGCCCCAAATTCTACCCATCTTACCAAAAAGTGCCATTTTACGCTTTTGTATAGGCTTAACTACCCCCCAATTTAACAACACCCCAATTTTAGTTTTTTCCGACGCACCCGCCCAATTTGCCCAATATTGTTTTTGCAACTATCTATCAACAAAGCAGTTATGTCACATTTACGGTCAACTGCCGTCATTATGCTTATGCTATTTTTACCTATATTCACTATTTTGCCTATTTAGACTAAAGTTTTTTCTCGCCCCTTACCGACTTCATATATTGCCTATTTTAACATTTTTTGTTGGCCATAATTCGTTATTTGTGAACTTGGGAAACATAAACAGAATAGAAAATAATTATGGAGATTCAGTTATGCTAAAAAATAATATTCACTCGCGGTATTTAGAGGCTCTTTTGCAAGGCGACAGAAAGGCCTGCAGGGCCGTAATAGAAGAGGTGCTTCAGACCGGCACACCCGCCACAAGTGTTTATGTAGACATTATTTGGCCCATTATGGTTAAAATCGACGAATTACAGCGTTCTGACCGCATCAGCGCTACGCAGGAACACCTGGCCACGCGAATTAACCGCACAATTGTAGACCAGCTTCAGAATAAACTGCCTCGCAGGCCCGCCAGAAACAAAAAAGTAGTTGTCTGCTGTGCGCAGGCTGAACTGCAGGAACTCGGCGCACAAATGACCGCGGATATGTTCGAGAGCGACGGCTGGGACGTAAAATTCCTCGGTGGCGGACTGACCAACGATGATGTCCTTGCATTTGTAAACGAATACAGCCCTGATATTTTGCTGATTTACGGCACAGCGCCAAAACAAGCCCCCAGCATACGTCACTTTATAGACACCATAAAAGGCGTAAATGCCTGGCCAAATATGCGAATAATGCTCTCAGGCGGAATATTCAACCGCGCCGATGGTCTGTGGGAGGAAATCGGGGCCGATTTGTTTGCCGCCACGGCACTGGAGGCCGTCCAGGCAGCCGCAACTGAAAAGAGCGCAGAGAGTTACGAAATGAGAAGCACAGGCCGACGAAGAAAAAATCGACAAAAAATTCTGCAAAATCAGTTGGCGGAAAACTAATCCCGCCGTTTTACTGGAAGTCAATTGTTTCGAAGCTTTCGCAGGATGTCCCAATAAGCGCCGCGAGCGCCTTTGGCAATTGCATTTACAAGTGCGGTATTGTCGTTGTAATTATGGTCGGTTTTGTCTTCCGGCGTTGATTCTTCCATCGGCTCAAAAAATCGCTTGTCGCCGGCAATTAAATCTTTGACAAGTTTTGCAGGCCGAGCGCCCAAAAGAGACGATATATAAAATGTCGGTTTGAAGAAATCCACCGGGCCGTCATATTTGCGTTTGATACTGGGATTTGTCTCCAGCGGGCCTTCGGCAGTAACCATACCGGCGACTTTTGTGCCGGGATAAATTCTCATACCCAGCGGCGCACCCGCGCAATCCGGGCCAATCTCTTTTATAAAGTTAATCGTCTCTGCAACAGTTTCCGGCGTCTCGCCGGGCCCGCCCAGAAGCAAATCCATCATAACCGTTATGTCGTTTTCCCTGCACAACTGCACAGCGGAAGCAATATCTTTCTGTGAATATCTATGCCCGTAAGTTTTCAGCATCGCAGGGCTTGCCGAATCGGTCGTAAAATCGATTCCGACGCAGCCTGCCTTTCTCATCGCCGCCGCAAGTTTCGCATCAAAAGGCACAACCGACATATACGTATACCATCGTAATCTGTCCCCGAACGACCGCCGAATAAACTCCTCGCAGACCGCAGAGGCGTGATGACCCGGTATGTTAAATTCGCCATCGCAGATGTGCAGCACATTTATTCCCTGTGCGAGCAACGCCTCGACCTCATCGGCAACTTCCGCCGGCCTGCGAAGTCTGATTGCGGCGCCTTTTGCCAGCGGGTCGGCGCAATAAATGCAATGGCGGTTGCAGCCTCGCTTGGTTTCGATACCGCCCTGTCCGCCAAGTTTAAAATAAGTTTTATTATCAACCGAATTGCGTTCAGTCGGCAAAGAAAGTTGTCTCGGCCAGGCAGGTTTATTACTGCAAATGACATTGCCGTTGCGCCAAATCAGGCCATCTACATCTTCAAAACGCTTTGCACTTTTCAATTGGTTATAAAGTAACACTGTCGCCCGCTCCCCATCGCCGACAATTCCAAAATCGGCGCCGGTGTATTCCACAATTCGCCTGCCGAAAATGGAAAACCCCACGCCGCCAAGCACAACCGGCGCATCAGTCAAATTTTTCACCTTGCCGACAGTATCCGCAAGGTCAGGCACAAACCACTGTGCACTCGGCCAAAAACAATCGTCAACATTGCGAAATGAAATCCCGACCAATTGGGGGTTGCACGCAGCAAAATAATTTTGCAATGCATCATCAGGATTATCTGCCAGGCACAAATCGACAATATCAACGTCGATACCCGCTTTTTTGGCAGCCCCCGCAATATAATCCAGCCCAACAGGCGCTATCGGCGGCGTCATCGTATTGGCATTTATAAGCGTAAGCATATATGCGATTATTTAACGGTACTGGTCAACACTCCTGCGACCCGTTCATCCATAGCCTTCTGGTCGGTCATAAAACTGCACAAGCCCGCCAGATTCATCAGGCTGTCCAGGCCTATTGATTTATCCGCCAAAGCGTCACGCCAGTTTTCGAGCCGGGGGATTTTACCTTCTTTGGTGCTGGTCGCAATCTGCGAATCGCTCCATCGAACCAGCACATCACCGCAATTATGCTTCTGGAAAAAATCGATAAGGTCATCAGGCGTAAAGTCATCCAGATTTTCTTTTTCGAGCGCATCAAGGCAGGCGACCAATTTGTCGTCAATGTCCCAGAGCGTCCCCAATCTTATCGAGACAGGGTCAACATTATCCGCAAGGCCGATTTTATAATTCATACCGGTCTTGTCGGTTAATTGGCCGGGCGCCATATTCAGCGACAAAAACTCACCAGCCACCTTCGGCGGCATCGTCATAACATCAATTCCCACCAAATCTCTAATTTGGGCGCCTTCCCTGAAGCTTGCCCCTATCTGCCGAGAAACCGTCTTACCTGCCTGGCGCAGTTTTTTTACAGCGGCCTGCGAGGCCAGCGTGGCCTTTTCGCCGACATAAGCGCCGCTGCCGAGCTTGTTATCGACAATGAAGCTGTTCAGCCGACCCAGAAAAACATTAACATATTGCGGCTGACCAATCCTGGCTATCACATAATTCTGCCGGGCTGAAAACCCCAGCGTATGGTTGACGGGGACACCTTCCTTTGACAATCGGCGCGTCGCAAGCAGACCTGCCGGCGTAAAAGGTATCTTGACTATGAACCGCTGCGGACAGATAGCATAATACCGATGGGCGTATTCAACGGCCAGGTTTACATCATTGGCGAGAGCCGTATGCTCTTCCACGGAAACATACGCATCGAATTTTTCCACCAGCCGAAGGCCGTGTTTTGCATTGAGAATAAAAGCGATTTCGAGCATCCGCTGGCGTTCTGAAAGCTCAGTATACCCCGTCAAAATCGCATTCGCCTCGGCAACTAAAGAATCATACTGTCCTTTTTGCACCTCCCTGTTAAGCAGGGTGTTATTTGTCGTCAGCGCCGAAATTTCCTGCGTCCATAACTGGCCAGCTTCGTCGATACTGCCGGTATCCAGCCACAATTCACTGCCAATTTCTCGCAGCCGCTGCCATATCGGATTTTGGGTAAACTTATTTTTCAGCTTTCCGAATTGCGGAGAAAAACTTGTTCTTACAAACTTACTAATTTCATCTTTTATAGCAGACACATCTTTTTTCTTTTGTTTAGCCATAACCTTGCTCCTTAAAATTAGCAAATCCCATACCACTGTTTAACCGCTTCAAAAAATTGATTTCTGTCTTTGGCGGCGAAAAGCGACTTCTGTGCCTTTCTTCGCTGCGGATGCAGCTTGCAGTAAGCGAGAATAAACTTGCGAAAATAATTGACTGCCTTTTTCGGCTCGTACAATTCCGTCACCAACTCAAAATGTTTTAACACCACCTGTCCCTGCTCATTCAAGTCCGGCGGAGGCGGCAAAGGTTTGCCTTCACAAACGGCTGCCAGGTCGCGAAAAATCCACGGGTTGCCCACCGCACCGCGTGCGATTACAACGCCATCAACGCCGGTAGTCTTAATGCGCTCTGCGATAGTCTGCACATCGAATAAATCACCGCTGCCGACGATAGTTTTTCCGGGAAATCGGCGTTTCAATTCAGCCAAAACGCCCCAGTCGGCAGAGCCGGTAAATCTCTGGAGAACATTTCGCGGATGGACTATCAGTGCATCAACACCGGCATCGCAGGCCTGCTCTACAATCTGCCAAAAATTATCGCGGGAGGCCTGGCTATCATCGTAACCAAACCGAAGTTTCATAAGCACCGGGCAATCGACAGATTCTCGCACCCGATGGTAAATCTCCATTATTCTGGCAGGTTCTTTGAGCAGATAACCGCCCCGCTGACGATTAATGACCTTGGGGGCCGGGCAGGCAAAATTAAGGTCTATCAAATCATATCCGACTTCAACAAGCATTTTGGCGGCTTTGGCCATCTTTTCCGGGTCTTTTCCCAGAAGCTGCGCACCGACAGGATGCTCGTCTTCGCAAGGCTTAAAGCCGGGCACGTCGAGAACCGCCGGATGCAGCACACTTTTATCCAGCATAACCCCGCCGAACGTCAGCGGCGCACCGTAATTTTTCGCCAATTTTCGCATCGCATAGTCACTATAGCCGCTAAGCGAGGCCTGAAAAAAAGGCGCCCCCAAATCCAATCGACCTAATTTCAGCATCAGTCACTCTTTATCAA
>Ga0315294_10004835_pt1 | contig 14766 bp, 14 predicted proteins | sample YL17G13_40_MG_FD_203626 | JGI IMG/M metagenome (GOLD analysis project Ga0315294, IMG submission 203626) | Sediment microbial communities from Yellowstone Lake, YNP, Wyoming, USA - YL17G13_40 | ecosystem: Environmental > Aquatic > Freshwater > Lake > Sediment | place: USA: Wyoming | collected... | reverse complement strand
CATCATATCTGCGATCATCTGTAAAGCGTGTCGATAGACCTAGATCTGTGCCCATCTGCGCGTGAATGTCAGCATAGTTTATTACACTATCAGTATATAGGTAAGGTTGCAAAAAGGCGCACGAAGAGGTATAATGCTCCCCATGGAGCGATATCCGCACAAGAAGGCGTACTTGAAGGGCGCGCGGGTGCTGCCGAAGGGGATCACCGGCAAGGAGCCGCTCGAAGCCCTGATCGATAACGCGTTTCTGGCGTACAACGCCGCGCGGCTCAAAGAGGCGGCGAAACTCTATGCCGAGAAGATGCTCGCGCGCGATGTCACGGTCGGGATGAGCCTGGCGGGCGCGCTCACCCCCGCAGGTGTTGGCTGCTCATGCCTTATCCCGCTCATCAAAGCAGGTTTCATCGACTGGATCGTCTCGACCGGCGCTAATCTATACCACGACCTCCACTACGCGTTCGATTTTCCCATCCGTGTCGGCTCGCATCACGTCGACGACGAGGACCTCCGCAAGAACGACATCGTCAGGATCTACGACCTTTTCCTTGGCTATTCCGACTGCCTTATGGCGACCGATGAAATATTGCGCAAAATCTTAACACAGCGTGAATTTCAGAAGGAGATGGGTAGCGCCGAGCTTCACTATTACTTAGGAAAGTACGCGGCGGTACGCGAGGCGCAGAGCGCCAGGCGCGATGTGTCGGTGTTGGCGGCCGCGCATAGAGCCGGTGTTCCGGTGTATACGAGCTCGCCCGGCGATTCGACGATCGGCATGGGTGCAGCGGGCCTCATGCTCGAGGGTAACGGTCTCAAAATCAACCCTCTCATAGATGTCAACGAGACGACGGCAATCGTCCTGGGCGCGAAACGCTCCGGCGGCAAATCAGCGGCGTTCCTTATTGGCGGCGGAAGCCCTAAGAACTTCCTTTTGCAGACCGAGCCTCAGATCCAGGAGGTCTTACGGATAAAAGAGGTCGGCCACGACTACTTTTTGCAGATCACCGATGCGCGGCCTGACACAGGAGGCCTTTCAGGTGCCACGCCGCATGAGGCGGTCTCGTGGGGCAAGGTCGACCCGCGCAAGCTCCCCGACGCGGTCGTCTGCTACGTCGATGCGACGGTGGCGTTACCCGTCATCACCCATTACACGCTCGCCAAACACAAGAAGAGGCCGCTTAAAAAACTCTATGCTAAGCGTGAGGCGCTGACCGATAAGCTCGTCGATGAGTACTTCGCCCATCATCCTCATCGTAGAAGAAGCCGCACCTATTAACATTGAATCAATGAGGATAGTTTTAACGCGAATTATCGCGAATCTCACGCAAATTATCGCTAATTAATTCGCGAATATTAGCGTGCAATTTGCGACTATTCGCGTTCGCAAAGGTTTTATACGACAATGCGTTCACCGTACGTCCCGATCGTCGTCCTTATAATCGCAATCACCGCTATTCTTTGCGTACCACTTGCCATACTCGGCTCCGGATTTCTTCCTCCTGATGATGCGCTCAGGCACGCCGGCAAGGCGGTCTCCGGAAAGCCGTGGAGCGAGATCCTTGTCCTGCGCAATCCCGCCGAGATAGACGTCCATAAAGGATGGAATGATATCCTCACCGTCATCCATCGCGCGACAGGCGCAGATACCGATGCGCTTGTCACCATCTCGATCTTCTCGCTCTTCGTCCTCTTTTGCGTAAGCGCGCTCATTTTTTTGCGGCGGCCTGAAGCGCTCGGCCTGACGTTCCTCGTCATGACCGCGACAGGGGTATCGCTTATTACGCGCCTTCTCATGGGCAGGCCCTATATCATCACGATGGCGGCGCTCATCGTCATCTTATCGGTATGGAAAAGACTCGATAAAAAAATACCTTCGCTGGCTGCGTGCGCGGCCATCATAGGGTGTACCGCGTTCGCCGCATGGACGCATGGCGGATGGTACCTCTTTTCGCTCCCCATCCTGTGTATATTCCTGGCGCGGCGATGGCGCGCCGGCACCATTATTGCCGGATGTACGGCGATAGGACTTATCATAGGCATTGCGCTTACCGGTAACCCTCTTGGCTACCTGCGGGGGATCATCGATAACGCCGCGACCTTCTTTTCGATGCAACAGACGTTAAATCAGAAGTTGCTCCCGACGGAGTTTCAATCATTTAAAGGCGACGCCGTCTTTCTCCTTACGCTCATTTCCTTCATCATATGGCGCGCAGTCGCGAAAAAGCGTCCGCTCGGGCTTGCGCAGGATCCGGCCTTCATCCTTGCCTTTATCGGATGGGTCCTCGCGTTTCGCGTACAGCGGTTCTGGTACGACGTGAGCATGCCGGCGCTCGTCGTATGGATGTCGCGCCAATTCCAGGAGCATCTCGAAGAACATACCGATATCTTTTCTGCAAAGCGGATTATTATCGCGGTCGTCACATTTGGCGCCTTCTTTCTCGCTCTCACCGCCGATGTCAATAACCGCTGGACCGAGAACCTCTCGATCGAATACCTTACGCCGGAAGACCCCAAGATCGCAAAGTGGCTGCCTGAGCCGGGTGGCATAATCTACAGCGAGAGCATGGGCATCTTCTACCAGACGTTCTACAAAAATCCTCACGCGCCGTGGCGCTACATGGTCGGATTCGCCCCCGTCATGATGCCGGATGGGGACCGGAAGATCTTCGAAAAAATAGTGTGGAACGATGCGGCCTTTGAGTCGTATCTGCCATGGGTGAAGAAGATGCGCACACAGGACCGGCTCATTCTCCATCGTGACAGTAGTCCCGCATCCGGTATCCCCGGCCTCGAATGGCGCTACGCGGCCACCGGCATCTGGATCGGCCGCCTCCCGCGCTAAAGCAGCACCGGAATATTGTCTAATCATTCCTTCTGCACCAACCGTCCGTCTATATGCCCACCCAATAAATCGTTTGGGTCCTGCTGCTTCCTTGCCTTTTCTTTCAAGGGCTCGCGCGGGGTTTACCATAGATTCGCATATAGCCTCGTTGTATCTTCATGCCCGCTAGGATTACCGATCCATCCGACCCCTCAGGTAGCTATAGCCTTTTTCAGTCGTAATCCTAAGAAGCGGGCATACCCCATCCCGCGCTCGCCCTCTCTCGAAAAGGCTTCGTCGCATCACCCAAACGATTTCTCGCGACTCGTCCTTTGAAAGGATGGGTTCGCTTTTCGCTCACCCATCCTTTCTTCAGCACGTTTCGCAAGCTGCGGGTCATGGCACGTTGAAGGAAGGACGGGTGACCAAAAGGCCTCGCCAGATAGCTATTGAGCCTGTCTGGTGAGGCACGACTCCCGTCCTTCCAGAGGAAGCGTTGTGTGAAATTGTTCGGGTGCCCCGAATTTTTATAAAGGAAAAATTCGGGACTAGGCTATTGACTTGCATACCAAAATTTCACAGAGGAAATTTTGGTGAGACGCGAGGCCCAGCCTTCGGCGCTGAAGAAGCGAGCGTGGGATGGGGGTGCCGGCTTGTTTGGATTACAGGTGGTTAGGCTATAGCTATGGGAGGAGTCTCATATCTCGGTAATCCTAGCCGGCATACAGACACAAAGTCAGTCTGCGAGTCTATAGTGAACCCCACGCGAGCGCACAAAGCACCGAAGGCGGCCTCGCGGCAGGACCCGAACAATTGGTTGAACGAGGCTATGGAAGGAGGGTAGGCGAATGAGTGAAATTTCAGTTGGTGTGAATCTAGGCCATGTCACAATTTACTTTGACACCCGCCCCATGATGATATAGAATAGCTTGCGCATACCTTACAATATTAGTAAATAGCTCTATATGATAGCCAGATATTCGCTCCCAAGGATGACCGCCATATGGAGCGAGGAGAACCGTTTCCGCAAGATGCTTGACGTGGAGCTCCTCGCCTGTGAGGCGCTCTGTAAGCTCGGCAAGATCCCCAAGCACTCCCTCTTCCAGATCCAGAAAAAGGCACGTTTCGATGTCGACAGGATCAATGAGATCGAAAAGGCCACCAACCACGACGTCATTGCCTTCATCAAGAACCTCACCGAGCACATCGGCGAGGACGCTAAATTTGTCCATATGGGGCTTACCTCAAGCGACGTCCTCGACACAGGCCTCTCAATCCAGATGCAGGAATCGTGCGACATCCTGATCGCCGACGTGAAGAAGCTCCTGCGCATCATGCGCGGTAAGGCGCGCCGGCACAAGAAGACGCTCATGATGGGGCGTACCCATTCGGTCCACGCCGAGCCGATGACGTTCGGCCTGAAGATGGCCCTGTACTATGATGAGATGCAGCGCAACCTGGAACGGCTTAAAATTGCGCGCAAAGCGGTGAGTGTGGGCAAGATCTCGGGCGCTGTCGGCACCTATGCCAACATCGATCCGTATGTCGAGGTGTACGTCTGCAAGAGGCTCGGCCTCCAGGCGGCGAAGATCTCAACCCAGATCGTCCAGCGCGACCACCATGCCCAGTATCTGACCGCGATCGCCATCGTTGGCACGTCGTTAGAGAAATTCGCCACGGAGTTCCGCAACCTCCAGCATACCGAGATAGGCGAGGTCGAGGAGTATTTCGCGAAGGACCAGAAGGGGTCGAGCGCCATGCCGCACAAGAAGAACCCCATCCTTTGCGAGAGGATCGCGGGACTTGCGCGCATCCTGCGCGCCAACGCTTTTGCCGCGATGGAGAACATGGTCCTGTGGCATGAGCGCGACATCTCCCATTCGTCCGTCGAGCGCGTGATCCTGCCGGACTCGACGATACTCCTGGATTACATGCTCGAGAAGTTTACCGGGATCGTCTCGAAGCTCGTCGTGAACGAAGACCGGATGCTCGAAAACCTCAATAAATCGCAGGGTGTCGTCTTTTCGGGACGCATCCTCTTGGCGCTCGTCGATAAGGGCCTGACACGCAACGAGGCGTATGACATGGTCCAGCGCGTCGCCTTCATCGCGCGGCGGGACAATATAGATTTTAAGGACGCGCTCCATAGCGATAACGGGGTCCGTTCGCTCTTGAGCGCTGACGAGATCGAGGAGCTGTTCGATATCAAGTTCTTTATCAGGCACGTGGATAGGATCTATAGGCGAGTCGGGATATAGAGTTTGTAGCGTTCATGGCGCCTATTGTGTTTATAGCGTTAAACGTATGAACGCAACAAACGCTAAGAACGCTATAAACGCTACAAACTAACGTAGGTTAACGGAGGTTATGCCATGGAGAAACGCAAGCAGCTTTACGAAGGCAAGGCAAAGAAGCTGTACGAGACCGATGACGCGGATCTCCTGATCCAGGAGTTCAAGGACGACGCGACGGCGTTCGATGCGACGAAACGCGGCACGATCCTGGAGAAGGGGATCATCAATAACAAGCTTTCGGAAATGCTCTTCACGCTGCTTGAGAAGGCGGGCGTTCCCACGCATTTCGAGAAACGCCTGAATGACCGTGACATGCTCGTCAAGCGCGTCAAGATAGTCCCGGTCGAGGTGACGATACGCAATATCGTAGCGGGCGGCATGGCGAAACTCCTGGGCCTCGAAGAGGGGATCGTCCTCAAAGAGACGGTGCTCGAGTACCATTACAAGGAAGACAAGCTCCACGATCCGCTGATCAACGACTATCATATCCGCGCACTCGATATCGCCACCGATAAAGAGCTCGAGGCGATCAGGAAGTATTCGTTCAAAGTAAACGACGTCCTCACGAAATTCTTCGACGCGAAGAACCTGATCCTCGTCGACTTCAAGCTCGAGTTCGGCAGGTATAAGGGGAAGATCATCCTCGCCGACGAAATATCGCCGGATACGTGTCGGCTCTGGGACAAGACCACGAAAGAGAAGCTCGACAAGGACCGTTTCCGTCGCGACCTCGGCAACGTCGAGGAGGCGTATCAGGAAGTGTTGCGGAGAGTGATGAGCTAAGAACAAAGGCGAGTATCAGGTTATCAGGAAACCAGGAGGCAGGATACCAGGAAATCAGTATATCAGGAAAATTATTTACCTGATATCCTGAAATCTGATATCCACAACCTGATAGCCTGATGACCTGATACCCGCAGTTCACATTATTAATATGAGACACGCTACCTATAAATCCGCCGGAGTCGATGTAGACAAGGCGAACAAGCTTGTGAGTGACTATAAACGCTTTGCCGCATCGACGAAGATAGCCGGGGTATTGAGCGATGTCGGCAGTTTCGGCGCGCTCTTCCGCCCTGACATACAACGATACAAGGACCCGGTGCTTGTCTCATCGACTGATGGGGTCGGCACGAAGTTAAAGATCGCTTTCCTCGCCGATAAGCACGATACCGTCGGCATAGACCTCGTCGCCATGAGCGCAAACGACATCCTTTGTTCAGGCGCCAAAGGGCTTTTTTTCCTCGACTATATAGCTACAGGCAAGATAGCGACGTCAGTATTGAAAGATGTTGTGAAAGGTATCGCCCAAGGCTGTCAAGAGGCCGGTTACGCGCTTGTGGGCGGCGAAACGGCGGAGATGCCGGGGATGTATGCCGAGGGCGAGTACGACCTTGCCGGTTTCGGCGTTGGGATCGTCGACAGGTGCGACGTGATCAACGGCGCCGGCACGTCCGTCGGCGATATTATCCTGGGACTCGAATCGAGCGGCCTCCACTCGAACGGATACTCTCTTGTGCGTAAGGTCTTCACGAGACATGAGCTCAAACGATATGCGGATGAGCTCTTGAAACCGACGCGGCTCTATAGTGCGCAGGTCCTCGCAGTGAAGAAGAAGGTCCGCATCAAGGGTATCGCGCATATAACGGGCGGCGCCTTCTACGATAAGATACCGCGTATCATACCAAAGGGTATGGCGTTTGAGATCGATGCATGCGCATGGCGCGTCCCCGATATATTCTCGCTCATTCAGGAGAAGGGCAACATCGACGGCAAGGAGATGTTTCGCACCTTTAATATGGGTATCGGTATGGTGCTCGTTCTGGCGCGGCGCGACGCTGACAAGGCGCGCGTGGTCCTTGCCAATCTCGGTCTTACGTCGTACGTTATCGGCCGGGTCGTGAAGGGCAATAAAGAAGTCAGGATTAGGTAAGATGAATATACTTGTAGTCGGCAGCGGAGGGAGGGAGCACGCCCTCTGCTGGAAAATAGCGAAGAGTCCGAAGTGCGAGAAGCTCTATTGTGCGCCAGGCAACGGCGGCATCTCTGAAGTCGCCCAGATCGCCAATATAAAGGCCGACGACATCAACGGTCTCTTGCGTTTTGCGAAGGAGAAGAAAGCAGGGCTCACGGTCGTCGGGCCTGAAGTGCCTCTGGTGAAGGGTATCGTCGATCTTTTTACGAAAGAGGGGTTGCGTATCTTCGGCCCCACGAAGGAGCTTGCAGCCCTCGAAGGGAGCAAGATATTCGCCAAAGAGCTCATGAAACGCTTCGGCGTTCCTACGGCTGATTTTAAGATATGCGCCAATGACGACGAAGCGGTTCGCTATATTAATACGGTAAACGTGCCTCTTGTCGTGAAGGCGGATGGTTTGTGCGCCGGCAAGGGCGTCATCATCTGCAAAACGAGGGACGAGGCGAAGGCGGCCGTCAAGAAGATGATGGTCGATAAGGCGTTCGGCGATGCCGGCGCGCGCATCCTTATTGAAGAATGTCTTGTCGGAGAAGAGGCGTCGATCATCGTCGTCACTGACGGCGAAAATGTCGTCGGTCTGGCCTCAAGCCAGGATCATAAGAGGATATTCGACCAAGATAAAGGAGAAAATACCGGCGGCATGGGGGCATATTCACCGGCGCCGGTGGTGACAGGCGAACTCTTTCAAAAGGTGCTGAACCAGGTAATCATGCCGGTCATCCGCGGACTGGCGCAAGAGGGCAAGCGCTATATAGGCGCCCTCTATGCCGGGGTCATGGTTACCAAGGACGGGCCGAAGGCGCTGGAGTTCAACGCAAGGTTCGGTGACCCCGAGACACAGGCAATACTGCCGCGGATGAAGAGCGACCTCGTCGATCTTATGGAGAAGGCGATCGACGGAGGATTAAAAGGGTATATGCTTGAATGGGATGAGCGGCCATGCGTATCGGTCGTCGTCGCATCAGGAGGATATCCCGGCGAGTACGAAAAAGGGCTTGAGATCGCAGGCCTTGATGACGTCAAGTCGATGCCGGACGTCGTCGTCTTTCATGCGGGTACGAAACAAGGTAGCCGCGTTACTGACGGCGAGAGCCTTTTTGTCACCACAGGCGGCAGGGTCCTGAACGTCACCGCGCTCGGCAAGGATATCAAGGGCGCGATCGATACCTGCTACGAGGCCGTTGGCAAGATACGTTTTGATAAGATGCATTTTCGTCGAGATATAGCGTTTCGCGCGATCAAGGGAGGGAATTGATGTCGAAGAAACCGATTGTTGCGATCATTATGGGAAGCGATTCTGACCTTGCGGTCATGAACGAGACGGCAAAGGTCCTGAGCACATATGGCGTTTCGCACGAAATAAAGATCCTCTCCGCGCACCGCACCCCTGATGATGTCGCGAGATTTGCGCGTGGTGCCCGGAAACAAGGCTATAAGATCATCATCGCGGGGGCGGGCGCGGCAGCCGCGCTTGCAGGTGTCGTTGCCAGCCATACGACACTCCCCGTCATCGGCGTACCCATGGAGACGAAGGAGCTGAAGGGGATCGATTCGCTCTTTTCGACGGTCCAGATGCCGTCGGGCATCCCGGTCGCCACGGTCGCGATAGGGACTGCCGGCGCAAAGAACGCGGCGCTCCTCGCCGTTGAGATCCTGAGCCTCGGGGATAAGGCGCTCGAGAAGAAACTCGATGCGCATAAGAAGAGGCTTATCGAAGAAGTCCGCGCAAAGAATAAGAAATTACGGGCGCGCTAACCCTCTATCGATTGCAATGAGTTCTTTCACAAAGACACCCTGTATCAAGATCGTTCCGGGGCGCGCGTATCGGGCTGCGATCACGAAGGCCGCGCGCATCGTACGGGAGGGCGGGCTTGTCGCGTTTCCGACGGAGACAGTGTACGGGATCGCGGCAAATCTCCTCGATAAGAGGGCGATGCAGCGCCTGCGCAAAGTGAAGAGGCGGCCGCGCGGAAAACCTTTCACCGTGCACATCGCCACGACGGAGATGATCAGGAGGATGGGGTGCGAAGTGAACAAGGAGGCGCGCGCGGCGATGGCGCGCTATTGGCCGGGGCCCCTTACTGTAGTCGTGAAGTCCTCTGCCGGTAAAAAAATAGGTTTTCGAATGCCGGCCAATCGCATTGCGCTCGACCTTATTAGACAAGCGCGCGTGCCGGTAGTCGCACCGAGCGCAAATATAGGCGGGCAAAAACCGCCCACAAGCGCAAGGTCAGTATTAGCACAGCTCAATGGCGCACTCGATCTTGTTATTGATGGGGGTGAGACTGACGTTGGTGTCGAATCAACCGTTGTCGATTTTAGTGTCAAGCCGTTCGTGGTCTTGAGAGAAGGGGCTATCTCTCGTCAAGAGCTCAATTTTATGTACGATATACGAAATACGAACGACCCCGCCACAGACCGCGTGGCAGGCGAACGACGGATGTAATAATGTCGAAAATAAGATCGATCCTCTTCGTCTGTACGGGGAATAGCTGCAGGAGCGTTATGGCTGAAGCGCTTATGCGCAAATCCTTGCGCGATCTCGGAAAAAATGATATCGCGGTCAGCTCCGCAGGAGTGAGCGCCATGAGCGGCATGCCGCCCTCAGACGAGACGATCGCGCTCATGGAGAGGGAGGGCCTTGATGTCGCGGGATTCGAATCGGATGCGCTCACCAACGATATGATCGACGATGCGGACCTCGTCCTCGTTATGGAGGCTATGCACAAGGAGGCGGTGATCGAACGCGTGTCGGCCGCGCGCGGGAAGACATTCATGCTCAAAGAGTATGGCAGTCCTGCCGAGAGCTGTGCGTCAAGCACCCTTGACGTCCCCGATCCGATCGGCAGGCCGATGGAGGATTACGAATATTGTTTTGACGCGATCAAAAAACACGTAGAAAGGATAGCGAAGCTCATATGATGAAAGTGGCGATAGGAAGTGATCACGGCGGATATGAATTGAAGACCCGGATAGTCAAATTCCTTCAGGATGAGGGATGCACAGTCGAGGACCTGGGGACGCATTCCAAGGAATCATGCGACTATCCGATGATAGGGTTCGAGGTCGCCGAGGCGGTCGGCAAGGGCAAGGCAGGCCGCGGTATCCTCATCTGCAAGACCGGTGTCGGCATGGCGATCATCGCCAACAAGGTCCACGGCGTGCGGGCGGCTGCCTGTTATGATGTCGATATGGCAAGGGCGTCGCGTGAACACAACGACGCAAATGTGCTCGTGCTCGCCGCGCACTACGTCGACCAGAAAAAGGCGCGCCAGATCCTGCAGACATGGTTCAGAACAGAGCATGCGGGGGAGCGCCACGCCCGTCGGGTGAAACAGATAAAAGAGATCGAAGAGAAATTGAAAAAGGACCACAAGCGATGAAAAATTTGCGCACATATGATCCGGCCGTATTTAAGGCGATCGTCGACGAGGCCAAGCGCGAGGACGCCAACCTGGAACTTATCGCGAGCGAGAATTTCGTGGACGAGGCGGTGCTCGAGGCGCAAGGATCCTGCCTGACCAATAAATACGCGGAGGGGTACCCGTCAGCGCGCTGGTATAACGGGTGCCGCAACGTCGATACCATAGAACGGATCGCGATAGAGCGGGCGAAGAAGGTTTTCGGCGCGGAACATGTAAACGTGCAGCCGCACTCCGGCACACAGGCGAACATGGTCGTCTATTTTGCCATGCTTTCACCGGGCGATACCGTGCTCGCGATGGACCTCTCATGCGGAGGGCACCTCTCGCACGGCAACCCCCACAATTTCTCTGGAAAGTTTTACACAATCATTCCCTACGGTGTCGATCACAAGACCGAGATGATCGATTACGGAGAGGTCGCGCGCCTTGCGAAGGAACACAGCCCGAAGATGATCCTCGTGGGTGCTTCGGCGTACCCGCGCGCGCTCGATTTCAAAAGATTCAGGCAGATCGCGGACTCCATCGGTGCGTTCGTGCTCGTCGATATCGCGCATATTGCGGGGCTTGTCGCCGCAGGCCTTCATCAAAGCCCGGTGCCGTATGCGGAATTCGTGTCGTCGACGACGCACAAGACGATGCGCGGGCCGCGGGGCGGCTTTATCATGTGTAGAAATGAGTTTGCAAAGAAGGTGGACACGGAGGTCTTCCCGGGGATACAGGGGGGGCCCTTGATGCACGTGATCGCGGCAAAGGCGGTCTGTTTTAAAGAGGCGCTCACGGGCGGTTTCAGGATATATCAGAAGCAGATAGTGAAGAATGCGAAGTCGCTCTCGGACGCGATGGCCTCCCTCGGATACAGGATCGTCTCCGGCGGCACCGATACGCACCTCTTCCTTGTTGATCTGACAAAAAAAGGCCTCACGGGAAAAGACGCCTCAAGCGCGCTCGACAGGGCCGGTATCACCGTCAACAAAAATCTCATTCCGTTTGATACGCAGTCACCTTTTATCGCAAGCGGCATCCGCATAGGCTCGCCTGCCGTAACGACGCGCGGAATGAAAGAGGCCCAAATGGAGAGGATAGCTTCCCTTATCGACAGGGTGTTATCCGACCCGCATAACGAAGCGAATATACGGGCGGTATCGAAAGACGTGAAGTCGCTCGTGAAGAAGTTTCCTTTATATAAAGATATGATCAGGCGGCTCGAAAGATAGGCTATGGACCGAAAACGCAATACGCAATACGCAATACGCAATACGACAAGACCCAGCTGGGACGAGTATTTTTTGAGCATCGCGCGCCTCGTCTCGACGCGTTCAACCTGCCTGCGGCGCAGCGTCGGCGCGGTGCTCGTGCGTGATAAGAAGATACTCGCCACCGGTTATAACGGCGCGCCGAGCAAGGTTACCCACTGCAGCGAAGTAGGATGTGTCAGAGAGAAATTGAAGATACCTTCAGGCCAGCGACATGAACTCTGCCGTGGCCTTCATGCCGAGCAGAACGCCTTCCTCCAGGCCGCACTCCACGGCACAAGCCTCAAAGGGGCGAGCCTCTACTCGACAACCCAGCCGTGCATCATCTGCGCCAAGATGATCATCAATGCCGGCATTACCGAGATCGTCATCAGGGGCGGCTATCCCGACAAACTGTCGAAGGACATCTTGCGCGAGGCGCGCATCAAAGTCCGCCTGGTGAAATAGTGTGCTTGATCGCTGCTTGCTCATATGGTGAGCCTCCACGTTGCGCTTTGATATACCATTGCTTCAGGGGTGTGCCCGCGGCTTAGAATTTTTTCGCCGTGTGCTTCGGTTTTCCGCCTCCGCACTTCGTGCTTCGGCGGATCCGCCGTAGTCCGCCATAGGCGGACGAAGGCGGAACGTCTCGCTCATTTGCAGGAATTCCTTCGGCTGCTATTCATGTTTTGCTTTTCGCAAAACATAAACGAATAGCAGCCTCAGTCAGTTCCTGCATTCGCTCGACGTAACTCCTCGCACACCAACTGATAATAGACCGTATGCCGAAAAAATTAATGCGCCGCGAGCACATCCCCTTCGCAATGGTATGACCCCAGGTCAAAACGCATTGAAGAAAGGATGGGTGAGCGAGAAGCGAACCCATCCTTTCAAAGAGACAGTTTCGGAAATCGTTTGGGTGATGCGACGAAGCCTTTTCTAGAATGGGCGAGCGTGGGATGGGGGTGCCGGCTTCTTAGGATTACGACTGAAAAAAGCGATAGCTATCGTAAGGCGTCGGATGGATCGGTAATCCTAGCCGGCATACAGACACCAAGTCAGAGAGACGCTCTATAGTGAACCCCACGCGAGCCCTTGAAAGAAAAGGCAAGGAAGCAGCAGGACCCAAACGATTTAGTAAGCGGGTAAGATGAGAGACAGTAGCAGCTGACGAGATAAAGGGTGAGAGATGCGGTGCCCGTATTGCGGGAATAAGAATGACAGCGTGATCGATTCGCGCGTGTCGAAGAACGCGTCGAGCGTGCGGCGGCGGCGCGAGTGCGTGAAGTGCAAGAGGCGCTTCACGACCTATGAGTACGTCGAGAGCGTCCCGCTCATGGTCATCAAGAAGGACGGCCGGCGCGAGCACTTCGACCGCGAGAAGCTGATGAAGGGGATCCTCGTCGCGTGCGAGAAACGGCCCGTGAGCATCGCGCGGATCGAAAGAACAGTCGACGCCACCGAGCGGAAGCTCGAGAAGGAGCACGACCGCGAGGTCTCTTCGCGCGAGATAGGCGAGCTTGTCATGAAGACGCTGCATGAGCTCGACGAGATCGCCTACGTGCGGTTCGCCTCGGTCTACCGCCAATTCCGCGATGTCGGGCAGTTCATGAAAGAATTGAAGAAATTCCTAAAATAACACAGATAATCACAGATGAAAAGATACAGATGATCACAGATTGACTTATCTGCGATCATCTGTGACAACGCATCTATCGACTAAGATCTGTGTTCATCTGTGCATGTATTTTATACGCGCATGAAAGAAGCCTCCTACTACGAGAAGCTCGGCGGCAAAAAAGTCCACTGCCGCCTCTGTCCGAACGAATGCGTCATCCGGGACGGCAAGGCCGGCGCGTGCGGCGTGCGTGTGAACGACGCAGGCGCGCTCTTTACGGCCGTGTACGGTAAGACGACGTCGATCGCGCTCGATCCCATCGAGAAGAAACCCCTCTACCGGTACCATCCCGGCGAATATATCCTCTCCCTCGGCACCAAGGGCTGCAACTTCCACTGTGCCTTCTGCCAGAACTGGCAGATCTCGCAAGACATGAACGTGCCGACCCGCGATATCACGTCAGAAGATATCATCAAGAAGGCAAAAGAGGCAGGATCGTTCGGGATCGCCTATACCTATAACGAACCGTTCGTCTGGTATGAGTTCGTCCTCGATACGGCAAAATATGCGAAGGGCGCCGGGTTGGAGAATGTCCTGGTCACGAACGGGTACGTCAATCCCGCGCCGCTCGAAGAGCTGCTCCATTTTATTGACGCGATGAATATCGATCTCAAGTCTATCGACGATGATTTTTACCGGAAGGTATGCAAGGGAAGCTTGAAGCCGGTGCTTGACGTGATCATACGTTCTTCGAAGGCATGCCATGTCGAGCTTACGACGCTCATCGTGCCGACATTAAACGATTCAGAAGCGCACATCAGGAAACTCGTGGGATGGATCTTCGATAATCTCGGTGCGGAAGTGCCGCTTCATCTCTCCCGCTATTTCCCCTGCCATAAGATGTCTGAACCCGCCACCCCGCGCGCGACCATGGAGATGGCAAAGCGCATCGCGGAAGAAAAGCTAAAATATGTCTATTTGGGAAATATTTAAGGTTTTACGCTGTACGCAATACGCTGTACGCAATACGCTGTACGCAATACGCTGTACGGAACTCAGTAGTACTTTTCTATATCTTCCAGCTTGACATTGAGGCGGACACGGGGGGACATGGAGCGGAGCCATGCGGTGAGGCGCTCGTTCTTCCTCTTCTCGAGGAGCGTCTTGGAAAATTCCTCTTTCTCTTTGTTGAACTTCTCTTCGTCTATCTTCCGCACTTCGGCGACCTTAAAGATTATGGCGCCTTTCCTTACTTTGATAACACCCGAGGCCTGGTCAGGTGCGAGCGTGCCGATCGCCTCGGCAAGCTCTGAGGCCTCTCCGATGCCTTCGAAGTAATCGGACAGACCAAAAAGCGTCGAGGTCTCAATCTTAAGGCCGGCCTTTGCGGCAGCTGCTTCAAAC